>Ga0129311_1001584_pt1 | contig 15758 bp, 16 predicted proteins | sample Go1ome_FD_94435 | JGI IMG/M metagenome (GOLD analysis project Ga0129311, IMG submission 94435) | Western lowland gorrila individual fecal microbial communities from Wisconsin, USA - Go1022B metagenome | ecosystem: Host-associated > Mammals > Digestive system > Large intestine > Fecal | place... | reverse complement strand
GGATGGCCGGGAGTTTGACGAGTACATCATTACCACCGAGGGTGTAGGGGTCTACGGCGAAACGCCGGAAGAATACCTTTGCCGCATGGAAACGCTGCATGAGCTGATGGCTGTTCTGGACACCTGTACCGAGGCCCAGCGCCGCCGGTTCCTGCTCTATGCGCTTGATGGACTGAGCCTTGCAGAGATCGGTGTGCTGTGCGGCTGCTCCAAAGTGGCTGTTTATCAAAGTGTGGAGGCGGTCAGAAAAAAATTTATAAATTTCTTTGAGAACAGGCTTAACGAATGACCTGTTTTCTGGCTACCAAGTGAAAGGGATCATTTCCCTTATCTCAGCGAGGGGCGGACAGCGGACGAGCTGTCCGCCTCTCCGATTTTCAGGAGGTAAGCCTATGAAAACAATCAATCTGCGGTGGATGTATCCCCACTACCGGCATGACGAGTTTGTGGATGTTACGGACGAGGTATGGGCAGCGATGTATCAGGCCAAGCGGGAGCTGGAGAACTATGAGCGTCGGAAAGTCTATCACCGCGCCTACTACTCTCTGGACGCATACAGCTGGCTGGAAAATTACGCACTGGAACACAGCAGATCGCCGGAAGATATTTTGCTGGAACGAGAAGAAATGACCACCCGCCTGCACCTGATTGCAGCTTTGCCTGCGGCTCTGGCTCATGCCACTCCGACACAGGCCCGCCGTGTTCACGCCTACTACATCGCCGGTATCAAGCAGCCGGAAATCTCTCGGATAGAGGGCGTCCACAGCAGTAAGGTCAGCGTTGCCATCCGCCGGGGGCTGCGGAATATGCGCCGCTGCTATGATGGCCTTTTCCAAACAGAGTGAGGGCATGCCTATGCAGACCATCAATCTCAAACAATATTATCCATTTTGCAAAGAGGACATTTTTTTGGAGGTGTCCGATGAGATCGTCGAAGCGTTTCTTCTGGATAAGAGAGCCGAGGCCGCCAGAGAGCGCAAGATGTTCCGCTATAAGGCGTTTTACTCCCTCGATTGTAACGACGGAATCGAAAATGCTGCTATCGGCTGGGCGCAGCCATCGCCGGAGGACTACCTGATAGAAAAAGAAAAATTAGCCGAATACGAAGAACTGATACGGCGATTGTACGAAGCCATTTCTTCCCTGCCACCTATGCAGGCTCGCCGTGTCCACGCCCGCTATATGCTGGGTATGAAAGTGAAAGATATTGCCGCAATGGAGGGTATCACACCATCGCAGGCGGGAAAATCCATCCATGCCGCACTGCGGAGGCTGCGCCGGTACTTTGCGCGTCAGAAATGGACGGTCAATCTATGAGCGTTTCCAAAGAAAAGAGGTGCATGACATGAACGAAAAAATTACAGCCCACCCCCAAAAAGAAGAACGGGAGAAAGTCCTGAAGGAGATCCGGCAGCTTGAAAACCGAAAGAAGATTTTGGAGAACAAGCAGCGGAACGAAGAACGCAAGGTTCGCACCCGCCGCCTGATTGAGCGCGGAGCCGTTTTGGAGGGGATTTTCCCGCTGGCTCCCGACCTTTCCGGCGCAGAGGTTAAAGCATTTTTGATTGCCCTGTCTCATCTTCCGGGGACTGCGGAATTGACTGCAAGCCTGCCAAAATCTGAGGACACACCATAAGTCCCTTGTTTACAAGGGCGCACTTATACACCGTTGCCGGTGCTGTGCGCCCTGCCGGGGGCGTTGCGTACTTCGTCCGCGATGGGAAGCTACGCTCCCCAAACCCCTTGTGCGCTCTGCGCAGCCAGACACCCGCTTTGCGTTTGTCCGGCTCCACAGAGCCTGTTATCCCCTCACTGAAAGGAGGTGTTCCCCATAGATTTCTGTCATATCCCCGTCAGTATCATCAAGCGCAGCGCGGGCCGTTCTGCCGTTGCCGCAGCTGCTTACCGCAGCGGAACCAAGCTGACAAATGAATGGGATGGAATGACCCACGACTACACCCGGAAAGGCGGCATTGTCCATGCGGAGATCATGCTGCCTGCCCACGCGCCGCCGGAATTTGCAGACCGTTCTATCCTCTGGAACAGCGTGGAGCAAATCGAGAAAGCAAGGGACAGCCAGCTTGCCCGTGAGATCGAGGCAGCTCTGCCCCGTGAACTGTCCGGTGAACAGCAGCTTGCCCTTGTGCGCGCCTATGTGAAGGACAACTTTGTAGACAAAGGAATGTGTGCTGACTTTGCTATCCATGACAAGGGAACCGGCAACCCTCATGTCCATATCATGCTGACGCTCCGGCCTCTGAAAGAAAATGGACAGTGGGGTGCAAAGTGCCGCAAGGCATACGATCTGGACGAGAACGGACAGCGTATCCCGGATGGGAAAGGCGGCTGGAAAAATCATCGGGAGGATACGACCAACTGGAACGATAAAGGGAATGTGGAGATTTGGAGGGCAGCGTGGGCGGCCTGCACCAACCGGGCGCTGGAATCTGCCGGCAGACCGGAGCGCATTGACCACCGCAGTTACAAGCGGCAGGGAATTGATAAAATCCCCTCTGTCCATCTGGGGCCAGCTGCCAGCCAAATGGAAAATCGCGGTATCCGCACCGACAAGGGGGAAGTAAACCGACAGATCGCCGCCGACAACAAACTGCTGAAAGAAATTAAAGCCCGCATTACCCGTCTTTATCGCTGGTCGAAAGCCGAAACGGAAAAACCACAAACACAGCAAAGCAGCTTGACAGCTTTGTGGGAGGCTCAGCAGCAGTTGAACGCTCCCCACACCCGCACCGGCAAAATCCGGGCTTTGCAGGAAAGCGCTGCACTATTCAGCTTTTTGCAGGCAAACGGCATCCAGTCTATGCAGCAGCTTCATGAAAAAATCGCTGATATGAACAGCCGTTACTATGACCTGCGCGGAAAGATCGTCAAGGCCGAGCGCCGGATCACTACCCTTACCGAGCGCGGGGAGATGTGGGAACAGTACAACCAGTACAAGTCCATCCACAAGCAGCTTGCCAAAGTAAAGCCGGAAAAACGGGAACAGTTTGAACAGCGCCACAGCCGGGAACTGATTCTGTATGATGCAGCGGCCCGGTATCTGAAAGAACTGAAAGACAGCGGCGAGGCAATCACCCCAAAGGCATGGCAGCGGGAAATCGACCAGCTGGCCGCTGGAAAGCAGACGGACACGCTTGCCATGAAATCCATGCGGGAGGATTTGAAAGCAGTGGAACGGCTCCGCAAAACCGCCGAGCAGCTGTCCAGACAGGAACGGGACAAGTCTCACGACCGGGAGCCGGAGCGGTAAGGGCTACCGCGTTTCACGACATACTTTTGCACACAGAAAAACCGCCGTACAGGTTTCCCCATACGGCGGCAGACTGTTTATTTGCCGAACAAATCGCTGTGTGTGCCGGTGCGGGCCAGCGTCAGCACCAGAACATCATCTTCTATGCGGTAGACAAGCAGCCAGTCCGGGAGAATGTGACATTCCCGATGGCCTGCCCAATCGCCGGACAGGTCATGGTCACGGTTCTTATCTGGCAGCGGTTCGCCCATCGCCAGCAACGCTACGACCTGCTCCAGCAGCTCGATCTTCAAGCCACGCTTGATGGCTCGTTTGTAGTCTTTTTTGAAACTGGTCGTGTACTTGACGGTATATTTGGTTTCTTTCATCTTTTCAGGTCAGCAAATAACTCGTCAAGGTCATTGTAGCCCTTTACAGACGGGTCTTTTGCAATCCTTTCCGCTTCCAGCATGGCAGCAACCGTTTCCTTGTTCGGCTGTTCCAGCCTTACTTCAAAGGGAATGCCGCCTTCACGAAGCGACTGGCGCACAAAGATGTTAAACGCCGTAGTCAGGTTCATGCCAAGTTCAGTAAACAGTGCGTCCGCTTGCGCTTTCAAATCTGCGTCCATGCGGATACTGATGTTTGTGGTATTTCCAGCCATACGATCAACCCCTTTCTGCTGGCAATTATAGTATATGCCATTTGCACGAAGAAAACAATACTTTGCACGAATATTTAACAATAAATTCATTCAAGGAGGTTACCGGCTTTATGAAAGAAATCATTTATGAAGAACAACAAGACTGAACCTATCCCTGTCATGGATTACCGCCAGTATCGCAGAGCGCGGAGGCTGGTGCATGAGTGCTGTAACTACATCGACGGAAACTGTATCGCCCTGGACGATGGGGAGGAATGTGTCTGTGTCCAGTCTATTTCCTACTCCCTGTTGTGCAGGTGGTTTCGGGCGGCGGTATTGCCGCAGGATAAGGAACTGGAAACGGCGCTGTTCCACCGGCTGAATGCTAAGAAATGTGCCGTATGCGGGGCGCTGTTTACTCCCGGCTCCAACCGAGCCAAATACTGCCAGGAATGTGCCGCGCGCATGAAGCGGATCAACGCCGCAAAGCGCAAGCGGAAACAACGGGAGAAATGTCACGCTTTAGGGGCCGAAAGACCCTTGTAAATCAAGGCTTTTTTCGAGGGTGTCAACGGTAAGCTGATAGATTTATCCTCTGCCCCCTAAAACGGCCTTAAAATGCGTACAGAATCCCAAGAGAAACCCCAAGGAGGAACCCTATGTCAGACAACCGAAAATATTATTACCTGAAACTCAAAGAAAACTATTTTGACGATGATTCCATCGTGCTGCTGGAAAGTATGCAGGATGGTGTGCTATATTCCAACATTCTGCTCAAGCTGTATCTGAAATCGCTGAAACATGGTGGACGGCTTCAACTTGACGAGGACATTCCTTACACGGCGCAGATGATCGCCACCATTACCCGCCAGCAGATCGGCACTGTGGAGAGAGCCTTGCAGATCTTTTTGAAGCTGGGTCTTGTGGAAGTGCTGGACAGCGGCACATTCTACATGAGCAACATCGAACTTTTAATAGGCCAGTCCTCTACCGAGGCCGAGCGAAAGCGGGCTGCAAGGCTTCAAAATAAGGCTCTTTCTGCGCCCCGGACAAACGGCGGACATTTGTCCGACATTCGTCCACCAGAGATAGAGATAGAGTTAGAGAAAGAGATAGAGATAAAGAGAGAGATAGAGAAGGGACGCTCCGCCCGCGCCTATGGCCGTTACCAGAATGTTTTCCTGACGGACGAGGAACTGGCAGACTTGCAGGCCAGCTTTCCCACCGTATGGGGCCAGTACATCGAAAAGCTGTCCGAGTACATGGCCTCTACCGGCAAGCGGTATCAGAGCCATGCCGCGACCATCCGGCGCTGGGCCGGTGAGGACGCGAAGAAAGCAGCCCCGCCCACCCGCAACCGGGATTACAGCGTAAAGGAGGATGAAACCGTATGATTGAGATTACCGCAGAAATCCGGGCGCTGATCGACAAGGCAGCCGCCGGTATGGAACTGGCCGGGGACGAGTACATAGACCCGGCAGACGGCCTCATTCACTGTAAAAAGTGCGGCGGCCAGAGGCAGACCGTTGTGCCATGCTTTGGGAAACCCGACTACTTTATGCCGCGCTGCATCTGCCAGTGCCAGCGGGAGGCTGAGGAGCAGCGTAAGGCCGCCGAGGAACGGCAGCGCCGCATGGAGCGTATCAAACGCCGAAAGGCACAGGGCTTGCAAGACCGCTATCTCTATGACTACACCTTTGCCAACGACAACGGCAAAAACCCATTGATGGACAAGGCCCGCGCCTATGTGGAGAACTGGAAGGAGGCATATAAAAACAACACCGGCCTGCTGTTGTTCGGGGATGTGGGAACCGGCAAGTCTTTTTTCGCCGGATGTATTGCCAATGCCTTACTTGACCAGGATTGGGATATTATAATAAATAAGCCTATTGATTATCAAAAAAATGAAACAAAAAAATTATTATATGTTGTTTGTTCACGAGCAAAGAAGAATCTATTTCTTTTTTCAGAACAAGGTCGTACTACGCAAAAAGGAGCGCCACTCTTATCAACAGATGAGATACTAGAAATTGACTATGAGTATGACAGTTTAGAGGTAAATTAGTGAAGTGATATAACGATATGTTTTAGATGTATTACGAATAAAAAGGAAAGACAATTAGGGAAACTTAATTGTCTTTTATTTTATACAGCGATAAAAGCAGGAAGGAGATAGGACTAAATTGCAGAAATCGAAACGAATAAGGGCAGTAATATTCACTCAGACGTGAGAGTAAATAAAAGACAGTATGCAGAGAGCAGCCAGAAATGGCTGCTTTTATCATGCTAAAAATCAAACGGAGGTATTAAAGAAATGGAAACAGCAGGACAGAACGCAAAACAGGTCATGGAGTGGAAATGATGCATTAAAGCAGCTTATAGAGCTGCTGAATCAGCAGAACATGAAAGAGCAGTCACAGGATTTTATGGGGGTTTTCTGGTATGTGGCGGGTATGCAGGTACAGCTTGCCGTAATGGTGGATGAATTACAGGGTGTCCGGGAGCAGCTTTCGCAGATGCAGGAGAAAAAGCCGAAGTCCGTTACGGAGAACCTTATGGAGAAAATATCCAACCTTCAGGAGAAAGTCACAAGCCTGTCGGAACGTCTGACAGCGGTAAGAAACCGTCTGGTGGAAACAGCAGCGCAGGCGGTCAATGCTTTTAAGGAAAAAGGCAGGGCGGAGATGTGCAAGGTTCTCCAGAAAGGAATCTCCGGCATGAAGTCCATGCTTTCCGGCTACCGGGAACGTCTGGTTGACGTGATGACGGACTGTGAAAAGACAGCCAACCAGATTGACAGCATCGGGGACGAATTAAAGCAGATCGGGAACAGCGTTTCCAACGTGGGCAGGCTGTTAGCCGGGAAAGGCACGAAAGAAGTATCGGACGAAAAGCCGGGTGTCGGTCTGACAAGGGCAGTAAACACGCCTGTAAAAAAGGCGGTGGAGAACCTGCGGAAGAAGATTGACGGGGCGGATCAGGCATTTGAAAAGCTGGATCGGCTCTTTGCCCGTCTGGATGCCGGGAAGGAAGCGGAGAAAGGAGGGCGGGTGTCCGTAAAGGATAAGCTGTCGCAGATGAAGGAGAAGGCGGGACAGCAGAAAAAAGCGCCGGAGCCGGATAAGGCAAAAAGCAAAGAGGAATGTTTATAAAAATATCAGCGAATAAAAATATCCAAAGAGGGGGCAGACAGGGAAACTTATCTGCCCCCTGTTTTTATGGAGGAAAAGGAGAGATAACCATATGGCAGATGCAAGAACTGAAAAACAGAAAGTAAAAGAGATAACGGACAGGCTGGAGGAAGGCTTGAAGGAGCTGTTTGAAGGGGAGAAATATAAAAGCTACCTGAACACCATGTCAAAATTCCACAATTACAGCGCAAACAATATCCAGCTCATAGAGATGCAATGCCCGGATGCGACATACGTTGCCGGATACAAGGCATGGCAGAGGAATTTTGAACGCCATGTAAACAAGGGCGAGAGGGGTATCCGTATCCTTGCGCCTGCACCTTATAAAATCAAAGAGGAACAGGAGAAGATTGATCCGGTAACAAATGAGCCTGTGCTTGACCGGGACGGGATGCCCGTCATGGAGGAAGTGGAGATAAAGATTCCTGCCTTTCGTGTCGTGACAGTGTTCGATTATTCGCAGACGGACGGGAAAGAGCTTCCCGGACTTGGCGTGAATGAACTGCATGGGGACGTGGAGCGTTATCAGGATTTTATGGAAGCATTGGAGAGGGTTTCCCCTGTCCCAATCCGGTATGAGGAAATGGAGGGTGACAGGAAAGGATATTTTATTGATTTAAGCCGCCCTATCGCCATTAAAGAGGGCATGAGCGAAGCCCAGACCGCAAAAACCGGAGTCCATGAAGTGGCGCACGCAAAACTCCATGCAAGGGAGATAGAACATGAAACAGGGTTTGACAAAGACCGGGAAACGAAAGAGGTGGAAGCCGAGAGCGTTGCCTACACCGTATGCCAGCATTTCGGAATTGACACGTCCGATTATTCTTTCGGGTATATCGCCGGGTGGAGCAGCGGAAAAGAGATGCCGGAGCTGAAATCTTCCCTCGACACCATACGCCGGACTTCCTCGGAACTGATAAAAGGAATTGAAGCGCAGCTTCTGGAGATTGAAAAGGAACGTGCTGCAGAACAGTCACAGGAGGACATTATCCTGCTTGTGTCAAATACAGACCGTTCCGAATATGACCTTCTGAATGTTAAGGGCATGGAAAGAACGGAAATATTTAATCTGCTGTCTGCCATGAAAGACGATGACAGGCAGAGCGTGGAAGCCTACCTTGAAAGAGCCGGGGCATGGGTAACGCTGTTTGCCAATGAACGGAGTGAGGAAGTAGGGGAATACCATTTAGATTATGCCTATGATACGGATACCCATGAGATAACCGATTACAAGGCATTGCAGGAAGAACGGGAAAGGGCGAATGTTCCGATTGAATATGGCGATGTGGTTGTGAGATTCTCCACACCGGACAGTGGGGAATATGAAACCATTAAAATCACAAATATGCAGTCGGAAGTGCAGAATACCCTGTATGACATACTGATGCGTGAAGTGGACGGGCAGGAGGGAAATGCTCTGGATTATCTGCGTGAGAAGGGCTTTGAGTTTGTTCCGATTATGAGAAGCGGCGGTTTGAATGACGGTTATCCGCAGTTCTTTGATTATGACATGGATATGACGGAAAAGGAGCTTTATATCGCTTCGGAGCTTCCGGCAACGGTACAGGCGGAGCAGCTCATTAACCGCATGGAATTTCACAGGTCGGTATATGACAGCGATGAGCGCAATCTGATTATGAACCATGCGTATAAGCTGGATGATATGTATAAGACCACTTCCCTTGCACACTCCATTGCGGAGCAGAAAGACGATTCAGCCTTGCTTTGGGAAACGATCAGGGTGGCGCAGGAAGAAATCGACGCTCTCCCGGACGGAATGGTGGGGCTGCCGGAAATGCACGAATACGGGTATTCATGGGATGAAATGCTCCCTCTCACAAAGGATATGGCATCGGAGCTGTTCGGGGAAGATGTGTCGGTGTACCAGCTCCACGCAGACGGTTCAGAAACGCTTGTGGAGGACAGGGCGGCATTGCAGGAGCATGACGGGCTGTTCGGCGTGGAAAAAGGCGATTGGAACGCTTATAAGGAATACCAGTCCATGAAGCAGGAATTGGAGGACAGCGAGCCTAACCGGGAAGCACAGCTTTTGTATGGAAATGAGGGCGGGTATGGCATCTATCAGCTTAAAGATTCAGCGGAAACAAGGGATATTCGCTTTATGGATATGGATTACCTCGAAAAAGAAGGTATCCCGGTTTCCAGAGAGAATTACACCCTTGTCTATACCGGGGAACTGAAGGAGGGCATGAGCCTTGAAGATATTTATACCAAGTTCAACATAGACCACCCGGCAGACTTTACCGGGCATTCCCTTTCTGTGAGTGACGTGGTGGTGCTGCATCAGGGCGGGGAGAATACAAGCCATTATGTGGATTCCGTTGGTTACAGGGAGATACCGGAGTTTACAAAGGAGCTTTCGGTATCGGCGGAAATCAGCACAGAAAAAGATGCAGTCAGGGAGGAAACAGCGGAAATCCCGGCAGAAGCAGCGGAAGAACATACAGCGGCAGAGCCGGACAATGACAAAGTTTCCTATTATGTCATTGAGGATTTATCCACTTGGGCGGAGAACAGCCCGGAAAAAAGCAGGCTGGAGCGTTTTGAGAGCCTTCCGGAAGCAATGACGAAATTCACAGAGTACCGGGGAAAGGAAACGGAGGACAAGCCGGATATGGCGAGGGCAACTTTCGGCTTCCATGTCAATGGCAGCGAATTTGACCTGATCCACGTCAGAAACCATGAAAACTGTCTGTCACTGGATTTTACGCACAGCAAGGCGGCGGTGGAAAGCAGCCGCTTCATGGAGGATTTGCAGGCTTTAAATCATGAGGTCGGCTTTGACAAGGTACGGGTTCACCGGGAAATGTCACCGGAGGAAATCAAGGATTTTGTGAAACAGCGGTTTGAGTACCAGCTAAAGAGTAGCGGTTTTGACGATATTTCCCTCTATATGGACAGGTTTGATGCCCTCTATGGACAGGGGAAAATGGAACACCTCATGCCCACAGCCAACCAGAAGCATATCGTGGAAGATGTACCGTTTACGGAGTGGGAAAATCCGTACATAGACACCAATGCCAGAGAAGCGGACAGGGTGGAAACAGAGCTTGCCTTCCGTCTGGCAGACCGTTATATCAGTATTCAGGAAGCCACTGAGGGGTATGATTACACCATTTATGATATGAATTACCGGGAACTGGACGGGGGCGTATATGACAATCCGGACATAACAATCAGACAGGCACTTGATGATATTGTGACGGATTTGAAAGAGCCAGCGCACAGGAGCAGTCTGGAGGGCAGTATCCGCACTGGCGATGAACTGATACCGATTGATTATGACGGATTGATAGAAAAGGCGGAGCAGGCGGCAAAAGAGCATCTTGAGGAACGTATCAGAACCGAAGTGCCGGAAGCGGCGGAAAGCAAAGTGATAGCCGATTTTAAAGCCAGAACTGAGGAATTATTTAACCCTGTCAACGGGCAGACACAGGAAGATATAGAAATGAGTGTTTACGCTTATTTACAGTCCAAAATTGACGAGTATGGGATGGATATAGAGCTTGTGGATATGGCGGTAACAGGGAGCAGGTGCAGAGGTTTGGAAGAACCTGTATCTGACCTTGACGTGGCTGTGGAGTACCGGGGCGGGGAAAACGAAGATACCCTGTTCAATGCCTTCAACGAGGACGGTTTTACAATCGGCGGCGTTAAGGTAGACATCAATCCCATTACAGAGGGAAAGACCGGGACGCTTGGGGAGTATCTTCCGGGTGTGGAAGCCTATCTTGCGGAAAAACGAGCCGCTCTGCAGGAGAAAGCCGCAGAGCAGGCACAGGAGGAAAAACAGACGGTTGTCACCCTTACAGTGGCGGAGTGCGGGGAATTTCACAATTTCGGAGAGTACCATGAGGGGATAGCAGACGTCCCGGAAGCAATCGCTATTTTCAACCAGATACCGCCGGAGAGGATGAACGGTATCCCAAGCATCGGCATCAATATCCATACAGAGGGGACAGAAAGCTATGAGGACACGCAGATGGATATTGTTTCGGGCAGAGTTGCGGATTTGGAGATTCTGGACTATGTGCCGGATATTACGGACAATCCGAAGGCGGTGGAGGTCATTGCGGAGCTGATCGACAAGCTGCCGGATATAGAGGTCAGGGGTTCTCTGGAGAAGTGGCAGGCGGCTTTCCTTGCTGCGGAGATAGACCAGCTTTCCTACAACTACGACACTGTTCAGTACAATCAGACAGTGGAGGACAGGGAAGCGCAGATAGCGAACATCACAGAGGACATCAGGAACGGGAATACCGGGTATCTGAATGATTTCCTCAATGCGCTCATTTCAGACAGTATCCGGGAAAGCATGACGGATATTTTCGGGAAAGGGACGGAGCTTGATGACAGTGAGGGCGTACAGACCGCAAGGAAGGCGAAGGAGCTGTTAGATAAGCTGGCAGAATACAAGCCGCTTGCAAAGATTGAGGAACTGGAAGAATATAACTATAACATGATTGATAACGTTCTGAATAATGAGAAGCCGAAGGAGGAAAAACAGACAGGCAGAATTTCCATAAAGGAAAAGCTGGCGGAGAAAAAGGCGGTTATCGAGCAGAGGGATAAGTCGGAGAAGGAAGCCCCGGAAAAGGGGACAGAGAAAAAATCGGAGAGGGAGATATAAGTTATGGATAAATTTACAGTGGAAGAAATCAATTTGATGTGTGTGTTTGAGGGGCAGGACAGGACGGGCATGATTGCCGACATAAAGAACGTAATCCCCCACATACAGGACAGTGTTATGGTGGAGCTTGCCGGACAGATCTTAGGGAAACTGGAAACCATGAGCGATGCGGAATTTGCAGAGGTGGCATTGGAAGCGGCGGAGTAAGAGTTTATAATGAGGGTGGCTTGCCATTTGGCAGGCTGCCCGATTTTTTTTGTTGAAAATTGCTGTTTTTTGCGGTAAACTGTATCAGTATAGTGTTAGCAGGAAGAAGGTGAGTGTGTGGCAGAATATACTTTATACATAGATGAGAGTGAAACTTTTAATAATACAGGAAACAAATATTTTGTTATGAGTGGCGTTATCATCAGGGATAGTGATTATTTGGAGATTGAGAATAAACTGAACCAGATTAAGAAAAAGATATGGGATAATGCACAGGGATGTGAAAAAAATATCTTACATGAGAAAGATGTCAATTTTGCGAATTTTCGATTAAATTCAAAGAGGTTATCTGATATTCCGGCTTGTTACCATATATTCCGGGACAAAAGGAAAGTGTTGCTTTTATACAATGAACTCTCAAAACTGTTTAAAGATGCACCGCTTTATACGATTGGCGTCTGTCAGGACAAGAGTGTTTTATTTGCAAGATATGGGGAGAGTAATCTCAATAATCAGCTTACCATAGCAATCCAACTGTTGATCGAACATTACTGCCAGTTCTTGATCATGAACAGGACAACAGGGGCTATCTGCTATGAAGCGATGCAGCCAGAGCAAAATGCCAAAATACAGCAGAGAATATATGAATTAAAAGCATTGGGGACGATGTACTATTCTTCAGGGACAATACAGAATTATCTGCGTGATATATATTTTGTGCCAAAATCAGAAAATATGGCGGGATTACAGTTGGCAGATTTTGTGCCGAATACATTGGGACGGTACGCCGCAATGATGAAGCCAAAAAACAGGGAATTTTCAAGGAGTGTCAGAGATAAGCTGTATGACGGAAATGGTGATAAAAGGTTTGGCTTTAAGATTCTGGCATAAAAATTTTTTGCTGATAGTTGACTTTTTAAGATAATTGGATATAATATAGGTAATGGGATTGTGGTTGCGAGGTGCTAATGAACTTTAGTTAACCGTTTACGGAACACTTCTTTCGGGAGGTGTGAAGTAGTAAGCAGCCTGTCGAACCCATTAAGAAAGATTTACCAGAGCCTTGACAGAAATGTTGAGGCTCTTTTTTTTGAAAAAATCTTTTGATTTTTCATGTGGGAATGAATAAGTGGGTGGGATTCCGCCGCAGTCGGCATTGTGCGTAATGTGTATAACTCCCCTTCTTATGGAGCTGCAAACAGTGTTGTCCATAGCGGAATGGGGAGTTATGCATATTTCCACGATGCTTTTTTTGCTTTTAAAGCCCTTTTCAGACAGGGAATTACCGGGAAGGGTTATTATCCCGGTCTGGCTGTTTCTGTGCGCTTTTTGGCGGCTCTGTGCGCCCTAAATACTGGTTCAGGTTCTCCAGTTTCCGGTTCAGCGATTTCAGCTCTTTTTCACAGTTTTTGTATGTGGCGGTCAGTTCTTTTTTCTGTGCGTTCAGATCCTGATACTCCGCTTTCAGCTTGTCAATGTTCAAGCCTTTTAAGGGGATGCCCGCCTGCTCCAGCATACGCCTTGCGCCGCCATAAAGGATGATCTGGCTCTCATGCTTACGGAAATAAGCGTCGGGATTTTTGGACTTCTTATAGGCGGTATGATACGCTTTATTTGCCTTGTACTGCTCCGCATATTTGATGATTTCCGCAAGGTCTTTGATGCGGTTCTCCAGCTTGCGGACAGTCTGCTTTGCTTCCTTCCCGGTGGCGGCTGTGGTGGCGATTTTCTGTCCCACTTCTTTTATAGAGCCAGCTTCATTATATGCCTGTGCCGCAATCTTTAAATTCTCTACCGCCGCCCACCTCTGCAGCCCCGGACTGTTCTGGAATTTCTCATCAGAGGTGTCAATCAATCTCTTATTTGCGTAATCCCTTTTCGGGATAACTGCCTTCCGTTCCCGTTTCAGTTCAATCCGTTCTTTGATGCGCTCCTTTGTGTATTCCTTTCCGAGTGACTTGATGCTGCCACGCACAAAACGGTCTTTGCCGAGTGGACGGAAGGAGATAAATTTGAGGGCATCTTCCCCAAAAGTTTCTCCTTTTATCTCATAGCCTTTTGCCCGCATCAGGAGCAGAAATTCTTCGTAAGTTGAGGATGATTTTATGGCGGCGTTGATGTCTTTCCTTATCTCTGTTTTCCATGCGGCGCTGTTCTTGTCCGCCTGCCATTCGTTGTATTTTTTCCCACGCTCCCCACCGGGGATAATGACGGAAAGATTATGCTCGCTGCACAGCTCGTCACTCAATTTTCTGATGCGGTAATAAGTCTGCTTACAGTCGTGGTATTTGTCATGTTCTATGTTGTCTGCGGCACAGAAAATGATATGGTTATGGACGTGACCTTTATCAATGTGGGTAGTGACAACATAAGAATATTTCCCCTCTAAAACCTTGTCCGCAAGTTCCTTCCCGATCTGGTGCGCTTCGTCAAAGCTGACCTCACCGGGAGCAAAAGCCTGTATCAGATGATAGGCTTTATTGGGGCTGTTTTCCCGGCAGTGGTCTAAGGTATATTTGAAGTCAATTGCTGCGGTTTCCGGCGCACAGGCGTAAGAAGAAATGTAGATGCTTCCGTCTGTTTTGTCCGGGTTGCATATGTAGGCTACCGCTTTATCAACGGTTGCTGTGATAGCATGGATTTTTGTGATTGCCATACCTGTTTCATCAACTCCTTTACTTCGTCCATATCTTCCTGATAGATGTGATTTGTGCTGTTAATTCTTTTTGCAATCTGGTTCAGGTTAGAGCTGATCCGCCCCAACTCCGTATTGTATTCCCGTAAAAAACTGTAATCCACGTCATAGACATATCCGTATAGAATCAGTTTCCGGATAAAAGCTGATTTGCTTTTCATGCCGGACAGCTTAAACTTCTCGTCAAGGATGTACTGCTCCTTGTCATTCAAGTGAAATTCATTCCGGTTGGTGCGTGTCCTGTTTGCCATTTTTAACACTCCTTTTCTGTTTTTGGGCATAAAAAAACTGCTGTAACTTGTCCGGTTTACAACAGTCTGGTTTCGTGTCTGTTCAGTTGTTTTGGATAGAATTATCCATGTGTTATTGTAGCAAATCTGCGGGGGAAGGTCAAGGACTTGCAGAGAAAAACGCAAAGAAAACCAAAGAGGGTTAGGGATACTTCCCTATGGAAATTTCATCATACGGACGGTAGGGAAGTATGGGGAATTTCGCCCATGTGTCCGGACATGGGCAGTGCTTGCTATTCTACCCACGACACTCCCGGAGGGCGTGTCGGTTTATGGAACTTTTGCATTACTGATGATTCTCGACTTTTGCCTTGCTTTTTGATATAATAAGAACACATAAGGCATAGGAGGAAAACAGAAATGCTAAGACCGAAAGAAGTTGTTCAGTTATGGGTAGACGCATTCAATAACCATGATGTGGAAGCAATTACAGCTCTTTATCATGAAAATGCGACAAATCACCAAGTAGCGAATGAGCCAGTAGTAGGCATTGAAGCAATCCGTACCATGTTTACAGCCGAATTTTCAACAGCGGATATGACAGCTATCGTAGAAAATATTTTTGAGGATGGGCAATGGGCAATCCTTGAATGGCGTGATCCATTGGGGTTACGGGGGTGTGGCTTTTTTCAGGTGGTGAACGGAAAGATTTTATTCCAACGAGGCTATTGGGATAAACTCTCATTTTTGAAACAGCACAATCTTCCAATAGAGACCAGCTATGAAAAGTCAACCATAAATTAGCAAAAAATTTCTTTTTCATATCGGTGGTAAAAAAGGGTAACTTTAATAGAGCTCCCTTAGGGTGCTTTTTCAAAATCTATCGATATTGGT
>Ga0129311_1001583_pt1 | contig 15758 bp, 11 predicted proteins | sample Go1ome_FD_94435 | JGI IMG/M metagenome (GOLD analysis project Ga0129311, IMG submission 94435) | Western lowland gorrila individual fecal microbial communities from Wisconsin, USA - Go1022B metagenome | ecosystem: Host-associated > Mammals > Digestive system > Large intestine > Fecal | place... | reverse complement strand
TGCTCGTTTGGATAAATAACGGGGGCAGTCAATCACAACCGCCCGGAAGCTCTGCCTGCACCCATGCTGGCATTTCCGGCATAATTCGTTGTAAGTGACACGCCCCCGGTCATTGAGGTAAAAAGAAAGCTCATGCTTCCTCTTTTTGCTCATTCTCGGCATATTGCGCTTCCTCCCGTTTTAGTGTATGGTTTCGGGGCGATTTTCGGCAAAATTACGGTCATAGAGCCGCTTAAAATCTCCCGAAGTATCAGCGATAGGGTAGACTATCCCCCTATCAGATTGTTGTGTTTCGGTATCATTTTAGTGTCAGTCCGCCAGTTCTCCCTGGTGTCGTTCCTCCCCTGAATCTCACAGCGGCGTATCGCTCCCTTTGGTATGCTCGTTTCGGTCAGGGTTCCTCCACATCCCTGCCAAAAGTCATGGCACTACATCGCTGGGGAAGCATATCCCACACAGGCTGGTCATTCGATTGGAATAATCCATCGATGAACTACCTGTATCATAGAACATTTTTGTGCCCTGTGCCGTATGTCCACAAAATAGGAATTAAGGACAAAAATCAGAAATTTCCACGATTGCGGAATTGATATGGTATAATCAATTCAACGGTTATATATGTTGTCAGAAAGGGGGATCTGCTTCAATGAACGGAGCTACTACAATACAGGAACGGCTAAAAGATTTACGATTAAACAAAGGATTAAAACTGGAAGAACTGGCAGAGCAAACAGGTATTTCAAAATCAGCTCTTGGAAGTTATGAAAAAGATGATTTTAAAGAAATCAACCATGGTAATCTTATTCTGCTGGCAGATTTTTATGGGGTGTCCCTCGATTATCTCTTTTGCCGGACAGAGAACATGGTGGAGAGCAACACGCCATTAAGGGAGCTGCATTTGAGTGATGAAATGGTGGCACTTCTGAAAAGCGGTCGGATTAACAACCGTCTGCTCTGCGAACTTGCCACCCATAAGGACTTTATCAAGTTCCTTGCGGATATTGAGATTTATGTGGATGGAATTGCCACCATGCAGATTCAGAACCTCAACGCCCTTGTCGATACCGTCCGACATGAAATCATTGAACGGTATCGCCCCGGCGAAGATGACCCCCATTTGAAAGTGTTGCAAGCCGCCCATATCAGCGATGATGAATATTTCAGTCACATGGTACGGGATGACCTCAACCTTATTATCCGGGATATTCGGGAAGCTCACAAAAAAGACAGCGAAAGTGCTCCCCAGACCACCGTTGCCGATGAACTGAAAGAAAATCTGGAAGCAGTCGAAAATTTCAAGGGCAGCCGGGATGAAAAGCTGGTTGTTCTTTACTGCAAGCAGCTCGGTATCAACTATAAAAATCTGTCAGACGAAGAATTTCGCTGGCTAATTCGGATTCTCAAAAAGTCAAAGAAAATGGGAACGTCTATCAGCCAGAGGAAAAAACGATAAAGAAAAACCGCTGTTGCATGGTTTGTTAGCTTCCATGTAGCAGCGGTTTTTGCTGGGATTATTCAGTTGAATTTTTAGAACGACAAACTGAAAGTTTATGATTAATAAAAGCCTATCTACCCACATGTGTCAACTACTGAAATTACCTTGTACTAAACGGTATGCACAGAGGAGAAGGAGACGGTTAATTACCATCCCCTACTTAATTGCGTTCAGTCAGTATCAGTTATGGAATGTAAATATTGCATATTTCACTATTCAAAGCGATTGGAAGCCATTCAAGCTTTTGGAAAGATTTCATTATTTCCATTCCCCAGCGAGTGCCAACAGAATCTATCTCTTTTTGAATATTGTCTTCTGTAAGCTCGTCTGCCGAAAGATGCTTATTGTGTTGATTTATCCAGCCGTTCCATTCTTTGCTATTGATTAGGCATACTTTTCTTTCTTCAAAAGTTAAGGTATTAGGTATTTTCTTGTTTAAACGGTATTTTGCCAATTCCCAAATATGCATTACCCTTTGGTGTGGATCTTTTTTTTCTCTTTCAACAGCTTCTTGTAATTGAGCTTGAAAAGCAGGCTCACGCAATTCTGGTTGATTGATCCAGTAATCGCTTAATGCCTGTTCCTCTTTCCTCTGCATTTCTTCAATGCGCTGATAGTCAGCATCTTGGTAACTAACAACATATGGGCTTTCGGTAATAGTCGGGCTATTTCCATGCCACAATTGATTTGCAACAGGAGGTTTTACTGTAAAAATTGCTGACCCCATGCTGTAATCAAGTTTAGATATGTCTTGATACTTAGTAACCCATGAATCATTACGGTAGTAAAGATTCAGCAAATAGAGAGCTGCTAAAGCGTGGATAAAAGCTTTGACATTCCCTTTATGTAAGGATGAGTATCTATCATGCTTAACCGCTTGATAAGCTTTTTCCCAATAAGTCCCCTGCCTTTTATGGGCTTCTTTTAACGGCTTTAGAATACGGTTTTCATCTTTAACAAAATTAAAAAACGGAGCAACAACCATTACGGTTTTGTTGTGTGTTTGCCATTTGATGTCAATCAGTTTCAGACAATCCTCATCGAACAAGATACTACTATCTCCTCTTGCCTTCGTGCCACCATTATCAAAATACAATTCTTTCGATATGGCTTCAATCTGAACACAACAACGCACCAGTAAATCTGCAATATGAGGCGAAAAAGTTTCAAGCTGTGTGTTACAAGACTGGGCAACTATACCGCCTTTGCCGTTTACCAACACTTCATCAGTGAAAAAAATATATTTTGATACTTCAATTGCCTCTTTTTCGAGATTTAAATATGTTTGCCAAAAAATATCTGATTTTTTCATTGTTCAATTCTCCCTTTGAGTCTAAAACAAATTCAAATTTGTCATAATCATTCTACCATACCGTTATGCATAAATCATCTCATGCAAAATGATTTCTTCTGCCCGGTTGTGAATGTTATTGCAATGCTGCACCCATTCCATTTGAGAAGTACGCTTCAATTTCTCGTTCACGCCCTAGGCAGCTTTCATCTGCTCCATGATGGTGTCTAATCGTTCCTGTGCCTACTCGTTCAGGTCTGCAAGATATGTCCACAATTCTCCGGTCAATATCAATGTGTTCAATCTGACTGGGTGGACTTCCCTTAAATATTCCCTGTGCATCCGTCCGTACTTTCCAATAGGGCGATGTTCCTTCGGCAGTTTCAAGTCCGGGATGTAGTAATCTCCGACAAGGATATAATCAATTCCGTTTTCTGTTATTCTTGGTTTCAATTCGCTCATGTTTTTAATCTCCTCATTCTGGCTCATTTTTTTGCAAGTCTGGCTTTCCAGAAATATTGGTAAATCATTGGTAAAATTGAGAATGAAACATAAGAACTGCCATTTATAGAAGTATTTAAGGCGATTTGAGACTTTTTATTCTGAACAGCAAATCCTGCCGTGGCAGATAAAGAGAATTTTTATCATAATCTCTATATTCCTCCATAAGTCTTGAAAATGTTAATATTAAAGGGTTTTTCAGCTTATAGGTTTTCCATAAGTCCCTATAAATCTATGTAACTATACCACTAAGTGGTGTAGTAAACTTAAGCTACTACCACCATACTTGCTGTTTCCCAAACAGCAAACACCATGTCTTTTTTCACTTCAGGAAAATAGCTGAACTGTGATAAATTCAATATCGCAGCGTGTGCGTAGATTGTTTGGGTGTAAATATTAAGTGTAACACCCACATCCTAGTTACCCATCAGATACTGAAGGTTTTTAATGTCCATGCCGTCGTTTCATAGTCAATGCAGAAGGTGTGTCGGAACACACTGGGAGTGATGTGTAGCAGAGGACTATCCGGAAGAAGCTTCTTGTACTTCTCCATCGCCCAACGTATCCCATTTTCGATGTGTAATACTACTTTCGGATTACCGTTCTTGTCCAGCATGATTAAGCCGCTGTAACCGTCTACCATAGGCTCTGCCTTGACCTTAGGACGGCGCTCCAGCTTTTTTCAAAGAGCCATAAACCATTTCGTTCATTGACAGGATGCGGCGGACGTTGCGTGGCATCTTTATGTCCCACTCATAGATTTCTATTGTATGATTGGCGCTCATCCCTTGGACTATTCTAATAAAATCAAAAATAATAATTTTCTATATCCTTTACAGATATTCTATATGAGGATGTTGTCGTCGGTGTTCCACACCTCTTTATATATTCATAAAATTTTTTACTTTGAAGTATTCTTTTCGCTTCATCTAATTCCAGCTCATCATTTTTCAAAGCCCTTATATACATCCCTGCATATGGAACAGATTTACAACCTACAGTATAAACTTGTACGTTATTTGTAATAACAACTGAAATAATCAACTTGTCCACAAATACATTACTTATAGCTTGAATCCTGCCATACTCAAACCATTGTACACCTTCACTGGATTTACGTTTTAAAAGACGTTCTTTATGGCTTTTTAAATATGAATAACATTCCGGAAATTGGCTTTTAAACTCACTTTCTTCATAGGAAGAAACTTTTTTATCCATAAATTTATAAGGAAAAATTATCTTATCACGCTTCTGGGTGTTTTGAAATTTTTTCTCACTTTTTATACTTACTGCATCAAATACTATTTCCTTTTCAACCATTCCACCATCAAGATAATAAAATGAGTCATCCTCCTCTTTAGCTTCGAAAACAAATGCCTTATTATACAAAGTTGCAATACTATTCGACACTTTAAAGTAATCACCAAAACGTCTTGGTCCTTTATGATTTTCTTCAAAAATCCATTTTCCCGTCAAGGAAGTTTTAGACACCCTTTTCTGTACATTATCTTTTCTGACATGGTAATACACATCTTCTCTATTTATCGTATCACACAGGATAATAATCGAAGACGTAACTGTATTAGGAAAAAGTTGTATTCCTTTATAATCAATAATTCCTTTTAGTTTTTTCTTGATTAAATTTCTTACATTCTCAGCGTATTTGTTCCTAATAACTCCATAAGGAATCAAATATGCTAATTTACCATTTTTAGCTAAATCTCTTATTCCAGCTTCTATAAAGGCATAACAGTAGTCGAAACGTCCCTCTTTGCATGTATCATATTTTTCTTTTACAAAAGTTCTCTGTTTTTCAGACAAATCATGATATGTTATATACGGAGGATTTCCAATAACGTAATCATAAGAACTAGAATCACATTTCAAATAGTCTTGTTTATGTATATTCCAACGAATTCCTAATAAACCATATTCTTGTGCGAGGCTATTCAAGGTTTCAGTACATTTTTTTATACATATTGGATCCACATCATAACCAGTAATATATCGTTCTAATCCATGGATTATTTGTTCGTTACTATATCCCTCTTTCAAAGAGGTTATAATATATCTTCTTACGATTTCCTTTAAAATATTTCCTTCACCACAAGAATTTTCTAATACTGATTTGTTGTACAGATTATCTGAATAACCAATACAGTCCAACAATTCATTGACATATTGGGGCGGAGTCGGTACTTGACAATTGTTCGCCATTTTCTTCCCCTTTCAAGTATTCTTTCTTATCAGCGGCATCTATTATCAAATCCTTATATGCTTCGATTAATTCAATAATAATTTTAAAAGTTGTAAAAAAATCCGATTTATCTAACTCAGAACGATCACCATGAACAACATGATGGCGTTTTTCTAACAATGAACTATCGATATATGTAGCTTTTGTTTCAAATATATCGGAATCAACCCCTATTGTTTCCAATATTTCTTTTAGTTCTTTAGAACTTGGGTTTGAATGTGTTGAAATAAATGGATTGTTTTCATCATATTTTTCTTTAAATGTCCTTGTCGCAAGGGCATCATATGTCATAAGTAGTCTTTTATGAACACTGTGTTTTTCTGACAAAGAACAAGATTTGAATTCTTTTTTCATTTTTAAAGCTGCAAAATTTTTTTTCAACTCACTATATGGTTTCTTTTGTTCAGCAACATATCCTATATAGTAATTTGATGCTCTCTTTATAAACCCTTCAAAATGAGCACATAATAAAGCAATTCCTGCTCTGAGCAAAATAGGTTCATTTATTTCATCTTTCTCTACTAGAATTTTAAGAGAAAACATTTCTTTTTTTCTCCAGGCAAGGTCTTGCATTAAAAGTTCTTCTAATGTTTCTACCGTTTTTATCTTTTTGTTACCTGCCACTTAGAAAAATCTCCTTACTAAATTCTACCATTTTTTTGATTCTTGCAACCGGCCTAATTCCTCTTTTTGTTGCCGCAAGGTACTGTTCAGTGTCATATAATTCTTTTATTGCTTGTTCAAGTTGCTCTTTATTTTTTAGATAATACTCAATATTATTGGTCAACCCCGGAATAACCGCTTCATATGCACCAACCAAAACAGCACCACAACTTTTACCCTTTTCTTTATCATATTTTTTGAATGTGTTTTCACCCATCACTTCATATAGTAAATCAAAGGTCTTTTTAAACAGTTCTTCTTCTTTTTCGAAATCAATGTTATCGTCATTTATTAATTCCAGAATTTCATCTGTCAAAAAGTTATTATAGTTTTCAGAATCACTTATTTTAAATTTAGAATATCTAAGTACAAAATATTTTACTACAAGTTCTAAATACCCCTGTTCTTCTGAATCTTTCTCGGAAATAGGAACTGAGTTCTTAAAGTTCTCGTATTTACTCATATCTAGTAGTTTTTTATAAATTTCTTCGTTCTTCATCACTAAAATACAATTGCGAATTTCCTGTGGGCTTAAATGACTTCCACCTGTATTTAAGCGCTGAAACATTTCATATTGCGCAAATTCATCACTACTTTTATCGATGATTATTATGAGAATTTTTGATCTTTTTATATATCTACGCTGGGCATCTGTTAAAGAAATACTTTCGTTCTCATTATCCCAATATTTTCCTTCCAAAGCTGGTAAAAACTTTGTTCGAGTCAAAGGTTCACTTTCAACAAATTCTTCTCCATCCTCATCTTTAGAGTCTTTTTTCAAAATACCCATAAATTTAAAAATAGTTGATAATCGCTGTTGCCCATCTATCAAATTCCACTTACCATTTTCATTTTGATATACATAAATAGGTGGAATAGGAATATTCAACAGTATAGATTCAATCAATGCAGTCTGTTGCGCTATATCCCAACGAAACATTCTTTGATATATAGGATTGATTTTCAAATCACCGTCTTGATAAAGATTGGATAATTCTCCTATTGACATCGGATAATTATCAGTTTTAATTGCTTTAGCCATCAAATCTATCTCTTTCTGCAAAGTATTTTCCATTTAGTTTATACCTCCTAATTTCATCTTATTAACATATAGCAGTCTCTATTTACGCAACCTCTTTATATCGTGTATAAACATATTCATAAATATGCTGGCGGTACACAGAAATACTTACTTCATCGTAGCATTCCGGCAGCTCTGCCCACAGCGTATCACGAATCAGATTATCCACTGCAGCTTTTGTTTCCTGCTTGTCTGTCCAGTGATCCAGCTCAGAAATCTTTATCTTTATTTTCTTAAGCAGAGTAGCAGCAACCTCTTTCAATTTCTTGATATCATTCTTGCTTAAATCTTCACGGAACAACATATCATAAAGTGAAAGTTCCTCATCACTGTTGAAACCTTCACGAGCATAACGTTGTTTTTCCTGATTCATGCTGTTTGCCAAATCCATCAAATCCATAAAGGTCTTTTCAATGGTTGCTCTGTCCTGTTCACTGTTATAATCATCAATAATCTGCTGATATCGTTCGTAATAATTGATACGCTCTGGATTAGTAAATAACATCCGATCTAATTTCATCTGGATAAGTTCTTCCAAATCTTTCATTACCAAATTCTTTTTCTTAACTTTGGCAAACTCTCTACGGAGTAAGTCAAAGTCAATAGCACTAATGTCAAAGCGGCGTAGTTCTTCATGTACCATTAAAGGCATGTGCTTAATTTCTACATAGGAACCAATAATTTCATTGATTTGCACCATCAAATCAGTTGTATTGATATGCTTACGCTTTTTCTGCAGTTCAGCATAAATTGCTGCAATTGCTTCGTATTCCTTACGAGTATGGCCGGTAACATCATCACGGTCAGTATATTTCATAAGGCGCTTCAGTTCTGATGCATAAGTAGTAAATGTCTTCTTATCTTCAATCGTTCCACATACTGCATTAGCAGCTTCCTGCAGATATGATAATTTCATAAAGTCATAAGCATCAATCAACATCTGCAAATCAAAATCGTTTTCCAGCAAAAATGTTTTTGTTTTGGAGATGGTTTCAATAATGCGAGCAATCAGCTCATCTTTATCTACAGTCGGATCTGTTCCACCTTTACCGCCAACATTGGCTGTATAGTCTGCCAAAGCCTTTCTGAGCGCCTTTACAATGCCAATATAGTCAACAATCAAACCATTGCTCTTACCTTCGCTGACACGGTTTGCACGAGCAATCGTCTGCATTAAAGTATGTGCTTTCAACGGCTTGTCTAAATACAGACAGGACAAACACTTAACATCAAATCCGGTAAGCCACATCGCACAGACAAAAACTACACGAAGCGGATTCTTGGTATCTTTAAATTCTTTATCCAATTCACGCTTTTCCATCTTTGCACGATGATATTTAATATCCAAATCCCACTTCTTGAAAGTCTGAATTTCGTTCTGTTCCTGACTGATAACAACAGCCATTTCTGTTTCCTGCATCCATTTCAGCTTGCGTTCCAATTCCTGTGCTTCCTGCTGAGTGGCTATTTTTATTCTAGCTTTCAGCTTTTTGATTTCTTCTTTCCAGTATTCCTTCACATAATTGTACATACGGACACAGGTAACCTTATTCAGACAAACAAACATGGCTTTACCGCTTGTCCATAAATCTGAATAATGATTCACGAAATCACGAGCGATTGATTTTAATCTCGGTTCTGCTGTCAGCAAATGTATTTCTTTTGCAAATTCTGCTTCCAATTTGTCCTGCTGGTCCACATCAAGGTCAGCATTTTCGATTGCATCCAGAATCTGCTCTGTAATTTCAGGGTTATGTAAGTCCACAATCTTTTCGCCACGATTTTCATAATAAAGTGGAACTGTCGCACCGTCCTCTACTGCTCTCTTAAAATCGTAAACAGAAACGTAACCACCAAAGGTACGGGCAGTAATGTTGTCATTGGACAACAATGGAGTTCCGGTAAATCCGATACGTGCTGCTGTAGGCAGTAATTTCATCATATTATCTGCAAAAATACCATATTGGCTGCGGTGAGCCTCATCAGACATAATAATAATATCGTGGTCCGGATAAATCGCTTCCGCATTTGGTTTATTAAACTTCTGAATCAGCGTAAAGATAAAGCTTGGATTACCTTTCAGCTTCTGCACAAGGTCATCGCCACTTGTCGCAATAAACTGCGATGCTTTTGATTTACCAAGCAATCCACAGTTTTCAAAAGTATCACTAATCTGAGAGTTCAGTTCTTCACGGTCGGTCAGAATGACAAACGTCGGTGAACCTTCAAATTTTCTGCGCACTTTCTGTGCAAAAAATACCATAGAATAGCTCTTACCTGAACCCTGGGTATGCCAGAAAACACCCAATTTACCATCATTCAATTTTCTTGCTGCATAGGCTTTCATTGCCTCATTTACTCCAAGATATTGATGATTTCTGGCAAGGATTTTAGCTATATGTCCACCGGAGTGGTCATACAGAATAAAGTTTTCAAACAAATCAAGGAAGTTTTCTTTCTTGCAAATACCACGGAGCATTGTTTCAAGGGCAACGCTGCCTTGATCTTCTTCTGCAAGTCGCTTCCACTCATGGAAAAACTCATACTTACTGCCAAGAGTACCTACCTTCGCCTCTGTACCATTAGACAGCATAAGAAACGCATTGTAATAAAACAAATGCGGAATTGTATCCTGATAATCTGTATAATTGTCATCGTATGCGTTCTGCACATCGACTGTATTCTTTTTCAGTTCTACAAACAACAATGGAATACCATTAACAAAACCTACAATGTCTGTTCTGCGGCGATATAAATCACCATAGATTTTCAATTCTTTGATTGCAAGAAAATAGTTATTTCCCGGATTCTGAAAATCAATCACAGAAGCCTTCTTGGTTTCAGTTTGTCCATTCGGTTTCTTCACTGTTACAGGAATACCGTCACGAATCAAAAAATATTTCTCCTCATTCACCTGCAACAAAGAAGAAGTGGACAATCTCTGTTCCAATATCTTCTGTGCCTCGGAAATCTGACTGTCATTAATCCATGGATTCAGTTTTTTCAATGCTTCACGGAAATAGCGGTACAACAATATTTCCTTATAGCTTTCTCTACCGAAAGTGCCGTTTTTTCCTAAGATTTCTGTATTGTAAGCAAACCGAACATCCCAGCCCAGTTCATCGCGGAGCAGATTACCGGCACTTTCTTGAACAAGTATATTTTCGGAATAATCGTAGCTCATTATTTGAAACCTCCTTTACACCTCAATTTCTCCACTCATAAGTTTTGGTAATAAGCGGTCACGAGCTTGAGATAATTTATAACATTTTTCTCTCAACTTTTGAATTTGAGAGAATATTGGCGAAATCAATCTATCAAATTCATCTGCAACATCTTGTGTCGGAATTAAAATATATTCTGCCTTAAGATACTTAAAATGACGAGCATAGTGATAGTTAGATAAATCTACAGCAATCAAAGACAAATATAATAATGACTGCGGCATATTAGTTCTATCACTGATAATCAACTGTGTTCCATCTGCTCCTTTTGCAAAAGGAAACTGGATGTATTTTAGAATCCTTGTATGGTCACCAAAAACAATTACAGGCGTTCCTGTATTCACTAATGCTTCACTATCATTTGTATAACCAGCGATAAAATTACGGCTCTGATCGATAACAGGAATTGCTCCTTCTAATAGGTAATCTGCAGTTTTAATTTGTTTTGTACGAGACACCTTACCTATAATGCTTCCGATTGGTTCTTTCTTCCATCCCTCCGGCACCCCATCGATAACAGCCACATCCTCATATCCCGGAAAGCGCAAATCCACAAACCATTCCTTATAAAGTCGCTGTGCTGCTTCTTCAAGCAGTTTTATTTGTTTTTGGTTATTTTCAATCAAATCATCAAAAGCTTCCAAATAATCTCCGATTTTTCTTTGAACATCCAATGGCGGTTTGTCTATTACAACTTCTTTAAGCTTTTGACCTGGCATGTGCATTATTGTTGCACCTGTATAATACTGTTTAAGAGCACCTTGCTTTCCTGCTAAAAGAAACCAATAATAAACATATCTGTAATCCATTTCTTCATTTACTCTTAAACGGTGCAAAGCTTTTTGAATTTTCATATTGGGAAGTTGTTCCTTCCAAATAGCACATCTTCCTGGTTCTCCACCTTCACAAATAATCAAATCGCCATATTTTATACCATATCTCTCATCCTCATCATCTTCGAATTTCATTTCTTGAAGATTGTCTAAATCAAAGGCTCCCCAACGCACATTGACGTTTGCAAGATACGGTTTATATATCCCCTTATTCTTCCTTTGGTCCAACATTTTTCCCAAGCAAGAATCTGACACATCACCTAACTTCACTCTTTCCCACATCATAATCCCATCTCCTTCATATTTTTAGAGATAGTATCCATCAAATTATTTGATTCAGCCTGTAATGACAATAATTCACGATGAATTTCTGCCATGCGTTCTTCAAAATCCACGCCGTCATCTTCTACTGGTGCTACACCTACATAAGCTCCCGGTGTCAAAGACCAGCCTTTTGCTTCAATTTCAGAAATATCGGCAACTTTACACAGGCCAAGAACATCACTATAAACACCATCACCGAATTTTTCATACAGCCAGCATGCTTCTTTTGCAATGGTGATTTCTTCATTCTTATCTGCAATCATATTGTCATATTCAGCCTGAATACGCTTTTTGTCATTACGGCCTACATTCTCTATTTCAATTTTAGCACGTTTCTGCAGGTCTTTCAGCTCGTCCATCAACTGATGCAGGATATCTTCAAAGGAATCATCGCCCAATACAGCTCTATATTCTTCCAATAACGCTGTGTACTTCGCCGTCTCTCCACGATAGAGCCATACAATCGCATTCATATTCTTCAGCTGCCACTCAGACCATTCATTCAGTGTGCGGTCAACAACAGTGTAGTAGTTGCGTGCATCAATGAACAGAACTTTATCTTTGATAACTTCACTTTTCCCCTTATCAAAGAACCACAGAGAACATGGAAGGGATTTGGTGTAGAAGAAATTGTTACCTACACTGATCATTGCATCTACATGACCTGTTTTTACTAATTTCTGACGAATATCTTTGTCTTTTCCCTGGCTGTCTGTTGCAGAAGATGCCATGACAAAACCGGCACGACCACGCTCGTTTAGATAACTGTAAAAATAGGAAATCCACAAATAATTTGCATTTCCAACCTCTTTGTTCTTGTTAATTCCGGGCATACCAAATGGCAGACGTTTTGCGTTTTCGCAAGACTCTGCTTTTACTTTATCTACATTGAAAGGCGGATTTGCCATAACATAATCACAGCGACCATCCAGATTGTGAGCATCGTGATAAAAGCTGTTTGCTTCATCACCAGATTTAATAACGCCAATCAATCCATGAACTGCCATATTCATCAGACACAGCTGTGCATTATATTCCACTTTTTCCTGTCCATAGAAAGTCATGGCGCTGTTCGCATTCATGCCGGATTGATTTACAAAATCACCAGACTGAATGAACATGCCACCAGAACCGCAAGCAGGGTCAAGCAAGATACCGCTCTTTGGTTCAATAATATTTACAATCATTTTTACCAGTGATTTCGGTGTGAAGAATACACCATCATCGGATGCGATGTTTTTCGCAAACTTGTTGAGAAAGTACTCGTAGATACGACCAATAATATCACCGCCTACCTCATCCAATGCACTGTTATTAAAGATACGAAGAAGTTCAGACAGCAATTCATCGGAGAAATCTGTATAACTCTTTGGCAATACACCTGTAAGTTGTTCACTCTGATCTTCAATCAGCTGCATCGCATTATTTACAACCTCACCCAGACTGGTCATAGGCTGTCCATCTTTATTCAATAATCCTGCAGCTGAAATATCATCAGGGAGATTCAGTAAGTAGTCGTACTGTGCCTCTTTCGGTAAAAAGAGCGCACTTTTAGCAGCAAAGTCACTTGCTTCTACAGGCATAACTCTGCCACCACGAGACGGACGATTATTCAAAATCTCCGCTTCTACCATTTCAAATCTGCTATATGCATAACGCAGAAAAATCAATCCTAGTACCGGCATACAGTACAGATTGGATGTCAGTTTTGAGCCTGCACGTAGCAAGTCCGCTGATTCCCATAATTCTGCTTCTAATTTACGAATGTTTATCATCTTGTTATTCTCCCAAATTATTTTCTATGATACTCTCTAAGATTGCCTACTTTTCTGTAAGCAAATACCTTCTAACCAGTTCTGACAGCATTCTGCTTCTTAGAGTGTCCAATTTTTCATTATATATTCAACTTCTTATCTCCAAATTCTGTAATCTATGTTGTTATACTTTATATCATTTTTTCTTCTTCAGTTCCTTCGCAACTTCTTTAACACTTTCCAAATAAGCCTGTTCCACCGGAGATAATGTAATCTCCTGATATTTTCGATATTCTGCCTTTGCTTTTTCCAAAGCCTGCTTATGGCTGACAGCACCGGCACCTTCAAGCAATTTGCGATTTCCCGAAGACAGCACCATATCAAGCTGTTTTACATAATCATGCATATACATCGGCTTATGTTCAATGGCATTGATTTCTGCCAAATCAAAATAACCGGATACAAGATTGTTTAAGATTTTCAGTTCATTTTCTTGCAAATAGTTTTTCGCAATACCAATATCTTTTAATGCCGGCAATTCCCCGGAAAATGAAGTAAGTCCCATAAATGGTTTCTCTGCATCTGCTCTTTCATAAATCACTTCAGCGGCAGTATGTCCATGTGCTGCATAATGCAATTTATTTTGCACAATTTTAAAGAATTTTACAGATTCATCACTGCGTGGATCATAGTCAACACTTGTTGCGTACAAATCAAGTACCTGACGATACAGCACCTTTTCAGAGGAACGAATGTCTCTGATGCGATCAAGTAATTCTTTCCAATAATTTCCGCCAGCATTTCCTTTCAGTCGTTCGTCATCCATAGCAAAACCTTTAATCATGTACTCTTTCAGCACATTTGTTGCCCAAATTCTGAACTGAACGCCTCGCTGAGATTTCACACGATAGCCAACAGAGATAATAACATCAAGGTTATAATAATCTACGTTATATACTTTCCCGTCTGCGGCAGTTGTTGCAAAATTTGCAACAACTGAATTTCGCTGCAACTCGCCTTCTTCAAAAATCTTCTTGATATGTCTAGATATGGTAGATTTATCTCTCTGAAACAGTTCAGCCATCTGATCAAGAGATAACCAAACTGTTTCCTCCTGCATATTTACATTTATTTTTGTCAAACCATCATCTGTCTGATAGATAATGATTTCTCCATAATTATTCACAGCACTTCTCCTATCTTTTAGACCTTATCTCTATTATAAAACAATTTATCTATCTTTGACAAATCACACTAAATGGTGTGGGACTCCAGAAGCAGACCTTCTTATTTTTTCAGTATCACGAATACAATCTTCTCAATCGTACTCAATCCTAAAATAATCAAGATATGCCTTATATCTATCCTGCGCAGCAAGGCAGGTATCCGTCAGATAACCGTTTTCCTTACTCCATTTCTGCAAAAAATTTTCAACAAATTTCTAATATCAGTATAGCATGTTGACGGCAAAAACTTCAATTAATTTGTTTTGATAGCCAATTATTTTTGCCGTCAAAAAGCGCTCCGCGATTTTTTATTATTGCTTTTAGCGTATTTACGTATTCTCACGCATCGAAAGAAAATAATCAAAGGACTGTCACCGTAAGTAAGTTTTACTTACGCGACAGTCCCTTTTAGCTTATCATTATTACTTCAGCAGTTCCTTTTCTTCCAGATACACAGCCAGCAGCTGCGCTACCTTATTCACCAGCTTCAGGCAGTTTTTCAAATGCTCACGCGTATTAAACTCGTAAGGCATCAAATCACCGCAGGCGCAGGAACCGAATTCCTTGGCAAAGCGCTCATGGAATTCCAATGTCAGCGGATAAATTTCTGCCAATGGTTTATCGCTTGGCTGATTGCGGCCGGCCAACGTACTGATGACCATTACGCAGCCTGCCATCGCCCCGCACAAATCGCGCGCATGGCCAATACCACCGCCAAACCCGGAGCACAGACGGAAAGCGTTATCATCAATATTCACGCCTGCCTCCTTGCGAAAGGTTTCCACAATCGCTTCGCAGCAGTTATAACCGCTCTTAAAATTGTTGCCTGCTGCCATACCCATTTTTTCACTAAATTCACTCATGCTTTTCTCCTCCTTGCATAATAATATTAATATGCTTACTTTTTGTTTTTATCACTTTCCGTTGCATACGGCCAACCGCTCATGCCTCCCTCCAGGCTGTAAACATCACGGAAGCCGCGGGCGCGCAGGATAACCTCCGCTTCGTAGCCACGCAAATCAATCTGACAGGCTGTAACTATTTTCTGCTCTTTATCCATCTTGCTGATATCCGCTGTCCGCAAGGTATCAAGCGGCAGATTTACTCTC
>Ga0129311_1001582_pt1 | contig 15772 bp, 13 predicted proteins | sample Go1ome_FD_94435 | JGI IMG/M metagenome (GOLD analysis project Ga0129311, IMG submission 94435) | Western lowland gorrila individual fecal microbial communities from Wisconsin, USA - Go1022B metagenome | ecosystem: Host-associated > Mammals > Digestive system > Large intestine > Fecal | place... | reverse complement strand
GAAAGGGAAAGTGATGTACCTGCAAGGACTTCCTTGTTTGTAATCACGGCGACTGGAGCATTTACTGCATCAACACATGGTATCAGTGCTGTGTTATCTGTGTAAGAAACCTCGTACTGATAAGAAACATTTGATGCTGTTACAGTCAGAATCTTCTTGCCAGCCTTGTCTACAGTTACGCCCTGCTCTGTTACAGAGTATGTCTCAGATGTATCAAGTCCTGAGAATTCATATTCTGAAGAGTTGTTAGCAAAGTCGCTTGCAGCAAATGTATGAGTCTGGTCATTTGCTGTATTGGTTCCGTCTGAAACCTTATGAAGAACGATTGTTACTTGGTTTGGTGTAACTGCACCAACGTTTGCGTCAGCAGTGAAGTTCTTCTTAACTTTGATAGAGCCTGTTGGAACTGTTGGGTTTTTAAAGCCATTGTAAACAGTTACCTTCGTTGTTGTAGCAGATACCTTATGGTCAGGATCGCCATATTCAACTCTGTCGGTCACGTAACCTGCAACTGTCTGCTCTTCTGTAAGCGGCTTCTCTTCTACTTCATATGTATATCCCCGTGGGATGTCCTTAACAGTAATTGCTGCGGCAGCTGTAATCTCAACGTCTGTGGCAATACCATTTGCAAAGGTTACATCGCCATGTACGCCTGTTACGTCTGTTGCAACTTCGTCGTTTTCGTTCTTGATTGTGATATCAACCTTGAACTTTTCATCGTTTGCATTCTGTGGAAGTACATTACCAGGTGTGAGTGTGAAGTTCTTGCTGATTGTGAAGTCGCCGAGTTCTGGTTTCTTCTCTTCATACTTATTAATGAGGCCGACGCTTGCTTCCTTGTTTAAAGCTGAAAGGATTGCTGTGCCGGATACTGTTGAGTCGTTAAGGAGGTAGTCATAACCGTCGATATCAACATCAGTATCATCTGTCTTTTCTGTTACTTGGTAGGTACCAAGTTCAAGATTTACAATTTCAAACTTGTTTTCATCGCCAGGCTGAATTGTAAATACATGTTCTTCAGTTCCGAGCTTACCTGTTTCATCCTGAACGTAGAGAAGGTCAGGTGCTGTTCCCTTGGTAACTGTGAACTTGTAGTCCTTTGTATTAGCTGAAGCTGGTGCGCCATCTACAGTCTTGGAAACCGTGAGCTTACCAGTTGATGCATTGTCGAATACTGGTGCAGTATTCAGAGCGGCGCCCCTTATCAGGCCTGCATTTTCTGTCTTGTACCATTTAGGAGTTGCTGTGAGGCTCTTGCCGTCAGCACTCGCTTCAACAAGAACTTCAAGGAGATAAACATTATTGTCGTACTTGATTGATTTATCAGTCTTGTTTGTTTCAGCAACACGGTAAGCATAAGTACCAGCCTCACTGAACTTCAGTGTGCCAACATTTACTGTTGAGTTTGCATCCACGACGCTGTTTGTATACTTGTCTTTGAATGTATTAAGTGCATCTTCCTTATATACAAGAGTCCCACTATTCATGGATGTTACATTCTGAACCGTGAAGTCAAAGGCCTTCTTCGAAGCCTGACCATCCATATTCTTATTGAAGCTTACATCCGTCGTTGCAAATGAGATGTTATTAAATGAAGGATTTCCTTCAATCTTATCATTTTCTGTAACAGCCTTTACTCTGTCGTCTCCCCTATACCAGGTTCCCTTTGCAGTCAGGATTGTGGTTTCAGGATCAACAGATACTTCAACGCGAAGTGTATATACTGTGTCATCGAATATATAATCACCAGCAACCGCTGTTTCCTTCATTACATATTCGTAGGTACCAACATCCTCCGTATCGTATACAAGCTTGTCGAAGTTAACAAGGCCGTTTGCAGATATTGCAGTCTTATCCACGTTATTGTTCTTCAGTGTCAGGCCACTCTTGCTTGTTGCAATAGACTTGAGCGAGAACCGGAAGCCATTTGTGTTGGCTGTTGTTCCGTCAAGTGTCTTGGACGCTGTTACTTCAACACCCTTTGGCTTATCTTCTGCGACGTACTGGTATGGAGCAACACCGGCATCGAGGTCAAAAGCGGTAAGTCCATTTGCAGTATAGGCATAAACCTGAGCAGGAATATTATCGTAACCTTCAGGTGGAACTCCATCGTTCTGGTAACGGATCAGCACATAATGTGGTGTTGGGTCAAGGTCATATCCGTCTGGAGCTTTTGTTTCAACGATCTTATATACAACATAGTAAGAAAGATTTTCTGCCTGTGTTGTACCATTTGCATCTGTTGGTTCCAGGTCCTTAACGATATTATCGGTAACAATCCATCTGCCGTCGTCCTGCTTATTCAGTTCCATTTCAGTGATGCTGAAGATTGCACCAGAAAGTTTCTTTGTATTATCTTCCTTATCTTTCTTAAGAATGCTAAGTGTTACACCGGTACCGGAAGAACCACCACCGGAAGTCCTCTGAATCTTACCTGTGATTGTCTTATCACTTTTAACGGATGACTCTGAAGAGCCAGAAATTGTTACACTATTTGTACCTGTGAACTCAGTTCCTTTTTTCGCAACTGGGATCATCTTGTATTCCAGTTCGTACTTTGTTGCATCATCAAGTTTAATCTTCAGTGTACGATTTGTACCATCATAGAAGTACTGATTCACTTGAAGGTTATCTGTATATACTCTTGTAAGGTCAACATTGGCCCATGATACGTTACCATTCTCTCCTTTGACTTCCTTTTTTAGTGACAGAGGATAAGTTTTCAGATTGAGTGAGAACTCATCGATGCCAGACATATCATCTGTAACAACAATTGGTTGTCTGTTATTAAGAATAATTTTCTCGTTATTGATAGCTACCTTAAATGTAGCGTAATCATAATTATCACTTTCATCAGTGGGTGCATATTCGCCAGTCTTTGAAAGAACCTTTGAACCGTCACCCTTCATGTTGACTGTTGCTGAAACTGACTGAACTTTTTTTCCATCAACAGTTGCTGATGCAGTATTAACATAATCCCTTGCATCTTCTGATGCTGACTTCAGATAATCAGAAAGTCTTGTTGCATATAAAATGCTGTAGACAGGTTTATTTCCTGTTGCAGCCTTCAAAGCAGCAATTGTATCAGCACCCAGAGTGAATGTTACATCTTTGCCATTCTGTGTATAAGCGACATCTTTCAGAACTTCACTATTAGGTAAATACCAAATATTTACATTTGAATAGATTTTAGGAACAGTATAAGAATCAACAGATGGATCTGCAAAAAATTCCATTCCCTCAGGAATATGGTCAGTAATTGTATATGTATTTCCTTCATATTTATCAGACAGGGGAAGGAGATCAATCTTATAAAGAACGTACTGCTGAGAGTACTGCCCTCCACTATGAATCACAGACTTCTTAATGAATGACTCAGGTATATATTCATAATCGGCTTCTGCGGTCTTCTTGGAATAAGAATCTTTAGCAGAGTTCCTAAATGTGGTTGTTGTAGTTGGAAGACTTGAGAGTTTTGTCTTTACTCTGATAACAAGTTGCTGATCGGTTGCACTTGTATTCTCAACCTTGCCAAAGTGAATCTTAGTCTCTGGTTTAAAGGACGGGTTTTGCTCAACTTCAAACCTTTCATATTTAGCTGTTGTTTCATCAGCAACAATAGAAATCTTTGTTGCGTCATAATCATATTTGATTGCATTATCATCGCCGAGTCTGTCAACGATAACCTTATTTTCATCTACTGAGCCAGCCGGAACATTTACTGTAATCTTATATACGATTTCTCCAGTAGATGGATTAGCTGATTCTACTTCCTTTCTAATATATGTTGTCTTATCATCAACGCCAACACTGCCTGTTGATGTGAATTCACAACCATCCTTTGTTGTAACAGTAGCTGTATTCTTAACATTGAGGGATCCGCCTACAGGCACTTTACTTGTATCAACCTTTGTTGAGTATTCAATTTTGTATGTAAGGGCATCACCAAGAGCATAGTCATTCGCAAAAGTAGACCATGCCACTTCTGTACCACTAGATTTATAAGTAATATTGCCCCACTCATCTTTGTTACCTGCAGTAATCGTTACAGATTCAGGAGCTGAAATGTTATCACCTAAAATGTCCTTAATCTTCAGTCCGGCAAGGCTAAAAGGATAATTGCCATACCTATTTACATAAACTTCCCATTTAACTGTTCCGTCATCCTGTGCTGTACCTGACTTTTCAACCCAGTTTGCAGCCTGAATGTATGGTGTACCATAAGCAAACTCAACTGTACTATCCTCATCAGACTTAACCTGTGCTTCATTGGTAAGCTGTTTTTTCGTTTCATCAGTGAAAGTGCTATTGTTTCCTCCCTGTCCTGATGTATAGATGTCAGAACCAACTTCATACTTAAATGTGAAGTCATAGTAATCACCATCAGACATAGATGGAATTTTATACTCAGTACCAGGAAATACTTCTGTATAGTCAGAACCTGCAGTTGCTGCACCATTATTCTTCTTTACAATCAGAGAATCATATGAAAGTTTAGCACCCGGAGTATCCTTGAAGACAACATTTTTGTTGTTACCTGTGGATGTGATTCTAACATTATATGACTGATAGAGTTTTCCATTTTCAGTAATAAAACCAGCATTGGTTTTGCTTACGTTTACAACAGAATCCTTATTCTGCACGATGTTTTTAAAAATGAACTTTCCAACATTCGTGAAAGAGAAAGACTTCTTTCCACCACCTTCATCAACACATTTATCAGAAATAAGAGTTCCTTTGATATTAACAAAAGTAGAGCGATTGTCCTGGGCTACAAATCTAGCGCCGTCATCACCGTTATATGTTACTTTCAAAACATTATTTTCAATTTTGTAATTACCGATATACGCATTTGGGCCTACACCATCTACTTGTCCAAAGATTTTTCCTGATGATCCATCAATGAAAGTTACTGCATCAGGAAGAGAATAAGAATACTCTGTTGATGTGTAAACACGTTTACCATCATCAATATTCCAACTCAAAGTTGTGAAAATCTTTGAACCATCTGTCAGTTCTACAGAGTTATCTCCTTGTGTCAAAGACACTGTATTACCATTTACGTCAGATGTTTCAATAGTAGCGCTGATTGTTGAATAGATAGAACTCAAAGAGTCTGTCGGAGGAGCAACTCCTTGATTTGCGTCATCTGAGGAATTGTCTCCCCCCTGTATATTCCTCAGGTATCCCTTCATTTGGTGTACCATTTTTGGTGAATCTTCTGGTAATCCTTTTTGCGATTCTGCTGGATTTACAGCTCCGTCAACTGGATCTGTAATCGCTGATGTCGCACTTGCAGCATTAACGTTTGCTTCCGTTCCACGAATACCAAAGCCATTTCCTGGTGTAATCAGTGTAGACAACATAAGCACTACCATTGCAGATGCCAGCACTCGTCTCCTGATCATTCGGTTTCTATTTCCCACAGCCTTCATAATTAGCCTCCTCTGAAAAATAATGTTTTGAAAAATTAAATTTATGCCAATATTCTGTCTGTTATATCACAAATACATACGTAATAAGAATACTATTTTCACGACATTTATGCAAGTTTGCTGAGCAAATAAAAAAGACCGTTATAAACACTATATATATTTTTTTTAGCCAATATTTAGTTCTGGTATAGACAGATTTCTAATATGTCTTGTCAGATAGTGTTAACCATTGTGATATTTGGGTAAATTTGGAGTAATTTTAGTAGCGCTTATCGTACTTATTCAGAGCCCAGATTGCCAGAGCAAATGTTAGGCCAATCAGAATATCACCTTCAGAAGGAATTTCCAAAATATATGTCTGAGTCAAGTTCAGTGCCTGACCAGGAATCAGATACTGTTGAGCTGTAACTCTCATTACAGGAAGTGAGCCACGGTGAACAATATAGTTCCAAGCTGCAGCGTCGCCTTCTATCATCCAGTTTTCATCGAAATCAATCTCATACTTCTGCATGCGTGTATATGGATCACGTGCGATGTTACCGAACTTATCCCGTGCAGCAAACTCGAACTTAGAGCCCATACGTGTATTCTTTTCCTGAACATATGCCGCTTCATTGATTGTGCCATCCAGGAAAATTTTTACTCGGTGACCTGTTGCAATAAAGTCATCCTTTGCATAATACATGCAACGTCCACGGTCGTTAAAAATCTTAAATGAATCCTTCTCTGCTACTTCATTTGCTTTAATAAAAAGCTTTGGCATTATTTTGTACCCCTCAAGTTATTTTTTAATTAGTTTCCTGTGCTAATTGCTATTAGCAGGTCTATTTCTCGATGAAAGAAATCTATAATTTTTGCGTTCCCCAACACAAATTATATTTTAGCAAAATTATGATATTTTTACTAGATACTCATTGTAAAAGTCAATATAAAAGCTATGTATAAAAAAATATTGAATTTCCGCCAAATCTATTATATTATAATCGCAACAGTACCCGACACGCCTCTTAACAATGCGGACCACGTCGGGTCATTTTAATTTAGGGAGTTTTTATGTTAAAACAGCTTCAAACATCTATGTCTATAGATGATCAAATCAAAAATTTAAAATCCATTGGTCTATCAATCCCTGATGAAGAATATGCTCGCCATTTTCTAAATGATGTTTCCTATTATCGACTAATTAAGGGATTCAGCATTGGATTAAAAGAAAAAAATGGTAATTATCATGATGAAGTTTCTTTTGAGCAGATTGTGTCGTTATATCTTTTTAATGCAAAACTACGTCAATTATTGTTTTCCAAAATCGAAATAATTGAAATCAATCTCAGGACACGATTATCTAATCATATATGTGAAAACTATGGTGTTCTAGGCTATAAAAATCCATCTATTATGCCAAGTAAAGAGTATCATGCTTCTCTAATGAATGATGTAAATCGAGAAATAAAGCGAAATTCCCGTTCTCCATTTATAAGGAATTTCAAGGACAACTATGAAAATGGCGATATTCCATTTTATGCTTTGGCTGAAACTTTAAGTTTTGGCACACTATCTCGCTTTTACAAAAACCTAAATACAGACGATAAAGCAACCATAGCCGATTTATATAATCTCAAATACTCTTATTTAGAGAGTTGGATTGAGACAATTGCTTATGTTCGAAATCTCTGTGCCCACTATGGCAGATTATATAATGTTAAACTTCTAATTAAAATAATCAAATGGTATAATTATTTGGAAATCATATTGGGAGGATATTACTACGAGTAATCTATTAAACAAGCCAAAGCTTACATCTCTTCAGCTCATAGAAAAAATGCGTGATGAAAAAAGGTATCACCTTTAATATTATGTCTAAATCTGATGCCGAAAAATATCTACGCGAATCAAATAATTATCTTCGCACCGCAGCTTATAGAAAAAATTTTTCAAAACATTCTTCCGGTGAGCAGGAAGGTAAATACATAGATTTAGATTTTGCTTATCTTGCAGAACTTTCTTCTTTAGATATGCATCTGCGAGAAATTCTTTTCGATATGTGCGTAGATGTTGAGCATGCGCTCAAAGTATCATTAGTTACAGCTATTGAGGATAATCCTCAAGAAAATGGTTATAATATCGTAACTAAGTTTTTAGCAGCATATCCTCACATTGAATCAGGTATTGCCTACAAATCAGGCAGTGCCTTTACTGGTGGACTTATTGATAAATACTTTTCTATAGATAAATCCAGCGGAAGTCCAAAAATAACAAATATTGATTGTCCTGCTTGGGTTCTTACAGAACTTTTAAGTTTTGCAGATTTTGTATGTTTCTATAATTACTACTATTCAAGTTATGGGCAACAAAATCAACTCAAGTACAACATAATTAATCCTGTAAGGAATTTAAGAAATGCATGTGGACATAATACTTGCTTACTTTTAGATTTACGTCCTCAGATTGGTACAACTAAACCCAATACAACTATTTCAAAATATCTATCTACTATTCCATCAATCGGAAAACGAGAACGTCAAAAAAAGCTCTCATGTAGACCAATATTTGAAATCTGTTGTTTGATTTATGCTCACAATATTTATGTCTCAAAAAGTGTAAGAACAAGGCAGTTTAATAGACTCAAAGATTTTATCCATGGTCGAATGGCTAAGAATTCTACATACTTTAAAAACAATCTTTCCATTTCAACAACTATGGATTTTTTGACAAAACTCATTGACGCAACCATTTAAACTGTTTATACTATAGTTAACATCAAATAAACCTTTGGGTTTTTGTAAGGTCGTTGCTAATGGCAATGGCCTATTTTTTTGAGGAAAAAGCTGGCCACATCTCTGCAACCAGCTTTCTATGTCCTCCATATTTAGTTTTTGGAACCGTTTAAATTAGAATAAGCCTGCAAGTAGTGGGATAAGCTGTGTACCGATGAGAACAACACCACCGCCAGCCATGAGCTGCTTCATTCCCTGTGACTTCTTGAGGGTTATCGTTACGTAACCCTCAAGAAGGTTTACAACGCCCCATACTCCTAAGCCTGCTCCAAGAGCGATAACAAGTGTCTGTAATACTGTGATTGCTGAATTGAAAAATGCCATTTTGATACCCTTTCGGATACTCGCCGCTTTATGGCGTACCTTCATCCAACATCCCTTCATTCATTTCATGACCTTCATAATTCATACCATGATTTTATCGATGTTCCATCAATATACTTTTTTTCTTTCTTCTCCAAATCGTTGGTAATATCTTGATACCAATTTGAAACGATTATTTGTATCTCTTTGGGAGTTAAAACCTCATATTTCACACAGAATCCAATTCTAGAAAACATTGCCGGTCCCAAAGCCTTTTTTATCTCTTCTTCACTCATGTAGTTAGACGTCAAAAGAAAAACTACGTTTCCCAAATCAACATCATAATTTGCGTCTACCAAATGACCTTCATCAAATACCTCATAAAAGGCATTATAAAAAGTAGGGTGAACCTTATCAAATTCATCAATTAAGACTATGTTTGTCTCTCTAGCTAATAAATCTCGTGCCAAGCTTACCTTTGAGTGCTCAGATCCAAAAACATAATCCATAGCTTCTTGATTCTGCATCATAGAAAACTGTATTCGTTGAATTTTTCCACCAAAAGTACTACTTATGCTTTTTGCAGTCTCTGTTTTACCCACACCAGATGGTCCATATAGCATTATTACTACCGGTTTATTAGATTTCTGTCTCATCAATCTATATAAACCACTAATAATTGCCTTTTTACTTTCGGCTTGTCCTAAAACGTCAGACAGTAAATTTTTGTGCGTTGTCCTCAATAAATCCACCGACGGAACCAAATATTCAGATCCTTCAACCTGAATATTATCCTCATAAAAAGATTCTAGCGATTCCAAGACCTTTCTTGGTGGATTATGTACATATAACACATCTAAATCATGATTGAGGCATACTATGTTTACAAAATTTGATAAAACATACGGTAGAACAGATGAATAATCATCTGCACGACAAATACAATAAGCATATTGTATCTTTTTACTTAATTGTGCCTCTTTTACGCCAGCTTCACTTGGCCTTATTCTCGAATTGTAATGCTGAATCAGCTCCATAAACGGAGTTCCATTTCCCAATTCATCAAGATTTTCTTTTTCCAGAAAAGAGTTGAAGTCCTTCTTACTTTCCCAAAATACCTTTACTTGATTAATCATTTACTTCTACACCTGCCAGTAATACATCATATACATCAATTTTCTTTGTTTTATCGTCCTTTGATTCCTCTGAATCCTCTTCCGGTTTATATTCCGGATTACTTGGTAAAATAGATGACGCATCAATATCAAGCTCATTATTGATATTTAATTGGTCTAAAGAGCTTGTTCCTACTTTTATCGCGTAAATACTTAAATTCATTTTAAGCAAATCGTTAATCTTGTAGTTATTTCTCAAGGACGAAATATTAAAGCGTAAGATGACCTTGCTGTTCCCCTTTGTTCCAACAAACTCATAATATCCTTTAGCTGATTTAAGAGCATTCTCCAGTTTTTCAACAGCTATATTATAATATTCATTTAGATTTCCATGCTATCTGGATTTAGAAGAAAATCATAAACACTCATTACCAATATGCCTTCATCATTATAAAGCGGTGCCACAGCATCCTTTGTAATAATAATTTTTTTAAATCCATCGCCTGTATTCACTAGTGAGCGTTGTTCCTGTTCCATCTTTTCTTTATCAGGCAACGCATAGGCTGATTGAATATAAAATCTCTTTGAACCTTTGTTGCAGACAAAATCCACTTCCAACTGTTTTCGAATCTTCTTACCATTTTTGTCAACTTCATTCATCACAACAACACCAACGTCAACATTATATCCACGAACTTTTAATTCATTAAATATAATGTTTTCCATTACATGAGTCTCCTCAACCTGTCTAAAATTAAGTCTCGCATTTCTAAGTCCTAGATCGGTAAAATAATACTTCGATGGAGTATTAATGTATTTTTTACCCTTGATATCATATCGCATTGCACTATCAATAAGAAATGAATCTTTAAGGTAGTCTATATATTTGATTATGGTATCTTTGCTTATAGTCTTGTTTTTAACACTTTTAAATGTCGCAGATAACTTGCTTGGATTCGTAAGCGATCCAATTGCTGAGGATAAAATGTTCAGAAGTTCTTCTAACTCTGCCTTATTTCGTATATTATTCCTTCCAGTAATATCAGAAATGTAGGTTTCCTCAAATAGAGATTTTAAAAAATCAGTTTTTTGATCAGCCGTTTCAAAGCCTAGCACAAGCGGTATTCCACCGAACAGCACATAATCCCTCCAGCCTTCCTGTTTGTCACCGTCATATACACTCATAAATTCACTATATGTTAACGGATACATATGAACTTCATCCCCACGTCCACGAAATTCAGTAATAATATCTTTTGACAGAAACTTGGCATTACTTCCCGTTACATATACATCTACATTTTTCTTTCTTCCGAGGCTATTAAGAACTGATTCAAAATCATCGAGCATCTGAACTTCATCTAATAAAACATAATACATTTCTTTATCAGCGATTTTTTCCATTAGGTATGGAAATAAAACTTCAGGATCTCGATACTTTCTATTCTCAAAAGAGTCAAATGCAATCTCAATAATATGGTTTTCATTAACTCCTTCATTTACCAGATACTCTTTAAAAAGATTAAATAACAGGTATGATTTTCCACATCTTCGCATACCTGTTACAACCTTAATTAGTCCGTTATGCTTTTTTGAAATAAGCTTATTCAAATATATATCTCTGCGTATTTCCATATTGTTCCACCTCATTACTTATTGAACAAAAATGCGGAATCCGCATTTTTGTTCAATAGAATTATACATCATAGGAATAGCTTATCCAATACTCTAATCGACATTTTTGCGGATTCCGCATTTTTGTTCGATATGGATTAAATTGTGCCGACAGTGTTGGCACAACCTCTAGAAAAATCTTATTCCTTAGCCCTCAAGAATCTGAATCTGTCTAAGCACCTCTAGTGCAGACCTCTTTGCCTTATCCGTCTTCAGATTGTTTAGAATCTCTGTTGCTTCATTCATAATAGGATCAAGATTATCCGGTGAGTCACCGTTTAATATATAATCAGCAGATACATGAAACAGGCGATTCAGCTGGGTAAGCATTTCAGCTGAAACACCTCTGCTGTTGTTTTCATAATTGGAAATAGCAGACTTCCCCTCAAGATGAAGTCTTGCAGCAAGCTCCTCCTGGGTATAACCTGCATCTGTTCTAAGTTTTTTAATTCTTCCACCAACTGTTGTTACATCAATTGCTCCATTGTTTCTTTTTACTTTTTTCATATTCTGCACCCTTTCCTGTGCCTTCCAAAACAGAAGCGAACCTAGAAAAAAGCGCAAAAATAAAAAGAGCACTGCAAAACAACTACTAAATCTCTTGGTATGTAAAACATACTTCAAGTTAGCTTCTGTTTTGCAGGCCCTTTTTAATCTGAATAGATGTCTTATGCTCCCTGGCTGCATCTATCCGTAGTAAATACGACTCTCTTCACAAACTCTTGGCTACCAGGCGTCACTCATTTGTAAGTCTTTTAACGCATCTTCTATGCGACCAATCCAATGATCTCCCTGATAACATCATCCATATTTACTTGTTATGATATAACTGCCACAACTATTTAACGATTTCGTTAATCTTGGCGGCATATCTGGTTAATCGAGCATGTCTCTTCTTAGCAAGTTCCTCCTCAAATCTAGTATCATCAAATACGGATACCTTGCCTTTCTTCACGCACACAACAAGGCGGGCACCGCATTCCGGGCAAACCATATACGAAGTTGTACTAGCTGACTCCATAAGAAATACCCACATCTGTGGCAACATACCACACATTCCCCAGTTTTTTCCTCGGCAAAACTCACCAACATCACGCCTCCTTTGACTGATAAGCTGATATCTCTCATTCGGAAAAGGGAAAGAAACCGATATGATGAGTGTACATAATTCTCCCGACAATGACCTTTCCGTAAGTGTAGTCAACTCTGCCATTATCAACTGCATGACTTAACTGATCTTTTAAACTGTTTAGCGCACATTACTCAAGGTTCTTAATAACCTTGACGGCTACACCCTGAATCTTACAGTCCGAAACAATGATGTCCTTCATGGTCTTGTTCTCAGGTTGAAGTCTGATCTTCTGATTCTCTTTGTCTACAAAATAGCGCTTCAGCGTGTTCTCATTTGCTACCAGGGCAACAACAATATCGCCATCCTTGGCTTCTGATTGCTTTCTGACAAGTACCAAATCTCCAGGAGAAATTCCGGCTTCAATCATAGACTCGCCCTTTGCCCTAAGTAAGAAAAAAGTCCCTTTGCCAAACATAGGAGCAGGCAATGACACATATTCCTCTATATACTCTTCCTCCAGCGTAGGAACGCCGCAGGAAACAGCACCAAGTAGTGCCACACTTGTAAACTCTGTCTGAACCTTCTCGGTCTGTTCAGTAGAAATCTGCTGGCCATCATATCTGATCATGCCATTGTCCCTCATGGCTACCAGGTACTTATATGCAGTTCCTCTGGCAATACCGACCGCATCTGCAATCTGCGTTGTAGACGGTGAGTGGCGATAATTCATGTAGTATTCTTCTACAAATGCCTTAATAGTACCCATAAGCTCTGTAGATTTGTGTCTCATACGCCGCTCCTTTCTAAAGGAAGCAATTCGCTTTCGTTACTTCCTGATTAAAGGTATAATACTCCGAACGTGCGTTTGCAATAACAATCTACAAAAAGTTTGAAATAGCCGACAAGCCGGGAAAATCGTGCACTCCCCCTTTTATGATTCTCATTGTAGCAAAAAGCCTGTCCCAATTTAGGGACAGGCAAATTCACAGTTTTATTCTTTATATTCGTAAATATCCTAAATTATATAATTGGAGGAGGATTTGATGCTGAAATTAGTAAATCTTCTTTCCATTATCATTGAAGTGGCGGCCATCAATACTCTTTTGTTGAAATACATATAAATGTTTTACATTTCCTCTTTCTGCCATCGCTAATGCATTTCTTGCAATATACAACATATTCTTCGGATTCAACGTAGCAAATATATTTACCGTTATGCCCTCAGGAAGTTGCCTTAATTCTGAAGACACCGTTTTAATTAACTCTGGACTATAATGCCTACTTAAATCATTTCCCCGCTCTCTGTACACCCTAATGGTAGGCAAACTAGCTTTCAAACGTGGAAGCTGGCGGTATTCTATAGGATATGTATCTTCAATTACAAGATTTATCTCTTTAGGAATATTTCCATTTCTGAAATTTTTTCTTTCTAATTTTACTTCCGCATTATCTTCAGGATAATCGTTATCATCAATTGGAAAATCATCAAATAATTCATTAACGACTATTTTTGTTTGCATATACTGCGGAACTTTTTTCAAATTACACTTTCTTATGTTCAGCACTTTAGCCGAAAACCAAAACCACCAATACGGATAGGAATGATATGTATTTACTCTGTTCATCATCACACTATCATGATTATATTTTCTAAATATACGAAGTACAATAACACATAAAACTATTCCTATAACAACATTACTACTACCTAAAAGCAGAATATAAAATACGTTATCCGGCTCGATTATATTCGCCTTAAGATAGTCTGAGAACATACCTTTTATATTAAAAATTTTAGGGATAATTAGCACAAATATCGAAATGATTATTTCAATAATCTGTATCCCATTATCCTCTATTATTTTTAGCAATCGCTTCATCTGTTGTTACCCCTTTTACATATATACCGTCTACTTTTTGACATTCTTGTAATTCAGTTATTACCTTAGTGAACGTATCTCCAGCCCATATTCTAACTTGTTTTCTTCCAGCAATTATGAATATTATATAACCACACCCACTAGTTTCGTTTTCTATAGAACTTCTCCAGTCCTCCCAATCTATAGAAGATGGTATAGGTACATCCTGTGGATGAGTATGCCATACTCCCATATAATAGCTTTTTTTTACTTTTTCTTTCAGCAAAAAGCTATTATGCCGTAGATCTTTAATCGTAAAATGAATTCTATTACAATAATCTCCACTGAATGGATGAGATATTTTCTCTAATGAAACATTTTTTGTTATATCATGCTGATATCCTACTATATAACCTCCACTTTCTGGGCTATTAGATTCATTCTGCAACCACTTATACATTTCATCAAAAACATCGGTTAGCACATCCAAAAATCTACCATCCGGCAATATGTATTTTACACAACTATTCTGTTGAGTGATTTCCACAACAGTTACACATCCCTTCGTAAAATTTATAATTTTTTTGGTATCCTTCTTCTTTCGTCACAGTAAGAAGATAATTATCATCATCATCTACATCAAATATATTCTCAATACAATATAACATCGCAGCGACTGTTCGTAGCAACACTGCTGTACCATAAGGAGCCCGAGTTCCTCCACAACCATTTCTAATAATCAATCTGTTATGTGCATCTTCTTCTAATCGATTTGCTTTATTATTTATAAGAGCTCCTTTTTCATCTGTGTACAAGCACTGAAAACATCCTTTTTTATTGTATTCTACTTTTAGAAGATGACTATAATTGCCTCCAGCTTCAATCCAAGAATAAATTACAGGAATTGAACAATTATTACTCTTCAATAGATTATTAAAATACAATTGTTTATCACTACTACCAATGGTGAATATTATAATATCTTGACTGTTTATCTCACTAAGCAAAGCATCTTTATCTAAATCTTTTCCAATTGCCCTTATATGTATTTCTGGATGTAAGTACTCCAAGAATAATCTTAATGAATAAGGCTTTTCTAACCCTTGTCCAAATCCACCATAAGCCCATCTCATCATGTTATCTGGCTCAAGCTGGTCTCCATCATAGACCGTAATGTTGCGAAATCCATTTTTAACCATCTCGGCTGCCACATAACTCCCTAATGAACCCGCTCCAACTATGAGAACTTTTTTATCCATTAAATCAATTCTATTTCCAATAGCTTTGCTTAACGCATAATAATCTTGTCGTTTGGACTTGATAATTCTTACTTCAGTAATATCATTCTGTATTTTAGCGATTACACTATTTTTAGTAGCATTATTAAATGACACTACCATTGTAAACACTTTTCTAACTGTTGTGTCATAGTTAAAAATGTACAAAAGTTCTGAAATAATTATGTACAAATGATATCATCTTACAGTCTATTTACAGGAGGACTTAAGATGATATTGCAATCACAAATCATGACAGATCT
>Ga0129311_1001581_pt1 | contig 15787 bp, 15 predicted proteins | sample Go1ome_FD_94435 | JGI IMG/M metagenome (GOLD analysis project Ga0129311, IMG submission 94435) | Western lowland gorrila individual fecal microbial communities from Wisconsin, USA - Go1022B metagenome | ecosystem: Host-associated > Mammals > Digestive system > Large intestine > Fecal | place... | reverse complement strand
CTTTATACTTTACAGCATTGTCATCTTCCTCTGCACTGGTAGTAATAAAACCATTCAAATAATCCTGAGCATCTTTTCCCACCTTGGTCATAGCCTCTGTGGAAGCTGCCTTAATCAGTACATTATAAGGCTGATCATAGGAGAAAATGGATGGCCATGAATTATCTGGAATGAGGATAAATCCAGAGCTTTGATTGCCATAATAAGTTACCCATTCCGAAGGGGAAGAAATCACAGGCTGATAATCATCCCTTTTCTGAACCACTCCTACTACTACATATGGAACACCTTTAATCTCAATAGTTCCATTAATTGGATCAGCACCGTTGAAGAAGCTATAAGCTGTATCCGAATCCAGAATTGCCACATTCCTGTACTGGCTAAAGTCTGAATCAATAAAGTAACGGCCTCGAGTTATGTCATATCCTTCCAGAGAAAGATAATCATTATTACCACCCAGAATTGTCAGGCCACTCACACTTGTGCTACCGCAATAAACATTGTCCCAAAGAGAGGCCTTTCTGTATATTGCAGCATCTGATACCCCATCCATTTCCTTAATGGCGGTTAATTTTTCCTCATCGATAAGAGGAAGCTTGGAAGTATCCATACCATCACTAAGATCCAAAACATTACCATTCTGGCTTAGATTTACATGGATAACATTATTTCCCGACCCAACTAAATTCTCCTTAATTTGCTCATTAGTTCCTTTAATGGTAGATACAATGGCAATAATAGCCGCTATACCAATGATAATTCCCAACATGGTGAGGAAGGAACGCATTTTATGTCCGAATATGCCCTGAAAGGACAGTCTAATATTTTCAAGCATGTCTCATCCTCCTTAGTAAAGTTGCAGATCATCAATGGATCCCTGAACGCAAGGTGATCCCGGCTTTGCATCCTTGCTATAAGGAAACGCGACTGCATCGCTTGCTTCAAGGCCATCCTTCACCACGATTTCAGAACCCCAATAGATTTTTCCGGTCTTAATCTGCGTCTTTACTAATTTTCCATTTTTATTCTTTAAAACGTAATAATTTCCATTTTCTTTCTTGGTTAAGTAAAGAGGAAGAACAATTTCATCTGGATTCGCTGCATTAGCCGAATTCATTTGCACATCCACATAGGAGCCTTCCTCCAGACCTTCACTGTCATCAATAGCCAGGGTAACTGGATAATAGGAAGAAGTTCCTTCTGCGTAATTTGTATTATCTGTACTTGGTGTGAGAGATATTTCTGCCACTCTGGCATCATAAGTCATTCCATTATCATAGGAAGTCACACTCATGGCATCTCCCACAGTCATGGTCTCCAGTTGATACTCATCCACCTGTATCTGGCAGGAATAAGAACCATCTGTGCTAATTACCATAATCGGCTTGCCTGCAGCTATATTCTCTTCCGATGTATCAATGGAAGTGACAATTCCATTTAATGTAGCCTTTACGGAAGAGTCCCCAATGGCCTTCTTCTTTTTACGAATTGCAAGATCCTGATTATCAATCTGCAAGTCAATTCCATTAATGGAAGCTTCCTTATCACGAATTTCCTTGGCAAGTTCCGTTGCGGTGTAGTCATATTTAGAGGCCTCATCGGTGCTTATACCATAGACAGCCGCGTTGCCAGCCCGAATGCTGGTGCACTTATCCAGATAGTCCTTATAAATCGGATATTGCTCTTTAATGGTGGCAATATTGTTATATTCTTCATCTGTAAAATAGCCTGCATCGTTACTGGTAGCCACGAGTAAAGCATTATAGGTATCTTCATCCAGACTCTTCACATAATCGGCAACCTTCGGTTCATCTGGCATAGCCGTTAACTTCTTCAACTTATCCAGCTCATGCTGGGCAGTTGTCTGGTTTGATTCATAAACCCCCAGACTTGCAGAAGCCGATTCCAGAGAAAGATTATCTTTTGTGGTGTCATAAGACAGCAGCACGTCTCCGGCCTTTACCGCATCCCCCACAGTGGCATTGATGGAGGCTATCACCTGATCCGACTGAATATAAATTTCCTGGGATTCACTTCTTACAACCATGCCGCCAACAGACTGACCATATTCGTAATAATTTCCCACAAAGCCAGAATCCTGAATACTATATACCTTCACAGGATTGGCATTCTTTTTATGGTTTTTATAAATACGAATTCCAGCAAATGAGATGCCTGTAATTACTAGAAGGGCAATGATTGCTTTAACAATTTTAATCTTCATCCCTGTCCCCCCCCCTAATTCCATTCTTCTTCACTAAAATCCAGATTTTCTTCCCCAGCAAAGCTTTCTGCTATTTCTGGATGGGCTGTATCATTAGTGATCATTCCATCCAGAATGGTAATCATACGATCCGCTCTTAGGGCAACTGTTCTGGAATGTGTAATCATAATAATGGTGGAACCATCTTTATGGAGCTGATCAAAGATTTCCATTACCTGTTGTCCAGATTTGGAATCCAAGGCACCTGTTGGTTCATCAGCCAAAAGTATTTTCGGCTGATTTACAATCGCTCTTGCAATGGCCACTCTTTGTTTTTGCCCACCAGATAACTGTGTTGGTTTAAATGTCATACGATCTGCCAGATCAACCTTTTCCAGTGCAGCTTTACAAAGTTCCACTCTCTTGCTATGAGGAATCTTCGCATACTGCAAAGGTAGTTCCACATTCTGTAGCGCAGAAGATCTTGGCATCAAATTAAAATTCTGAAATACAAAACCTATTTCCTTATTTCGGATCTTTGATAATTCTTTATCTTTCATCAAACCAATCTCTTCTCCATCCAGAAAGTAGCTTCCATCTGATGGAAGATCCAGACAGCCAATGATATTCATTAATGTGGACTTACCTGAGCCAGATGGTCCCATAATGGCAACATATTCCCCCTCTTCAATTGAGCAGGAAATGTCTTTCAAAACAGGAATCTCAAGTCCGGCTTGTACATAAGTCTTAAAGATATTATGTAATTCTAAAAGAGCCATTTTGTCTCCCCTTTACCTATTATTCACCTGCAGACTCATTCTCATTAGTATCATTCCCATTATCAACTGAAGTTTCGCCAGTTTCCTCTATGGAATCTGTATTCGTTGCCTCATTAAGCATGGAATCATCCTCATTTACTCCATCTTCCGTAGTCTGAGGCAAATCCTCGTAATTTGTTGTAGTTGGATTGCCTTCTTCAATAGTATCCATAGGAAGTGCAATATAATCATCCTCTGTAAGGCCACTTAAAACAGGGTAGGTATCTCTCTCCATATCATAGTCACCAACTGTGATTTCTGCCTTTGTAATCTTCTCATCCTTATCCCTCTTCCAGACAAAGAATTTTCCGTCTTCCTGAAGAATATAGTAAGAAGGAATATTCAGGCCTTCTGCAAGCTGATCCTGTCCATAATCCAGTTCAATATAGAGATGCTGTCCCAACATGAGTCCATCTACAGAATCCAAACTTACATAAAAATTATATTTGCTGGTGGATACGCCACTATCCCCATTACCATACATAGACATGCTGGAATCCTGCTGCTGTGGCTCCTGGTCAATCTTCGTTACTTTTCCCTTCCACATCTTCGTTGAATCCAGTCTGGAACGAACAATCACTTCTGTTCCACTCATAATAAGTCCCACACTCTGCTCGTCAATAGTTCCCTTAATTCTGTAGTCTCCAGAAGCCATAATCGTAAGGAATGCATCATCACTGCTTGTGTCAGAGTCCGTGTTTTCACCAATATTGGCCGAATCAACTGAAGAAATATTCTTAACCACACCATCCATAGGAGCATATACAACCGCATTGTTAATAGACTCTTCCTGTCTGGTAATTTCCAATTCTTTTAAGGAATAATTGTAATTTTCTTCATTTAAGGAAGCATTCGTACTGATAATCTGTGAATTGAGGTTTGCTCTTTCATCTGTATCCGTGGATGCGTCTCTCTGGGAAGTTAGATCAGCAATAGTATTGTTATCAGAATCAATATTATTCTGAATGCCCTGTAAATCCAGTTTTAACTGTTCCAGTGTCATTTCCATGTCCGAAGTATCATAAGCAAAAAGAGGATCGTCTTTCTTTACCACGTCTCCCTCCTTCACATATACTTCAGATATCTTTTTAGTGGAATCTTTCTTTACCTTCTTTGTTTCCTGGGACTCTACCACTCCCATGAATCTGCTGGATTCCCCAATGGAACCTCCGTTTTCAATACTCTTTACAGATTCAACGTAAACCAGGTTTCCATTACCCTTTGCCCCATTTCCTTTACGGAAAATGACAAAATAGAAAACGATTGCAGCAATCAAAAGGATTATCACAATCGTTGTAATAAGAATAACCCCTTTTTTCTTATTCATACTTATCTCCTTTAAACCAAGATATTTGATAAAAATATAATAACACTAATAGCCCTTACAAAGCCCTTTCACTTTCGTAAGAAAGCATTTGAAATTTATGCGCAACTCATTTGCACAATTAATATTTATTAAAAAAGGTCCTTTAGGAAAAGGGCCTAAATTATCATTTCACTTCTTTTGATTTTGATTGCCATTACCAAAGACACGCATAAGCCAAAAGAATATATAGCAGGCGATGGGTAGAATAATGGAAGAAACCAGAAATCCCTTAAAAAGAGGGCTTCCAAGGATTCCTGCAATGAGAGTGGCAATAATGAATCCAATAATGAATACCAGCATAAACCATGCAAGTATTTTCGATAATTTATTATTCGGCATCATTCTTTTTTCTCTCTTCTATCCTTTTTAATCTTTCCTGTATCTCTTTTTCGTGACCCTGATCACTAGGAACATAGAACTTCTCATCTTTAATGGCATCCGGCAAATATTGCTGAATAACATAGTGATTCTTAAAGTCATGTGGATACTTATAACCAACATGTCCCAAAGAAGCACTTCCTGCATAATGTGCATCTTTCAAATAAGGAGGAACCTCAGCATGGCTCACTTTTCTCACAATATCATTTGCAGCAAAAATCGCATTGCAGGCCGCATTGGATTTTGGTGCAGAAGCAAGATATGTGGCAGCCTGGGAAAGAATAATCTGTGACTCTGGAAGTCCTATTCTTTCTACTGCAAGGGCTGCGGATACCGCCACCTGAATAGCCTGCGGATCTGCATTACCAATATCTTCCGACGCAAGAATCATCATTCGACGAGCAATAAACTTTACATCCTCACCGGCATCAAGCATCTTAGCCAGATAATAGACTGCAGCATCTGGATCTGAGCCTCTCATAGACTTAATAAAGGCAGAGATAACATCATAATGATTATCCCCGGATTTATCATATCGAACCGCCTTTCGCTGAATGCATTCCTGGGCGACTGTTAGATCAATTACAATCTTTCCACTCACTTCATCTCGATCGGTGGAAAGAACACCAAGCTCCAGTGCATTGAGAGCCTTTCTCGCGTCGCCATCCGACATTTCAGCCAGAAACTCCGCTGCATCCTCTGTAATTTCTGCATGGTAAGAACCCATACCTTTTACAGGATCTGTCACCACCCGGAGAATCAACCGCTTGATATCTTCTGCTGTTAATGGCTTTAACTGAAAAATGGACGATCTGGAAATTAAAGCGCTATTCACTTCAAAATATGGATTCTCTGTGGTAGCACCAATAAGTATTACCGTACCATCTTCCACATAAGGTAAAAGAAAATCCTGCTGCGCTTTATTGAATCTATGAATCTCATCCACAAAGAGAATTGTTTTCTTACCAAACTGGCCCAACGCATCCCTGGCTTTATTCACCGCTTCTTCCATATCCTTTTTTCCAGATGTGGAAGCGTTTAATTCATGGAACTCAGCCTTAGTTGTATTGGCAATTACCTTAGCAATGGTGGTTTTTCCACATCCAGGTGGTCCATAAAAAATAAGGGACTGTAACTTATCTGCTTTAATGGCACGATATAGTAATTTGTCCTTACCTAAAATATGCTGCTGCCCGACAATCTCATCTAATGTTTGTGGGCGGCAGCGATTAGCTAAAGGAGAATCCTTAGAAGAATTCTCCTGTCTCATATACTCAAATAAATCCATAATACCTCTTTTTGCAATACTTCCGCGAGGTATGGCGCAAGTATTTGCTATTAGTGATCCAGAAGTCCAAGCTTCCGAATAATTGAATCAAACTTCATAATATCGATTGGCTTACAGATGTAATCATCATAATCACTAGATACATAAGAAGCATCAAAATCCTCATCTAATGCAGAAATCATAATTACCTTACATCTAGAAATTCTTGGAATACCAAGCTTTCTTTCTGCGTCACGAATTGCCTGTAATGCCTTATAACCATCAAGCTTTGGCATCATGATATCCAGGCATACCAGATCAAACTCCTGCTTATCGGAAACAGACTGAACAAACTGATCTACAGCCTCAATACCATCCTTTGCAAGTACTACTTCACCATATCTGGAAACCAGCTTTGAAAGGAACTTTCCGCTTGCTTCATCATCTTCTGCTACTAAAACCTTCATGTTATGCCCTCCACTTATTTCATTTTAATCATACTTAACCATTGGTTTACATGTGCACAAAGTTCCGTTTTAAACGTCCCTTTATGGAGTTCGATTCTTCTGTTTAAGGAATAGACCATAATCATTCCCTGTACAGTATCACCTAACTGCTCACTTGAAAAGCGCGTAATAACTTCACCCTTATCAATTGCTTCCTGAAATAAATCAGCAAGCTGCACTTTACGGTTCTGAATCCCCTTTAATACTATTTCTCTCGTGGCCGTATTATGCAATAACTCTTCATACTGAAGCATTAAGGATGATAACGCATAATAATTATCATAATATTGCGCAAATTCTTCTATGTAAGCCGAGATTTTGTCCACCGCACTGCATTTCTTAACTTTGATCGTCTTATAAACATGTCGATCAAATCTAAAATAATAATTAACAATATCGACTAATAGTTCGTTTGTGTTGCTGTAATACTTGTACAACATCATTTCATCGATATTCGTTCTCATTGCAATGGTTTTCGGTGATAATGATGCCAGACCAGCATCACTAATGATCTCGATAGAAGAAGATATAATTCTGTCTTTGGCAGAAATATACTCCTCAATCACTGTGAACACCCCCCATTTATAACCCATTAATAATTTTACGTTTTCGACCATTTTTTGTCAATGAAATACATGTGGATGACGGGCTATTTTACTAGATGACACTTCGTTTCTTTTCATAAAAACGAAAAGGACTGTTGATTTCTCAACAGTCCTTTGGCTAACTTAAATTTCGAATAACTAGTGTATAGATTATATAATCAAAGCACTTAGGTACTTAAAAATCAAGTAATACTATTACTGCTCAACAGTAACGTTAGTAGCCTGTGGTCCCTTCTGGCCGTCTGTTACGTCGAATTCTACCTTAGCACCTTCTTCAAGTGTCTTGAATCCGTCCATGTTAAGACCTGAGTAATGTACGAATACGTCCTTACCCTCTTCGTCTGTGATGAAGCCGTAACCCTTCTGATTGTTGAACCACTTAACTGTACCCTTTGCCATTTTGTATTTCCTCCAAAAAAATAAATTTACTCATGCTGAATTTTCAACACGCAATTACATTATCATAGGAAGGTCATACCGTCAAGATAAATATTATTTTTCTGCTATCATCAAATGGTCCTCTTCTGCATTATAGAAATATACTGCATCTGATAAAATATCACTTTTCATTCTCATATTTGAGTTCATAAATTTCATCATATCATAGAGGTCAGCCACAGTCCGATCCTGACATGCATTTTCCGGAGCAATCAGCACCTCATCAACAGAGGTGGGAAGCACATAAAAACTTCCACCCGCTTTCTTAGAAATTTCCTTTAAATACTTAGGATAGAGCAAAATGGCCGGACCATAGTGAGCCTCTTTACAACCGGCCAGGATTAAAGGCGTGTCATCCACAGAAAGTTCTGCCTCCTCTCTCAATACATCCGACAAAGGGCGAATGATGAAATGATAAAGCTTTGGCATATTATTCATGGCCATGCGAAAGAGTTTCTCATCCGATAAGCCCCAAATATTTGATAGTCTTCTGGATATCATAAAGTGTCCACGGTCATTGGGATTGGTACTTAATTTCCAACATGGGAATATGGCAAGATCCAGAAATTTAAAGTAAGGATGGTTCCATAAAAGTTTCTGATTCTGCTCATAGTTAGCCACGCTAAAGAACAAATGTTTCTGAATGTCCTCTGGCAAAGCATCCTCGAATTGATCAGGTAATATTTTATCCATCTTTCTCATACACCTGGCAAGGTCCGATAAGAAACAGCCACACAAATAAGGAATATTTACCTCCGAATACTCTAGATTCTCTAAATCTACATGAGAATTCACCACTGTTTCATCCTTGGGTGCAAATGGCATTAAATGCACATCCATATAGAATATTGGTTTTTCACTTCTATTTGTGAAAGTCACCTCAATCCCTGTAGATTCCACCGAATTATTCATAAGCCTGCTGCCTATGCGCAGTTCATTTACCATAAGGCAGGGATCAATCTTTTCTCTCACCTCCTCAATTACTTTCTCTAAAATTTCATTTTTTCTCATATCCTTCCTCCTAGTCAGGAAGGAGTGCCTTGGAAGCAGATAAAATAATTATAGGAAGCGGCATAAAAGTTACAATCAAAAAAGCCGTCAAAATCACCTATTTCGACGGCTTTTATTACTTTGGCTTAAATTCTTTGCGCCCCAGTATTAAATTATGTAAACCATATTATTGATAATAAATCTAATATCTTAAGCTAACAAATCCTTCAGGAAGCGAACAACCCTTTCCATATCCTCATCCGTACCAATGGTGATACGAAGGAAGTTGTCAATTCTGTTCTGGGCAAAGTAACGGAAGAAAATGTGATTTTCTCTTGCCTTTGCAAAGATTTCAGAAGCTGGCATCTTGTCAGTGCCTGCGAATACGAAGTTGGCCTTGGAAGGCAGAACGTTAAAGCCAAGCTTCAGAAGTTCCTTTGTGAAGTTTTCTCTTGTGTTAACAATGGCATCACAAGTCTTTTTAAAGTAAGCATCATCCTTAACAGACTCCACTCCAAGCTTAAGGCTTGTTTCATTCATGGTGTAAGAGTTATATGAATACTTCACATCGCTCATATACTTGATTAACTTTTCATTACCAATGGCATATCCAATACGAAGGCCGGCAAGAGATCTGGACTTAGAGAATGTACGAGTAACCAGCAGGTTTTCATATTCTGGAATCAAATCCAGTACACTGGCATCCTCACCTGAAAAATCAACATAAGCTTCATCCACGATTACAACACTGTCTGGATTAGCATCCAGAATCTCACGAATAGCTCCCTTTTCCAGAAGTATAGCTGTTGGTGCATTTGGATTTGGGAAGATGATTCCGCCATTTTCTTTCTTATAATCTTCTGGACTTATTGTAAAATCATCTGCTAAAGGAACTTTTTCAAATGGGATTTCCATCATGGAAGCCCATACTGGATAGAAGGAATAAGAAATATCCGGGAAAAGAATCTTCTTATCAGAATGGAAGAAAGTCATAAAAGCTGTAGCAATGACATCATCAGAGCCAACTCCCACAAATACATTTGCAGAGTTTACCTTGTGATAGTCTGCCAGAGCATCGATTAATGCAGAACATGTTGGATCCGGGTACTTACGAAGTCCCTCTTCTGTTACTTCCTGCATTGCCTTCATAACCATAGGTGATGGTGGATAAGGATTTTCGTTTGTATTCAGCTTAATGATATTCGTGTCATTTGGCTGTTCCCCAGGAACATATGGTTCAACTTTTCTTACATTATCTTCCCATTTACTCATAATTGCCTCCATCTAGTTGTCATCCATTGTCATTATATAAAATTTATATCTTGCATTATGGGCTTAGTCTTCTTCTTTTGCAAGTTTTACAGAACCAGTAAGTTGTAAATGATTATATGCAAATTCAATATCTGCCTTCTTATATTCCTCAAGAAGTCTTTCCTTAATTTCGCTACAAGCAGTAAAATTCGCTTCTGCTGTATGGGTCTCGATAAAGCAGGTAAGTGTAACTGCACTATCTGCAAGATCCACCTTTACAAAAAGATCATCCCCTTGCTTGGCAGCTTTATTAATGGTGCGTTCATTTTCCAGAACAAGATTGGAAAAAATCTTCTTAGCCCTTTGAAGCTTTTCAGTATCCTGAGCATCTTCATAGGTAATGGAAACCGTAATCGGAAAACGATTTGGCATATCCTGTGTTGTAAGGTTTTTAATATTGGCATTATCCAGCTGTGAATTTGGAATAGTATATTCCGCATTATCAATAATGCTTACCACAACAGTGTGTCTTAAAGTCATTGATTTTACATAGCCGGAAATGTGCTCTCCATTTACAGTAATCTCTACTCGGTTGCCAATTTCAAAGGGTTTAAATACTGCAATAATAAATCCATGAATGATATTACTAAGGCCTTCCTGGAATACAAAACCAAGAACCACAACCAAAAGGGAGGAAGACATCAGAATGGTGCTGGCAAATTTGGACATCACATTTGACATCTGACCAATCTTGATCAGGGTAAATATGATCAGCAGAAATTCCAAAACACCCTTTGTAAATGCAGCTTTTATGGAATTGTCTTTTTTCTTTCTGATCAGTTTCGTAATGCCATCTAAAATCTTAATTAGAATCAGGCAAATCACAATATAGATCAGGGAAAGAACAACCTTGTTCTCCAATAACTCTGCTATAAATTCTTTCAATTTTCAAGCTCCTTAACGATTTCAGCAAAGTGCATTCCATTGGAAGCCTTTACCAAAACTGTATCATTTTCTTTCATATTTTCTTTTAAGTAAGCGGCAGCATCCCCTGTACTTGCAAATTCAAGTTTAGAAATATCAGGCTTTGTAACCGCCTTTGCAATTTCCTTTGACAGATTCCCTACCACAAGCAGTTCATCCACCGGATGTTCGTTTAAGAACTGGCCCACCTCAGCATGAAAAGCCTTTTCATTATCGCCAAGTTCAAACATATCTCCCAGCACCGCAATGCTTCTACCATTCTCTTTCTTAATAGAACGAAGCACTTCGATGGAAGCTTTCATGGATGTTGGGCTGGCATTATATGCATCATCAATTAAAGTGGCACCATTCTTAAGAGTATTTACCTTCTGTCTAAGACCACGGAATTCAGATAAAGCATCAGCCGCCTTCTTCAGGTCAACTCCCAAAAGCTTTGCAAATCCAAGAGCCGCACAGGCATTAAGCACATTATGCCGGCCGAGCTGAGAAAGGGATACTTCCAGCTTTTCATCAGCTGTAACAAAACTAAAGTACTGTTTGCCATCCACAATACGAATATTTTCTGCCCGGAAATCTGAAGCCTTATCTGTACCATAAAGATAAGTTTTCACTTTCAATTTTCCTGCAAGAGGCTTTAAGAGATCATCATCTGCATTCAGGAGAACAAGACCATTTGCATCCATTCGATCAATGATTTTTAATTTCTCATCCCGAATGCCTTCTCTTGTCTTCATAAATTCGATATGGGAAACGCCAATGGTTGTAACAACAGCCATAGTTGGATGCACCATAGCTGTAAGTTTATCCATACCACCTGGTTCACTGATACCCATTTCCAGAACTGCCACATCCGATTTTTCATCTAGAATACGAGCCAGAGTCAATGGCACACCAATCTGTGAATTGTTATTTCCCTCTGTATGGAAAACTGCCTTTCCCACACTGAGAGCTGCAGTAATCATCTCACGTGTTGTTGTCTTACCTACAGAACCGGTTACACCAATGATAGGTGCACCATATGCAGAACGAAGATGTGCTCCAATCTTCTGCATGGCATCCAGTGTAGATTCTACCAGTAAGTAGTAACCATCCTTTAATGGCTGTCCTGAAATATCAGCAATACCCTGCTGGTTCTCTTCCGTAAGTGTTACCTTACCCATTCCTAAAACCTGAGGAAGGAACTTATGAGCATCCACTTTCTCGCCCTTGAAAGGAACAAAAAGTCCATGCTCTGTCATCTTTCTGGAATCGATGACAAACTCATTTACATATACTTCCTGCATTTCTTCTGCGCCCAGTGCTACTTCCTGTCCATTTAGAATGTGGAAACACTCTGCACCTGTGATATGAACTAACTCTTCAAGACTTAACTTTTTCATACGACACTTCCCGTTACTAAGATTTTCTTTTTCTGCAAATGAGATGCCCATTCCTTGCAGTTATTTCTAAACAAATTACATTTTCATTTCATATACAACGGAGGCTGCCATCTTTTCAGCTGCTTCTCTGGAATCTAAGATTTCAATCAGCTTGCAGGCAAACTCCAGGGCCGTACCAACACCCCGGCTGGTAATAAAGGGAAGGTCTACTGCTACAGGATCTGTTGTGAAGTCTGCCTCGAAGAGGTCACCTTCCATGCCTGGATAGCAGGTTGCCTTTCTACCCTTTAAAAGTTTAAGTTTTCCAAGGATAGTTGGTGCTGCACAAATGGCTGCAATAAGCTTTCCCTCTGCGAAGTAATGCTTAATTAAATCTTCAACATCCTTTGACTGCTCCAGATATCTTGTACCAGGCATGCCACCAGGAAGAACAAGCAGATCACCATCATCCTGAAGATGATCAATGGATACATCTGCAGTAATGTTAATATTTCTTGCACCCTGTACCTGAAGAGAATCCTTAATGCTTACGATTTGAACCTGCATACCTGCACGGCGCAGTAAATCAACAACAGTAAGTCCTTCAACCTCTTCAAAGCCATCTGCCGCAAGTACATAAACTTTCTTTGCCATAATTTTTCTCCTTTCATCCTTCACTTTTTTATTCGTTGCAATTCCCCTAAACCGCATTCTTCTCAATAAATTAAGCATTGATAATGGCATCAAAAATTTCTTTTAAGCCATCTGTATCTAATTCTTCAGCAAGACCTGCATCTCCCTTGGCAGGGATTGATGGATCAATTGGCAGCTTGGAAACGGCAGGAATGTTATATTTTGCTGCCACTTCCTCTGCTCTGCTCTTACCAAAGATTTCATGCTTCTTTCCACAGTCTGGACACTGGAAGTAAGACATATTCTCTACCATCCCCAGTACAGGAATCTTCATAAGATCTGCCATATTCACAGCCTTAGAAACAATCATCTCCACAAGTTCCTGTGGGGAAGAAACCACAACAATTCCATTTACAGGAAGAGTCTGGAAAACTGTAAGCGGTACATCACCTGTTCCTGGTGGCATATCAACCAGCATTACATCCACATCTCCCCAGATTACATCTGTCCAAAACTGCTTTACGGCACCACCGATTACTGGGCCTCTCCAGATAACAGGCTGATTCTCCTGTTCCAGAAGTAAATTCATAGACATGAGTTTAATACCTGTTTTTGTAGCAACTGGACAAATATTTTCGCCAATGCCAATTGCCTTCTCATGCACACCAAACATCATTGGAATAGATGGTCCTGTAATATCTGCATCCATAATTGCTGTCTTAAGGCCAGCCTTCTGGCACATAACTGCCAGCATGGATGTCACAAGAGACTTACCTACGCCGCCCTTACCAGATACAACGCCGATAACCTTCTTTACCTTTGAAATAGACTTTTTCTCTTCTTCCGGCTTCTTTAATCCATTAGGTGCATTCTTTGCAATAATTGTATCGATTTTATCCTGTTGCTCCTGTGTCATTTCAGGCATATTCTGATTCTGCTTTGACATAATTCCTCCTAAGTAACCTATTGGCTCCCATTGTTTAATTCTTATTTGTACACAAAGTTGTACACCGTAACATAATATCATAAATGAGATTTTTTTTCTTTTAGAATATCTGGGAATACCCTATAATTAACACATAAGTTGACAAATTATAAGGCAATAGGATAAAATCGCGATTCGAGAAAAATAATTTATAAAGGTTGAAAATTTTGAGTACAAAACAGAAAGTATATGTCATTGGACATAAGAATCCGGATACGGATTCCATTGCGGCGTCAATCGCCTACACAAATTTAAAAAATCATATTGGTAATCATGATTACGAAGCACGCAGATGCGGTAATATTAGCGCAGAAACCCAATATGTTCTGGACCGTTTCGAAGTGAAAGCACCTAAGTTTGTTGGTGACGTTAGAACCCAGGTTCGCGACATGGAAATCAACAAGCTTCCTGGTGTAGATGGAAATATGTCTTTGAAGGCTGCCTGGAGAAAAATGAAAGAAAATCAGGTAGTTACTTTATGTGTTACAGAAGGAAAGAAGCTGAAAGGTATCATCACAACTGGTGATATCATGGAATCCTACATGGGTTCTCAGGACTCTACTATTCTGGCCAAGGCTAAAACTTCCTATAAAAATATCGTTGAAACATTAAGTGGTGAAATGATTACCGGTGATCCTGAAGATCACATGAATGAAGGTAAGGTCATCATCGCTGCTGGCACTCCTGATCTTATGGAAGCCTATATCGAAAAGGGCGACGTTGTTATCTTAGGAGACCGTTACGAGATGCAGCTCTGTGCCATTGAATGTGAAGCATCCTGCGTAATCATCAGTGCTGGTGCCAAAGTAACCAACACCATTCAGAAGATTGCTGCAGAACACAATTGTAAGATTATTGTGACTCCACATACTACATTTACCATTGCCCGTCTCATTACACAGGCTCTTCCAATCTCCTTCCTTATGAAGTCCGACAAATTAATGACCTTCAAACTGGATGATTATATTGAAGACATTCAGCCAATCATGGCATCTACTCGTCACAGATATTTCCCAGTTATCGATTCCAACGGTGCATACCGCGGAATGGTCAGCCGTCGTAACTTCATCGGTGCAAGAAAGAAACAGATGATTCTGGTTGATCATAATGAAAAATCTCAGGCTGTTAATGGTATTGAAAACGCAGATATTCTTGAAATCATCGATCACCATCGTTTAGGTACCATTTCCACATCAAAACCTGTATTCTTTAGAAACCAGCCACTGGGCTCTACATGTACAATCATTTATCTCATGTATCAAGAATTCGGCATTGAAATCGATAAACAGATTGCAGGCATTATGCTCTCTGCTATCCTTTCCGATACTCTTCTCTATCGTTCCCCAACTTGTACCGAACTGGACAAGAAGGCAGGAGAAGTCCTTTCAAAGATTGCTGGTGTTAAGCCTGAAGAACTTGCTACAGAAATGTTCCGTGCTGGAAGTAACCTGAACAACAAGACTCCGGAAGAAATCATTCATCAGGATTATAAAAAATTCACAGCTGGCGATAAGATTTTGGGTATCGGACAGATTTCATCCATGGATGAACTGGAACTGGAGCATATTCGTGAAGTTGTTATGCCGGTTCTTGAAGAAACCAGAAAGAAGGACGAGGTAGATATGCTCTATCTCATGCTTACAAACATTATGAAGGAATCTTCTACTGTTATCTTCGCGGGAAAGAACGCAGAAAACGTCATTGAAAATGGCTTCATGACAACCTCAAAAGATCATGAAAGTGTTTCCTTAAACGGTGTTGTATCTCGTAAGAAACAGATGGTACCTACACTGGTAAATGCCATTAGTCAGGAATCATAAAACAGAAATTTGAAGGGGCAATTTGCCCCTTCTTTATTAGAGAGGTTTCAAATATGGAAATTGAAAGAAAATTCTTAATCAAAAATCCAATTGATATTTCAGCTTATGAAAGCCACACCCTAAGCCAGGGTTATATTTCCACTAGTCCCGTCATCCGGATTCGCAAATGGGATGACAAGCGAATT
>Ga0129311_1001580_pt1 | contig 15808 bp, 9 predicted proteins | sample Go1ome_FD_94435 | JGI IMG/M metagenome (GOLD analysis project Ga0129311, IMG submission 94435) | Western lowland gorrila individual fecal microbial communities from Wisconsin, USA - Go1022B metagenome | ecosystem: Host-associated > Mammals > Digestive system > Large intestine > Fecal | place... | reverse complement strand
TAGCGAGGTCGCGCTCGGCGCCTCAGGCAAAATGGCGGCATCCCTGCCCGCCAGATTCTGCATTGCACCTGAAAGCATTCGATATTCGGCTCCCAAATGCAACAACTACAAGATAGGAGCTAAATGAGCTCGAAAAGAAGCTTGACCAAGTGCAGATTCTTGTTCTAAAAGGCTCATCGGGAAGCGGAAAGACGAGGCTTGCGCTCGAAGCCGTAAAGCGCTACGCAGATGGCAAACAAATTGAGTCATACGTTTTGTCTCAGATGCGGATTCCTGGCGTTGCGGAGGATATCAATGCATTTCTATCAGAGGGGGATGCTGCGCTTCTGATCGATGATGCCCAGCAGTCTGAGGGGCTTGATGCGGTTCTCGAGGCGGCCGTAAGAAACCCTGGTCTTCGAGTGATTCTCACGGTGAGGGACTACGCCTATGAGCAGCTAATGCACGGCGTTCGACGTTCGGTGAAGAGCGAGACTTACTCGCTTGAGCGACTAGAAGATGCAGCTGTAAGGGCGTTGCTGCAGGAAGACTATGAAATTACCAGTTCTTTGTTTCTCGATAAGATCGAAAAGATTGCTCGAGGTAACTTAAGGATCGCGATAATGGCGGCGCTGTGCGCTAAACGTGAAGGCTATCCCGGCATCGAGAGCGCCCATGGAATTATGGATGTCTTCTACGACAAGCTCGTTAGCGGGCTTGAAGGGGATGATCTCATACTCCTGTCGTATCTGAGTGTGTATGCCCCGTGTGATTTCAAAGAGGGTGATCCAACTTACGATGGCTTGCTGTCGGAGGGTATATCACGCTCTTTAATGGAGCGCAGGGCGAGAAAGCTTCACGATCGAAACATTCTCGATTTGCTTGAGGGTTCCGATGGAGCCGTCGCGGTCAAGTTCGAGCAGCTGAACCTACAGGATTACTGTGTCTATAAGGCTATTTTCGAAGAGCACATCATCGGCCTCCGCAACTTCATCGAGGCGTTCGTTACTCGGGACAGGCGGAAGGTCGTCAGGGTTCTCAACATCCTTATTTCCGTGTTTGGTGACGATGCGACGCTTTCATGCATCAAATCTGAGTGCTCAAAGGTATGGAGGGACTCTAGATCGAAGCCAGATGATGAGCGTTATGAGATCATGGATGTGCTTCATCCGCTCATTCCGGACGAGGCTTATCGCTTCGCGCTCGATGAAGTCGATGGAGCGGCCGCTTCTCCAGTCCCCCTGTCCAAGCGAGGGGATTATGAGAGGCAAATAGTCGGTGCGGTTCCGGTAAGCTTGGCTATCTTGTGCGAACTGCGGGACCTTGAGCGTTATCCCGATGCGCTCCCCACTTTGCTCACCGCTGTTGAGAAAGGTTGCTTTGCGCTGGGGGACTATAGATCGACTATTGAGGGGCCGTTGGCAATATCGGCACGCTCCGTCGCGAGCGGATTCAAATACGAGCGTGCTCTCATCGATGAGCTTGCTCGGATGACTGACCATGATTCCAATGCTCGTAATCTGCAATTCTTCGGAATGCAGCTGTGCGATCAGTATCTTGCTTTCGCGCACACGTCTCATGAGGTTGAAGGCGGTGGACCGATTCGCTTCACCACAATCAAAATGCCGGAATCGGAGGCTGCCCTCGAGCTTAGAGCCGACGCGATAGCGTTCCTTTGCGGTCTGCTTTGCTCTCCGGTTTATCGAGCCGAAGCGGCTAGGGTCCTTACTCCCCATGTTGGCATATTTGGTGAATCGGCAGTCGAGGAGGGCGTTCGGTTCTTTTTGAAAGGTGCCATTCAAACGTTCGCCTTGGCGATTCCGGCGGGGTACGCGCCGACTACGAAGGAAGAACGCGAGCTCCTCTACCATTGTGCCCTTGCTTGCAAGGCGCTTTCGTTGTCGGAGTATGAAAAGGTGTCCGTGCTTTTGCCCGAAGCGTACTTCGATCTCGAGAAGCTTATGGAGAGCTTTGGCCCCGACGAAAGGGAGATAGCTTCTGCTACTGCTGGTTGGGATGTCCAGCGCTATGAGGGTGTTCTTCGCATCAATCGGAAAATGTGGGAGTGCGGCAATCATGATTCGTATGATGCGGGTTCCCTTATCGATAGGGTATTAATGTCTTCGTTGATAAGGGATGACCCATCCGTTGACGTAAAAAAGATATTCGCATCTATCTGCGTACTTTATGACGGTGATCAAGAAATATCTCTCGGTCCGGTAATCGTCGAAAGGTCGGCACAGAGGATAGGTTGGCGTCTGCTGATTGACCAGGCGCAGGCTCATGGTCTTTCGGCTCTGGTCGGCCTTGCTATCATGAGTGCTCCGGCAGAGATTTTGACTGCCAGTGATTTGGATTCCTTAATTTGCCTGGCGGGTAACGGACAGGCGCTGATGAACATCGACGGCATCATGGACATCGAGCTAAAATCTACCGGGTTTGCAAAACGCTATTGCGAGGCGGTAAAGAGCTGGCTGCTCGCAAAACCGGGATATGCGCGCCGGTTCTTTTTGCCTCTCTCTAAATTGAAAGATTCAACTGAAACACTGGACGCCTGTTTTGGAGATGATCGAAGTCTTCTGCTAGAAGTCTACAAGGCCAACATTCTTCTAAATGAGCACTTCGATTATTATGGTGTGTTATTTAGATACCTTGATGAAAAAGATTCCAATCCTATTGACTGCTTGTTCAGATGTCTCGAATCGGCAGATGGCTATGATGACCGTCGCAAGATTATTCGCCGCATGGGACAGGTTTCCTGCTTGGATAATCCGAAAAAGAGGATGAACGAGGTAATTCACTGCCTTGTTTCTTGCAGCAAGCTGCCAGACTACGATATCGCTAGCTTACTGACATACAACTGTTATCTTTCCAAGGACTTTGATGTTTTGGAATTTATTGTCGGAGAGCTGGAACACGGATTAGAGGAGGGGGCCATGCCGAAACATTACCACGTTGTCCTTGAAAAAATTCCATTCAAGGATCGCATGGAAACATACATTGATTTGCTAAGCAAAGATCCGGAGGGCAGGCTTTTCGAGGTTCTTCCATTTGACTCCTCTTCTTATTTTGGGTCGGGGGAAGAGGGTCTTGCTCCTGCATATCGCGAAGAAATAGAGATAATAAAGTCAATATCGAAATCTTTGCCAGAGGACAGCCTCTATAGCTATCACAGAAAGAGATTGGATGAAATTGTCCGTGCGAAGGAAATAGAGGTTGAGCGAGAAAGATGGCGAAGCTTTCATGAATCGGTTTAGTGGGTCTCAATGCCAAGCATGATGATGGGCACAAACTCACACGTTAACCAGGAGCTGCCTACATAATATCGCTTTTGGTAGTTCTCAGACGTTTCTGGACACTATTCTGGACATAATCTGGACAACAATGATAGCATGTCCAGAATAATGTCTAGAATAGAACGGAGCATCCTATGAGTGATGCACTTGACAGATACATCCAAGCGGGCGAGGGAATAAGCGTCGAGTTCAAGCGCTGCGGATCCCAGCCAGGCAAAGACACGTTCGAAACCGTCTGCTCGTTCGCCAACCGGCAGGGCGGCAGCATACTTCTCGGCGTTCGCGATGACGGCGCCGTAGAGGGCGTGCCTGAGGCTTCGGCGCTCAATATCGAGCGAAACATATCAAACGTCACGAGCAATCCAAACCTGTTCAACGTATCGCCTCTTGTTGAATTCGAGCGACTGCGCGACTCCGAGGGCAGGCTTGTCATTCGTGTCTGGGTGCCCATGGGGCCGTCCCTCTATACGTTCAAAGGGGCCGTGTACGACCGCGTGGCAGACGCCGACGTACGCGTGAAAAGCGATGCCCAGGTCACCTCAATGATGGCACGAAAGCGGAGCTACTACTCGGAACGAACCGTGTACTCCTGGGTGACCGAGGACGATTTGGAGATGGATCTCCTCGACGCAGTGCGAGGTGCGTTGCGTGCGAACGATGCCGATCACCCGTGGCTTTCCCTCTCTAACGGCGAGTTCCTGCGTGCTGCCCGTCTCTTCGGGCGCGACCAGCTGACAGGGGAGCGCGGCTTCAACCTCGCCGCCGTCGCGTTGCTGGGGAAGGAGGATACGATTCTCGATGCCATGCCGCTCTATCGGACCGACGCGGTTCTTCGACGCGTTGAGACCGACCGCTACGACGATCGGCTCATCTGCAGGAGTAATCTCGTCAGAGCATACGACGAGCTCGTCGGCTTCTGTGAGAAGTGGCTGCCGGATTCCTTCGTGCTTGACGGGGGACAGCGCAAGAGCGCTCGGGACGTCATCGTTCGCGAGCTCGTGTGTAACTGTCTCATCCACCGGGAATTCGTCAGCCCGCATATCGCTCGCATCACCATCGATAGAGAGGGTATCCGCACGAACAACGCGAGCCGCGCGCTCTTTGCCGGTCCTGTGACGCTCGAGAGCCTCGACCCCACTCCCAAGAACCCCATCATCGCAAACTTCTTCACCCAGATGGGACGGTCGGAGGAGCTGGGAAGCGGGACGAGGAACCTCTACAAGTTCTCGAGGCTCTACGCAGGGAAGGATCCCGTCTTGGAGGATGGAGATCAGTTCACCGCATTCGTGCCGGCGCCTCCCGTCATGGCGAGCGTGGCAGAAAATGAGGTCGATCATGATGCTGCAACGGACGCGGAGAGAAGCGGAGCCGTCATCGGGTCCAGGAGGAATCGCACTCGCGCAGAGGTAGAACGTGCCGTCGACGACCTTATCGCTCGCTATGGCTCTTTTCCCGCATCGGCTATCAGCGAGCGGGTCGCAAGCGTTGGCGAGAGGACGGTGAGACGCTACCTCGCCGACATGGTGAAGGAGGGCAAGCTCGCTTCTATTCCGCGTGGCAGGTCGACGACTTACCATGCCGGCGCCTCGGCAGATGCGCCTATGAAATAAGCTTCGGGGCATCTGGCGAGAAATGCCTTAGTCTCCATGGCGTGTGTAGCTGCTGGAAACCACTGGCCAGTACAGTGTCGTCGAGTTCAATTTGAGTTCAGCTCGGACACTTGAAATGCGGTCGATTTCGGTTAATGAGAAGACGGCGATACGCCACGTAGACGAGCGCGCACGGGAGTCCAGCTTTCGCTTACTGAGTAGGAATAGAACAGACGTTCGATTCTACGCTATAATGTTTGCCAATGGGCGCGGCGTCTTCCGAAGTCGCGCCCATTGCTATACGGGCCTTACGATGGCGAGCTGACGACCATGGACGCCATGCGCGCATTTGCGGCGGAACGGGGCCATGCGCCTGACTTCTCTGAATCCCTCCTCCATCACGAGATTTATCTCTCCGACCCGCGCAAGTGCGCGCCGGAGAAGCTCAAGACCGTGATTCGCCATCCCATCAAGTCGATTTAGCGAAACGAGCGCCGCCGTGCGGCCCGGCTTTTGGGGTTTATCAATTGGCAGTCCGCGTCGATCGAACAAGCTGCCCTGCCTCCCGGCAGGTGCGTAATCCCTTTGGTCGATCAGTCTCAAGGTGCGCTCTTTGCTCATCTTGCGGCGTGGAGTTACGACACTTCTAAAAGTGTAACTACATTCGAGTTTTAGGAGCAGCCCTTGAAGTGCAGCGGATCGGGAACCGCGACAGGTACCTCGAGGAGGCGATGCTCTTCCGTGACACCGACTTCATCAAGGTGATCACGGGCGTGCGCAGGTGCGGCAAGTCGAGCCTCCTCGACCTAATCAGGATGACCATCGAGTCCGAGAGAGTCGCTGGTCGCGGCTTTGTGAGCGTCAACCTGGAAAGCAAGGGTGCGGGCATCAAGACGGAGGACCAGCTTTATGGTCACGTTCGCGGGTGCCTGTCGGACAAGGGTCGCACCTACGTTTTCATAGACGAGCCCCAGAGAATCGATGGCTGGCAGGATGCGGTCAACGCAATGAGGGTCGACTTCGATTGCGACATCTACCTTACGGGCTCGAACGCGTAGAAACACCACGAGAAGGCGGCATCCCTTCCCTCTCTTCGCGTCGGACATATATGCATTTACCATATGATCGACACGCTCAGCGATCAAGCAACCACCTCATGGTTGAGCGCCATTATTATGATTGCTGACGAGAATCGAAGGAAAGGTGGACAAAATGTACCCCTTTCCATTAAAACCGCTCAGTAGAAGGACGCAAAGATTATCGGAATGAGCAGGCCGACGGCGCCGGTCGTCGGAAGGCGGCGAGCGCCCGAGTCCACCGAGGATGTCTTGAGCGAGCCCCTCATTGATGTGCAGGAGATCGTAGCGTTCCTACGCGTGTCCAATCCATGGTCTACAAGCTCGCCGAGTAGGAAGCCCTCTCGATCGTGCGTATAGGGAGGCTTGTCCGATTCAGGAGGCGTGACGTCGCCTCTTTCGTGCGATGGGCCATCTCGTAGTCGGCCCCTGGGCTCTCCGCCACGCTGCCGGGGAGTTCTTTCTTTCACGCCGAGCCTGCACCCCGCAAGCCCCTCTGGCGTCGCCGCTTCGACGCGTTCTCGGTTCTGTAACGACTTTCATCGGATGACAACGAAAGCCTCGCCTCTTCTTCAGGAGGGGCGAGGCTGAATTAGGGTCTTTGTCAAAGGAGGAAAGCGCCGTCCTGTTGTTTACTCGTCTAGGTATTTCCACCTATACCCACCAGCATGCTGCTGGATCCCCTTTGCAGCGTCCCGAATGCTTTTCGCGCTAACGTCCACCTCTTTGGCCGCCGCCGATACCGACTCAAACCGGATAATTACATTTTCTTCGTCATCCATCATCGCAATGGGGCGCTTGTGGCCTTCATTATTCCGAGCGGGTTTGCTCTCTGCGGCGCCGTTGATCGCCTCGTGTTTGCGCCTCTCTCGCGCTTCCCGACGCCTCGCCTTTTTTTCGGCTTCCTGTTGTTCTGCACGCTCGTCCTCGAGCTCTTTGCGATGTCTTTCGATTGCGCTTTGAAGCAGGTCTTCCATTTCTGCGTCGGAAAAGGCTGTCCCCGCATAGCTCTCCATGGTCAAACGGGCCTTACGTCTGTGCCGGCTATTCTCTTCGATGTATTCGAGCGCTTCCAGCCTGCAGTTTCTGTATTCGCTTACGATGTAATCCGACATTGGCGAGAGGTCAGATGGGGTTTTGAAGAACACTCGAACAAAAGCATCTCCTCCCTCGCCGGTGGTGCAACTAGCTGTTACGAGCCCTTGCGGGAGATTCGCAGAGTCCTTAACGATTACGAAGGGACCTTTTCGAAGCACCTTGAACCTCAAGAAGCTATACAGGTATCGTGCGCTTACATATCCGGATTTCGACTTGGTCAAGGCGAACCAGCTTAAATCTCCGCCGTTATCTACTATCGTTTTCTGAATCCAAGCGCCAATTTCTTTTTCCACGTCAGTAAGATTGGGAATACCCCGTTCGTCGTGATTAAGGGCTAGTCTCTGTTCCCCAAGGCTTGCGAGTTTGCAAAACATCATTCCGCAGACTTCGGCATCGCCATATGCTCTGTGTTCCGCATTATTTTGAATATTGAAGTACTGGGCTACAGTCGCCTGCTTGTAGTTGGGCAAGTCCGGAATCAAGCGGCGAGAAAGCGATAGCGTGTCCACGTAATTGATGATTCCGCTATAGCCCAGGCGCTCCAGGGTGTTCTTGAGAAAGCCCATGTCGAATCTTGCATTGTGGGCGCACAGGATAGAGTTGCCTGCAAGGGCATCACCCAGAAATTCGACGAGCTGCTCGTAGGCTTGATTCTCTGAGGGGGCGTTGCCAAGCATTTCGTTGCTTATGTGGTTAATGCGGCTGGCCTCTAAAGATATCCTCACACCGGGATTTACGAGGGTGCTAAATGAGCGCGTGGGCCTGCGGTCTTCGAAGCAAATGGCGCCGATCTCGACAATCCGGTCTGCATATTCGCTGAGTCCTGTGGTTTCTACGTCAAAGGCGATGAACTTTGACTTCACCGAAGCCATAGCACCTGGTGCCACGTAAATTTCATGTAACTCCACGCGTCCCGGGGAGTGAGCTCCAAACGCGGAACCGGAAATCGAGGTGTCGGGCGCAGCGCTGGGCGTCGCAGAAGAATTCGAGGAAAAGGATGCCGAATCAGCTGCTGGCTTAGATGAGGGTACGGATAAGGATTCAACGGTTCGACGGCCGGCAGCAACTTGGAGTTCGTCCAGGGTATGTTTCTTGACGTCTGCCGCGTTGATGCCAGATGCGATTATTCTCGTCAAGCACGGCCTGCACAGATGCAGACCATTGTATTTTGCCATGGTCTTTTCAAAGGCGTTTGTTCTACGCCCGCATATAGGGCAATCCTCAGTTTTGAAAATGCTCACTTTAGCCTGTCTCCCCAAAAGATGAATTAATAAATATCTAGATACGTCTACGCCGCTCGTCCATGAAGAGCGCCAATCCGTATTCTCCTATTCATGGGCAAGAATCTCCGTTGTGAAGTAGATGTCGACTATGGATTGACGCCATATTGCATACCCGCGATAGTGCTGAGGCCGCATCTGCGCATCCGTTTCGAACTCAATAAGCTACCTATCCATTTGACCGCAATTATCCTGCCCGCATTCGCTCATTGTTGAACTACGCATCGACAATGCCGATGCTCTATTTTTACGAATCTATCCAAACTGCTGCGAACAATTCAATTGATCGTCTGAAACCGACAGGTGAAGGCGTTTGGCAGTCGTGTGGCCACGATGGTTTCCACGAAAAGATTGCCCTCATCTGTTGGCGCGGGACACGGCCTCGTTCGCCCGGGATGGAGACCAGTTGGCCACGGCCTATCCAACGTTGTGCAGTCGGGGGCTCCCCCCGCCCGGGGTCGCGTCTTGTTACGTGTAGTCAGCGTCAAGCAGTGATGGAGCGTTTCCGCAGGCCAGTCGTGTCGCTCCTCGGTCGGTGGAAAATACTCTTCGAAAGTGACTACACGGCCTGTAGTTACCCCCGGCTACACGGTGACTACACGTTTTCCGTGAGCGAAGAATGACAACAACCGCAGGTCAGGTACCATGTTGACTACACGAATTTGGGATATGTTTCCATTGAGAGGGAATAGCGGGAGCTGGCTTCTGAACTCGCGTTTTAGTGCTGCCGAGTACCGTCTGGTGCTGTTTCGGCATCACCGCTGGGCAAAGCCACCAGCGACATTGTGGTTTGAGCAAAGAAGTGATGAGCGGGCGATTGAATAGCTCCATCCGCTTTGGTAATAACAAAAAGCAGCGTGTCGCGCTCCTGCGACACCGGGAGAGGAGGGCCCTATGAACATCGTTGTATTGAGTGGTAGCCCGCGCAAGGGCGCCAACACTGACACCATGGTCGACACGTTTGCTGAGACTGCGCGCGAGGGTGGTCACACGGTCGAAGTCGTGCGCGTTGCCGGCAAGAAGATCGCCGGTTGCCTGGGGTGCCAGTACTGCTTCGGGCACGAGGGCGCTTGCGTGCAGAAGGACGATATGGCCGGCGTGGTTGAGTCACTCAAGAATGCCGACATGGTCGTGTTCGCTTCGCCCATCTACTGGTTCGATATCACCGCGCAGGAGAAGGCCGTCATCGACCGTCTGTACGCCTTCGGCGCTACGGGTTTCCCGTTTACCAAGACGGTCCTTTTGCTCGACAGCCACAGCGAGGGCGTCTATGACGCGGCGATCGCTATGTACAAGGCTACCTGCGCGTATTGCAAGTGGGAGGACCAGGGCATCGTTACCATCAGCGGCATGACCGAGCGTGACAGTATGGCATCGTCACCCAAGCTCGAAGAGGTGCGTGAGCTCGCTCGCAAGCTCGCTTAACTTTGCGTTGCTGAATTTCTGTCGAGTATATAAGACGGATAATTATATAATCTGTCGAGTATATAAGACGGATTGGGGAATGATGAATAGGGAGATTCTGAAAAGCGTCATCTTCGACCAGCATGAGATTATTCGCAACGCAGATATCGTCCATCGTCGATATTTCCTTGATGCCCAGGCCAACTACGTCGTAACCGGTTTGCGCCGTGCTGGAAAGTCAACGCTCCTCTATGGTCTTGTTCAAGACCTGGTCGCGCGGGGTGTTGATTGGCGCCGGATTATCTACATCAATTTCGAGGATGAGCGACTCGCCGAGTTCACTTTGTCGGACTTCAACGACATTCTCGTGGTCCAAAGTGAGCTGAGCGACGAGGAGGGCTTTTTCTTTCTTGACGAGGTCCAAAACATCGATGGTTGGGAAAAATTCGCACGTCGTTTGGCTGATTCTGGTCGTCGAGCATACATAACGGGAAGCAATGCAAAGATGCTGAGCACGCAAATCGAGACGACGCTTGGTGGCCGCTACCTGACGAGGTATGTGACACCTTATCGATTCGACGAGTTTCTCGATGCCACCGGAAAACAAAACGACGAGGCGGCCGTGTACTCGACGTCTGGTAAGGGTGCGATTTCGGCAGCCTTTGAGTCGTTTTATGTTGACGGGGGCTTTCCCGAGTCGCTTCGCTATGGCATGCCGCGAGAGTATGTGGAGAGCGTTTATCAAAAGGTGCTTCTGGGTGACATCGTTGCTCGAAACAACGTGCGTAACCCGCAGGCGATGAGGGTGTTGATGAAGAAAGTCGCGGAGACGGTTCATAATGAGGCGTCGAGCACGATGTTCTACGGCATGTTGAAGGGCGTCGGATACAAGGTCAGCAAGGACTCGGTGATCAATTACCTTGCCATGGCCCAGGAAGCCTATCTCATCTTTCCCGTTCGCAATGCTGTTGCCAAGTTTATCGAGCGTGAGGGAAACCCAAAGTACTATTTCACAGACAACGGGCTGCTCAACCTGTTTCTCTCTAAAAAGGAGCCGGTTCTTCTGGAAAATGAGGTCGCGGTCGCGATGCTCGATAGGTATGGTGACGAGCTCTGCTATCTCAAATCGCCAAAGAACGGCATTGACGTTGATTTTTATGTGCCCGATGAGGGGCTTGCCGTTCAAGTTGCCTATTCGCTTTCGGAAAGTGCTAATCCACGCGAAGTGGGTAATTTGATAAAGCTTGCGCGGGTTGACCAAAATGTCCGTCGTTTGCTTATCGTCACAAAAGAAGAGGACGGATCCATCGAAAAGGATGGTCTGAAAATAGAAGTGATTCCGGCTTGGAGGTTTTTGCTTGAGCTTGCAAGCAGATAATTCGAACCGTATGCAAGGGCCCCGGAGCGCGGTTAATCGTGCTCCGGGGCCATCGTTTAAGGATTTGTGGCGGTCCGACTTCCGCGGTTTCAGCCGGTCGCGCTAGTCGAACAGGCTCGGCATGTCGTTTTCCTTCATGAGGGCGCCGGCGGAGGGGAGGCTCTGCGCGGTGAACCTGTCCACCCAGGCACCGTTGCCCAGGATGTCCTCGATCACGCCAACCGTGGTGACGATGCGGTTCTTCTTTGCAGTGAAGGCCTGGACGCCCTGTGTGCTGGTGGTCGTCTTGGTCTTGAGCAGCGACGTGTTGAAGTTCATCAGGCGGAAGTCGTTTGAGACGAGCGCCAGGTCGCGGTCCTCCTTGAGCACCTGGGCATAGAGCAGCTTGCTGCCGCCGTAGATGGCGTTCTTGAGGCGCTTGCGGTTGGTCTTGGTCACGTAGCCGGCAAGCGCGACGCGGACGACGCGGCCGTTCTCGAAGACGAAGAGCGCATCGGCCTTGTAATCCTCGGGGTCGATCACCCAGATCACGTTTTCATCGGGATCCATCTCGAGGTCGGTCGGCAGGTACGAGCCGAGCTGCGCCGACTTGGTGTCCTCGAACGACGCGACCTTGCACTTGTACACCTGGCTTTTGTCGGTGAACACCAGCAGCTCGTGCGTGTTGGAAGAAGGAAACTCGATGAAGGGCTTATCGCCGTCCTTGTACTTGAGCGCGGCGCCCGACTTGAGCACGCGGTCCGTCATCTTTTTGAGATAGCCCTCGCGCGAGAGCATGATGGTGACCGGGTACTCCTCGACCTCGGGCTCCAGGCTCACCTCAATGACGTCGGACGGCTCGATCCTGCCTGTGCGGCGCGGCATCACGTACTTCTTGTTGACCGCCGTCAGCTCGTCGCTGATTACCTTCTTGATATTTTCCTCGCTGGAAAGAATATCCTCGAGCTCGGCGATCTCGTCCTCGAGCTTCGCGATGTCCTTGGTGCGGTTGAGGATGTACTCCTCGTTGATGTTGCGGAGCTTGAGCTCGGCGACGAACTCCGCCTGGGTCTCGTCGATGCCGAAGCCACGCATGAGGTTGGGCACGACCTCCGCTTCAAGCTTGGTGTTGCGGATGATGGCGATGGCCTTGTCGATGTCGAGCAGGATCGCCTCGAGGCCGTGCAGAAGGTGCAGGCGCTCGGACTTCTTTCCAAGGTCGAAGCTCACGCGGCGGCGGGTGGACTGGATGCGCCACTCGACCCACTCGTGCAGGATTTGGCGCACACCCATGACGCGGGGATAGCCGTCGACCAGCACGTTGAAGTTGCACGAGAACGAGTCCTGCAGCGTGGTCGAGCGGAACAACTTGGCCATGAGCTCGTCGGGGTCGACGCCGCGCTTCAGGTCGATGGCGATGCGCAGGCCCGAGAGGTCGGTCTCGTCGCGGATGTCGGCGATCTCGCGCACCTTGCCCTCCTTGGAGAGCTTGACGATACGCTCGATGATGACGTCGGTCTTTGTGGTGTAGGGAATCTCGTAGACCTCGATGATGCGCTCTTCGGGGATCCAGCGCCAGCGGGAGCGGATCTGGAAGCTGCCGAGGCCGGTCTCAACGATGCGCTCCATCTCCTCGCGGCGGTAGATGATCTCGCCGCCGGTCGAGAAGTCGGGCATGGGCATGTACTCGAGCAGGTCGCACTCGGGGTCCTCGAGGTAGTGCATCGTAGCGGTGCAGACCTCGTTGAGGTTGAAGCCGCAGATGTCGGACGCCATGGCGACGCCGATGCCCTTGTTTGCGGACACGAGGATGTTGGGGAACGTGGTGGGCAGCAGGCGCGGCTCCTTCATGGCGCCGTCGTAGCTGTCGACGAAGTCCACCGGGTCCTTGTCGATGTCCTTGAAGATCTCGGCGCATATGGGGGAGAGCTTGGCCTCGGTGTATCGCGAGGCGGCGTAGCTGAGGTCTCCCGAGTAGTACTTGCCGAAGTTGCCCTTGGACTCGACGAAGGGCGCCAGCAGCGCCTCGTTGCCGGTGGCAAGACGAACCATCGTCTCGTAGATCGCGGCGTCGCCGTGTGGGTTCAGCTTCATGGTCTGGCCCACGATGTTTGCGCTCTTCTGGCGCTCACCCTTGAGCAGGCCCATCTTGTACATGGTGTAGAGCAGCTTGCGGTGCGATGGCTTGAAGCCGTCGATCTCGGGGAACGCGCGCGAGACGTTGGTGCTCATGGCGTAGGGCATGTAATTGGTCTCGAGCGTCTGGGTAATGGGCTGCTCCGTGACCTCGGAGTGCAGTCCGATGACGTTCTCGTTGCTGACCTGCTTCTTTTTGGGCTGGGACTTGGTTTTTTTCTTTGCCACGATTTCCTCTTGCTGCTTTTTGTTGAGCCGATTCGGTGCGCCGCCGGCGCGACTGCCTGCTGGTGCGAGCCGTGCCTTACTGCAGGTCCAGCTGGTCCAGGTACTCCTTGCCGTGCTCGGCGATGTGGCGCTTGCGGCCCTCGTCGTCGTTGCCCAGCAGCAGGTTGAACATGGTTTCCATCTTTATGACATCCTCGGGCTCCACCTTGATCAGGCGGCGCGTCTCGGGGTTCATGGTGGTGAGCCACATCATGTCGGGGTCGTTCTCACCAAGACCCTTCGAGCGGTTGATGGAGCACTTCTGGTCGCCGATTTCCTTCAGGACGTCGTTCTTCTCGAGCTCGGTGTAGGCGAAGTAGGTCTTCTCCTTGCAGTTGATCTCGTAGAGCGGCGACTCGGCGATGTAGACGTAGCCCTCGTCGATGAGCGTGGGCACCAGGCGGTAGAGCATCGTCAAGATGAGCGTGCGGATGTGGTAGCCGTCGACGTCGGCGTCGGTACAGATGATGACCTTGCTCCAGTTGAGGTTGTCGAGGTCGAAGGTGGCGAGGTTCTTGATGCGCTTATCCTTGATCTCCACGCCGCAGCCGAGCACGCGCATGAGGTCCATGATGATGTCGGACTTGAAGATGCGCGGGTAGTCCTCCTTGAGGCAGTTCAAGATCTTGCCTCGGACCGGCATGACGCCCTGGAACTCCGCGTCGCGAGACGTGCGGATGGCGCCTGCCGCGGAGTCGCCCTCTACGATGTAGATCTCGCGGCGGCCCTTGTCCTTCGAGCGGCAATCGATGAACTTCTGCACGCGGTTGGCCATGTCGGTCTTCTGCTGCAGGTTGGTCTTGATGCTCTGGCGGGTCTTCTCGGCGTTCTCGCGGGAGCGCTTGTTGATAAGGACCTGGTCCACGATCTTGCCGGCGGCGTCCTTATTCTCGATCAGGTAGGTCGAGAGGCGCTCCTTGAAGAAGGCCGTCATGGCCTGCTGGATGAAGCGGTTGTTGATGGCCTTCTTGGTCTGGTTCTCGTAGGAGGTCTGGGTGGAGAAGCAGTTGGTCACGAGCACGAGGCAGTCCTGAACGTCCTGCCACTTGATGGCGCTCTCGTTTTTGTTGTATTTGCCCTGGCTCTTGATGTAGGCGTCAAGGGCGCTGGTCAGGGCGCTGCGGGCCGCCTTCTCGGGCGAGCCGCCGTTTTCGAGCCAAGATGAGTTGTGGTAGTACTCCTGCATCTGGAAGGTGCGGGAGAAGCACATGCAGGCGGTGATCTTGACGTTGTAGTCGGGCAGGTCCTCGCGGTCGCGGCCGCGGCGGTCCGCCTCAACAAAGAAGGGTTCGGTGAGGTAGTTGGCGCCGACCTTCTCGAGCACGTAGTCCTCGATGCCCTTGGGATAGCAGAAGTCTTCCTCGGCGAACTCGCCGTTCTCGCCCTCGATGCGCAGGCGGAAGGTCACGTTGGCGTTGACCACAGCCTGGCGACGCATGGTCTCGCGGTACCACTCGTCGGGGATGTCGATCGAGGTGAAGACCTCGAGGTCGGGGCGCCACTTGATGGTGGTGCCGGTGCGGTCCTCGCCTGAGGGCTCGATCTGCAGCGCTTTCTTCTTTGCGCCTACGACCTTGCCCTTCTTGAAATGCAGGGAGTATTTGTTGCCGTCGCGCCAGACCGTGACGTCCATGTACTCGGAGGCGTATTGGGTTGCGCATGAGCCCAGGCCATTGGTGCCGAGCGAGAAGTCGTAGTCGCCGCCCTGGTTGTTGTTGTATTTGCCGCCAGCGTAGAGTTCGCAGAAGACGAGCTCCCAGTTAAAGCGCTTCTCGGAAGGGTTCCAATCGAGCGGGCAGCCGCGGCCATTGTCCTCTACCTGAATGGAGCCATCGCGAAAGGCGGTAAGGGTGATGAGCTTGCCATAGCCCTGGCGCGCCTCGTCAACCGCATTGGACAAGATCTCGAAGGCGGCGTGCGCGCAGCCGTCGAGCCCGTCCGATCCAAAGATGACGGCGGGACGCAGGCGGACACGCTCCTCGTCCTTAAGCTGACGGATGCTGTCGTTGCCATAGTTTGCGGTGTTTTTTGCCATAGTCGCTCTTCGGTGCTCTTTCTCACGCATTTTAGTCATGTAGATATCCAAGGTAGCATAGCCCGGCCGCTGTGCGATTCCATCCGACACGAAATCCATCGAACATTCGTTCGTAGATTACTGGCTGGGCTATGATGCGGAAGAGAAAGGAAGCCGAAGGGTGAGCACTTCTACCCTCGCGCGATGTGACGGGGATACCACGTTTGGAACCACGCGGTGAAGATGCCCATCAACGCGGGGAGGACGGAGTTGATTGCGCCGACAAAGCTGGCCGCATCCGTCTGCATGATG
>Ga0129311_1001579_pt1 | contig 15815 bp, 16 predicted proteins | sample Go1ome_FD_94435 | JGI IMG/M metagenome (GOLD analysis project Ga0129311, IMG submission 94435) | Western lowland gorrila individual fecal microbial communities from Wisconsin, USA - Go1022B metagenome | ecosystem: Host-associated > Mammals > Digestive system > Large intestine > Fecal | place... | reverse complement strand
CCTGTATGGGCTACACTGGAAGTTGGTGGTATTGGTGTTGACGGACGTTCAATGGTTACAAAGAACGACTACAGATTCCTGCATACTCTTGAGAACATGGGACCTGCACCGGAGCCAAACCTTACAGTATTATATTCTTCAGATCTGCAGGATAACTTCAAGAAGTACGCTGCTAAGATTTCTGTAAGAACAAGTTCTATTCAGTATGAGAACGATGATGTAATGAAGCCAATCTGGGGCGATGATTACTCAATCTGCTGCTGTGTATCTGCTACACAGACCGGTAAGGAAATGCAGTTCTTCGGAGCTCGTGCAAACCTTGCTAAGTGTCTGTTATACGCTATCAACGGTGGTAAGGATGAGAAGTTCTTAGATAAGAAGACCGGTAAGCCAATGCAGGTAGGTCCGGAATATGCACCTATTACATCTGAATATTTGGATTATGATGAAGTTATGGCTAAGTACAAGAAGATGCTTGACTGGTTAGCAGGTCTGTATGTAAATATCCTGAACCTGATCCAGTATATGCATGACAAGTACTACTATGAGTCAGCAGAGATGGCATTGATCGATACCGATGTACGTCGTACATTCGCAACAGGTATCGCAGGCTTCTCACACGTTATCGATTCCCTTTCAGCTATCAAGTATGCTAAGGTTAAGGTTATCCGTAACGCAGAGACAGGCTTAGCTGAAGACTTCGAGATCGAGGGAGACTTCCCTAAGTATGGTAATGATGATGACAGAGCTGATGATATCGGTGTATGGTTACTGCATGAATTCATTACAGACATCAAGAAGAGACATACCTATCGTGATTCAGAGCCTACAACATCTATCCTGACAATTACATCTAACGTAGTTTATGGTAAGTATACAGGTAACCTTCCGGACGGAAGACGTGCTTGGACTCCGTTTGCACCGGGTGCTAACCCAAGCTACGGCGCTGAGACATCAGGACTTCTTGCATCCCTGAACTCTGTTGCTAAGATTCCTTATGAGTGGTCACTGGATGGTATTTCTAATACTCAGACAATGAACCCTTCAGCACTGGGTCATGATGAAGAAGAGAGAGCTGAGAAGCTTGTAAGCGCTATGGATGGATACTTCGATCAGGGTGCTCATCACTTAAATGTAAACGTATTCGGTAAGGATAAGCTTCTGGATGCTATGGAGAACCCAGATAAGCCAGAGTATGCTAACTTCACAATCCGTGTATCTGGATACGCTGTTAAGTTTATTTCACTTACACGTGAGCAGCAGCTTGATGTTATTAACAGAACATTCCATGATTCTCTTTAATTAGAAGCAGTCAGGAATATCTGATAATTAAGTAACTGACAAAAGAGAAGTCCCGGGTAGAACTATCCGGGACTTTTTTGAAGAAAAATAAAAATAATTCAGAGGTGGATCATGCCGGAGAACAAACAGATTTTAGGATATATTCATTCAACAGAAAGCTTTGGAGCTGTAGACGGACCGGGAATTCGATTTGTCGTATTTCTGCAGGGATGTAAGATGAGATGTAAATATTGTCACAACCCTGAAACATGGAATCTGGTGGCAGATTATAGTCGTCTTTATTCCGAGGACTTAGGTGAAGCAGAGCGGGAAGAACTTGCGAAGAGAATTGAAGAGAATACAAAGATGCTGAAGGATAAAGGTATTAAACTTGAAGCCAGAACTCCGGAAGATGTATTAAAACAGGCACTTCGGTATAAACCATACTGGAAGGGCGATGGAGGAATCACGGTTAGTGGTGGAGAGGCACTGCTTCAGATCGATTTCCTGATTGAATTCTTTAAACTGGCAAAGGCGGAAGGAATTCATACGGCAATTGATACAGCCGGTAATCCTTTTACAAGAGAAGAGCCGTTCTTCTCAAAATTCCGGGAATTAATGAAGGTAACGGATCTGTTTATTCTGGATATTAAACAGATTGAGGATCAGAAACATAGAGATCTCACCGGGTTTACCAATGCCAACATCCTTGATCTGGCACAGTATCTTTCCGAGCAGGGAAAACATATGTGGATTCGCCACGTACTGGTGCCGGGAATCACAACGGATGAAGCAGATTTGAGAAAGACAGATGAATTCATCCGGACACTTCAGAATGTCGATAAGGTGGAAGTACTCCCATATCATAAGCTGGGAATCCAGGAATGGGAAAGACTGGGAATTCCATATCAGTTAGAGGGAATTGACCCGCCGACAGCAGAACAGTTAAAACTTGCAAAGGATATTCTGGAACACAGAAATTAAAAACAAATGAAAGCGTGTGAAAATGTTAAACGATCATTTTTACACGCTTTTTTGAATTAAGATAGAAAATGTTGTATAATCGTTAAATAGAGTCAAATAGCAATTATAAACAATAGTTCGATGAGCGAGGGGCGTTTATTGGACAATGAGGAGAGTAGAATAATACTTAGAAACGGTAAAAAGGTTCATGATGAATCCTGAAGGAGGGTATAAGTATGAAGAAAACAACAGAGTATTCCTGGAAAGCAGGTTTTGTTGCAGGTTTTTTCGTTCTGGCTATTTTTTGCATATTTGGATGGATTGGTGTTGCAATAGGGACACATATGCAGGAATGCAAACACCCGGGATGTGATGAGGTACATATGGAAGGAAGTAAATATTGTGCCAGCCATATGTCATCGGATGAATGGAAACAATGGCGGCAAAGTCATTGTTCATCCAGAAGCACATCCCACACGGCAACAACTAGTACAAGTGTGTATTATCCGAGTGGAAGCAGAACAGAGGAGAGTACGCATTCCGGTTCGAACGGAAATACGACGAGAAGAACGAACAGTTCCTATAGTAATACCACGAATAGAACCAGCAGCTATGATTCCTATGATGATGGCTATGATGATGTTTATATGGATGATGATTATGATGACTACCGGTATGAGCATGATGATGATTACCGGGATGGTGTAGATGATGCAATTGACGAAATGGGAGATGACTGGTAAGAGGAGAATATAGAATGATAAACTGTATAATCGTTGGAATTGGAGGATTTGTCGGGGCGGTGCTCCGGTACCTGATTGGTTTGATACCCGCATCTCCACAGAGTGGATTTCCAATCAAAACATTGTTGATTAATATAATCGGAGCATTTGTGATTGGATTGGTGGTGGCACTGGGAGGAAAGAAGGAATGGAATCCGCAGCTGATCTTGTTTCTGAAGGTTGGATTATGTGGAGGATTTACGACTTTTTCGTCTTTTGCGCTAGAGACTAATCAGCTGATCGAACAGGGAAATCTATGGGGGGCAGCTCTGTACGTAGGACTGAGTGTGATAGGAGCGGTGGCTTCGGTTTATGTGGCACAGTTCCTATTTGCGAGATAAGGAATATGTGCTGGAAAGGAATCTGAATGCATGTGATAGATAAGATTGACCATATGGCAGGAAAGAATGTAGAATCTCATTATTGCTATTATTTTGACAATAGAATATAGTATACTTGTTGTAGAGGTTTTAAGTATGGAGTGTTTGATAGTAATCCTTGGAGGAGTAAATGTGGAAAGATATAAGGAGAAAGAAATGAAATTATGCATTGTAACAGCTCCATGCAGAGTCTGAGGAGACTGCATGGAGGAACAGCATCAGGCTGATATCCTCAGACTTTGCTTCTGATTTGAAAAGTTATAACAAAAGGAGCAAAGAAATGAATAATAAAAAGAAAAATAAATTACACCAGTTGAAAGATTTTTTGATTCTCTGGAGTACACAGAGCATGTCTCAGCTTGGCAGTAGTATTACTGCATTTGCGCTTACTTTATGGTTGTATGAGCGGACGGGTTCTTCGTTAAGTACAGCAGCACTTACTATATGCTCTTATGCGCCATATGTGATGATGAGTATATTTGCCGGGGCATTGACAGACCGGTTTGATAAGAAGAAGACCATGTTGAGCTGCGATGTGCTTGCGGTGACTTGTACGATAGCAGTGTATCTTTTGTATCGCACAGAGCATCTGATGGTATGGCATCTGTATGCATTAAATGCTATTTCGGGATTGATGAACACGGTGCAACAGCCGGCATCAGAAGTAGCCATGACGCTGATTGTCCCGGAAAAATATTATCAGAAAACAAGTGCACTCCGTTCTTTATCAAGGTCACTGATATCTGTATTAAATCCATTGATTGCAACCGCGTTGTATTCTTTTGCAGGACTGAACGGTGTGGTAGCGGTAGATGTCGGAAGTTTTATGATTGCATTTGCGGCATTGCAGTTTTTTGTTAAAATTCCGGAGAGTCGAGGTGAAAAGAAAGAGAGTGTGCTTCTTCTTGCAAAAGGTGGAATTGAATTTCTAAAAAAGACTCCGATGATAATGACACTGTTATTATTTATGGCGGGAATTAATCTGGTGTCTTCTGCTTTTGATGCAACCCTGCCGGGGTATGTGATTCCAAATCCGAAGGGTGGTCAGGCAATATTGGGAATCGTTACTTCCTGCTCCGGTGTGGCTATGATTATTGGAAGTTTGATTGCTTCCTATTTGCCGAAGCCGAAGGACAGAGTGAAGGTTGTATATCTGACAATGCTTTTTGCAATGGGAACGGAAAATTTTATCATGGCCTTTGCAAGAGAGCCGATGTTATGGTGTATAGGACAGGTGATCGGATGGATTCTGGTGCCTGTTATGAGTACTAATCTGGAAGTAATTCTCAGAAACTCTATCCCGGTTGAGCTGCAGGGACGCGTTTATGCATGCCGAAATACATTACAGTTTTTTACAATTCCAATCGGATTATTCTTAGGCGGATTTATGGTGGATGATGTATGTGAGCCGTTCATGGTTCGATATGGGGATAGTCTGATCCTGAAAACACTTTTCGGTGCGGGAAAGGGCTCAGGAGCTGCACTTATGATGTTTATCCTTGGCATAAGCGGGAGCTTAATATGCATTCTCATGGGTAGAAAATTAAGAAAATACCAATACAGGGAACCGTAGACGATGGGGAAGCTGCAGCGGAAAAGGGGTACTTCCGAATTATAGGGAATGTGTAAGATGGCTGAAAGAGGAAGAAAGCCGAATTATGTGGAGACAGAAAGGTTAACTTCATAAACGTATAAAAGAACAGAAATTCGATGTGCAAGGTGCGTTTATGGGACACCTTGATATTTATAATAAGAATCAGATAAGAGATAGTTCTTACTGGTTCTTATTTTTTTGAGCGAAATGAACCGGTGGGATGGTGAAGGTATATGATACAGGAGGTGCCTATGGGAACGGATTCTTTATATTACATAATGGATTATAGCGGAAATTATTACAGAACGAACCGGGCGGATCAACTGGTAGCGACGACGGGGGAACAGGACGCAACGGTATTTACATTTACACAGGCTAACAGACATATAGGTGCCGGGAAGAAAGCGTTATTCTATTGCATGGTTCCAATCGAAGGAACGGACGGTATGAATGGAGAGGAGACAGGAAGCAGGGAGATAGAGTATGTTTCACCGATTAAGGAGCTTACATATGATGAGGCGCCGGAATCGGTTGAAAAGAATGTAGCATCTTATGATTTGTATGAGATGGATTGGGCGGAATATCTGACACATTTTGCCTATCTTGTCGAAGGGTTAAAATGCTATCGGGAGGAACTGGCACAGAAACATTCGGATATAGATCAGAAAATCTGCGATATTCTCCATTATATTGAACTGTGTGAAACCGATGATAGGGAAGCGGCGGATCTGGTTGAACTGTTAAGAGTATGCCGGGAAAACAGAAGGGATATTAAAGATGAACTTCAAAAAATCGAATATTTCCAGAATAATCTGGGAACGAATGCGAATGCAGCCAAAGCCAAACAGGCATTAAAATGTATCAAAGGGCTGGAGACAAGACAATACAAGCCAAGAAAGTATGAAGAGCTGTTTGAAAACTGTATGCTGAAAGACAGGCGATTGCAAAAAGAGGATATATGTGGGACGGGGTGCGACCATGAAACTGACAAACACGGATTTGGAATAAATCCTATAGTAAAAGATAAAGGCGGTGAGGAGACAATGATTGAGGAAAGAGAGTTTACTCCATATGACGGAAAAGAGAATGATTGGCTTGTGTTTGCAAAGCGGCAGGCAGAGTTCTATCGAAATGCAGAACAGTATATAACCAATCTCCGTATGGACATAAAAGAAATAGATCAGGAGATAGAAACTATTCTGTTAGAAACCGAAGATGCTAATTGCAATGTTGCGCAGGGATACAAGGTATTTAAGAAGCTCAAGGAACTCAGACTTGAGAAGAAGGCAAAAAACAGAGAACTTAAGTGCCTATATGCTTTAACTGACGGTATTGACTGTAAAGCACTTGCCGAGACCTGCGAGGACAATCTGAAGAAAGTAGAAAATATTATGGAGGTTCTCGGAAATAGCGAAGTGATCCAGATGCAGCCTGTGGATGACATGCAGGAAGAAATACATATAGTAGAAGAAGTCAAAGATATGGTTGGATAATAGGAGAGTAAGATTATAGAATGGTGATTAGTTATGGGATGGACGGAACGAATAAGGATACTAAAATCTTATAGGGAAATCAAAGAATATCTTGAAAATGAAACCTGTTTTCATGATTATCGGATCGGTAATGTCCATTATGTGGGCAATATAGCAGATGTGACGATTGAGGAAGTGATTCCCGGAGCAAAGATTCAAGACAGTACAGGCCTTGTATGGGACTTTCATTTTAAAGGGGTTACTTCCTTTGAGATGTCCGTCGATGTCGTTATGGGATTTTGGATATTAGAAGTCGAGTGTGGAGAAAGGTCAAATGAAATATCTTTTAATCTTGATTCCGGTGTTCTTAGTATTGCTGCGGAGCAGATTGAATTTGGGATACCTGCTTCGTGATTAAAATACCATAAGTTGACCTGTATCGGACTGCTCGGGAGGAGTGCTGAGGAAGCAAAGAAAACAAATAATTTCGTTGGCAAGACACTTGCGAAGGTAGGATTGGTATTAGTGGCGGTTACAGAAATCATTCTGTTTATTAGTGAGTGCATAGAGTATAGCACTAAAGCAGTTAGTGTGATATACTATATAAATAGAAAAACAGGTAACAGAGAGGATGTGGAGTTGATATATGGGAGGATTTTAAAACTTACGGAAAACTTGATTGTTTTAATGAATATGGGGTGGATTTAACAAATCCATTTGAAGGGTTGTTTGTCAAGAGAGGAAGAAGATACAAGTATACCATCAATCATACAAAAAAAGTATATTATTCACTTGATGAAACAGCAGTGCTTTATCCGGATCATACGAGAAGTGACTTTTTAGATCCGCTTCTCATTTTGATGGGATATGAGAAACATGAATATCGAAATGAAGAAACTATGAAACCATACGATTTGTGGTGATGATATGACTAAGGATAATGGTACAGGCAGTTATTTGAGCGACTGGACAATTCCAAGTCCCGAAGCAGAAATGCAGCCCCTTGAAAAGCTTATACGGACGGCGAAGTCAAAAGAAGGTGCGCAGAGAGGGATTATTTAAGAAAAAGATAGTTATAAAGACGTATGATAAGGAAAATAAGAAACCGGTAATCAAGGCAAGTATATGTAATGGCGAGCAGGTGGCTGGTTTTAAGGACATTCATACAGGCAAGATAGAAGAGGTTATGCTGATTAGAAATCAGGCAGACCTTGATGAATTCAAGAAAATGTATGGAATAGATGGCGAGATAGAAAAGGAATATTAAACAATGTATTTGATTAAGGCGATAATATGGATAATGGAATCAGGTCTATTGCATTTCTTTCCATATTGATAACAATACTGAATCAGTGTACGAAGCTGAAGTGGATAAGATATATATAAGCGAACCTAGAGACACGAATGAGATTTCGTGTCCTTATTCTTTGGCAGTTCGTAAAATGATCGAGGAGATTAATGCTTTTCAGGCATAAAACAAAATTCAATATAAGCATTAGACATAATGAAGCGATAGAGCTTAAAATAGATGTGTAAGATGAATGTAAATCTTATACATCTATTTTTTTATGAAAAATACGTATAGAAAGGGGCTTTTTATTATGAGTAAAAAATTAGTGGCATTTTTCAGTGCAAGCGGAACAACAAAAAAAGTAGCACAGATGATCGCAGAGGAAGCAAAAGCGGATTTGTTTGAGATTGAGCCGAAAGTTCCATATACAAAGCTTGATCTTGACTGGATGAATAAAAAATCCAGAAGCAGTGTGGAAATGAGTGATAAAAAATATAGACCGGCGATTGTGAAAAAAGAGATGGATATGAGTTCTTATGACGAGATCCTTCTGGGATTCCCAATCTGGTGGTATGTGGCTCCGACAATCATCAATACATTTTTAGAAGCTTACGATTTCAGTGGTAAAAAGATTGTGCTTTTTGCAACATCCGGAGGAAGTGGATTTGGGAACACTGTGAAAGAATTGCAGTCATCTGCATCAGACGCAGTTATTACAGAAGGCAGACTGTTAAATTGTGGAACGAAACAGGAAATCACTGAATGGGTAAACTCTTTATAAATAACAGCGTTATGGAGGTATACAGAATATGGGAAAAATAGTACAGACAGCAGGGAGAAATACACTTGGTGAATTCGCACCGGAATTTGCACATTTTAACGATGATGTACTTTTCGGCGAAAACTGGAATAACCAGGACATCGACGTAAAAACAAGAAGCATTATTACAGTGGTTGCTCTGATGGCTTCCGGAATTACGGATTCATCTTTAAGATATCATCTTCAAAATGCAAAAAATCATGGTGTGACACAAAAAGAGATTGCTGCAGTGATCACACATGTCGCATTCTATGCAGGTTGGCCAAAAGCATGGGCTGTTTTCAATCTTGCAAAGGAAGTGTGGGAAACAGGCGAAGGAGATTTGCCATACGAAGAGGAAGCGATGCGGGCGCATGCAAAAGAGATGGTATTTCCAATTGGTGCACCAAACGATGGCTTTGCACAGTATTTTTCGGGCAGGAGTTTTCTTGCACCGATTTCTACTTCTCAGGTTGGAATTTTCAATGTGACATTCGAACCAGGATGCAGAAATAACTGGCATATCCATCATGCAAAAAGTGGAGGCGGACAGATTCTGGTATGCGTTGCCGGAAGAGGATATTATCAGGTAGAAGGTAAAGAAGCTGTAGAAATGAAGCCAGGCGACTGCATCAATATTCCGGCAGAAGTAAAGCACTGGCATGGCGCAGCACCGGATGATTGGTTTTCACATCTGGCAATAGAAGTTCCGGGCGAAAATAGTTCCAATGAATGGCTTGAACCGGTAAGTGATGAAGAATATAGAAAACTAAAATAGGAAGGTTGAAAAAAGAAGAATTAAAACTAGTATCTGAATGGGATAAAACTTTTCCAAAAAGTGAAAAAGTAGATCATGAGAAAGTGACATTTGTAAATCGTTATGGAATCACACTTGCTGCAGATTTGTATAAGCCGAAAAATGCATTTGGGAAATATCCAGCGATTGCTGTAAGTGGACCATTTGGTGCAGTCAAAGAACAGTGTTCCGGACTGTATGCGCAGACGATGGCTGAAAAAGGATACCTTACTATTGCATTTGATCCTTCTTTTACGGGAGAAAGTGGAGGCAATCCAAGATACATGGCTTCTCCGGATATTAATACAGAAGATTTCATGGCTGCTGTTGATTTCCTTTCTGTTCGGGAAGAGGTAGATCAAGATAGAATAGGAATCATTGGAATCTGTGGCTGGGGTGGGATGGCTCTTAACGCAGCTGCACTCGATACAAGAATAAAAGCAACGGTTGCATCTACCATGTATGATATGACAAGGGTAAATGCGAATGGGTACTTTGATTCTGAGGACAGTGAAGAAGCACGTTATGCGAAGAAGCAGTCGCTGAATACCCTCAGAACACAAGAATACTGTAAAGGTGAATATTCCAGAGCTGGTGGTTGTGTTTCTCTTCCGGTTCCAGAGGATGCCCCTTTCTTTGTAAAAGATTACAGTCCTCATTGTTCACGGAGAAAAAGCACACAGCTATTATTTTGGAAAAGATGCTTATGAAAATATGATTAAGGACAGCAAGTACACATCCAATAAAGAGCTGCTAACAATTCCAGGGGCTGTTCATACAGATCTTTACGATAATCTGGATGTAATCCCATTTGATAAAATCCAGAAATTTTTTGAAGAAAATGGAGTTGGTTAATTATGGTAAAAAAAGTATTGATCATATCGACAAGTCTTCGAGGAGGGAGCAATTCTGATATACTTGCAAATGAGTGTGCAAAGGGAGCAAAAGAAGCGGGGCATGATGTGGAACTTCTTTCTTTGAAAGGAAAAGATATAAAATATTGTATCGGTTGTCTATCCTGCCAGAGGACTGGGATGTGTGTACAGAAGGATGATATTGCAGATATTATGGCAAAGGTAAAGAATGCAGAAGTTATTGTCTATGCAACCCCAATTTATTATTATGAGATGTGCGGTCAGATGAAAACACTTCTTGATAGATTGAATCCTTTATATTCGGCAGATTATTTATTCAGAGATATTTATATGATTGCAACTGCGGCAGAGAATGAGGAAAGTGCATTTGAGAAAGCCTATAATGGGCTGCAAGGCTGGGTAGATTGTTTTGAAAAGGCTTCCTTAAAAGGCATGGTCGGTGGCGGTGGAATTGATGCAGCAAATACAGCTGAGGATCATGTGGATATAATGAAGAAGGCATATGAACTTGGAAAAAATTTATAAGTTGATAAAATAATTCTAATTATTAAAACTAATAGTAACTCAATATTATCAATAGCAAAGCTATAAGATTTCAAAAATGGAGTCTTATAGCTATTTTTTTGCATTTGCCCACTGTATTTTACCCTCTGAGCGTTTCGTTATATGGGGGCGTAAAAAAGAAAGTCTGATGCAGTGGTAATAAATTGTTTTTGTACTCTCAATTGAATCCAGGAAGCATTTGGTAAAAAGACGATACGAAGTGTGAAAACTTCCGATGCAAAGTTGTTTCTTATCAAGTTGTAGCAGGAAGATGGGAAAAGCTACAGTCCCATTCATACCATCCGTGGAGTGTTGCGACCAGCCTTTCAGATGGCGGTGGATGATGACATTTTGGTAAAGAATCCTTTCGGATTTCAGCTTGCCGGGGTATTGGTAAATGATGCAGTCACAAGAGAGGCAATTTCCAAAGACCAGATGAGAAAGTTCCTAAAGTTTGTGCATGACGATGTGGTGTACTGTAAATACTATGAAGTGGTGTACATATTATTTCATACAGGAATGCGAATATCGGAATTTTGTGGATTGACGCTGAAAGACATTGATCTTGAAAATAGAACCATAAATATCGACCATCAGTTGCAGAGAACATCAGATATGCGATACATCATAGAAACCACAAAGACGGATGCCGGAACAAGAGTATTGCCGATTACAGAGGATGTGGCACAGATGTTTCAGGCAATCATCGAGGATAGAAATGCACCGAAAGTGAAGAAAGCCATAGATGGATATAGTGGATTCCTGTTTTACGATGATAATGGAATGCCACTTGTTGCAATGCATTGGCAACACCGCTTTAATCATATGGTCGGCAGATACAATGACATCTACCGGGTGCAGATCTAGATGGATTGAAAAAAGAGGTTTACATCGGTTTATAAGATGCAAGCCTCTTTTAGGTATTATAAGTTTTCAATTTCAAGCAAATCCACTTTCTGCCCATCCATCCCTATCACATTCTCGCGTTGATTCTTGCATATGAGCAAATCGGGATGTTCTTTATCCAGAAATTTATGGAATATGCTTTCAGCCTGTGCGTAGTACATAAGGGCTACTTTGGCATTGCGCATTGAGGCATGGACGGCGGCAAGGTTTTGAAGCAGATATCCTTTGGTAAGGGCGTCGGATTCATATACTTTATCCGTGATGCCAATACAGTTTGTGAAGATTCTTGCAGCTTCCGGAAACTTGCCTTGCTGATATAAAAGCTTGGCATACGTGGTCATGGTATAGAGGCCGTTTGGAGAAAACTGCATTTGTGTCTGTATAAGTACATTAGCAGATTTTTGGATATAATTCAAAGCCTGCTCTGATTTGTGCAGTTTCATACAATAACTTCCGGCATCCAGATATATGGATGATAAATTAAAGATGCGAGTGGTGCCTTTTTCACAGGCTTCTGCAATTGCTTTTTCTTCCAGTTCCAAAGCCTTCACTTGCATTAATAATTTTGCGCAAGTATGGATTCAGCAACAGTTGTTGATGGTCCTTAACGAGTAGACCACGTTCTTCTAAAATCTGAAGCTCATTGATATATGCACCATGCCAGTCATAAAAGAGCTTTATCGGGAATCCGCTATCCGGAGCAAGTGCAATTACAGATAAGACGATAAGTGTATCAGGCTCTAACTGTTGTAAGTCAAGCAGGGATTCTATATGTTTGTGGTAAGCAAGTTTACGGTTTTGATTGTCTTTGTTTAAAGTAATATTGCTGATGTCCTCCTTGAACAAAACATTTTCTTTTAATTTGGTTAAAAGATTTTGAGTGGTTATGGTTCCATAGGAAAGCAAACGTGCCAGTAATTCAACGGTCATTGTATGATAGTGAACACTTTCTAAGAGAAGATGTATCTCATCATCGGTGTATAAGCACTGGTCTGTACAATGCATTTTGAATAGTTCTTTTGCTACAGAAAATTCTGCTGTTACCTCATAAAGAGGATAGCCGGTAAAATTATTATGTGTGGTAAATACAGTTTTGCATTTTAGGGAGCAGACCTGAGATAGTAAATTCTCCTGTGCTGTAGCCGGATTAAAGTTATCAATTACAATGAGACTATCATTCTTTAAAGTTTTTAAGAAACGAAAATGTCTGCGAAAGCGTTCTTTTTCGGTTAATGTATCCGAATCATCCACAAATTCCATATCTGCAATCATTTCATACAGGCTACCAGTATATTCCAAGAACAGAATATTGGTGTAATCTTTTTTGTGTGCTTTGCAGTAAACCTTAATAAGTTCACTTTTACCAATACCTGGGATGCCATAAAGAAAGAGAGTGTTATGTTCTTCCCAAAGAGCATCTATAGCGGCAATGGATTCCGGCCTGTCAATATATGTCTTTACCGGTTTTGGGACAGTGGCAGTAATGATAATATCCTCTACAGCTGGGGAGATATCATTGGCTTTCAGATTTGCTTTCACAAAAGGTCTTGAAATGGCAAATAGTAAAATCTCTGATGCGAAAATGGCTGCCTTAGAAGTATCATTATCATTAAAATGGGAAAGTAACTGTCTGCGTTTTAATTCAGACACGGACACATCACTTATTAACAAATCATGCAAATCGGTTATTAACGCACCTACGTCGCTAATCATAAGGAAAACTTCTTCTTCCATATCTGCGTACATTTCTTCCTGATGCTTAGGAATCTGGTAGTAGCTTACAATTTTCGGGCTGATTTTAGCCTGTCCCTTCATCCATTTACAACACAAGCCTTCGTCAAAAGAAAAATCGGAATCATTCACGAAGCAGGAAAATAATGTGCTGATAAAAACAATCTGTGTCATATCCGCGGTTTCTATTAAATGTTTCTGTAGCAGTGTTGCTACAGAATGAAAATCCAGTCTGTTCAATTCTTTTCTCCAATCGTTTGTCTAAAAATTTTCTCTTTAAAATATTCGTTTGCGAACACACAGAGTCTTAAGGAAAGTATATCATAGAATAGCATATCGAACAAGTGTTTGCTTTTTTCGGTAACGCTCAAAATCCGGTCAAGTCTCATTCAATTTCAAATGGATTCATCATTGTTACAATAGCCTTAGTTTTCGAAGACTAAGCAATTTATAGGGAAGGCGAGGTGATGCAAAAATTATGAATCAAGTAACAGAGAATGAAACAGGAGTTAAAGCAGGTATTCCAATTTGGCGAAAGTATACGCTTTCTGTACAGGAAGCGTCGGAGTATTTTCATATTGGATACAAAAAACTTAGGAAGTTGATAGATGAGCATCCGGATGCGGATTTTATTCTGTGGAATGGTAGCAGACCACAGATAAAACGCAGGAAGTTCGAATCGTATATAGATGAAAATCTTAGCGCCATTTAGGATGGCAGATAAACGATTTTCGGTAGAAATAGAGCCGTGGTTATGGTATATTAAATGTATCATAGCTCGGCTCTCCAAGTTGGAAAGGAGCAAATGATATGTCATATGATGTAAGACGTGATAATAAAGGTCGCAAGCTATTAAACGGTGAGAGCCAGAGAAAAGATGGAATGTATGAATATAAGTACCTGGACAATGCAGGTAAGAGAAAGTCGGTATACAGTTGGAAACTGACTGCATCAGACCCATTACCTCCGGGAAGAGAGGCATGTGTTCCGTTAAGAGAAAAAGAAAAGCAGATTCAAAAGGATTTGTACGAAGGACTTCGCTATGAAGGTGGAGACATAACCGTCCTTGAACTGGTTAAGAAATATGTTGACCAGAAAAGAGGCGTGCGTCATAACACTAAAGCCAATTATAATTTTGTGATTAACATTATCGCAAAAGAAGAATTCGGACAGAAACGGATTGAGAAGGTGAAGCTATCCGATGCCAAGGCGTGGCTTATTAAGTTACAGGATGATGGAAGAGGATATTCTACCATTCATACAGTGCGTGGTGTAGTCAGACCGGCATTTCAGATGGCAGTAGATGATGATCTGATTCGGAAGAATCCATTTGAGTTTCAATTAAATACTGTGGTGGTAAATGACAGTGTTACCAGAGAGGCTATTAGCAGGGCAGAAGAAAGGGCATTTCTTAAGTTTGTAAAGGAAGATAAGCACTTTGCCAAGTATTATGATGGGATGTTTATTCTGTTTAAGACCGGACTTCGAATCTCTGAATTTTGCGGGCTAACCATCAGCGATATTGATTTTAAGAATAATCGTATCAATGTGGACCATCAGTTACAGAGAACCAGAGATATGCACTATATCATAGAGGATACCAAGACAGCCTGTGGTGTGCGCATGATTCCCATGACACCAGAGGTGAAGGAGTGCTTTGAACGGATTATTGGCAGTCGTCCGAAACCTAAGGTGGAGCCTATGATTGATGGCAGGTGTGGATTTTTATTTCTGGATAAAAATGAGATGCCGATGGTGGTTTTGCATTGGGAGAAATATTTTCAGCATGTTGTGGAAAAATACAATCGTATCTACAGGGTGCAACTTCCGAAAATAACTCCCCATGTATGCAGACACACCTATTGCAGTAACATGGCAAAGGCCGGAATGAATCCAAAGACCTTGCAGTACCTTATGGGGCACAGTGATATCGGAGTGACACTGAACACTTACACACACTTTAAGTTTGAAGATGCACAGGCAGAAGTTTTACTTATGGATGAGAGTTGTCGTAAGAAATCCTCTTAAGTGTCGTAAAGTTTTTCGTTTTGGTATGAGTGAGTAAATTGCCGTGGATGCAGCTATGTCTGCCTCCCGGCAGAAAAAACAACTTCTTAAAAAATGTGCTGTCGTAGAGAAAACTCCGTTACGACAGTATTTACGACAAACAAGTGAAAAAATATGCCCAATTAAGTAAAATTATACCGAAATAAGGTTAAAGGCAAAAGTGCCAAAAACCCAGTAAAATCAAGGACAAACAAGGAGTTTTAAGGAATGATAAAAGTGCTTTTCATTTGCCACGGCAATATACTAACCTTGATTAAAAATACTTGATTTTACAGTGTTTTGGGGATGTTACAGTAGATTTTTACCAACGATTTACCAAAGCTATTTGAGTAGGG
>Ga0129311_1001577_pt1 | contig 15836 bp, 12 predicted proteins | sample Go1ome_FD_94435 | JGI IMG/M metagenome (GOLD analysis project Ga0129311, IMG submission 94435) | Western lowland gorrila individual fecal microbial communities from Wisconsin, USA - Go1022B metagenome | ecosystem: Host-associated > Mammals > Digestive system > Large intestine > Fecal | place... | reverse complement strand
GAAGATGGTCTCCTCGGAGATCGCGAAGCTGCTTCCCTCGGGGAACACGAAATTCGTGCTGCCGGTGCGAAGCGTCGCCGTACCGTTCACGCCTGCGCCGCCCGCCGCAGGAGCGACGTTGACGGTGAAGGTCTCTTCGGCCGGCATCTCGTCGCCGGTCATCTGCTTGACGATGTAGCCGTTGGGGTTAAAGCTCGCGGGGATGATCTTCTCATAAGAGTACGTGTAGACCTCGCCGCCCTTGATCGCGTCCTCCGCTGTGTTGGGCGTCACATCCCACGTGCCGTTCGTGTAGCCCTTGTCAGGCTGCATGCCGGTGGGGACGTCCTTTTCATTGAGCGTGCCCTTGCCGTTGGTCAGCGTGACCGTCGCGGTCTTGTCGGCCTTCGAGCCGTCCTTCCACGTGCCGTTCACGATCCTGAACGTCACGGTGACCTCTTCGGTCTTGTCCGTGATGGTGAGAACGCCGGGGGTCTTGATCACGTTGTAGTTATCCGTCACGTTCACGCCGTCCGCGTTCTTGATGACCACATCACCGCTGAACACGCCGTCGTATTTGCCGGCGTCCGTGCCCTTGGCGCTGTAGCTCAGGCCCTCATAGGTATCGCCGGTCAGCAGGCCGTCCGGCGTGATGCCGGTGATCTCCTGCTCTTCGCCGGTCCACTCTCTCGAATCGCTCTTACCGGTGAAGGTGACGTCCTTCGGGGTGATGGTCAGGAAACCGTCCGTCACAATGAATTCAACGTTGGTGTAATCAGCGTTGGTATTCTGGAAATCCTCTTTCTTGAGGCCCATCTCATAGGTACCCTTGTCGGTGCCCTTTGCAATGGACGTCTCCTGCGCGGGGCCGGTGACATACGCAAGGTCATACGGATGCTCCGCGCTGTTCTGCGTGATCGCGATCGTGTAGCCGCTCACGCTCTGCTCTTCGCCGTTGTACGGGAGCGTAGCATGATTGCCCGTGACCTCAACGATGATCTTATCATCGATCGTCTGCTTCACCCACTGGGCAACCAGCGTAATATCCTCGTCGAGCATGACGAACTCGCCGCTGGCGGAAGCATCGCCGCAGTTCCAGCCGGTGAAATCGTAGCCCTGCTTCGTCGGGACCTTGTCCGTCACGCTGACCTGCGCATACTCGGGGTAATACAGCGTCGGGAAGTCGCTCTGCTTTTCGCCGCCGGCAAGATCATACGCTACCGCGTGGCCCTCGATCGAGGCGCTCGGCGCAGACGTGACCTCTTCGCCGTTCAGCATCACCTTCGCCGCATTGTCCGTGCTGCTGTCGGCATTGGTCGGGATATCCTTCGTCTCACAGCCGGTGCCGCTGGGCACGACCGTGATCTCGATGATCAGCTTTTGGCCCTGACCGTCGTGCACGTAATTGGCCGCATAGTCGTAGCCGGTCACGCTGACCGTCTTGCCGTCAATGCTGACCTTTACGGATTCCGGCGCTTCCACAGCCTCGGCCCAGCCGTCCGCAGTCTTATCCGCGGTGTAGACCTTGACGGACGCCGCGTTGTCCGTATCCAGCGTGAAATAGTCGGAGATCGTATCGACCACGGTGGTCTTATCGTTCAGGTTTGCGTTCGCAGCCGAAGAGATCTCCTGGCTGATCTCCTTGAAGATATTGTTCAGGTCGCTGGCGCTGGAAGCAGTCTTGTAATAGCTGCCCTTGTCCGTACCGCCGTTGTTTACCCGCCATTCATCCGGACGAATATAATGGTGAATAATTTCCGCAGTAGCCTTCGGATAGTTAGAGGAGGTCGAGCTCATATAGCGGTTGGTCGTGTCGTCAGTTCTTTCAAACACACCGACCGTATAGATCGTGGTGCCCGCCGCCTTCATCGTCTGCGCCTTATTGATGACACTCGTGGCGACCTCATAATCAAAGCCATTGTCGTGATTCGGCTCACCGTCCGTGAACATGACAATGACCTTCGGATTCTGCGCGGTCGCCAGCGCGGCTTCCGCCTTTTCCATGCCGTAGTCCGCCGCCGTAGCGCCAGCCGCTCTCAGGCTGCTGACAGCCGTCTTTAGTTCGTCTTTGCCGGTCTTGACGGCTGTCAGCTGCTTTACGATCTGGGTGTAATTGTAGGTATATCCCTTCTCCCGATACGTATCGTTGCCGACCTCATTCGTCATGTTACCGGCAAACTTCACGATGGAAATGTTGCTCTCGGGCGAGCCCGCCGCAACTCCGTCGATGAAGCTGTTGACCGCGGTTTTCAGCGCATCCAGCTTCTTCTGCCGCTGCGGTCCACGCCCGAAATTATCATCCATCGAGCCGGAAACATCCAGCACGAGGGCGATGTCCAGGGCCTGCTTTGTCGTGGTCGTGGTCGTTTTCCCGGTCGCATAGGCTTCCATCGTGATGGTATAGGTGCCATCATCGTTGGCCACGGCAGACTTTGTAAACGAAATTCCCGGATCATCTTCCGCGAACGCGCTTACAGGCAGCAAGCTGAGCGTCATGACGAGCGCCATCAAAACTGCCATAAGTCTTCTTTTCATGCTATCCTCTCCTTACATCATCAGTTTCCGTTCTCCCGGCTGGGCGCGGCTGTCCCCTGGGGCAGAATCGGTATCAATATAATGCCACAGGGCATTTTATTTGTCAATAGAATAACTTGTCTAATTCTGTTAACTGCTGCTGCATTCATCTGACAAGACAATGTGTAAAATGCCGGGCGGCGGAGCCGTGTCCGCCGCCCGGTCAGGCGTGCTGTGATGCGGTTTTATTCGCTGCGCAGGGCCTCGACGGGATCCTTGCGCGCGGCGATGCCGGAGGGGATAAGACCGGCGATAAACGTGAGCGCCATACTGATGGCAACGAGCGCCGCGCCGCCGACGGGCGGCAGGATGGCGTTGAGCGTCTCGATGCCCGTTAAGCTGTGCACAACAAGGTTGATCGGGATGATGAGCAGCAGCGTGATGCCGATGCCGATCGCGCCCGAGCAGAAGCCCTCGATGAGCGTCTCCGCGTTGAAAACGCGCGAAATATCGCGCTTGCTCGCGCCGATGGCGCGCAGGATGCCGATCTCCTTCGTGCGCTCCAAAACGGAGATATAGGTGATGATGCCGATCATGATGCTCGACACGACGAGCGAGATGGCAACAAACGCGATGAGCACGTAGCTGATGGCGTTGATGATCGTCGTAACGGAGCTCATCAGAAGCGCGACATAGTCGGTGTAGTCAATCTGGTCGTCCTCGGAAACGCTGCTGTTGTATTCCTCGATTGCGTCGGCGATGGCGTCCTTGTCGGCAAAGGTAGAGGCGTAGATGTTAATGGTCTTTGGGCTTGCGAGGTCCACGTCGCCGAGAAGCTTGAGGTTATCCTCATACGTGCTCTCAGAGACCGTCGCTGGCATATAGCTGTCGTAAAGCCAGTTGTACTGCTCCGTCGTGAGCGGCGTGACGGCGGGGGACTTTTCAAGCGCAAGGTCAAGCGCCATGGCGAGCTGGTCGCTCGTCATATTGGCAAGGCGCGCCTGCACGCCCGCGGCGTACTGCTCCGTCACCCGCTCGCGGATGGACTGCTCGACATAGCCGAAGAGCGTGTCGTCATCCATCTGCGCGATATACGACCTGACCGTTCCCTCGTCCACGCCCATCTGCTGCGCGTAGGCCGAAATGACCATCTGCTCGATCGCCGCGCGGTCGAGCGAGCCCATCTGCTGCTCGACGATGGCGGAGAGATAGTCCTCGCCCGGCACGCTCATCATGGCCGTGTAGGCCGCGGCGCGCTCGGTGACGGAAAGCGTTTCAAGGTACGCCGTCACGTCCGTCTCCTTCTGCTCGTCGCTCACGGCGTAATCGTCGGTCAGAAACGGCAGGTTCAGGATCACGTCGGTATCGGGGTCGGCCTTCTGCTTTTGCAGGATGTCGGTGCTGCCCGCCTTTTCGACAAGATAATCGGTCAGCGCAGAGGTGTAGCCGACCGCGCCGGAGAGCATGGAGGAAACCGCGTTCTCGTTCGGGCGCAGGATGCCGACGATCTTCACGCGCGTGCCGACGTCGTCGGAATTATAGAGGAAGTCAAGGCCCGTGTCGGTCGTGCTCACGTCGGTATAGGTGCCGCTCGCGGAATCGTACTGATAGCGCTCAGCGGGCAGAATGATCTTGAAGCTCATGCTGCACAGGTCCTCGTAGCTCCAGCTCTGGATGTCCTTCGTGTCGAACTCCTCGCCGTCCATCACGCGCTGCATCGACTCCACGACCTCGTCCTGCGCGCTCAGGCCGAGCGAATAAATCACAAGGTCGGAGATCTCATTGTCCTTGTTGACGATGAGCATGACCTCGTCGTAGCTCTGCGGCCAGGCGCCGTAGATGAGGTCGTACTGCTCGTGAAGAAGGTCGCCCACAAGCTCGCCGCTCTCGCTATCCTGCGGCGGGAGCATCTGCTCCCAGGTCTCCATGGCCGAGTAGGCCGAGCCGAAGCGCTCAAAGTAGCTGCTGTAGTCGCCGCCGTAGAGCTCGCTCATGCAGGTCTGCAAAAGCTCGGTCACGTCGGACTTAAAGACCTTGCCGTCGGTATCCTTGGCGTAGATGGCCATGCCGAGGTCGTAGTCGTAGGAAATGGAGCTGATGTGCTGGGAAAGCTCGTTGTCGCCCTCAAGATAGGTCTTGAAGTCCTTCAAATTGTTCGTCTGCGTCTCCGCCGAGGCGAACGAGCTCATCATGTCGTACATGATGTTGTTGGAGTAGACGGCGTCAAGGTCGTGGCCGCCCTCGCCGTCCTTGTCGGGCGAGTGGACGCCCATCATCGTCGTCACCATGCTGGACATGTCCATGCTCTCACTTTCGATCGTCAGCGGATAGCTCGAGAGCGTATCCTCCTGCACGCGGTCGATATAGGTCTGGATGCCGTTGCTCAGCGAGAGGATGAGCGCGATGCCGATGATGCCGATGCTGCCGGCGAAGGCCGTCAGAAATGTGCGGCCCTTTTTCGTCATCAGGTTGTTGAGCGACAGCGACAGCGCCGTGCCGAAGCTCATCGAGGTCCTTCTGCTCCTGCCCGCGGCGCTCTTTTCCTCCACGGCCTCCTCATACGGCGCGCTGTCGTCCACGATCTCGCCGTCCTTCAGGCGCACGATGCGGCTCGCGTATGTCTCGGCAAGCTCGGGGTTGTGCGTGACCATGATGATGAGGCGGTCTCTGGAGATGTTTTTCAATATCTCCATCACCTGCACGCTCGTTTCGCTGTCGAGCGCGCCGGTCGGCTCGTCGGCCAGCAGGATGTCCGGGTCATTGACGAGTGCTCGCGCGATGGCGACGCGCTGCATCTGACCGCCGGACATCTGGTTGGGCCTTTTGTCGAGCTGGTCGCCAAGACCCACGCTCTCGAGCGCCCTGACGGCGCGCTCGCGGCGCTCTGCCTTGCTCACGCCCGAAAGGGTCAGCGCCAGCTCCACGTTGCTCAGAACCGTCTGGTGCGGGATGAGGTTATAGCTCTGAAAGACGAAGCCGATGGAATGGTTGCGGTAGCTGTCCCAGTCGGAGTCGGTAAAGTCCTTCGTCGATTTGCCGTTGATGATGAGATCTCCGCTCGTGTACTGGTCGAGACCGCCGATGATGTTGAGCATCGTCGTCTTGCCGCAGCCCGAGTGTCCGAGGATGGCGACAAACTCGCTCTCGCGGAACTGGAGATTCACGCCGCGCAGCGCGTGGACGGTGGTATCGCCCGCCTGATAGTCCTTGACGATGTTTTGCAGCTTGAGCATATCCTGCCTTCTTTCTGAAAGATGAAAATAAGAATTCCAGAGTAGGATACCATTTTTGACCTTTTACCGTCAACGGCCCGCGGAAAGAATTCACCAAAAGTTCACGGTCGTTTACTATTTGCGATCTTATATGGATATAGAAAGAGCGCTGCGGCACTGCCGCAGCGCTCTCCGGTCTTCTTTTAGCCAAACAAGGTGCTTGCCTGCTGTTTGATCTCATAGCGCAGCTCTTCCGCACCCGAGGCGTTATAGCCGATAAGGTATATCTTATCCTGCGCGTCGTCACAGTCTCTCTCCGGTATCGCCCCACCGGCGAGGAAATACCGGTATCCGCCGTCTTCGATCAGTTCAACGGGGATCGTCTCGTACTTTTCAAGGGTATAGCCCCCGTTTTCATCCTGCGAAACCTCACGGCACCTCTCGATCACGGCGCTGATGATCGCTGTGTCATCGATGCGGCCCCAGTAGAAAATATCTCTTGCGTCATTGCGCGACATTCCCCACCAGCCCGCGTGGACGCTCTCGCCGTCCGCGCAGTCGAGCGCCGAGCCGAAGGCCTCCTGCCAGCCCAGCAGCGTGTAGAAATTGCTCGCACCGCAGTAGGTCACGTTCTCACCGGCCAGCAGGGTAACGCGCAGCGTCTTATTGATGTTCCCGACAGGAAGCGACGCAAGCTCGTGCGTTTTTTCATACACGCCGTAGCGCTGCTCGCCGTCGCGCAGGGCCATCGCGCGCGTCAGGTGGCCGCCGCCGAGCATATTGCTGATGAGCAGTGCGCAGAGCATAATGACAACGCTCCTGACCGCGCGGCGCGCCCTTGTCGGCCGCTTTTCGATCTTCTGCTTTTTCACGGCTGCGTCCCCCCTTCCGGAAGCTCGATCCTCGTCTCGACGCGCTCGCCGAAGCGGTCGTAGACAAACGTCACGTAAGTATCGCCCTCTTCAAGCGGGACTGTATGCTGCCCGTAGTGCACATACAGGCTGCCGCCGCTGCTCCGGCAGCTGGAATACCAGTTGCCGTCTTCCCCGTACATTGTCTCGCAGCGTTCGCTTTGCAGCGACATCGTCTCGATCAGGCGCTCGTAGACCTTTCTGCCGGGGAGACGGTCGTAGGCGCTCACCCAGAGCACCGCCTGCCGCTTTCCCTCGCGCACGCCGTATTCGATACGGTTCAGCTGCACGATATCGTCCCCGATGGGAATGCGCTCGCACAGGTCCGCCGCACCGTCGAGCTCGTCCCACGAAACGCTGCTCACCGTCGGGCGCAGGCGCTCGCGGACGCTCTCATACACATTGCTGAAGATCGGCAGCATGAAAAAGCTCTGCACGCAGACGACAAGCGTGATAAAAACGGCGATGCGCCGCATGATGACGAGCCACCAGCCGCCGTACTGATCGCGCAGGGCCTTGCCCGTTTCCTCCGGGTCGCCCATCAGCTCCACGGCGCGCGCAGCGGCGTCCTCCTCCGTATAGCCGTGCTCGACCAGCGCTTCGGCGTGGTCCTCGATGTGACCGGCAAGCTCATTTCTCAAATCGTCCGTCTCATCGTTCGTCAGGCGTCCGACTTCCGCAAGCACGCGCTCGCAGTATTCGTTTCTGTCCATAGCCTCACCCTTTTTACGCAAAGTGCAGCACGGCGTTCACTGCGCCGCTGTACTCCTGCCAGGCTTTCTCCTCTTCCGCGAGCGCCGCGCGCCCGGCGCGCGTGAGGTGGTAATACCTGCGCACGCGGCCGGTGGGCGCGGTCTTTTCATAGGCTTCGACATAGCCGTCGCGCTCCATGCCGTGCAGCACGGGATAGAGCGTGCCCTCCTTGAGCTCAAAGACGTTGCTCGACCGGCGCGCCAGCTCCAGAATGATCTGGTAGCCGTACATGTCCTCGGCCGAGAGGAGCTTGAGCAGCAGGAGCTGCGCGTGGTCAATGCTCTTTTTCTTCATTTTACGCCTCCTATGATACATAGAATATCTATGCTTGCATTATACATAGAAACTCTATGTATGTCAAGAGCCGCAAAAAATTGTAAACAACTGTTCACATTCTTAACAGAGACTGAACTTTACCTCTTGCCTTTTTCCGACCTATAATTATAATGATATTTCTAAATCAGGCGGGGCTCTTTGCCGCCTGAGCGCAACGACTATGAAAAGAGAGGTTCCCATGAAAACGTATCAGGCCGGGATCGACGTAGGCTCCACCACCGTCAAGCTCGTCATCCTCGATGAAAACGAAAAAATGCTCTTCGGGCAGTATCAGCGCCATCTGTCCCACACGCAGCGCGCGCTGTCCGATCTTCTGCAGCAGGCGCACGCCGCACTCGGCGAGTGCGCGCTTGAATTGCGCGCCACCGGCTCCGGCGCGATCAACCTTGCCAAGGCGCTCGGCATCCCCTTCGTGCAGGAGGTCGTGGCCGTGGCGCAGGCGCTCGAGCGCGCCGCCCCGCAGGTAGATGTCGCCATCGAGCTCGGCGGCGAGGACGCCAAGATCATCTACTTCAAGGGCGGGCTCGAGGAGCGCATGAACGGCGTCTGCGCCGGCGGCACGGGCTCGTTCATCGACCAGATGGCCGCCCTTCTGCAGACCGACGCCGCGGGCCTTGACCGCGAGGCCGCGCACTATCAGCAGATCTACCCCATCGCCGCGCGCTGCGGCGTGTTCGCCAAAACGGACATCCAGCCCCTCATCAACGAGGGGGCGACGAAGGCGGACCTTGCCGCCTCGATCTTTCAGGCGGTCGTCAACCAGACCATCTCGGGCCTTGCCTGCGGCAAGCCCATCCGCGGTCACGTCGCGTTTCTGGGCGGGCCGCTGCACTTTCTGCCCCAGCTCAAATCCGCGTTCATCCGCACGCTGAAGCTGACGGACGAGACGACCATCGACCCCGAAAATTCCCACCTCTTTGCCGCCATGGGCGCGGCCATCGACGAAACCGCGGCTGAAGCCCAGTCCCTGAGCGCGCTGATCGCGCGGCTCGAGGGCGGCGTGCAGATGGACTTTGAATTAAAGCGCCTGCCGGCGCTCTTTCAGGATGAAGCCGACCTTGCCGCCTTCCGCGCGCGCCACCACAAGGCCGTCGTGCCGCGCGGCGAGCTTGCATCCTACCGGGGCGATTGCTTCCTCGGCTTCGACGCGGGCTCGACCACGACGAAGCTCGCGCTGGTCGGCGAAAAGGGCGAGCTTTTGTGGTCGTTCTACGCGAACAACCAGGGCAACCCCATCAAAACCGCCATGCAGGCGGTCCACGCGCTGCGCGAGGTGCTGCCTGAGGGGGCGCGCATCGCGCGCTCCTGCTCCACGGGCTACGGCGAAGCACTGCTCAAGTCCGCCTTCTCGCTCGACGAGGGTGAGGTCGAGACCATCGCCCACTGCACCGCCGCGTCGTTTTTCGACCCGCAGGTGGACTGCGTGCTCGATATCGGCGGGCAGGACATGAAGTGCATCAAGCTCAAGGACGGCGCGGTGGATACGGTGCTTTTAAATGAAGCCTGCTCGTCCGGCTGCGGGTCCTTCCTTGAAAACTTTGCCAACTCCCTCGGCATGACGGCGCAGGAGTTCGCGCACGAGGCGCTTTTCGCCAAGGCCCCCGTGGACCTCGGCACGCGCTGCACGGTGTTCATGAACTCCAACGTCAAGCAGGCGCAGAAGGAGGGCGCGGGCGTCTCCGACATTTCGGCAGGCCTTGCCTACTCCGTCATCAAAAACGCGCTCTACAAGGTCATCAAGCTCTCCGACGCGAGCGAGCTCGGCGCGCACGTTGTCGTGCAGGGCGGCACGTTCTTTAATGAGGCGGTGCTGCGCGCGTTCGAGCGCATCTCCGGCGCGCAGGTCACCTGCCCCGACATTGCGGGCATCATGGGCGCGTTCGGCGCGGCGCTTCTCGCGCGCCAGCGCTATCACGGGCAGGAGAGCTCGATGCTGCCGCTCGCAGACATCGAAACGCTCACCTACAAGACCTCGACCGCGCGCTGCCAGGGCTGCCAGAACCACTGCATGCTCACCGTCAGCGTCTTTCCCGGCGGGCGGCGGCACATCAGCGGCAACCGCTGCGAAAAGGCCCTGCGCGGCGAGACGGGCACAAAGCCCGGCGAGAACATTTTTGCCTACAAGCGCGAGCGCATGTTTGCCTATCCTCCGCTCGAGCCGGAAAACGCGCCGCGCGGCGAGATCGGCATCCCGCGCGTGCTGAACATCTACGAAAACTATCCCTTCTGGGCAACGTTCTTCCGCGATCTGGGCTTCCGCGTCATCCTCTCCCCGTTCTCCACGCGCGCGGTCTACGAGCTGGGTATGGAGAGCATCCCGTCGGAATCGGAATGCTACCCCGCTAAGCTCGCCCACGGCCACGCTCAGTGGCTCATTGATCACGGCGTTAAGACCATTTTCCACCCCTGCGTGTTCTATGAGCATCAGGAGGTCCCCGGCGCGCAGAACCACTTCAATTGTCCCATCGTCGTCTCCTACCCGGAGAATATCAAAAATAACGTCGAAGCCGTAACCGACGGCTCGGTGCGCTACCTGCGTCCCTTCCTCGCCTTCACGAGTGCGAAGATCGTCTCCGACCGGCTCGCGCGCTTCTGTAAGGAGGTCTGGGACATTCCCGAAAAGGAGACGCGCCATGCCGTCCGCCTTGCCTGGGACGAGCAGCAAAAGGCGAAGGCCGATGTCCGCGCCGCGGGCGCGAGGGCGCTCGCCGACATGGAAAAGCGCGGCGGCAGCGGCATCGTCCTTGCGGGACGGCCCTACCACGTGGACCCCGAGATCAACCACGGCATTCCCGAGCTTATCGCAGCCTACGGCCTGACGGTTCTGACCGAGGACTGTCTGCCCATCGACTTTACGCCCAAGCGCCCCGTGCGCGTAAACGACCAGTGGGTCTACCACTCGCGGCTCTACACGGCGGCGGAATTCGTCTGCGGGCGCGACGATCTTGAGCTCATCCAGCTCAACTCATTCGGCTGCGGACTTGACGCCGTCACGACCGACGAGGTCTGCGAGCTTCTGGAGCAGGGCGGCAAGCTCTACACCTGCCTCAAGATCGACGAGGTCAACAACCTCGGCGCGGTGCGCATCCGCATCCGCTCGCTGCTCGCCGCCGTCGCCATGCGGCGCGAGCGCGGCATCCATTCGACCGCACACGTCAAGCCCTATGAGCGCGTGTACTACACGAAGGAGATGCAGCAGCAGGGCTACACCATCCTCGCCCCCCAGATGAGCCCCATCCACTTCGATCTCTTAGAGCCCATTTTCCGCCACCACGGCTACAACTTCGAGGTGCTGCAAAACGACGACCGCAACGCCATCGACGCAGGGCTCAAATACGTCAACAACGACGCCTGCTTCCCCTCGATCACGGCGGTCGGGCAGCTGATGGAGGCCGTGACCTCCGGCCGGTACGACACCGACCATCTCGCGCTCATCATGTCGCAGACCGGCGGCTGCTGCCGCGCGAGCAACTACATCGCCTTCATCCGCCGTGCGCTCAAGAAGGCGGGGCTCGAGCACATCCCCGTCATCTCGCTCAACGCCAATGGCATGGAGACGAACGAGGGCTTCCGCATCTCGCCCTCGCTGCTGCTTGCCGCGGCGCGCGGCATCGTGCTCGGCGACCTTCTGATGCGCTGTCTGTACCGCGTGCGGCCCTACGAGCTGGAAAAGGGCAGCGCGAACGCGCTGCACCGCAAGTGGCGCGGCATCTGCATCGACTCGCTCACGAGCGCGCACCCGAAGTACAGCTATGCCCAGCTCTGCCGCGGCATTGTCGAGGATTTCGACGCCTTCCCGATCGACGAAACGCTCAAAAAGCCGCGCGTCGGCGTGGTCGGCGAGATCCTCGTCAAGTACATGCCGCTGGCGAACAACCATCTGGTCGAGCTTCTGGAGCGCGAGGGCGCGGAGGCCGTCGTGCCCGACCTTCTCGACTTCTTTGCCGCGACCATCTACGAGCAGGATTACAAGCACACCCACCTCGGCAAGAGCTGGACCGCTTCGGCGAGCGCAAAGCTCGGCATCCCGGCCCTGCAGCGCATGCGGCGCCCGGCCATTGAAGCGCTCAAGGCGAGCAAACGCTTTGACCCGCCCATGGCCATCGGCCACGTGGCTGAGCTTGCCAGGCCCTTCCTCTCGATCGGCAACCAGTACGGCGAGGGCTGGTTCCTCGCCGGCGAAATGGCGGAGCTCATCACCTCGGGCGTGCCGAACATCGTGTGCATCCAGCCGTTCGCGTGCCTGCCGAACCACGTGGTCGGCAAGGGCGTCATCAAGGCGCTGCGCGCGGCCTATCCCGGCGCGAACATCGTCGCCGTGGACTACGACCCCGGCGCGAGCGAGGTCAACCAGCTCAACCGCATCAAGCTGATGCTCACCTCGGCCCAGCGCGCCCTGCATGCAGAGCAGGCGCAGGCGGCAGATGCGGACGAAAGCGCGTCCTCCGCGCAGGGATCGCGAGAGTACGCCGCCGTTTGAGCGCGAAATTGCAAAAACAGTCTTGCTTTTCCGCACTTTCTATGGTATTATGAGTACCTGTGAATATAGCGTGAGCGTCACGTTCAACAATTTGGAGGTTTTCAACATGACTTTATTCATTACGATTCTTCAGCTTCTCTGCGGTCTGTTCGTTATCGGCATCGTCCTCTTCCAGAGCGGTAAGTCCGCGGGCCTGAGCGGCGCCATCGGCGGCGTGGCCGATTCCTTCATGGCCAAGAACAAGGCCAAGAGCACCGACGCCCGTCTCGCGCGTGCGACCAAGTGGGTCGGCGCTGCGTTCATCGTTCTCACGCTCGTGCTGAACATGCTGTAAGACATTGAAATGGATTCAAAAGCGCCGGAGCGTTGCTCCGGCGCTTTTCTTCTTTATGCGGATAAAAGGCGGGATGTTCCATCCCGCCTTTTCCGTTGTCAAACAGGCAGTAAAAAGCCCTTTTGTATGGTTTCGCGATCTACCACACAAAAGGGCTTTTTATCTTTTATTCAGCGCTCAGGCTGCGGCGGCCGGCTTACACCAGCTCGATCATCGCGGTCTCAGCAGCGTCGCCGCGGCGGACACCGGTGCGAACGATGCGGGTATAACCGCCGTTGCGCTCAGCATAGCCGGGAGCGATCTCCTTGAACAGCTTCTTGCAGACGTCTTCACGGGTGATGAAACTCAACGCCTGACGGTAAGCCGCCAGATCGCCCTTCTTACCGAGGGTGATCATCTTCTCAGCCATGGGCTTGATCTCCTTGGCGCGGGTGACCGTGGTCTCCATCTTGCCGTTATCCAGGAAATCAGTGACCTGCTGACGGAGCATCGCCATACGCTGATCGGTAGTTTTACCGAGCTTACGAGTTCCGGGCATAGTGGTATTTCCTCCTTATAAGGATAAGTTGACGACTTTCTTCCTACGCGGTGGCGTAGTTTACGGTCATTAGTTGTTGTCTTCGCTGGCCAGGGACAGGCCCATCATCGCCAGCTTGTTGATGACCTCTTCCAGGCTCTTGCGGCCAAGGTTTCTCACCTTCATCATATCGTCCTCGGTCTTGGAGATCAGGTCCTCGACCGTGTTGATATTGGCACGCTTGAGGCAGTTGAAGCTGCGCACGCTCAGATCCAGCTCTTCGATCGTCAGCTCGAGCACCTTGTCGCGCTGCGCCTCCGCCTTCTCAACGACAGTGGAGCGGCTGCCCATCGCATCGGAAAGATCGGTGAAGAGAGAGAAGTGATCGCAGAGGATCTTGGCCCCGAGGGAGACGGCGTCACGCGGGGTGATCGTCCCATCGGTCCAGACCTCGAGCGTCAGCTTGTCGAAGTCGGTCATGTTGCCCACGCGGGTATTTTCCACCGTGTAGTTGACCTTGTATACGGGCGTGTAGATGGAGTCTACGGGGATAACGCCAATGGCGGTCTGCGCGGTCTTGTTGCGGTCGGCGGACACATAGCCGCGGCCGTGGGAGAGCGTCAGCTCCATGTTGAGCGTCGCGCCGGCGTCAAGCGTGGCGATGTGCAGGTCCGGATTGAGGACCTCGACCTCGCTGTCGCACTTGATGTCGCCAGCCTTGACCTCGCAGGGGCCGACCGCCTCAATGTAAACGGTCTTGATGCCGTCTGCATTGTGCAGTCTCGTGATCAGGTTCTTGATGTTGAGCACGATCTCCGTCACATCCTCCTTGACACCGGGGATGGTGGAGAACTCGTGCTGCACGCCGGCGATCTTGATCGACGTCGCCGCGGTGCCGGGCAGGGACGAGAGCATAATGCGGCGAAGCGCATTGCCCAGCGTGATGCCGTAGCCGCGCTCAAGAGGCTCTACCGTAAACTTGCCGTAGGAGCCGTTGGCGGGATCTTCCGTACACTCGATCTTGGGCTTTTCGATTTCAATCATGCAGTTACCCTCCTTTTCGATTCTGTGGTCTCAAAGTCCACACCAAAATTCTGCGTGTGTCTGTTGAGGGCTCGCCGCCGATTACTTGGAGTACAACTCAACGATGAGGTGCTCCTCAACGGGAACATCAATCTCTTCGCGGGCGGGAAGACGAACCACGGTGCCCTTGAGGCTGTTCTTATCGCGCTCCAGCCAGGTGGGGACCACGAACACCGGAGCATCCTGGCCCATCAGGCGCTTGAAGACCTCGGTGGAACGGCTGCTCTCCGCAACCTCGATCACATCGCCGGCCTTCACGAGGTAGGACGGGATGTTGACCTTCTTGCCGTTGACGGTGAAGTGCGCATGGCTGACGAGCTGACGGGCCTGACGGCGGGTCATCGCAAAGCCCATGCGGTAAACAACGTTATCCAGACGGCGCTCGACCGTGATGAGCAGGTTGTCACCGGTCTTGCCGGAAGCGGCGGCGGCGGACTCATAGTAGCCGCGGAACTGCTTCTCGAGGATGCCGTAGATGAACTTGACCTTCTGCTTCTCAGCGAGCTGAAGGCTGTATTCGCTCTTTTTCTTCTTCATCTGGCTGCCGGGGTTGCGATTGGTGGTCTTTTTCGCATAGCCCATCACAGCAGGAGAAATGCCCAAAGCCTTGCAGCGCTTGGCGATCGGCTGCATATTCTTTGCCATATTGCTTTTTTACCTCCTCTTTCGATTACACGCGACGGCGCTTCGGGGGACGGCAGCCGTTGTGCGGGATGGGCGTGACGTCCTTGATCATGGTGACCTCAAGGCCAACCGCCTGGAGAGCACGGATCGCAGCTTCACGACCCTGACCGGGGCCCTTGACAAAGACCTCGACCGTCTTCAGGCCGTGCTCCATCGCGGCGGTGGCAGCCGTCTCGGCGGCGCTCTGCGCGGCGAACGGAGTGGACTTCTTGCTGCCGCGGAAACCGAGGCCGCCGGAGGAAGCCCAGGAGAGGGCGTTGCCCTGCGAATCGGTCACCGTGACCATGGTGTTATTGAAGGAGGAACGAATGTGGACCTGGCCACGCTCGACGTTCTTTTTCTCGCGGCGGCGGCGAACGACCTTCTTACCGGTTTTAGCATTATTTGCTGCCATATTCTATTCTCCCTCCTTACTTCTTCTTGTTCGCAATGGTCTTCTTGGGGCCCTTGCGGGTACGTGCGTTGGTCTTGCTGCGCTGACCGCGAACGGGCAGGCCGCGGCGATGACGGGTGCCGCGATAGCAGCCAATCTCGCTCAGACGCTTGATATCGAGTGCGGTCTGACGGCGCAGGTCGCCTTCCACAATGTAGCTGTGGTCGATGGCCTCACGAAGCTTGGCTTCGTCTGCATCGGTCAGATCCTTCACGCGGGTGTCGGGGTTCACGCCTGTCTGTGCCAGGATCTCCTGAGCACTCTTTCTGCCAATACCATAGATATAAGTCAAACCGATTTCGATTCGCTTATCCTTGGGCAGGTCAATACCGGCAATACGTGCCATACTTTTTAACCTCCAATTAAGTCTTAGCCCTGGCGCTGCTTGTGCTTGGGATTCTCGCAAATGACCATGACACGGCCTTTACGACGAATGATCTTGCACTTTTCGCACATGGGCTTCACGGACGGTCTTACTTTCATGTCGATAAACCTCCATTACTTAGTACGCCAGGTAATTCGGCCGCGGGTCAGGTCATAGGGAGACATCTCCACTGTGACCTTGTCACCGGGCAGAATCCTGATGAAATTCATTCTGAG
>Ga0129311_1001575_pt1 | contig 15857 bp, 14 predicted proteins | sample Go1ome_FD_94435 | JGI IMG/M metagenome (GOLD analysis project Ga0129311, IMG submission 94435) | Western lowland gorrila individual fecal microbial communities from Wisconsin, USA - Go1022B metagenome | ecosystem: Host-associated > Mammals > Digestive system > Large intestine > Fecal | place... | reverse complement strand
TCGGGAACGATGTTCTGCAAAAGCTGCTGAGAGAAACACCGAAAGAACAACCGAAACACAAGGAGGAATCGCTATGAAAAGAATTATTGCTTAACAACCCACCTTGCTGTTACCGCGTGAAAGCTGCCCACTGAAACAGCGACGATATCCCGCCAGTCACTCACGTCGCATTGGTCATTCCCCTTCATGCCCGTCGCAACGATCGTTCCGTCCGATTTCAAGCCTGCTATGTGCCCAGAGCCCGCCGCAATTTTCCCTTCGGACAAATCCTGATAGCAGATTTGATAACTACGCTTAAGCGCATCCTGATATCCGACAGCCGATGCAAATGCCTGTTCCGCAAGCAGTCTTTCGCCCTTCTGGTACTACGCTTCTTTGGCTTTTGTCGTTGCGTCGCCGTAATCTCCAGCCGCCTGATACGCTGCTAAGTTTACATTCGGGCTAAATAATTCCAAGTCAAAAAACAACTTTAGCTGTGTAAAACAGCATACCATGGTTTCATTCATTGTGAAGCCTGAATCTCAGGCATGAGAATTTACACAAAAATCGGAATAAGTCTTCCTGATATACATAGGATTTGAGTGCTTACATTTCCCGATTCAATGGTTATGCATATGTCTGATTTCCTCATCATCCAGTAGACGGAAAGAATCGAGAATCTCGATACAGCGTGCCTTGCCGACTTCTTCCCATGTGTCCTTGCCCTCGCCGTAAAGCAGAACAAAACATGAATCCGAGGCAGGCAACGCACGCGCAAACAGATACATGTTCTCATCGTCGTAACTACCTAGTAATCCATCCACACCCGACTCCCATGTCAGGGCATAATCTGTAGTAAACTCATCAAAGCGAGAATTCGACACCCGCAAATAGACGAGCTTGCAGTTTTCGCCGTAGAACACCTGATGCTGATCGTTATAGCTGGTCATACTTCCGGGCACGCGGAAAGTTGCTACACTTTCATCGTTGCCAAACTGAACTACAGTGTAGGCATCCTCCGGCATATCACCCAGCGGCGGCCAGCCTTCGTCCCATTCCGGTGTATGGGGCGGCATAACTCTATCGTCGGCAAAGAGCGAGCTAACAAATCCGCAGGATTTCACTTTCGTCTGACTCAACCCAGTCACCTCGATCAAGATGCCGAAAGTCAGATGTGTCATCATGATAATCAGCGCACACAATACCTCAAAATACTTCATTGTTTTTTCCTTTCCTTCTTACAATGATGACTTATCCCCTTTAATTTCTTCATTCAGCTTGCAATCCTCTTATTCTGTCATGTAGCGTAGACTTTCGTATTTGTCCTATCGGGCATGGTTTATTCATCTTCGAAAAGCATCTTCAAAGTCTGTTCAATCTCCGGCAATATAGTGGATAAACGCTGAAGCAAAAAGAGAACTGTTTCTCCGATTTTCGTTTCCGTTACTGCTGCTGGCAAAAAAGATTTAATCCAAATGCTTTTTTCAAATGCATAAAATGTGAAGAATTGCGATTGCAGAGAAAGTTGATTATAGCATTCCAGTGCTTCACTCGCAAATACATGCGGCATATTCTCAGCAATCGGCGCATTGAGCAGAATACCGCCATTTTCTTCTCGAATACAAACCGTATAAGATGAAACAACAACAACAAGACAGCGTTTTCCGTTTTTTCGAACAGATTGATACGAAATGTTTTCTTTATTGAACGTTGCTTCAATCCAAGGCATCATATGCATCCGCTATCCCCTCTCTCGTTCAAGCCGCTCTTCTTAATCCTCCATATAGTATCCGGAATATACGCGGAAGCGCCTGCTCAAGTATGTCGCAAAACCGTCCCACAATTTCAGGCACGGCGTTATCTATCATGTCATGCGTCCCACTATATTCCAGTAAAAGCGTGCCGGAATCATCAAGGATGAATTTTGCAACGTCCATTTCGGCGTTCAAGTTGTTGCAGAGCTTTAACAAGGCTTTTCTCTTCCACCTGGGAACCGTATAAACAATTGCAACATTAATCGTTAATTCGCCTTGCGGAAAAATACTGATAGGAAGAGCCGGAAAGCACTTAGGGAACAACATGGTCAACACCCATTTTTCCTCAACAGATTGCCGAACAAAGACCGGATGACCTTCTTTTTCAAGCTGTTCTTTCCAATGCTCCATGTTGCTCTCCCTTTCATTCCGCCTCAAGCAGCGCATGAAGAAAAGCGCCGCAGCCTTTCTTGATTTCCTGATAGACGCCTTCATAGTTGCCACTCATATACGGATCCTCAATGTTTCTTGGGAGATCCGTATATGCCATCAGCAAGCCTGTTTTATGCGCAGGATCACCAGAAAAGCGAGTCCGCAGTGCCCACATTGTCTCCATATCCATTGCCACAAAATAGTCAAATCGCGTGTAATCTTCCGGCGACAGCGACCATGCCTGTCGCGCCGAAACCACATAACCATGTTTAAGCAGCGTCAGCGCGGCAGCTGTTTCAATCGGCTCTCCCTTTTTTTCTTCGCTGACACCCGCGGAAAAAGCCTCGTAGTATTCATTCAGATTCCGCTGAACCAGCATTTTCTGAAAAACAACCTCCGCCATCGGGCTGCGACACACATTCGCCCAACACACAAAGCAGATCGTCTTTTTCATTTTTCCTTCCTCCTTTAGCGGCACATCTGAAATCCGTCGAAAACCTGCCTACACATCCGTTCATCTTCCGGCGTAAATACGGCTTTTCCAGAAGAGAACATGCACATGTAGACACGCCAACCATAGACCCACGCTTTCACGCGCACCTCATTGCCGTTATCTGCCCAGTATTGACTGGTAATCGAACCATCCTGTTCAAACGTCCATTCGTAATCATCGTCATTTTCTCGACTCGAATAGATTTCAAAATCGTTGAGATTGATCTGGCACACGGAAAAATTGCACTCTCCGTTTTGATAGCTACGGTCAAATGCATCAGTCTGCTTAAATCCTTTTGGAGCAGAAATCGTAACATTGCCATAACTATCCTGTTTCTGCGACAAAATGATCACCAGAATAACTAATAACACCACACAAAGCGTCGCAAGGCAAATTTCCCGTTTCATACTTTTCCCCCCATATGTGAACAAAAAGGAGAAGGCAGGTGAGCCTGTCCTCCCCCCATAAGCCCTGCTAAAGACGAGTGCTTACGAAACGGTAGAGTCATCGTTTTCGATGGCACGAATATCCGCTTCGGGATTTCCATAGCCCATCATATTCTTGATCAAACCGTCGCCGTAATGATCCAGCATTAAAAAACTCGTATCTACGGCACGCTCAACATCCTTCAGACCAGGAACCGTGTCCACACACACCAAGCAGGTCTGAAAACGAACCTTGCCGGATCCAAAATCAAATTCAAATTTGCCAAGCTTCAAATTGAAGTTTGCCCGGGTGATGAATTCAACGACATCGGCATAGTTCTCGGGAGAAGCTTTGACCGGTGCCAAGGCATAAGTCTGAATTTCCCTCTCGGAAATAATCATCATAACCCTGCAGCTGTTCAGCTTACTGTTGATGGACATGCCGAAAACAATTACGTTGTCATCGGCGTCATAGTTCCAGTTCTGCGAGTCAAGATATTCGCAAGCGCGGTTCTTCAAAGCTTCCAAATGAGTCATAGAAAACAACCTCCTTAAAATAATTGTATCAAAACCGGCATGCCGCCGATTTGATTTCCTAGTACTGAATCATCAACGAATAGGTCGGAATTTCAACATGACAGGCATTCTTGAAACAGCTTTCACCGTTTCACATTGCCGTCGAAACTTTTCCTGGGCATTTTGCCGATCCGAAAAAGAATACCGGTAAATTCCTTCGGCATCCGAGGGCAGATTCAGGCAATCATCCAAATACCACCAATCATAATATTGTTCGCGCCCAAAACCATCTGCATCCGGACCTTCATCGCCAGCAAAGGCCATAACCGAAACGACACCGCCGGAATTTATGCCGCAAAGCGAATATACCTTCCCTTCAGAGAAGAAGCCGAAACCGAGTGCGTTCAGTGTCCTACCATCCGCAAATCCCCTCATGTTGCCCAACAGAAACGGCGTTAAGCGAAGATCGTCGGAAATCATCGCTACACATTTTTCTCGAATCACTTCTGCGGATTCGTCTGCATATCTCAGAGCGCGGCTACGCCAAAAGAAAGCAGCATGTCGAAAGAATTCTCGATCCTCACCAACCGCATTTTCCATCTTATCGTCAAAGAACATGGCCATTTCGTTCATTGCGCCCGTTTTCCTCTTTGCGCACTTTCCTGCTTGAGCCCTAAAAAAGGGATTTTTCCAAAAATCATTTCGCGGAACATCAACCGGGAATGCGAAAAAATCAGAATACATTTTGACATGCAACATTTGTCCATTCATCTCTTTCAAATTCCTTTCCGGTTTAGTCGATCGGTTTCCCTTACGCTGAGGAAATCTTACCAAATTTTTCTGCTAACTGCTAGGCATTTTAGCGTTCAAAAAATTAACCGTGTTTTGTACTATTCAGCGATAGAATTTTCACAATCTTTTTGAATAAAAAAGCTGTCAGCCCCAGTTTAAGGTCAATCCAGCCTTTTCCCTGAGTCTGACAGCTTTTTTTCAGTTTATTGCTGCACCAGAGCTTTTTCCTGCTCTTCTTTCTGCTCTTTTTTCCGGTTTTCAATAACATATTGCACCGACATATAGCTATTAAAGACGCTTTGCGGTGCCTCTTCCAACAGCAAGTTATCCATAGCTTTCCGAAGAACACGGAAAAGCTCTGAATCATATCCGTCGTGCATGTTTTCCTGATTCAGTTCTTCCTCACAATCCAGCAATTTTTTCATATCCATACTGGTTGGCAATTTCAGCTCTTCATTCTCGCCCGGTTTTTTTTCTCTCCAAAGAACCTGCTCTGGTACGTAAAATCTGGTTATTTTTTCCGGATGGAAATCAATATGCTTTGCATTGGAGCTGGCAGGCGTCAGCGCTCTGTCCAGAAAGATCCGATAGCATCTGGCAATCTGTCGGATGTTATCTACTGCAGATCGCTCTCCGTATGCGCTGAAAAACGGTAGCACGTTATTTCTAAGTTTACAAACAATGTTCGATTCTTCCGCAGTTTTCAGGTCAACTAGAATGCTCAACTTTTGGATCAACGTCGTTATATCTGCGCCGGTCAGGAATCGTTTGATATCCTTCATCTTCATCTCCTTATCATCCGTATCAAGACCGATGCTGACCGGAAGCAAGGCTTTTGCAAGTGCTTCACTTTTCTTAGGCTCCCCGGTTTTATCGCAAATTTTGCTCTGCATAATATCCAGACACTCCGAATACGTCGGCATTTGCAAGTAGAAGCGGGCATCGAATCGCTCATTTCGAATCATTTCCGGCTTGAGCGCCGTGATATCGTTTGCAGTTGCAACCATGAAGACCTGCGTCTGATTACGCTGTGTAAAATCCAGCAAATCCCCAACTATTCGATCCATCACGCCGTTATTATCGCCGCTGCCCTTTTCGCTCGAAGCGCCGCTGAGTCCTTTTTCAATTTCGTCAAACAATACAACGCAGGGGGCACAAAACTGAAGATCATCCAGCGCTTCTCTCAAATTGTGTTCGGATTCGCCAACATAACGGCCAAGCAGTTTGCCAACATTCAACTTAACGAGCGGAAGATCAAGCTTTTGAGCAATCACCACCGCCGCAGCGGTTTTTCCCGTACCGGGAATGCCGACCAGCATCATTCCTTTGCAATTTGAATCCGCAGACGAATCACTAAATACCTTTCGATACTGCTCAATCCAATTGTCGATATTTCCCTGTCCCTTGACAGATGCATGTTTATCCACATTCATGCATTCCAACTTGTTGTGATTTTTCAGCCGTTGAATTTTATAGTCGCGAATCAGTTTATCTATTTTTTCTTTTTGCTTCGAATCGTTTCCGTCAAATCCAACCATTCCGAAATTTATTCCACGAATCTGTTCGCTCACTTGCTCGACCATATATCTTTCAAAGCCGCCGATTCGCTTCCGATACCAATCAAGCGTAGTTTCTGGCAGCTTATTGTCCAGCAGCTTTCTCAAGTCCTCCGGAGAGAGTCTGGGTACTTCAATTCGTCCCACATAGCTTTCAATTTCTGCTGGTATATCCAGCTCCATTCCGTACAAAACAATATGATGTTTTGTCTTCTTTTCCCCATTTCCAAGCAGCCAATGCTCCAGATACAAACGGATTGCTTCACTATCCTGATTTGACAAACATCCGTTTGAACTCGGTCCGGCGTACATCACACTCGCTCGTTCTGGATTATCGAGATATTCTATAAATCCCCATGGATAATCTGAGCTGAATCGAAGCGTTAACTGAATAAAACGTGGTCGCGCATCCATCTCATCTATTGCGAAACCGAGCTCTTCATGTTGATAAACCCGCTGAACGGTGTAAAGATCATCCGTTCTGAAATATATAATCGGTATGCATGTGATCATTTTCCGCAGTTCAAACGCCATCTTTTCCTCTGCTGAGGTATAATAGCTCAAATCTACTCACCTCCGAATGTTGAGAAAACGGGATAAACCTTCGCAAGGTCTTCAAAGGTGGTATCCTCGCATGCCCATTTCAATTCATTCAGTTTTTCTTGACACACCTCCATTTTCTTCTTATGAGTTTCAGCTTTGTACCATTTTCGATTCCATTTATCAGAATCAAAAACGCCTAGAATACGATCCAGCTTTTCCGTTTGCTCAGCTAAAGATCTCATACTGAGCTGTTCCAACGTTTCCTCTTCCGAGTCGTTTCTTTCTTTGCAGATTTCAATCTTGCTTTCCAAATTATTCGGTCTTTCCAGCCCTTCCAGTTTCAGTCTGATGCCTAGCATTTCCTCCTCTGCCTGCTTTGGGCAATCGTTCTGAACATATTGCAGCAGTGCCGCAAACCGGGCATATACACCCGTTTCACCATTCAAAATGCTCTGCATCGTATTCAGATATTTTTTCAGCTCCTGGATGCTGTCACGCTGTTGTTTCAACATTCTCTCCTGTACATCAGAATCTTTATCGCAGTCTCCCCTAGGCCATATAATGGCTTTTATGGCTTTTCCGTATTTCTCGCCGACTTCTCTGCCTTTCTCGACGGCTTTTCCGTAGAGTTCTCCCCAGTCATTGAGCAGTCTCATTCTGTTGTTAACCTCCTTTTTTAAATCGTTTATTTGTGCCACTCGATTTTGATTTCTCCATTATCCATAATCTTACATTTGCAGCTAAATGCATCAATCTCTTCCGCCACGCACTTTTCATTGTTCAAAAACGGTTCGATCATGCTATTCAGCACATCCGAAGCCTTTATTTCCGTTTTTCCCAGACTACTTATAACCTCTCCGCCCGGCTGCACAACCACAAGTCGATTTTCCTTCGGCATATAAAACGGAATCCCCTTTTTCCCATTGAGATTGATATTATTGCTGATTATATTTCCATTTTCATCCATCAGCGCCACTGCTCGCGTTGCATCAGCCTGCATATAAACCACCCTGGTCTCATTGGTTATCTCGGGATGGCTGACAATCGCATCCGACAATTCTATCTTTTGTCCCCCCTCTTCACCCGTATCCGCCATCCTGTGCATATACCCGAGACCATCGGAAACCGCTTGAACAGCCGGTTCTTTTACATCCTCTTGGACTCCCCGCCTTTTTAAAACAGCGTCTCCGTTTATCAAAAAAACAGCCGAATTACCTGAATTGATGCTGATTGAACTGCCGATTGCAACGATTTTATCCTTGTCATCCACAATCAGATTTACGGCAGCATGTTGGGCAAGCCGGATATTATATTTCTCTCCTTGACAACAAATGGCTATTTCTTTTGTTTCACTCGGACAGATATATTCATCATGCAGCGTTCCTTTGCCGTCCCACGGCCATTTGAGCTTCCATTCTCCTTGATTCAGATACCTTTCTCCTGTTTTTCCCTGCATGTACAATGCCTGCTTAATTGTCTTAAGCAGGGCTTCCAGAGCCATGCCGAATGCTTTCGAAATGTCGGTATTCTTCCGGGCATACAGCACAATCACCAATCTGAAACGGATTTTCTCATCCTTCAGGTTTTTTCCTTTATCCGAAAAAACAGATTCTGCGCCAACGCAGTTGTCGAAAAGTTCAACATCCGTCTCATCCTTACGCTCTTCCAGTTTCTCATTCGCTTGTCTGAGCATTTCCAAAAAAACATCAGACGACATTTCCAAAAAAACATCAGACGATTCACTAATCGTGACAAAAGACTCCGCCAGCTCCGAATCGGTAATGAACATTTTGCAACAGCTTTCAAATTGATTCTCATCGAACAAAATATTCCAGGGCCATGGGTCCTCCCGGTTGCAACTGTCATTGCTTCCTACTTCTTTCCCGTCCGCGTAATAAAACATTTTCTTTCCTCTTTCTGTAACAACAGCCATTGCCCAACGTCTTCAGACGTCGGGCAGGCTTGATCACTTATTTAAAAATACACTGCTCAATCAGTTTATTCAATTCGGCTTCCATCAAATCCGGAATACCAAAGAATCCCTGTTTCTCTGCCTCCATCGCAAGCAATTCCAGCATCGGATCCTTCAATTTTTTGCCTATTTCTTCCTTGCACCCTTCTACTTTTTCTTTGTTATTATACTGCTCCAAGATCTTCAGCCGCTCCTTTTTCTTCCGTTTTTTGTTCAGTTCTTCTTGTTCTTTTTGCTCTTCTTCTGCTTTCCTTTTCGATTCTTCTATTTTCTCCCTCTCTTCGATTTCTTCCTTTGTCATTCCCCATTGTCTGATTTTGTCCCACCCATAATATAAACCCCCAGCGATTACAGCCGCCACGACCGCCACGACCGCAAGCGGAACAAAAAACACACCTATTATACAACACTCAATTGTTTCAACAAAATCGGTTGTATATTTCGTTCGAATAGCCGCTCCCATTGCTGCAACTTGTCCAGAAAGCGCATTGACCATAGTAGCCTGTTGCATCACCTTCGCCCAGTCTATATCGGGCAGCGTCTCCCACGCCGCGCCAGTTTTCCATTTCTCGCTGTATTCCTTGAACACTTCTTGGAGCTTCTCAATCGTCTGGGTATACTTCACATCTTCCAAGGCTTTCACTATAGCCTGTTGAATGCTGTTCTTTGTCCCGTTATCTGCCATCAGCTTGCTGATAATCCCCGCCAAATCGTTATAGGATTGATCTGCCGCTTTTCCAGCCCACTCCTCCAGCGCTTTTTTGCTGATTTTATAAATTTCTTCGACGAAAGCTTTGTCCTTATCGCAAAGCTGATCCCGGATTTCTCCTGCCATCGTTGTTTTGACAATTTCTTCCGCTTTTGTTCTCACGTCCTCGATCTGTGAAGCCATGGTCAATATATTAGCTACATATTCGCCCGCGCCAAAGCTCACGCAGCGCTGATAATCCTTATCGTCGGCATAATTTGCCACCAGAATCTTTTCCTTATACTTTGAATGTTTCTCCTCAATTTCTTCTGTTACAATTGTTTGCAGCCACTTCGTAAACTGAGGAATACGCGCCGTTCCGCCTGTCAGAATCACCGCGCCGACATCCGCCCCGTTCTCCCGGCATTTCTCCTCCGCCGCATTTATAAAGCCTTTTATTATCGTTTCAAAGTGTTGCTGAATCGTCCCGTCTTCATTATTAATTTTAATCGTTTTTTGGGTTAAAACACCGTCCATCATCGTGCTGTCCAGTTTGTATGTTATTTCATCACGATCTCCGATCCGGAAGGTCATTTCGATTGTTTTAAATTCTCCCTTTCGCTTCGCATTGAAATAATCTTCTTTTTTTCTGCGAATATTCAGATAACAGTCTGCCGGAGCCGTTAACACTTTTTCTGCCGTATGCCCATTTTGAATCGTCTCGCCGATTGTCTCGTTGTAGATAATTTCGTCGATCTTTCTTCCTCCGAACAGGCTGGATTCTTCATATAGCGGTTTCTGACCACGAACATATACTGCACAGTCAATCGTCGTGGAACCGATATCGCATACGATGATCGCCTGTTTCCTCTTTGTTTCCTTATAGCGCTTATCCAGCTTTTCATAGATTTCTTCTTTATTTTTTCCGATGTAAAAGGCACTGGCAATTGCTTCGGATACCATGATCACGTTTGGAATGCCGGTTACTTCCTGAATCTTTTTTCGATATTGGGCACACACCTCATTGTTCCATGCCCCGCCGGAAGGATGAGCACAAACCAGCAAAACCTCTTTTTTCTTTTTATCATCTGGCAATCCTGACAATCCGGTTTTTTTCAGCGCAACATTCACATAATGCGAAATCATCTTTCCCAGAATCTCTCCAGACGTGTGCTGCGGTTGTGGGGTTCTGCCATCATCTTGTAGGGTTCTGCCATCATCCGGAGAAACAAGATTGTTAAAACCGGCATCCTTAACATTGCTAAAGATCAGCAGATCCTTCTCGCGGTCCACCACTCCTTGAACCCTACTGCCGTAGTATTCCTGGGTTTTTTGGGTTTTGTCGTCCCACTTTTCGGCATAAACCGACGGTTCCATGATATTGGCATTGCTTGCACCAATCGGAACTAACATCAGTCCCTTTTTTTCAAGCACGCATCCCTCAGACTGTTTAAGAAGGTCCTTGCATTCCTTAAAAAAATCCTCCTTACCAGAATCCTCCTTACCAGAATCCTCCTTACCAGAATCCTCCTTACCAGAATCCTTCTTACCCGATGCGGACAGCAACCTTGCAGCAATCGTTATGTTTCCTCCGCCTGCATCAACGGAAAAAAAGTAACATGCCTTGCTAAGTTCCGCAATATTCTGCCGCTCTTCCGGACTGATCTCGTAGTCATCAAATTTCAGTGCCGTTTCATACGCCGCGTTTTCCAAGGTTATTCCTCCTTTGTACGCTTTGCGAAGTGCTTCAAAGCGTCTCGTGCTTTCGCCTCCGCTCAGTATCCGTATTCTCAGCATACAGGCAGAGCTACTCCTGAGCAAGCAAAAAGGGAAAACAGCCGCGTCGGGCTGTTTCCCAGTGCCACGTTATTGTGCCAAAACCTGCTTCTGCTTCTGGCAGGAAGACCGCGCAACCCGAGCAGAATCCTTTTGAGCATATTCATCGGTCGAAAGGTTTGCAGCAACTTTCGTTTTAAGCTTGATTACGAAGTCGTCGATCTTTTTCTGGGCAACAAGCCTCTTTTTTTCGACCTCTTTTAAAGGGAAGATAATCTCATTTTTATTCTCCTTGAGAACCTCAACCTCAAACATAACAGCAACAATCAGAAGGATCACAGAACCTCCTGATGCATATGCCAGAAAAAAGAGCGGAATGAGATTCACTGCGGCAGTTACAGCACAGCTCAGATAGGCACTTCCGCGAATCAGGCAATCAGAGATTTTCATAAGCATAGCTTCGAGTTCGTCCTCGGACATGCGGTTGAGCCCGTACATGCGATACGCCTCGGCTGCCTGCAAGTCCCCCGCCAGATGCATGCCGACAAGACGGAAATCCACCTCGCTGCAGTCCTTTCCGCGTTCGTGAAGAAGCCGAACACACAGAACCGCCATCATCGCATCCAAATAGGCGCTGTTCTTGCGGAACATCAATTCAGAATTCTGCAGATCGCCGCTCAGGCAGCATTCCGCCCAATGATCGGTAGCAATCTGGTGGTCAACAAAGGAGAAAGCTACAATTTCGTTCAGATGCTCGCTGACAAGCAGTTTCAAAGTCTCAATATCTGCGTCAGAGGGTTTGCCATTCGCTGCAAGCACCGCGTCCAGGTGTCGGAGCGCATCAAATTCCGGCTTATTGCTCTCAGCCTTCATAAGGGGCCGAACCATGCACAGCAGATAGCGCAGCGCATCGTTGTCCTCCTTGAAATTCAGCAAATTCTGCTTGAATTGCTGAACATAGGGCAGATACAGATCCGGCTTTTTCATCAGCTGATCAAAATCAGAAAGGCCTTCTCTCATAGCATGCAGAGACTTGCGAGCTGTTTCGACGTCCACGCCGGTTTTTTTCATGACATATTTTTCAGGCGTCTCGCCATGCGCCAACATTTCATGGTAAAGAGCATTCATATGGGCGCGATCAAAGATTTTTTTCATTTTGTTCAATCCTCCTTGCCTTTAGTTGGTTTTTTCTTTTTGTAGCTTGATTATATCAAAGAAGATTTCCATTTCCAATGCAATTTACAAGATGTTTTTTGGGAATCAAATTTGTATCAATCTTCGATTGTCAATTTCGGTGTTATGTTCGCGTTCGATTGTTTTGCGCTGTGCAAATTTCTCTTCGCAGCTTCTGAATCTTTCTGCTCAGTATCTGCTGCTCTCCGCTCGTATATTCTCAAAAGATCATTTAGATTGTTTGCCCCTAGATAGCATGCAAACAGGTTCATGCAGCATGCTCCAAGAATACCTATCGTCAAATGAAACAATTCATCCTGAAATGTCGTCCATTTTTCTCCTTTTGAAATGAGCGTCCAAAATATCCCAAGTTTTTCCAACCCCGAGTAATAGCAGGCCGAAGCTAGCAGTGTACTCGTATTTATCACGCATAACCCGGCTAACAAACCAAAAATCATATATATTTTTTTCTGCGGATCTTCCTTCTCGTTTTTATCTATTTCTTTCAATCTGGGCTGTATATGTTCATATTGCATTGCATTTACAGCCGCCGCCCTCCCATACCAGGTTGCCGGCATGTCGCTTGCTTTTTTCAACATAGCCGCCGCAAAAATCAACGTCCTCTGTTTCACGTCCATTTGCATCAACATATTCTTCTGATCTATGCTTAGTTTTCTCAAATTGATGTCTTCATTGATCGTTTCGATTGCTCTCTGCCAGTCAAATATATCCTCCTGCACAAATTGCTTCTGTGTTACCTTTGCCATAGCTATTTTCAGTTTTTCCTGTGCATAGTTATCCATAATGTCGTATTCGGATAGTGTAACGCTTTTACCCTGCGCAAGCGATTCTATAATTTGTAGCGCAAACACGGTTCTACCCTGTTTTCCAAGTTCACTTCCCTCATATTGGCTCGCTGCCCTTTCAATTTCCGCATCAATCAAATCCTGTAAGCAAGGGAGCAATTCGCCGTTTTCTTCTCTGTCATATTTCATAGCATTCCGCATAACGCTCTCAAGCGTAGCAATTCGCTGGATTTTCTGCTCCGAATTCAAGATATTCTCAATCTTTTTTAGCGTTATTTCTGCCTGCGCATCGTGTTCAACCGCCTTGATGAGTTCATTTAAGTCCTGACTCGGCTGTTTTAAATATGTATCAAAAGCCTCGCACAACTCCTTGAATTCATCTCCTTGTTCTTTTATGGTTTTCTTCAGATTTTCCATCGATGGTCCTTGTCCGCATCTGCTAATCGCATCCAGCAGTTTCCCGACTTCATCAATATAGCTTTTCATTGTAATTCTCCTCTTGCCGTCAATCCTTCATGTCTATGACTTGCCATCACCCGCAAGTTTTCTCATACCCTTTTATCGGATGAGTTCAATAAAGCAGCATTATCCTTTTTTGACTTCTTCTCGATCTCTTCGATATTTGATTATTTACAACAAATCCTTTAATTTCCTTTTCATCTCATCTCGTTTTGTTCTCGATGTTTGAGGATCTAATTTTAAATATTGTTCGTACATCTCTACTTTTTTATTTCCAGCGTCACTAAACTCCTGATCTGCGTCATCTTCCCAGTACAGCACAAATCCGATTAAGTTGAGAAGCGCCTGCATTTCATCGCCCGAAACAAAAAGGCAGCCTACAATCTTCTTTGCCTTCTCTCGGTTCATGCTATCGCTTTTTACCGTACGTAGATCACACCCCATTCGCTCGGAGATCTCCATTGCGCATTGCCCATCGCTAGGGTGTTTGGACCCGTTCGAATGGTTTGGGGTTGTTTTCCAAATTCCATTCTTATATTCTTCGCGGAGAATCCCGTATACCGCTTCCTTAAACTTCTCAATGCATTCATTATTCAAAGGCTCCGCATTCGGCTCATCACCCTGATTACATTCGGAAACAACATTCTGCCCATCGGTCTGATAACACTCGGATTCTGCATCCATCTTATCCTTTCCAAAACATTCACAGAATTTTTTATACAGATTTGCGGTCAATTCGTTATCCTCGATATCACGCATATCCCACTGAATCATAAGAGTAAGGCGTTCAAAATCGTTCAACGGTAACCACTTACAGATTTTTTTCACTTGCTCTCCGTTAAAACCGACAATAGACCAGTTATTCCATCCATTATTAAGCATCTTTTTTAAAAAACCTTTTTTGAAACCCAGCTGTTTCTCCATGTTGGGAATAGTCGGCCTTTTCTCCGCCGCTTCCTTAATCAGCTTTTTCAAAATTCCTTTTTCATCAAGAAACTGCCCACAAAAAGACTTGACATCCTTCCCCTTTTTTATCAGATTAATCAGCTCTTTTTCTTCGGTCGTTAATCCCAGCTTTTTTTCATCCACTTTAAAGTTACTTTTAGTAATGACGTATCTTATTATGTTAATCTTCGTTGCTGACATAGTCGTTCTCCCTTCCGCTCCAGCCGTGTATAAATTTCACAATCATTTTTTGTGTAATTTGTCTTTTGGATATAATATCACCATCGTTTTCCAAATGTCAACACAATTATCCTAACATTTTTTGCATTTTCCATTGTAAGTAATAAGTCATATTATATTATTCAGATGTTTCTTGACTAAATGAGATTAGAAAATGATGAAAAGACACCCGCTGATTTGTTTACGACAGAGTTGCTTAATACTCTAAAAGGACGAATTCAAGCTGCTCAAAATATTCAATCAGGCATTTTCCCCGGACTTAGTCGTCAAGTTCAAATTTTTGTAAACAATTCTTAATTTCTCCAATGCTCTTCCGGCATGTTCCCTATGAACGTGCATTTTCTTTATCCCATCTTTCTTTCCCAAATTGAAACTCAAAATCAGCTGTGATATGATAAAAACAGTGTATGTTGGACTGGTTATGAGCGGAAAAAGCGAGGAATATCTGAAAGCGGTTACGCGGTAATTGAATAGAAGGAAATCCGTTCCCGTCGTGTGGTCGATGGGGACGGATTTTCTTTTTGCATCCTGTGTAATCTATACTCTGAAAAATCTTGAACGTTCGCGCCATTCGTGGTAGAGTAGGAATCAGAAAAGCAAGGACAGGGAGGCGGCAACATGGAACTTATTTTGAAGCAGTATGACATTCCGCTTCTGCGTTTTTCCGCGACCAACGATTCCAGCACGCCCGAGATCGAAGTGCATTGGATCACCAAAGATCAAAGGCATCTTCTGCCGCTGGATATGGAGCTGTCGCCGGAAGGGATCAGCCGCTGGATGCGCCGCCGCACCATTCCGCGTAATCGCGCCTATGTCAATCGGCTTCTGGCAAAATGCGGATTGAACGCCAACCGCCCGATGGGAATTCTCTCGCTCTGCAAAGGGCTTTCCGTGGATGACAGCTATTGGGTCGTCGAAGAAGGCTTTGAAGGCACTTTTGAAAAGTACAATCTCTTTGAAAACCGCTTCAGCGAAGTGCTGGCGCTCATCGCCTTCACCGGCTACGGAAGCAGCAACCGCTCGTCGCTGGCTTCCAGCCCGGAATTTACGACAAACGGCATGCTGCCCAAGTGCTGGCGCAGAATCAGCGGCAAGGTCACGCTGTACAAGGGCGGCACAGACGGCGGCTACAACACGGGCGCAGAGCCGTATTGCGAATACTACGCCGCGCAGGTCGCCGCCGCCATGGGGATTGACGCGATTCCATACGGTCTGTCGCAATGGAAAGGTCGGCTCTGCTCCACCTGCGAGCTGTTTACCGACATCGACCATGCCTATATGCCCATCGGCAATCTGGTGCAAAGAGGC
>Ga0129311_1001574_pt1 | contig 15859 bp, 13 predicted proteins | sample Go1ome_FD_94435 | JGI IMG/M metagenome (GOLD analysis project Ga0129311, IMG submission 94435) | Western lowland gorrila individual fecal microbial communities from Wisconsin, USA - Go1022B metagenome | ecosystem: Host-associated > Mammals > Digestive system > Large intestine > Fecal | place... | reverse complement strand
ATTTTGGATCCTTTGGTTCACTATGCTTATTTTTAAATACAACAAAAATAGGAGGTCATACTCATGAAAAATATGACCTCCATAAAAATCAAAAAAAACTTACACACTTTACTTGACAAACCCCCAACTTGTTATTGCAATTTAGAAAACCATTATAAAAAGAAATATAATTGTTTATAACGGTATCTTTATCTGAATTATTCAATCTATCCCTAATCAACATACGTATATGATTTCTTTGTTCTTCAACTATTTTTCTAAAATCTATATCTGTAATATACAAATCAACACCTTCTAATACAGACAAAAATTTCTCAATATTAGCATCCGCTGAGAATAAATAATCATCATACAAACTAGCAAGCATTTCCCCCACCCCTACCGGAATAGTTGTATCTTTTCTCAAGCTATTATAGAACTCTAACACCTTTGCGTCTTCTTTAATAAAATTCAACAAATCCCACATCAAAGGAAAATGCATCCTTCCATCCACTTTATTATAAGATGTTCCTGCTCCTAACAGAAAATTTATATATGTATTTTTCAACAATATCTTTACCAACTCAATTTGCTCCATAACAACCATCTCCTCTTTAAAATTACCATTTTGTTATTACTTATCCACTTTCCTAAAAATGTCCACTAATACATACCCGACATTAACTCTTGAACAATGCTTAATTTTAATCTAATTCATCTGTTGTAGTATTATCAAATCAATATGGCGGTGGGGAATGACCCCCACTTTACAATCGCCCACGCATGGTTGTAGGTTACGCCATCTTGCCGCCCTCATAGCTTTATAGCCATGCACATACAGTGAGGGGGAATTTAATATTAATCCTTCCTCAATGCCTTATACAATTCTGCTGCCATAGCATCCTGAACTTTCTGATAAAAATCAGGGTCGTTAAATAACTTTGCAAAAGAATCGTTATTATCCAAGAAACATTGTGTCACAATATCCTTGAATTTATCCGGGAACAGTGACTTCACGAACATTTCAGTACTGTTGTCCTTAGCATACTTCTTGAATTTCTTCACCTCGGTATCCTTCATAAACATCTGATAAATACCTTCAATGATTACTCTATCCGCATCAGTGAAGTTACCACTAAAACGTTCATTCACCTTATCAATGATACTTTGTAATGTATCCTTCTTCTTGCTATTTTTCTTTGGTGCTACACTTCCCCCTGGAACAAATATTGGTGGCTTTTCATCCAATACAATTGCTCCTGCAAAAGTCTCAGTAAGTGAAGCATACTCCAAACGAATCTTATCATCAACATCAATAAAATCTATCACATCAGGTCTAGGAAGCAGTTTTACAAGATGCGTTGTGTACTGATATTCATGAAATAACTCAGGATCGTGCAAACGCACCAGCTGTGTAACATATGAATAAATACGGTTAAATCTTCGTATATAATCTCTTGATGCTTCTCTGTCATCCTCATCTAAATCCTTATATCTCTGGATGACCGGACGGAACATACCTGCCAATCTGCCCAATGCTGCCGCATCCTGATTTTTACCCACATTAGAAACCATAAACTTATTGAACACATCCACATCATCATAATTATAAATCATATAATCATGAATCTTATTTCTAATATCGTATGCTGCGTTTATATCCGTATCGCCTTCCATAGTAGTATCTTCATAATACGGAAGAAATGCTCCCTTAATATCTTCCTCTGTATTTTCAAAATCCAATACAAAAGTACTATTCTTTCCTGATGTTGTACGATTCAAACGAGAAAGTGTCTGTACTGTGGTAACATCATGGAGCTTTTTGTCAACATACATCGTATGGAGCAATGGTTCATCAAATCCGGTCTGATACTTATTCGCCACCACCAGAATATTGTACTGGCTACTGTGGAACGCCTTACGAAACTTCTTGTCTGTGGTAATGTACTTTCCGTTTTCATCCACATTCATAGTAGCCTCTGTAAATGGTTTCTCACTCGGATAATCCTCAAGAGTTACCTCCCCGGAAAAAGCAATCATAACATCACTTCCGGCACACTCCGCCTCATGCTCCCTTATATAATTCCTGATTGCAAGATAATAACGAACAGCATTCGCACGGCTATCGGCGACTACCATCGCCTTTCCCTTTCCATTTATCTGATATCGGCAATTTTCAAGGAAGTTCGTCATTATCATTTCTGTCTTCTGAGCAATCGTATAACCATGTTTCTTGTAGTACTTAAATAATGCACGGGATGTCGGTCCTTCAATCAGTTCCGGATTATCCTCTGATACTTTTATGAGTTTGAAAGCTTCTTTTACTGTTGTATAATTTGCCAACACATCAAGAATATACCCTTCTTCGATTGCCTGTCTCATAGAATACACATGGAACGGTGCTCTAATAGATTCACCATTTTCATTTACCCCAACAACAGTTCCAAAAGTCTCTATCGTCTGTTGCTTTGGCGTTGCTGTAAATGCAAAGAATGACTGATTATCATGCCTTCCCTGACCAATAACCGCACTGATATACTCATCAGTCAAATCCACTTCATCTTCCTCAATTCCTGCTTCTTCTGCATATTCCTTAATTGCAGCACCTATATCTATCAGGCTGCGTCTAAGAGTCTTAGCACTCTCTCCATTCTGTCCCTGATGTGCTTCGTCAATAATTACCGCAAATTTACGCCCACGGAACTTCTCCATGTCCTTTTTAGCAAAAAGGAATTTCTGAATCGTACAGATAATAATACGCCTCTTATCATTTATAGCTTCAGCAAGGCTTCTGGAGTTTTTCTTATCATCAATAGCTTCTACCAAGCCAACCTGATGTTCAAAACTGTTGATGGTGTCCTGCAACTGACCGTCCAGTACCACACGGTTTGTAACTACAATGACAGAGTCAAACAATCCCTTATTATCTGCATCGTGTACAGATGCTAATCTATAGGCAATCCATGCGATAGAATTAGACTTGCCGGAACCTGCCGAATGCTGAATCAAATAATTGTTCCCAACACCATTTGCTTTCACATCAGCCATGATTTTCTTTACAACATCATACTGATGATAACGTGGGAAAATCATCTTTTCTTTCGTTACCGTCTTAGTAACTCCATTCTTAACCACTTCTTCCTTTTCTTTCACAAAGGAAATGAAACGGTGAATCAAATCAAGCATACTGTCTCTTTGAAGTACTTCTTCCCACAGATAACTTGTATCATATCCATTTGGATTCTGTGGATTTCCTGCTCCTCCGGTTACCCCTGCTCCATTAGACCCCTGATTAAATGGCAGAAAATGAGTATTACCATCTGCTAACTGAGTAGTCATCCAAGCCTCATATAAATCAACCGCAAAGTAAACCAAAAATCTATGGTTTAATCTGAAGGCAAACTCCTTAGAGCTACGATCATCCTTAAATTGCTTGATTGCACAGTGGTAATCCTGACCTGTCAACTGATTTTTCAGTTCCAAAGCCACCACCGGAATACCATTGACAGAAAGAACCATGTCTATAGTATTGGTATTGGCAATACTATAGCGGAACTGACGGGTACAACCAAGTATATTCGCCTCATAGCGTTCCGCTGCCAAAGAACTATTTTCTGATTCCGGCTTAAAATAGCACACCTTCAACTTACAACCCATATCCTCTATTCCATTGCGAAGAACATATAACAAACCTTGATTGGATATAGTAGTTTCTAAGCGATGGTACAGTTTCTCTGATGCATTTGCGCCATAGTACTTTACATACTTCGCCCACTCCTTTGGCTGCGTCTTTTCAATAAACTCGCAAAGCACATCCATATAGATACACTTAGCTACATCATGCTGGCGATTATGTACCCAATTACCTTCTTCATCCTGTCCGCAGAACTGAGTATATCCACCTTTAGGTGAGATAAGAAATGATTCTATATCTCGTTCAAATCTCTTTTCGCTTTTATCCAATTATGACACCTCCTTCTTACCTGTGACATATTCGTAAATTAAGGAACTCTTGTATTGTTCCAGTTTTTCAATCTTAGATTGTTTAATAGCAATTAAGCGGTCAATTTGAGCACATTTTTTATCCAGAAAATCGGCGATGGCAATTTGTTCATCATGTGGTGGTATCAATACTGTCATTGCCCTTAACAAACCTTGCCCTAAACTCGCTCGTGTTACTAAATTCATTTCTTTTATAAGATAGCGACGAATATGTTCTCCTCTAAAATAGTACTTAGCGTATTGCGTAGTTAACGCATCATTAAAAGGTCTTAATCTAATTAAGAAACCAGCGAATGTTGCATTCTCTATTGTTTCTGTGCACACAGATGAAAAACCCACTTCTTCTATCGTTTCAGATGTTCGAGTAAAGAAAATGTCTCCCTTTTTCACTGAGTAATTCTCTCTTTCAATTTCCGTTGATTCTACCAATCCAGCAACCTCAGATGGCAATTCCATATTTTTATATACATCTCCATAGCTTACAAATGGATATCCATTCCCAAAATATTCCCCACCTTTAGATATACCATTTTGAGTATTACCTATATATTTCACACGTAACTTTTCCCAATGTTTCGGCATTTCTCCAATCCAATCTATGCAACTATCCTTCATCGGTACAGCAGAGTCAATTCCCTTTATGACAACCTCAGTGATTAGGCTCTGCTTATAAGCTTTCAGCTTCTCAATTTGCTTCTGCACATTACCAATAAGTCTATCAACATCATCCATTTTTTTATCAAGGATTTCTATTATTTGTCGTTGTTCCTCCATAAAAGGCATAGGTAAAAGAATACTCTTCATTTCCTGCCAGCGCGTCGTCCATAAATCAGCAACAATACCATGACCCCAACGATAGAATTCTTCAGCAAAACCATAGTTTTTTAGCAAATAATTCATATATGCAGGTACAAGAGGCACCTCTTTCGCCGGATAAAGAACCGTATTTATCAAGGATACTGAACCATCCAATGATGAAACCCCACAGGACTGCTTTCTATCCGAGCGAGAGTTAATAACAAAATCCTCTGCAAGCACCATCTTTCTGTTATCGTTTGTGTCAGATTTTGCCACATTTTCCATCTGCGGTACTATACCATTTTTAGTAACAGATAACGGCGGATAGTCTGTATCATTTACCTTTTCATTTCGTACCCTAAACAACGAACCAATGGTCTGGATTTGCCAAGAGGCAGGGCACTTTCCAATCCATTCAACTCCACTATCTTTCATCTCACGCATTTCCAAACAACTCCTTCATCAAAATTGTTTCTTCTGCTTCCAGTGCCTTTATCTCCTCAAATATAGAATCAGAAGAAGCAGGTGCCTCAAATTTATAGAATAATCTTGTAAATGGCACTTCATACCCTTCCTTATTCTTTGATGAATCAATATAAGCATTCGGATTATATGGCAGTACATTCTTCTCCATATATGCAACTATATCTTCGCTCAAAGGAATGATTTCAGTATCTGTAGCACCTTTTACTGGCTGTTTCTTTCCTTTCTTCAAGATCGGTTTACCATCTTCATCAACCTGTGCCGTTTCCACAGTAACCTTTGTAAAACCAAAGAACTCTTTGTCAAACACCTTTGACTCTACAATCAGTCCATTATCCTCATAAGATTTATTATCAAAGCCTTCATATGCCCTAAGAATAAGTTCAATGCATGCATCGTCAAGGTCAACTCTCTTAGAACCGATATTCTTACGACGTTTCACATAACATTTGCTGGCATCAATAAGCTGTATCTTGCCGCTACGGTTCATATCCTTACCCTTAGTCAAAATCCAAATATATGTAGAGATACCCGTATTGTAAAACAGGTCCGTTGGCAGCTGCACAATCGCCTCCACCAAATCTTCCCCTATCACATATTTACGAATTTCAGAAGCACCACTTCCCGCATCCCCGGTAAACAAGGACGAACCATTCTGTATAATAGCCATTCTTCCGGAACCCTCTTTTAACTTCTTTACACCATTGAGCATGAACAACATCTGCCCATCTGAAATCGCAGGAACTCCGGGACCGAAACGCCCTTCATAGCCACGCTTTGCTTCTTTTTCAACAGCTTCTTTTTCACGTTTCCAATCAATACCGAACGGCGGATTAGAAATAATGTAGTCAAACTCATATCCGTCAAAAGCATCATTGCTCAATGTATCACCATATTTCATACCAGATGCATTTCCACCTTTGATAAGCATATCTGCTTTAGCAATGGCATAAGTTTCCGGATTGAACTCCTGACCAAAACAAGTTAAATCAGCTTCACTATTAATCTCTTTTAAGCGTTCTGTCAAGCATCCCAACATCTGTGATGTACCCATAGCCATATCATAAGCAGTCTTAGTACATCCATTTTTCATAATATCTGTCTTTTCAGGAGCTACAAGCAACTCCGTCATCAGATAAATAATATCCCTGCTTGTGAAGTGTGCTCCAGCTTGCTCATCATAAGACTCTGAAAACTTACGAATCAATTCTTCAAAAATATACCCCATATCCGCAGAAGTAATCTTATCCGGAGACATATCTGCCTTTGCAGAATTAAACTCTTGAAGTGTTACAAAGAGCACTCCGCCCTTTACCATCAACTTAACTGTATTATCGAAATCGAAATTTTCAATAATATCTTTCACATTATCAGAAAATTCTTGCAGATATTCTTCAAAATAATCCTCTATCTTATCAGGCTCAACAATCAATTTAGCAAAATCGAAACTGCTTGTATTATAGAAATCACGCTTTGCCACTGTACGAAGAATACCATCACGAGCAGCGCCTTCCACATGCTGTTCATCAAGCTTCTTTGCCATCTCTACTACAGCATCCTTGGTTTCTTTTAATGCATCATCAAAGCGTTTCAAAACCGTCATAGGCAAAATAACTTTGCCATATTCGTGTGGCTTGAATAAGCCTACAAGATGTGTAGCTATTTCCCAAATCAGATTGGCTTTCGCCTGTATATTTGCGTTAGTCTGCTTTTGCAGTTCATTCATTGACATATTATCATTCTCCTTTATTTAGTATGCTGCGACACGCAAGCAAAATCTTCGCTTATATGTAGTCCTCTTCAATCAATCGTTCCAACATTTCTCTGAAATTAGATTTTGTTATTTTCAGCTCACTGCCACTGATCAGTCTCTCAACTCGTGGATAAGCTGATGACTTCTCTAATTCAGCAATAATACTTCCACTGTCACCTTTTCCATGTCCACTGTGTGGTGTTGGTCCAAACAATACGATTCTATATTGCGGTGCATACTGCATTCTTCTAAAATCAAATTTCTGTATCTGCTTATAATCAAGACAAAACTCAAATCTGCTTTTGTCTATGCCCAAATTTTTAGCGATACTGAGTAATACCTCTTCCTTTACATCCGTACTACCAACAACGACAATTTTACCCTCTTTGTATGAATAAAAATCCTGCTCCTGTTCCAGCAAATCTTCCATACCGAGTAGTTCCAGAAGTTCTTCCAACCTTCCACTTCTATTCAACTTTGATAGGATTGCTGTGATTCTGTCCGGCAACACTGACATAATCTCATCCTCTAATGCCGAGAGTTCTTCAATAGCTAATACCATTCTATCCCTCCTCGTATATAGACTTCAATTCCGCTGTTGCTCTTGCAAGCTTATGTTTTAAAATCTTTACTTCATCCATCTTAGCCAAGTATTTTTCAGCCACCTCATTTTGTACAGATATATCCGGACAAGGGATCATAATCTTTTTCAACCCATCTACCGGAATATTCGGCAATGTAGCTCCTACTGTAACACGGGATAAAGCAATCGTCCCATTCTCGCTTTCCAAGTACGCTTTTATAAAGTAAGGATTTACTTTTGTTTCATCCAATTCAATCACATAAAGATTTCCGTTAGCCAAAATCTTTCTTCCTTCCTCAACTGAGGCTACTGCGATTTTAACAGGAGCTCCATTCTTCGAAATAACAAGACTATTATTCTTTATACAGTACTTCTCCATTTTCTTATCCATTGATTTAAGAAACGGAAGTTCATCACTAATAATTCCGTCCTGGATATTCGCAAGCATCAGATATTGATAATCTGTAGGTTCTTCTGAAACCATTTCATCAAGCTCATTAGCTTTTACCTGTGCGCCTCTTGTTACGTTTACAATCAAATCTTCAAAAGGAACACCATCTTCAACTTCAATCTCAACCTCCAAAAATCGAGAAGGGTTAATCGCGTAATCCTGATCTTGAATTTCTTCGATAGTAACACTCTTTGCATTATCTGTATCTTCATTAAACATGTTCACGATGCTTTCAATTGCTTCATCAGATAACAGATTTTGTCTTCTACCAACTGCTGCCATTTCGCTGGCATCAATCATCCGGATTGATTTATTCCCTTTGCTTAATACAAGTAGTGATGTAGGTATTGAAGTAGATGCATACAAATTGCCCGGCAATGATATGACAGCTTCAATCCACCCTAACTTTACAAACTTCTCTCGGATACTTTTACTAATTCCGCCATTCCATGTTGTACCGTTAGTTGTTACAACTACTGCTTTTCCATCCTCTTCCAAATGCTTCATAGCATTCAAAATAAACAACCAATCGGCATTTGCAACTTTCTTGATTTCTGGAATAACTGATTCGAATTCCTGCATCTTTTCTTTTCCAAGATTAAACACTTTCATGTTCCAAGGATAGTCACAGAAAATCTTATCAAATTTCTTTGCAACACTCATTTCCAAAACATTTCCCTGCTCAATGGTAACTTGTTCTGAAATAAGCTGTAATCTTATATTCGAAATCTCCTTGCAATGTGTATTTATCTCAATTCCATAATACTTTGAATCAGGCGAAGCTCCTATTGCTTCCATAAGGAAATTACCGGTTCCACAGCAAAAATCTGCAACCTTATCATTCTCGATATTTAAAATCCTTGTTGCAAGTTTCGCTACGCTATCCGGTGTTTCCATCTCTGCACCATATCTTCCGTTTGAAGTAGGCATCCATAACAATGTTGCTACCAATGTTTCTGTTGTATAGGAAACACCTAAATCAATCGCTACAGACCAAGCATCCTTAACAGCTTCCCTTACAAATAATGACTGCTCCACAGGTAATTCTTTTTCCACATATTCGATAAGCTCCTCTACATTCTCAATTCCGTTATCAGCTACCAAATATGCCAAATATGCCATTCCAAACAATTGAGTCGGCATCAATATGTTACTGCCTTTCATTTTGGCTGATATATCATAGGTTACTTTTTCTACACTTGCAAATTCTTCTTCTCTGAGTTCTTTTAAAGTGATATTTAACATATTTAACCTCCCTTGGTTTTTTATAACCAAATCTTTGTGTATGTAATATACCACTTTTTCATTTGGTTGTCAATAACCATTTTAGGTTTTTAATAACCAAGTTGATTCTTGTAAAAACATTTATATAGAAATTTTCGGTTCCTATTATGCTTGAATGTCTCGAAAGTATAAATTCTCTTGCATATGGCAATTTAGGTGATACAGCATCCACCATAGCACCCAACTCCATTCTTCCCTTCACCGATTATTTCTATTACTCTTATACTTCTTCTCTCGCATCGCCTCCGCATAAATCTTATTAAACACCTCATATCATTCCTAAGGTGTCATATCTGCCCCAGCTTATCAAGCATCCGATTAAACATCTTAATTCTGGAAAAGTACTCCATCTCTCCAAACTCAAACGCTTCGGATATCATAGCCGCCGGATACTCTATAAACTTCTCTACATCAATCCCCAACACATCTATCTTTTCTATTATCTGTTTCCATCCGCTGACAAGATCTCCCTTGATGTTCGGCTATATCCTACCCACTACTAGGGTGATTTAGTAACTTTCATCCTTTAACAACGTACGCCTCAAGGCACACTAATATTGGGCAGAGGAATTATCTTCCTCTGCCCCTATTCCACATCTTATCTTCCGCCTTCTCTTTACCAGTATCTCTACCAACACTCTCATCATAAATCTTCTGAAACTCCTCATAAAGCTCATCCCCATCCAGCTTTATCCCCAGCCTTTTCATTACATCGGAGAACAACCTTATACTTCCACTCACATCAGCAATATCAAATCCGAATATATCAGCCTTAACAGAATCACCGACATTCTCATAACCACCAAGCTCTGATATTCTCATGACAATCCAGTCTGCTTTGTCCATAAATCCAGTTTCTCTAGTTTCCACAAATTCACTTTTATCTGTTACATCTGTTATACTTTCATCCATTCTTGCCACATTCACATCAGCCAAATCAAGAATCTCTGCTATTCCTATACTGTCTAAATCAATCTCTTGTTTTCTCGCACTATCAGCTTGCTCTTTCGGTCTGCCTATTTCATTCTGACTATCGGCAGAATTCATCACCACAGCATCTCTCTCCGACGCAACAACCATTTCCGCTGTGCTCTCAGCCAGCATATTCTCTTCCATCCCCGGTATCTCAACATCCCTGTCAGCAACAATCTCCTCTTGCTCCGACACCGCATAATAAGCTGTATACAAATCTTCTTTTATAATGTCATCAGCAAGCTGTATCTGTCTCTTAAGCTCCCTTTTCTCCTGCTTAAGCTCATCCAGTTCTTCCTGCACTTCCACGTGCCATATCTGATATTCCCGGTACTGCTCTTCATTCTTTATACTGCGTTTCCGACTTGAGTTTTCCCTATATATCTCCTTCTGCCTGTACTCAATCTGCTGAATCTTTTCTTCCTGCTCACTTATGAAATCCACAAGCTCTACAACACTTTTGATGTCATTATTCACAAGCAACAGATATTCGTCCTGTAACTGATGAAATCTCTTCAAATCTTCCGTATATTTTGCTCCGCCAACTACAAACCGCTTCTGTTCAACAGTCCTTAGCCTATATAGCTTTGCATAAAACTTCTTCTGAAATGGTGACAGTTTCGCCCTGTGCAATCCCCTGATATCCAACGAATAAAAGTAAGGCTTTGCCAGCCATGGCATATCCACATGATGCCGTAACATATCTTCTGAAAACATCTCGTCCAGCTTTGCCAGTTTATGATAATACTGAAATCCCGGTGCCTGCACCTCCATCCACGCATCTCTCTTAAATACATATCCAAGCCGTTTCATCAGATATTTAAAATGCTCCACATTTCCAGCTGCATACGCACACATCTTTGCATCCCTGAGAATTATCTCTTTCATGGACATCTCCTTTTCCCACTTGTCCCTGCTGATATTCTTTGGATTTCTGCTGTACTCTGCCGGCATTATGGAAAGTCCAAGTTCATCACAATATTTATTTGTGATAGGCTGGAGATGATTCTTCCAGTTGCCTTTCGGTGAATTGTATTTCTTGCACGTCGTCATGCTGACACTGTTCCAGATCAGATGCCCATGCATATGTTCCCTGTCAGTATGGACTGCATACATCGCCTCATAATCATCACCAAGCACATCCTTTGCAAAGTGCTCCAGCACATACATTGCCTGCTCTGCACTTACTTTTTCTTCCGGTGAAAATGATATAATCACATGATAGCCCTGCCTTTTACCTGTTTTATGAAATATATTCTTTGTCTCTTCCATCTGCTCAAATGCCGTATCCGGCAGGCAGTTGATACCGCCCACCAGTACACATTCTTCTGTCTTATCCGGATTCTGGATATATTCCAAAGCATTCTTCAAGTGCGATGCCGGATTTCTGCCCTCTGATTCCTGTATATTCAAGATCTTTGTAATCGCCATACTTCCAGCACCTCCCCAAATGTTTTCTTTACATCATCCAGACTGTTCTGCAATTTATCAATATCGCTGTTATACAACCTCCCCTGTGAATTGCCAAGCTTTACTGCCTGATTAATATTATTTGCAATACCGGCAATAACACGGATTGCTCTTGCCCTGTCCTCAGGATAACTTGTATCAATATTACCGCCTGTCCGGATCAATTCTCTTATATAGGCACTTGCTGTCATTCCGGTTCGTTTAAGTGCCGCTTTCAGGATATCCATATCTTTCTCTGACAGCTTCACAGATATCTTATAATCTTTCCTGTCAGATTTGTATCTTCTCTTTCCATCTGCCATGTGTTTCTCCCCTTCCGTAGTTTTCTAATGCTGTATCAAACCAATCTCTTTTTATCTGTACCATTGCTTTTCCAACCTTTCTTAAAATTATGTTCATAGGTTTTGCAAGATGCGGAAAAGGTCGGACCTTTTCCCGAAAAAATATAAACGCATCAGCGTTTACATAATTTTTCGTCTTGGCAGGAGCTCCTGCACCCTGTATATGATATGTGGTGGTTAATGTACCACCACGATTACTGATATGGTGGTTGAAGTTCCACCAGAGTTGTAAAGTGGTGGCACTTTTTGCCATCACTTTGCTGTTTTAGTGGCGTTTTCCGCCACCACTTTTCCATTTTGATGGCACATTCCGCCACCATGACTTTTTTCTCGCTTATCTGAGTGGTGGCGCTTTTTGCCGTCACTTTGCTGTTTTGACGGCGCTTTTTGCCCCCACTTTTGCATTTTGGCGGCACTTTTTGCCCCCACACTTTTTCGGCTCTGATTTGCACCACTTTGGTGCGGGGGCGCTTTCTGCCCCCACACCGGTTTCACCTATTCAGTTGTCTCTTTCACCATTTCATCCGCTTCCGATATCACATTTTCTGCTATATCTGCGTCCGCTTCCGACACCTCATTTGTTTCAGACAATATATCCACTTCATCCTGTTCACTTATCACAGAATCCCCAACTGCCGCTTCATAATCCATTTCTTCTGCAACCTTGCTCCGGTTACGCTGCGGCTCATAATCCGGATTGTAATAATCTTCGTAACCATAGATTTTCTGTTCAAAGTACTTCCTTGGACATTTGCCCCGCATGGTGAAATAACCTTTTGCCTCAAGCTCTGCATTATATTCCTTTATAATTGCATATGCCTTTGTCATCCCGATACCAAGCATCTGGCTTATCTCACCTGCATCTATGAATGCTTCCTTTATACCCTTCATGCAGCTTCTCCTTTCATAAATTGTTATTTTAAATACGTATTTTCACAAAGCAGCTATCCTGTTCTTTATTTATTCCGTATTTTTAGTTCGTGTTTATCTTAATATCCTTTTCAGAATTTGTCAATAGAACTTTTTACAATTACGCACTTGCAATTCGTTTTTGTTTATGATAAAGTAATCGTACAATCATAAATAAGTCACTTACTGATACGTATTTCATTTAATATCAATCTGATACGTATCTTTACAACGGACTATTTCATATAAAGGAAGGTGAACAGAATGGCTTTCTCTGATTCCATTAAACTTACTATGTCTTCTCCTGAGGAAATCGGAAAGGCAATACAGAAGCAGCGCAGGGCACAGAAGATCACGCAAAAGGAGTTTGCACAGCGCCTGGGTAAATCGGAACGTACTATCCAGAAATATGAATCTGGTGAGATACTATTAAAAATAGATGCTTTAAAACAGATTGTTAATGAATTAAATGTTCCATGGCAGGAGCTTTTATCTCCAGAAGATACTAATATTCCAAAAGATAATACGACTACTGAACATCTGGCGTATGAATTCCACACTATGTCAGATGTAATAAATGCTCTCTTTGCCATAACTGAACTTACTGATTTTTCATTTGAACTGACCAACACAAAACCTCCTGAAAGTCCTGAATGGACTACCGGGATCAAGGTTAACGGCAAAGGCAATGGAAAATATGATGCAGACTTCTGTCTCTTTATGGAAAACTGGATAACAAAGAAGAATATGCTTCAGACAGGACAGCTTTCAAAAGAAAAGTTTGATTCATGGAAATCAGATATGTTGGCATATTATAAAGATTCCAGACTGGATAATGAAGCTGATTCAAAAACTGAATAATTGCAGGCTTACACCTTTAGTAAATAAAAAGCTCCGGCACACTCCTTCTCGCAAAAGGAATAACCGAAGCTATGTAAGTGATTGACCCGAAGACTTTATAATCACCCTGAACAAGTAGATTATATCATAGCCTTTTGATGATTGCACAACAATTTTACAAAAAGGAGATGATATTTATGCCAGCTTACAAAGATGAAAAAACTGGTAAATGGTTCGCCAAGTTCTATTACACGAACTGGCAGGGAATCAAGAAACAGACGTGGAAAAGAGGCTTCGCCAGCAAAAAGGAAGCCTTAGGATTTGAAAGGGACTTTCTGGAAAAGCAGTCTGCCAATCCTGACATGACATTTCAAAACCTTTATGAAATTTATATGGAAGATATGGCTGCAAGACTTAAGCAGTCAACTCTTCTGACAAAAAAGACGGTACTACAGACGCATATCCTTCCATTCTTCGGCAGCAAGCCGATAAATGAAATCAAAGCCTCTGATGTACGAAGATGGCAGGCGAAGCTTATGAGTTCGCCAAATAATTACTCCCAAACCTATCTGAAAAAGATTAACACGGAGCTTAACAGCATCATCAATTACGCCAAGCGGTTCTATGACCTTAACACCAATCCCTGCGGCAAGGCAGGCACCATTGGAAAAGCAAAGGCTGAGGAAATGGATTACTGGACTTACGATGAATACATTGCTTTCCGTGAGGGCGTAAAAGACAAGCCTCTATCGTATATATGCTTTGAAGTCCTGTACTGGACTGGTATGCGAGAAGGTGAATTGCTTGCTCTCTCACCAGCTGATATTGACCTTGATAACAAGATAATATCCATCAACAGAACATATCAGCGGATAGGTGGAAAAGATGTATTTACATCACCTAAGACAAGAAAAAGTAAGCGAAAGATTCCGATTCCGGATTTTCTCTGCCAGGAACTATCAGACTATATCCAGTCAAGATATATGCCTGACGCAGATGAAAGGCTGTTCCCGGTAACAAAATCATATCTCTCACACGAGATGATAAGAGGTTGTAAAAACACAGGTGTAAAGAAGATACGAATCCACGATATCAGGCATTCTCACGCCAGCTTACTTATTAATCAGGGCTGCGATGCCTTGATGTTATCAGACAGGCTTGGACACGAAAAGGTATCCACAACACTTAACACATACTCCCATCTGTTTCCACATAAACAGCAGGAACTTGTGCATAGTCTGGAGTCACTGCAGGCAACAGATTCGCCAACACCTGAACCACCATCTGATAACCCTCTGCTTGAAGCCGCAGGTATAACATGTGAAGTTCCGCAGGCTCAGAACAAAGGCTCAGATGTAACAATCCGACCTCAGTTCGGACTTTCGTTAGTACCACCAAATACCGCATCAGGAAAAATCATCCAGATGCCACAAAGAAAGATCATATAATAGAAATCCAGCAGTCATCAGGGTTTCTTGCTATTAAAGTTAAAGCCAACATATGAAAGCAATAGAAAAAAGAGTAGTTGCTATTAGTAGCAAATTAGTAGCAGAGCAAAAGAAAAAGTCTCGGAAGCCGCTTGTTTAGCGGGTTCCAAGACTTGTGGTTCTTACTCAAACTCAATCGTTCCAGGTGGTTTACTGGTCAGATCATACATTACTCTGTTTACACCCTTCACCTCATTGATTATCCTGTTCATAACCTTCTGAAGCACCTCAAATGGTATCTCTGAACAGTCAGCTGTCATGAAGTCTGTGGTGTTCACTGCACGAAGTGCAATGGCATAATCGTAGGTTCTGAAGTCCCCCATGACACCTACGGAACGCATGTTGGTCAAGGCTGCGAAATACTGGCCAAGGCTTCTGTCGAGTCCCGCCTTTGCGATCTCCTCACGATAGATGGCGTCAGCGTCCTGGACGATTCTCACCTTCTCTGCTGTCACATCACCGATGATTCGGATTCCAAGTCCCGGGCCTGGGAATGGCTGGCGGAAT
>Ga0129311_1001573_pt1 | contig 15860 bp, 17 predicted proteins | sample Go1ome_FD_94435 | JGI IMG/M metagenome (GOLD analysis project Ga0129311, IMG submission 94435) | Western lowland gorrila individual fecal microbial communities from Wisconsin, USA - Go1022B metagenome | ecosystem: Host-associated > Mammals > Digestive system > Large intestine > Fecal | place... | reverse complement strand
CTTACGCATAGCTGAGTTAGGTTTCTTAGGTGTGGTTGTATACACACGCACGCAAACGCCACGCTTCTGAGGACAAGCATCCAACGCACGAGATTTTGAACTGAATTCGAGAACCTCGCGTCCTTTGCGAACTAATTGTTGAATTGTTGGCATAAATAATTGTTAATAAAAATGTTTTTTACCCAAAAATTTGGGGCTGCAAATATAAGAATAATTTTTATATTTCCTATCTAAAATCGACAAACTCTACGTCTTTTTTGTATTTTTCCGCATAAGTTGCATCTACGCAAGCCTTTGAGAGCGCCGATTTGAGTTTCGCCTTATCCCCGCTACGAGCATAAGCGACTGCCGCGATATAGGCATCGCGAGGAGTGTCGCAAGACGCGTTCGCTACCGCCTCATCTATCTGACCATTAAGGATATAGGCCAATACCTCATTAGCCCCCTTGCTTCCGGCCAATTCCTTCGCCGCGCCCTCGTAATCTCCTGCCAGAATCATCAATGTGCCCAGATTGCGCTTTGCATCAGCATTTTCACTGCGCAGGAAATATTTTCTGGCCTGCTCGTAATTCTCCTTGCGAAGCTCGACCACGCCGCGAGCATTCAGCACGTCAGCATCTTCCGGAACCATATCGAGATAGGTCAGGGCCACGTCGTTCTTATTCTCATCAAGTGCGAGCATGGCCAAGTTGTAATAAGCCGTCTGCGAAAGGAATCGCTGAGAGGCGTACCTATAATAGAATTTCTTCAAGCCCAAATCGTCCACGATGCCTGCCAAGTGCAACACCTCCGGCTCGGTCAGCAGTGACAGATGCTTGTCTGCCAATTCGAGGAGCTCCGTATCGGAATAGCCAGTGTGCTCGGCGTTTACCACGAATGTGGCACGACGAAGGCTTGGGAACACTTCGGTCTTCAACTCGTCATAGATGAAGGAAAGGTTTTTCATTTCGGACTCCCTGACTGCCGGGTCGGAATACATAGAGAGGACTCTGAGTATCAGGTCCTTCTCCTCTATGTCGGAATTCTCGAGGGCCTCCTTGAAGCCTTCCCAGTCCTGTCCCATACTGCGCACGTCCATAGCGTCGGCCTTCATACCTCCCGAAAGGGTATTCCAAGCGCCTACTGCCGCGTCGGCACGCTTTTCAGAAAGCTCCGCGTTATACTTCTGGCCACCTTCCGGAGAAGCATAAGCCACGATCTCGGTACCTGTCACCTTATAGCGTTCATCGCCCTTTATATCGGAAAGATATGACTTATATACAGATACGGCATTACGGTTCAACGCATTGTTCTTCACCGTCGAAGAATTCACGTCGAAGAGGATGCTGGTCTCGGTGCTATGATGCGTAACCCTTTCGAATCCGTCAGGCTTGTACTCATATTCGCCGCTCACCTGCACCAAGCGGTAGGTGGCATTACACCCGTCGGCCACCTTGATGGCAGGAAGTGATTCCTTTTTGTCCCCGTAGATTAGGGTAGGACGAAGTTCGAGATGACACTGCTCCATTCCGGGCTGGAAATCGAAGGAGAAACTCTCGCGATGAGATATGCCTCTCACAGGGACCACTTTATAATTGGCCATTATCTTCTCTCCCTGGTAGATGAAAGGTTTCCCGGTACGCTGCTGATTCTGCCCGTACACGAGCACAGGGGTCATTACCAGCATAGTTCTCTCGCCGAAATAGCCCTGAGGAAACCTCATGGTAACATCCGCCTCGATTTTTCCTCCCTTCACGACGAGCACTTCCGGGTCGGATTTTACGATGATTTCACTCAGTTCCCTTTTCATCTGAGACTGAGGAGTGGCGCAGCCTGCTATCAATAAGGACAATGCGCCGATAAATAATAGACTTCTTTTCATACAACACATAATTTACTACGTCTTCAGCCCACAAAGATATGATTTTTTTACTTAACTTTGTCGGATATGGACACTCAGGAACTACAACGGATTAAAAACCGATACGACATTATCGGTAACAATGCGGGACTGAACTACGCATTGGAGACGGCATTGGCAGTAGCGCCAAGCGATCTTGCAGTGCTCGTTACAGGCGAAAGCGGCGTAGGTAAGGACGCAATCGCCCGCATCATTCATGACAACTCTCGCAGAAAGACGGGCCCATATTTGGCCATAAACTGCGGTGCCATACCATCCGGAACGATAAATGCCGAACTTTTCGGACACGAGAAAGGCTCCTTCACCGGGGCAATAGCCACCCGTAAGGGCTACTTCGAGGAAGCCGACGGAGGCACCCTCTTCCTGGACGAGATAGGAGAACTCCCGAAAGACACCCAAGCCCTGCTGCTCAGAGTGTTACAAGACGGAGAATATATGAAGGTGGGCTCATCCAAGATAGAAAAGACGGATGTGAGAGTGGTTTGCGCCACTAATGCCAACCTATCCCATCTGGTAGCCGAAGGCAAATTCCGCGAGGACCTTTACTACAGACTTAACGCGATACAGATAAAGTTGCCGGCACTTCGCGAAAGAAAAGACGATATCTACCTGCTTTTCAGAAAATTCACTTCGGATTTCTCCCAGAAGAGCGGACTTTGCAAGATATCTCTCACGCACGAGGGAATAGCCGCGCTGCAGAATTACCGTTGGCCCGGAAACATCCGACAGCTGAAGAACTTCACCGAAGCCCTGACAGTGATGGAATCCGAACCCATCTCCTCTCGCACGGACCGCGTGGAACTCTCTGCCGGCGAGATAGAGGCACATCTGCCGCAAGAATTCGACAGCCTGCTGCCTTCTATGCCTTCTGCCAATCCTGCCGCCTCCGGCGGACTTAGCAGCGATGAGATGCGCTCCATCGTAAAGGCGATTTTCGACCTCAAGCAGGAAGTGGACAGACTGAAGAGAATGGTGGAAAGCCGTCCGGAGCAGATAGAATCCGCGCCATCGGCACACCAGCCTTCGAAGATGATAGACGATGCCGACTGGCAGGAGAATGTCAGCGTAGCCGACGTGGTCAGCACGCCTCGCTCCCTAAAGCAGAATAACGACGAACTCTACAGGCAAGTCCTGGAAAAGAACGACGGAAAGGTAAAACCGGCCGCTGCCGAACTGGGAGTGTCTGAAAGAACTATTTACCGCTGGCTCGACAAACAGAAGAAAAATGCTTAGAAAGAAGATAATACCTCTAATTTGCGTGCTGCTTTGCGTTACGGCCTGCGGCATATATTCGTTTTCCGGAACATCCATTCAGGGAGACGTCAAGTCCATTACCATAAATTACTTCGACTATAAAGCGCTTAAGGTGAACCCTACTTTGAGCAACGACCTGACCGAAGCCCTCAGGAACCAGTTCCGAAAGATGACCAATCTCGAGCAGGTAGATATGGACGGAGACCTGGAAATCATAGGAGAAATCACGGGCTACGACGTAAGGGCCACAGCCATAACGGCAGGTGACGTAGCATCGCAGAACCGCCTTACGGTAAACGTAAAGGTCTCATTTACTAACAGAAAGCATCCCGAAGACGACTTTACGGGAAAGAGTTTTTCCGCTTATTCCGATTTCGACGCCACGAACTCCCTGGACGCAGTGGAATCGACATTGGTAGCCGAAATAATAGAAAAATTGGTGGACGACATCTTTAATGCGACTGTGGCACAATGGTAAAGAATAAGATAGATACGATGAGCCTGGATTCACTGAATCTCGAAGAACTTTCGGGAGTGGTGAGCATATATCCGTGGTTCGCCGGTGCCAGAGTGGAGCTCTGCCGAAGGATGGCCCAAATGGGCGGCGAGGAATCGTGGGGCGAAGACAAATACGCTCTGCAGGCTCTGTACGTGCCCTCCAGAAAGAAAATCTACGACATCATCAGGTCGGCTAAAAAGAAACCGGAGACTTCTGTGCCGCTGTCGAAACCTACCAAGAGCGCGAAACAGATATATGTAATAGGTGGCGACTACTTCAGTGCCGACCAATACGCCCAGGCCCGAAGAGACGAGGACAACATCTTCGCTTCTTTCATAAGCAACGCCATAGAGAATAGCACCAAATCCACGGCTTCGAATTACGTGGAGAGCACGGATTCTACGGATTTCTGTACGGAAGAGCTGGCAAAGGTCTATCTGGAACAAGGTTATCCCGATAAAGCAAAACAGATTTATTCAAAACTAAGTTTGCGAATCCCAGAAAAAAGTATTTACTTTGCATCCCTTATTGAAAAAATAGATAAATAAATATGAACGCATTATTCACAACATTAGTCGTGCTTATCATCATAGCAAGCATCCTTCTTATACTGGTGGTGCTGCTTCAGAATGGTAAGGGTGACGGTATGGCCAGCAACTTTGTGGCTGGTAACCAGACATTTGGCGTACGCCAGACTGCTGACATCCTCGAAAAGATAACTTGGGGATTGGTATGTTTCATCGCTGTGGTTTCCATCATCGCATCATTCAGTACCAGTCCTAAATCTACAGAAGGTAACTTCACGGATAAGATTGAGAATGTAGTCGAACAGCCTGCATTCCCTACTGCACCTATTCAGCAGGAGTCCCCTAACGAATAAAATCGTTATTCCGCACAACATAGTGTGGCGACACTTATACGAACCGTCTTCTTCAAGGCGGTTCGTATCATTTTATGGCATTCACTCAGGGTGGAGCCCGTCGTAAAGACGTCGTCGACTATCAAAATATGGTACATTTCTCCTTCGGATGTAAACTTTTGGTTTACACGAAATGTACCGGAAATGTTTACACCCCTCTGCGAGGTGTCCACTTTTACTTGACTCTTTGTAAACTTTTTCTTTACAAGAAAATGCGGCTCTACCCTTACGCCCAATTCCCTTCCCACCTCACGAGCTATCACCTCAGCCTGATTATAGCCTCGCTTATAATGTCTTAGGAAGTGAACGGGGACGGGGACTATCAAATCCACATCGGACAGCCAGGGTGTTTCCCGAATCTTTTCGGCAAGTATTCGCGCAAAATACCTTCCGCAGGCTCGATTCCCGTTATATTTGAGCGCCCAGGGGATGTGCGAATAAGGAGATTCGCGGTTATAGCGAAACAGGGCGATTGCCCATTGGTATGGATAATACGCATCCGGAAGCTTTTCCTGTAGTCTTTCATTATAGAAGTCGGCCATCCTGTTATGCCGCATCAGTTCGAAATGCGTATAAGGCAAATTCAACTTGCAGGAAAGGCATATATGCTTTTCCTGCAGGTTAAGAGGCCTTCCGCACACCACGCAGACCCGTGGCATCACGATGTCTGCGGCTGCGCGTATATATTTAATAAGACATTCCTCCACAACAGTGGATAACTTGGCCAGTCACATAAGAAGAGAGGTCACTGGCTAGGAACAGGGCTACATTGGCCACCTCCTCAGGAGTTCCGCATCTGCGAAGCGGGATGGTCTTGGCCCATTCCTTACGAAGTTCTTCAGGAAGCGATGAGGTCATGTCAGTGTCGATGAAGCCCGGCGCGATGCAGTTACAACGCACATTTCTGCTGCCCATCTCCTTAGCTACGGATGTGCTGAGGGCGATGATTCCGGCTTTCGACGCGGCGTAATTGGCCTGACCGGCATTGCCGGCGATTCCGACTACGGATGAAAGCGAGATGATGCTTCCGACACGCTGACGAGCCATTAGAGGTACGACGGCGTGGGTGAAGTTGAATGCCGACTTGAGGTTTCCGTTCAGGACCTCGTCCCACTGCTGCTCCGTCATTCGCATAAGGAGCGTGTCGCGGGTGATTCCGGCGTTGTTTACAAGGATGTCTATTCTCGAGAAATCTTCAATTACTTGCTTTACAAGCTCGTGCGCCGATTCGAAGGATGATGCGTCGGATGCGTAGGCCTTGACGCGGTGGCCGAATTGGCCTAACTCCTGCTCCGTCTGCTCGGCAGCGGCTTTGTTAGAGAGGTATGTAAACACTACATCAGCGCCTTCCGAGGCGAATTTAAGCGCTATGGCCTTTCCGATTCCTCTCGACCCTCCGGTAACGAGGGCTACCTTTCCATCTAATAGTCCCATAATTATCTGTTGTTCATAGAATTTTCCACATCTTCCGGAGCGATAGGCAGACGCTCGCCGCCTAACCTTCTGGCTCCATCTTCAGTTACCAAGACATCGTCTTCGAGGCGAATCCCTCCGAAATCGTAGTAGTCCTGCAACTTTTCGTAATCGATGATTCCTCGGCCAATTCCTTCCTTCTTCCACTTTTCGATGAGTGCCGGAATGAAGTAAATGCCCGGTTCGTCGGTAATGACATTGCCCGGCTTAAGGTGACGTGCCATTCGCAGGCTCCCCAGACCGAGCTGGGTGCTGCGCATCTGACCTTCGTCGTAACCCACCAAGTCTTCGCCGTAGTCTTCCATATCGTGCACGTCGAGACCCATATTGTGGCCCAATCCGTGCGGCAGGAAAAGACCGGCATAGCCATTAGCCACCATCTCCACAGGATCACCGTGCACGAAGCCCAGTTCCTTAAGGCGCTTAAGCATATGCTCGCACACTGCGATATGAATGTCCCTGTACGCTACCGTAGGTTTAATGAGACTGAAGGCCAATTCGTTACATTCGTAGACCACCTGGTATATTTCCCTCTGACGAGATGTGAATCGCCCGCCCGTAGGGTAGGTTCTGGTGAAATCCGACGCATAGTGCTCATTGCTTTCGAGTCCTGCATCTATCACGAGGAGTTTCCCTGGTTCTATCTTCCGGTCATGCGAGTGACAGTGGAATACTTCGCCGTGCTGGGTCAGAATGGTAGAAAAGCTGACGCCCCATCCTTTAGAAAGGGAGAAGCCTTCCATCTCGCCCACTATGTCCTGCTCCACGACGCCTATCCCTATGGCATTACGCGCTATGGTGTGCATCTGCTGGCCCAGGATGCAGGCCTTGTCGAGCAGTTCTATCTCTTCCGGCTCCTTTACCAATCGCATATCTATCAGCGCTTTCACTAGCGGAAGAGATGCTGCCTGGCAGCCTGACTTGCCTACGGAATAACACTCCTGAGGCTTTATTCCGACCAGAGCCGATAGCACCTCTGCGTTATAGGGTCTGGACGCCGGGACGAAATGTATCTTTCTTCCTGCCACGGCCTTAGCCAAATCCGCCATAGGCGCGGTCCCTTCTATTCCGCTGAGCGCTGCATAGTCGGCTACGGACGGCGTCGGGCCATTCCAGATTATGTCGTCTATGTCGCAATCGTCTCCGAACAGAGTGGTCTGTCCGTTTTCGAGATCCATAATAGCGGCGAAGCCCGGCTCGTCTATGCCGAAGAGGTATAGCCAAGTGCTGTCCTGTCTCCACTTGTAACAATTATCCCTGTACTGTGCGGCGGAGTCCACATTTCCTATGAAAAGTGCGACTCCACTCTCGCCGGTGAGCCTTCTGAAAAGGTCAGAGCGGCGTCTGATATAAGTTTCCTTTACGAACATAAGGCAAAGTTATGCAAAATATAGTAACTTTGCATCCCTGAAAATAATGAAAATAGAATTATCCGGTCACTACTCTTGTAAAAGACTGTTGGTTTCTTCTCTGCCAAGTATGGCGATGATGATTATCGGCAGCCTTTACAGCATCGTGGACGGACTCTTCGTCTCGAACTATGTGGGGCTCACCCCATTTGCCGGACTCAACATCGCTTGGCCGGCGATTATGGTCGTGGGAGCTCTCGGACTTATGGTAGGAACCGGAGGAAGCGCACTGATTTCCATCCTGCTTGGCCAGAAAAACTTAAAGAAGGCCTGCGAGACCTTCACTACGCTGGTCGCATTCACTATCCTGATGGCCGTGGCGCTGGGCATACCGATGTACATTCTGATGCCGAAAATCGTGGTGGTGCTAGGTGCCGAGGGCGAGGAATTGATTCGAAATGCAGCGCTCTACGGGCGTTTCTACGCCGTGGGCATGCCTGCATTTATGCTTCAGATGGCATTTCAGCCGTTCTTTATGGCTGCGGAAAAACCGGAACTGGGCACGAAGCTGTCGATCGCGTGCGGATTGGCCAATATGATCCTCGATGCGGTGTTCATCGTGGTTCTGGGCTGGGGTCTGGCAGGAGCTGCTGCGGCATCCATAATCGCCTGCTGCATAGGAGGATTCTACCCGCTGTGGTATTTCCGGCACCGTCGCAGTGAGGGCCAATTGAGACTCACGCGCGTAAAGTTTGAAAAGCGCGCCATCGTAAACACCTGCACGAACGGAAGCTCGGAATACATAGGAAACATCGCATTTTCGCTGGTAAGCATGTGCTATATGCATCAGTTGATGAAGTTCTACGGAGAGCCGGGTGTGGCGGCGTATTCGGTCATAATGTACATAGGCTACATTTTCGCGGCGATTTACATAGGGTATAACCTTACGGTGGCACCTGTGGTGGGCTATAATTATGGTGCCGGAGACACGAAGGAGCTACATAGCCTGCTCACGAAAAGTATGGCGATAGTGTTCGGTTTAGGCGTGGCGATGACTGCGATAGCGCAAGTGGCGGCCAGGCCCGCAGCCCTTCTCTTCGTAGGATACGACGCTGATATAGTGGCACTTACCACTCGTGCAGAAAAGATATATATGATGAGTTTTCTCATCTGCGGATTGAATATGTTCACGTCGGCGTGGTTTACCGGTCTGGGAAATGGACTTATCTCGGCCGCCTCTGCTTTCACCCGTTCGCTGATCTTCGAGCTGGGCTGCGTATTCCTGCTCCCCGTCATCTTCGGCGCGGAAGGCATCTGGTATTCGGTCATCATCGCCGAGGTGCTTTCGCTCGCCCTCTGTGTCTTTCTCCTGAAAAGATTCCAAAAACGTTACGGATATTAAAAACACTTCTAAAAATGAACTTGGCCCGGATTACATCCCTGCTGCTCGTTAGTGCAGCCTTATTCGCTTCTTGTAACACCCCTGAAATCACTTGGAGGGAAGGGGAAGCCGCCGACGGAAAAGCCACGCATACGATAGTGGTGAAAAATGCCCGCCGCCTTGGCGGAAATGATTGGCAGATATTCTGTTCGCAGATGCCGGTAGGGGCCAAGACCCTCGAGGGGTCCGACGCCCATTTCGAGGAATTTCAGGCCAATCTTCACAGAATCACCCCGCTACCATCAATCGGGCGCAGGGATTCACTAGTGATTCGCTACCAGAGCAGCCCGCTGAAAAGACATTCGTGGGCGCCGGAAGGATTTACCCTGAAAAAGGGCAACAAGGTGCGCGAACTTCGTACCCATTACGAATTTCTGCCGCTGGAACCCGACGGGGACAAATGGTGGGACTACAATCATTCGCTGTGCGTGAGTCCGGTGCCTTTCAACAGCATAGTCCCGGCGATTAAGAACGCACACTGCGAAAACCAGCCTGTGGGCTGGTACAGGATTTCAGTCACTGACGGACAACCGGTTATCGAGGCCAATGACGCCGACGGGCATTACTACGGAAAGATTACTCTGGAGCGACTTCGCGAGAACCTCCACGGCGCCGAACTTCCGGATATGGAGATGGAGGACTGGCCGGACTACGCCTATCGCGGGTTTATGCTGGATGTGGCCCGTAATTTTACAAGTAAGGAAAACTTGTTTAAGCTTATCGACCTGCTGGCCCGATACAAGGTCAACTACCTGCACCTTCACCTCGCGGACGACGAGGGCTGGAGGCTCGCCGTCGATGGTCTCGAGGAACTCACTTCATTCGGAGCGGTGCATTCACTGGACCCGAAGAAAGGACTTCAGCCATCTTATGACGGAAATGCCGACCCTAATTCTACGGCATTGTCCAATGGATTCTATACTAAGGAAGATTATATCGAGATATTGAAATACGCGTGGGACAGACGCATACGCGTAATTCCGGAATTCGACACTCCGGGTCACTGCCGTGCCGCCATCAAGGCTATGGCCGCTCGCGGAGAGGCTTCGCTTCTTCTTCAAGACCCTTCCGACGATTCCAAATACTACACGGCCCAAGGCTACACCGATAATGTTATGAGCGTGGAGATGGAAAGCGTCTACACCTTCGTGGAGAGAATCTTCGATTATCTTATAAGTGTCTATGAGCGCGCAGGAGTGCCTCTGGTGGCTATCCATATCGGAGGCGACGAGGTTCCGCGTGGGGCTTGGCAGGGAAAGGACCTGCACCAGCAGTATCTAAGGAGGGTGGCCGAATTGGCAGTGGAAAAGGGCGTGAAAATCGCAGGATGGCAGGAGTTGGCCGAGTGCTCCGATGAGGCTACGGCGGCAGTCATCCAGAAAGTGCTCTTCGTCACGCACGTATGGAACACTATGGGCAAAGCCGGCGCCGAGCTGCCGTACGAACTGGCAGACAAGGGTTATCCGGTGGTGCTCTCGAATGTGGACTACACCTACGCCGACCAGGCATATTCGTCTAATAAAGAAGAGATCGCGCATAGCTGGGCGCATTACATAGACGACACCCGCGCACTGACCATACCGATTCGCGAGAATAAGAACATCTGCGGCATTCAGGGCCAATTGTTTACCGAGACCATTCGTAGTTTCGACGACGTGTGCTACGACATCTTCCCGAAGATGCTGGGCGTATTCGAAAGGGCTTGGAATGCAGAAAACGGCAGAGACTGCTCTCAGTTCTATAGTACCATTGTTTATAACGAGATGCCTTACTGGGAGCTGCTAGGCATACGCTATCATATCCCGCAGCCGGGGCTCAAGGTGGAAAACGGCCACATGTCCACTTATTCGCTTCTTCCGGCGGCAGAGGTGACTGTGACTAAGGATGGTGAAAGAGTTTACGCCCGCACCCGCTACGGCTCACAAGAGAGCGTCCGCACTACGGCGTCGCTCTAAGGTATCGACATAAAAGGCCTACCGACACGCATCGGAAAAGCGCTGCATGATTACGCATTTTTCAAGAAAATCAATAATTTAATTTATTATTTGTAACTTCGCAGCAGTTAGATGTATTATTTATGATCATTACTATAGCAAGGCAATGCGGATGCGGTGCCATGGAAGTAGGGAAAATCCTCTCACAGAACTATGACATACCGCTTTACACGCGAAATTCACTTCAGGAAGCGGCAATATCCAAAGGTATGCTTCCCAAGATGGAAGATTTCTTCGAAGAAAGGCCGGTAGACGAACTAATGTCCGCCATTACATTCTCGTTTGAGCGGGATGATGTGCAGGAGAAATTCTGCAGAACCTTCAGAGAACTGATTGGAGAAAAAGACTGTATCGTCATAGGACGCTGCGGCAACTTCATATTCAGGAACAGAGCTGACCTCGTGTCGGTATTCCTGCACGGAGATCCACAGGATAGAGTCTGCAATATAATGACAAACGAAGGTCTCTCCCGCGAAGAAGCCGAAAACTTCGTCCACAGCACTGACGAGAAACGCATCTCATACCACAAATTCTACACAGGTCTAACATGGGGCAATGCTCCAGACTACGACATAGCCCTGGATGTATGCAGACTTGGTGCACAGAAGACCGCCTCACTGATAGAAGAATACTGCAAAGCAGCCATAGAATGAAATACGTAATCCAATTTCTGATTATAGCGGCATTCTCATTTGCAGGAGAATTGCTCCACCATTTTATCCCGCTTCCAATCCCTGCAAGCATCTATGGGATTGTACTGCTGTTTACCGCGCTGGAATTGAAAGTGGTTAAAGTACGCGATATACGCGAAACGAGCGCATTTCTGATAGCCGTGATGCCGATAATGTTCATTCCTGCCGCGGTAGGACTTATGGACTCCTGGGGCGCGATCAAATCTTCAATACTTGAGTACGCGATCATCACCGTCATAAGTACCTTTGTCGTGATGGGAGTTGCAGGAGCAGTCACACAAACCGTCATAAAACGAGGCCACAAAAATGCAGACAACTGAAATTTTCGAATCCTCCGTATTCTTCGGGGTCTTCATAAGCCTGGCGTCCTATACTTTCGGTGTATGGCTCAAAAAACGCACAGGATGGGCACTCGCCAATCCCCTGCTGGTCGCAATTGTACTTGTCGTCGCTACGCTTTCACTGCTTGGAATCAGCTATGAGAGCTATGCTAAGGGCGCAGGCATCATAAACTACCTTCTTACTCCCGCAACAATCTGTCTTGCAGTCCCCCTGTATCAGCAGGTAGCGCTACTGAAGAAAAATCTGAAGGCCGTCCTCTGCGGCATCTGCGCCGGCGTGCTTTCAAGCCTTGTCTGCATCCTGCTGCTCGCATTGCTGTTTCACTTTGACCACGCATCATATGTGACATTTCTGCCCAAATCCATCACCACAGCGATTGGCCTCGGCGTATCCGAAGAGCTCGGCGGCTATGTCAGCGTATCGGTAGTCTCGATCATCATCACAGGCGTGCTTGGCAATATCTTCGCAGAGAAATTTCTCAAACTCATACGCATCAGCGAGCCCATAGCCAAAGGCATAGCCATAGGCACATCATCCCACGCCGTCGGCACGGCGAAAGCTATGGAGATGGGAGCAGTCGAAGGAGCGATGAGCAGCTTGTCCATAGTCGTAAGCGGCATACTCACGGTAGCCGGGGCATCTATTTTCGCGCTGTTCTTATAGAATTCGCAAAAATTCTGTATTTTTAGCCCGTATGTTAAAGATTTACTTTGCAGGCTCCATTCGCGGAGGCAGAGCCGATGCGGATTTGCACAAAAAGATAATCGAATTCCTCCAGAAGGATAATATCGTGCTTACAGAACACGTCGGGGACTTGTCCAAGAGCAAAACTGAGCACAGCGATGCAGCCATCTACAACCAGGACTCCGCCTGGCTGAAGGCCCACGCTCGCTTGAATGGCTCGCTCCGCTACGGCTCACAAGAGAGCGTCCGCACCAGTATTATTCAATAATACCACGGCCCAGACTTCGCATCCTTCGGAGCGACCGACGAAGCCGAGACGCTCGGTGGTGGTAGCTTTCACGCTCACTGCGCCTACCTCCACACCCAGTGCGTCCGCCAGTGTCGTGCGCATCTGCAGGATATGCGGGGCCAATTTCGGAGTCTGAAGGGCGATGGTCACGTCGCAATTGGCAATCGACCAGCCCATCTCGCGCACCCTGCGATACACTTCCTTAAGCAGCAGAATGCTGGAAATCCCCTTATAGGCAGGGTCGCTGTCCGGGAAGAGATGCCCGATGTCGCCCAGTGCCAGCGCACCGAGCAGGGCATCGCACAGTGCGTGAATCGCCACATCGCCATCGGAGTGCGCCACGAATCCCATTTCAGAAGGAATCTGCACCCCACACAAATACATCGGAAGCCCATCGGCTATCCTGTGAACATCATATCCCTGGCCAATTCGAAATTCTGTCATATCCTTTCTTTTTTACAAAATTACACAATATTTTACTAAATTTGTGAGATACATAAAAAGGAATTGATATGGCTATTTTTAATTGGTTCGGAGAATCTGAGCACAGAGTGTTCAATTACAAGCCACGTTACTACGACCCGGAGAAAGAAGCTCTTAAGAAGAAGTTCGGAGATGTGGATGGTTCTAAGGAAAAAGAGCCTTATACGCCGGGCTCTTATGTCAGAGGCTCCTTTCGTAACGGAAATTACAGTAAGGAGCGCGGCCACTCGAACAAGGCCCAGAATATCATAGGAATCATAGGACTGATTCTGGTCGCAGTGGTACTGGTGTACATAGCCAAATTCTATTCATTACTATAGTAATATGGATAACAGTATTTTAGAAGCAGTGAAAGTCCTTAAGGAAGGAGGACTTGTCTTATACCCCACAGACACCATTTGGGGAATCGGGTGCGACGCGACTAACGAAAAGGCCGTAGCTAAGGTTTATGCTCTGAAACAGAGGGAAGACTCGAAGGCTCTCGTTATGCTGGCCGCAGATTTGGATATGGTAGCCAGATACGTTCAGGAGATTCCGCAGATGGCGATACAATTGGTCGAGGTGAACGACGCTCCTATGACCATCATCTACCCGGGAGCGACAGGATTGGCCCCGAACGCCATCGCAGAAGATGGCAGCGTGGGCATCAGAATCCCGCTCGAAGGCAGTTGCATCGACCTGGTGAAGCGATTCGGCAGGCTCTTGGTTTCCACTTCGGCGAACATCTCAGGCGATCCGTCTCCTAAGAATTTCGACGAGATTCCACAGCGAATTAAGGATGGTGTGGACTATATAGTGAACCCGGAATTGGCCCTGGAGTCGAGCGGAAAGGCAAGTCAGATTATAAAAGTGGGTTTGGACTCGGAAATAAAAATAATCAGGGCATAGTAAATGGGAATAGTTCAAGTTCTTCCTGCGCGATTATCGAATATGATAGCTGCCGGAGAGGTCGTACAGAGACCTTCCTCGGTGGTTAAGGAATTGCTGGAAAACGCGGTAGACGCAGGAGCGAAACAAATTAACCTTATAATAAAGGACGCCGGGCGCACTCTCATTCAAGTAATCGACGATGGTTGCGGAATGTCCGCCGACGATGCCTTGACCTGTTTCCAAAGACACGCCACATCTAAAATCAAGTCCCAGGAAGACCTCGAAAAGATACTCACGTTCGGATTCAGGGGCGAAGCACTCGCCTCCATCGCATCCGTAGCCCAAATCACGCTCAAGACTAGAAGAGAAGAAGACGAGGTGGGCAGCGAAGTCATTATAGAAGCCGGCGAAGTAAAGGAGCAACACTCCGTAAGTCAGCCGAAAGGCACTTCCATAGAAGTTCGTAACCTCTTTTACAACACTCCCGCGAGGCGTAAGTTCCTGAAATCGGATAACGTCGAATTCAAGCATATCCTCGAAGAATTTACGCGAGTGGCCATCACCCGCCCGGATCTTAGCTTTTCCCTTTCTCATAACGGAAAGGACGTTCTGGTACTTAAAAAGGTACAGGGATTGAAATTCAGAATACTCGACCTTTTGGGAAGCGGAGTAGTGGGCGACGTAGTGGATTTGAACTTCAGCACTTCGCTCATTTCCATAAACGGATACATAGGAAGGCCCGAAAGCGCGAAAAAATCGCTTGGCAACCAATACCTTTTCGTAAACGGACGCTTTTTCAAGAGCGCCTATCTGCATAAGGCCATAATGAACGCCTATTCGGAGATGACCCCGGAGGGTCTCACCCCATCCTATTTCATCTTTATGAATGTGGAGCCGCAGACGATAGACGTAAACATAAGTCCTACTAAAACCGAAATCAAATTCGAGAACGACTCGCTCGTTTTCCAGACGCTATATGCCTGTGTAAGAGAGACATTGGGACGTAACGGATTCGGAGGGATGATAGATTTCGATGCCTCCGCCGCAGTTACGAACATGCCGAGCGGAAACTACTCTGCAGAACAGGGTTTCAAGAACTCTGAGATAGCCGCAGCCATAGATTTCGAAAGCGACTATAACCCGTTCGACACCCCTCATAAGCTGCACGAACCCGCTCCTGGTTCATTCTACACTCCGCGCATAGAGCCCAAGCAGGACTACAGCGCACTTTTTAACCGAGAGGAGCAATTGGCCGAAAGCGACACTCCGCCACTTGTCATCAAACAGAAATACATCTGCTCCCAGAGCGAAAAGGGGATAATGGTAACTGACATTTACAGAGCACAGGTGCGTATCCTGTACGAAGAGATGCTCGCTTCCGTAAAAGGCGAGAAAAGCCTATGCCAGACAGCCCTCTTCCCCGTTCAGGTCCAGGTGGCGCCGGCATATATCCCACTTTTGGAAGAGCATCGCGAGATGATTTCCAAACTAGGGTTCGACATCACCACATTAGGCCCCGACACCATAGCGGTCGAAGGACTCCCCCAGGGCTTCGATTTTGACGAAATGTCCGTAAAGAATACGGTGGCAGATTTATTGCAGAATCTGGAGGAGCAGCATCAGTCTCTTCCGGACATAATGCAGGCTTCCATAGCCAAGCAATTGTCCCAG
>Ga0129311_1001571_pt1 | contig 15884 bp, 13 predicted proteins | sample Go1ome_FD_94435 | JGI IMG/M metagenome (GOLD analysis project Ga0129311, IMG submission 94435) | Western lowland gorrila individual fecal microbial communities from Wisconsin, USA - Go1022B metagenome | ecosystem: Host-associated > Mammals > Digestive system > Large intestine > Fecal | place... | reverse complement strand
GCAGCCGATGAGTGCGCTGCTTTGCACGGCAGTCGGCACATCCACCGTTGTGGAGAATATTTTTGAATCGCGCTTCCGCCACCTCGCCGAGATGGAGCGCATGGGTGCGCGTGTGCGCATGTATGAGCAGACGGCGGTCATCGAGGGCGTTCCGCAGCTGCACGGCGCGGCAGTTGAAGCGACCGACCTGCGTGCGGGCGCGGCGCTGGTCATCGCCGGGCTGATGGCGCAGGGCACGACCGAAATTTACAATACGCACTTCATCGACCGCGGCTACGAGCATCTGGAAGAAAAGCTCAACAGCCTTGGCGCGAAAATCACGCGGACAAGGGAGTAAATTTCTCCCGCATGACCCGAAGCAATGGATATTCAAATATAAAATCCCGCCTGATGCAACGTAAAACCAAGCTGCATCGGGCGGGATTTTTGAATGCAAAAGAAACGATGCGAATGAACGGCGTCAGCTCCATGCTTTGCAAGCTGCAGCGGTGAAGGCGGGATGGATTCGCTTAGGAAACACGCAGATTTTTCTTTTTCCGGATTTTCAAAACCGCTGTGCGCAAAAGCAGCGCAAGGCTCGCGCCGGCTGTATCGATGCACACATCCACGGGACTGGGACCGCGTCCATCGGTAAAACTCTGATGGAATTCGTCGCTTGCCGCATATGCCGCGCTCATCAGCAGGGCAGTCCGTGCGGCATGCTTTGCGCCGCTGACACGAAGAGCATGACAATAGAGTCCGAATAGGATGGCGTATTCCGTCATGTGCGCGGCTTTGCGAATCAGAAATTCAAGCGTATCGATCGGAACCGCGCCTGCCGCCCGCTCGCCGAAAAGGAAAGAAACGACGCTCAGAAAGATGCGCGTAATTGTTCCGCTCTGTTCGCCGGAAACATCGCCCGGCATGGCGGACATGCCGAAAATGACCCCCATCCACAGGAGGCACAATGCCCATGAAAGCCCCTTTTTCAAAAAAATGCCCCCTTACCCCGTAACATCGCCCGAACGGCGGCTTTGCAAATGGAATCGCCCTGCCGAAAGGGCAACCGGGCTGACGCAGCCCAAAACAATTCCCGGAATGCCGTTATCATAACATAGTTACGGGGATTTTGCCAATGTGTGGGGGCGCAAAAAGAATTATTTGCCGCAGTCAAAACGAAACGGGCAAAAAATGCTTGAGTTTTCGACGCCTTCTGATATAATGAGAGAAGGAAAAATGTGCTTCGCGCCTTTTGAGAGCGGGCGCAAAACTCTGATTGTCGGAGGATGAATATGAAAAAGAGATGGACCGCAGCAATCGTCCTGGCGAGCATGATGCTGACGATGGGCGCTTTTGCTGAAGAGATTACGAATTTGCCGGAAACGACCGAGCAGCCGGTCGCCACTGCCGAAACCGCCGAGCCCCAGGCGGAAGCCGAACCGGAGCATCAGCTCGATGTGACGAGCAAGTATCGCTGGTTTATCAACCGCTATCGCTATATCCGCGAGGTGAAGGTTTCGTATTTTGACAACGTGTATGCCTATAACCACGGGGATTATGTGCTGACGCCGTTTGCAAGCACGGTTCCGGAAGAGTATTTCGTGACCGATGAAACCGGAACGCTGGCGATTGCGCCGATCGTTCTGGATATCACCGATGCGATGCGCGAGCGTCTTTACGGCGCGGACATCGGCGAAACGGCGATGTACTACGGTCAGTATTGCCAGCGCGAGCGGGATCGTCAGGGACGAACCGGCTACACCGGCATCCATGAAGGCATTGACTTCGTGAATGAAAAGAGCTGCAATCTGCATGCCATCCTCGGCGGCACGGTCACGCGTGCGGGCGACAGCAACGGCACGGTTGCGGTCTACAACGAGGAATACGACATCACCCTGCTCTATCTCCATTGCGAAAAGATCGCGGTTCGCCGCGGCGATGTGCTGGAGGCGGGCGACAAGATTGCCGTGGAGGGCAAGAAGAACTCCGGCGGCTGGTATACCCACGTTGAAATGCGCAAGGGTCGCCATACCTCTTCCAGCCCGTATCGCGATACCGCGCTGACCAGCGATTGCCCGTATGCCGTGATGCAGAAGGCGCTGGGCGTCGTCGAGTCCGGCCGCCAGCCGATCACCGCGGCTGCGATTGCGCAGGCAAAGCGCATGCGCGAAGAAGCGGAAGCCGCGGCAAAGGCGGAAGCCGAAGCGGCTGCCAAGGCTGCCGAAGAGGCGGCTAAGGCCGGCATGGAGACGACCGAACCGGACATCACGCTGGTCGATGATCTGCCCGGAACGAACAGCGGCTATGGCTTCGGCAAAGCAACCGCCGAGCCGACGGCAACCCCGGTTCCGGAAGCGACGCTTCCGCCGACCCAGCCGTAACGAAAATAAAATGAAGACCCGCGAGCACGCGCAGAGCGGCGAGCGGGTCTTTTTTCCTTCTATTCTTTGGAAAAAGGAGGGATGAACCATGACACGCGTGCTGAGATATCCGTTTTTAAGCGCCGTCGGCTGCCTGAGTGCGCTTGCGTGCGCCGTTATGCGCGATATCTGTGTGAGCGAAGGGCTTGCGGGCTGGTCGTGCGTGCTGCTGGTGATGACGCTTGTGCTGCTGGCGCTGTGCGCCGTGCTGCTTTCCTGCCGCTTTTTTGTGGATGAAGGCGGCGTGGGCGTCGGCTTCCTGCTGCGCGTGCGGCGCACATCGTGGAATGAGCTGATGTCCGTCGGCGTGCTGAGCTGCAACAGTCGGCGCACCTATCTCTACGGGCTGTATCACGATTCACCCGGATTTCTGGAATTGCTGCATCGTGCGCCGGCATGTGGTCGATGGGGCTTTCTCGTGCCGACGAGCAAGAAGCTTGTCCGCGCCATGGCGGCTTATTGCCCGCAGGAGATCGACTTTGCGCCCGCGCCCAAAGAGCATCCCGTCAATCCCCTGCGCCCCCTGTGGCATCAGGCGGCGGTCTATCTGCTGATGCTCATTCCGGGTGCGGCGCTGGCTTCCTTTACCGGAACGATGATGCTGATCCAAGCCAGCAGACTGATCGGCACGCTCCGTGTCGTCGGGCTGACGCTGGCGGCATGCGTCATGTTCGCGGCGGGGCTTTTCCTGCTGAACCGCGTGGCGGTCTACATAACGGCGTGTCCCTGCATCAACGAGGAGGGCGTGCGTGCCGGTTTCGGCGTGTATATCCCGTGGGAAGCGGTGCGTTTCGGCTATGTCCATCGGCGTGCGCAGGTCAGCGGCATGTTCCTTCTTTCCCAGCCATTGGAAACGGTTGGAAAACGCGGACAGAAAGCGGTTTACTGTCTGTCCCTTCCGGATACATCGACCCTGCTGCTGGCTTACCTGACCTATTGCCCCTATGCGGAAAAGGGAATCAGCGTTTGAACTGAAAAAAGGCAGACACCCGAAAGAAGCGGAGCTTCCTCGGATGCCTGCTTTTTTAACGTACGGGAAATTGCGCAAAATCGCCCGCGTGAGCGGGATTTGGGATGAAAGGGATCAGAACAACCCGATGATCTTTCCGTCGTCCGTTACGTCGATATTGACGGCGGCGGGCACCTTCGGCAGACCCGGCATCGTCATGATATCGCCGGAGAGCGCGACGACAAACCCTGCGCCCGCGCTGACCTTGACGCTGCGGATCGTGAGCGTAAAGCCTTCCGGAGCGCCGAGCTTTTTCGCGTCGTCGGAGAAGGAATACTGCGTCTTGGCGATGCAGACCGGCATGCTGCCGCATCCCTCGTCGGTCAACTGCTTCAGCGTCTTGAGCGCGGCGGGCGTGAAGGAAACGTCCTTTGCGCCGTAGATTCGGGTTGCAACCGCACGGATCTTATCCGCCAGCGGCAGTTCATCCGGATAGGTAAAGGAGAACGTCGATGCGTCGGCGTGGTTTGCTTCATCCATGACCAGCTTCGCCAGCTCGCGTCCGCCTTCGCCGCCCTTTGCCCAAACCTCGCAGAGCGCGACCTTTGCGCCGAGCTCGGCGGCGGCGCTGCGAACCAGCTCGATCTCCGCGTCGGTATCGCTGGTGAAGCGGTTGAGCGCGACGACCGGATGCAGCCCCCAGACCTCGCGGATATTGCGCAGGTGACGGCGCAGATTATCCAGTCCCTTTTCGAGCGCGGTCAGGTTTTCTACGCCGAGGTCGGCTTTGGCGACACCGCCATGGCTCTTGAGCGCACGGACGGTTGCAACCAGCACAACCGCGCTGGGAACAAGACCCGCCATGCGGCACTTGATATCGATAAATTTCTCCGCGCCCAGATCCGCGCCGAAGCCCGCTTCCGTTACGACGACATCGGCGAGGCGGAGCGCTGTCTGCGTCGCGATGACGGTATTGCAGCCGTGCGCGATATTGGCGAAGGGACCGCCGTGAACGAACGCCGGCGTGCCGATGAGCGTCTGCACGAGGTTGGGACGCAGGGCATCCTTGAGCAGCGCGGTTGCGGCGCCCTCCGCGTGGATATCGCCTGCGGTGACGGGCTTGTCGTCGTAGCTGCGGGCGACGACGATGCGGGCGATTCGCGCCTTCAGATCGGCGATGGAGGAAGCCAGGCAGAGCGTTGCCATGATCTCGCTGGCGGTCGTGATGTCAAAGCCATCCTCACGCGGCGTGCCGTTCGCCTTTCCGCCGAGTCCGTCGATGAGGTTGCGGAGCTGGCGGTCGTTCATGTCCATGCAGCGCTTCCATGTGATGCGGCGCGGATCGATGTTCATCGGGTTGCCCTGCTGGATGCTGTTATCCACCATGGCGGCGATGAGGTTGTTGGCAGCGGTGATGGCGTGCATGTCGCCGGTAAAATGCAGGTTGATATCCTCCATCGGAACGACCTGCGCATAGCCGCCGCCTGCCGCGCCGCCTTTTACGCCGAACACCGGTCCGAGCGACGGTTCGCGCAGGGCAAGGCACGCGTTATGGCCTTCCAGACGCAGGGCATCCGCCAGACCGATGGACACGGTGGTCTTTCCCTCGCCCGCGGGCGTCGGGTTGATGGCGGTCACCAGCACGAGTTTGCCCTTCTGCGGAAGATCCTTCAGGGCGAGATAATCCACCTTTGCCTTATACTTTCCGTAAGGCTCCAGCAGGTCGGGCGCAACGCCGAGCGTATCGGCGATCTTTGCGATGGGCTGCATCACGCAGGACTGGGCAATCTCGATATCGGTAAACATGAACATCCTCCTTAATCTGACCGGAAAATCCGGAAATGGGATAATTGTTCGGTGTTTTCATTATAATATAAACTATTTCCGGATGCAACCTCTTTTGAACGTTCGGGAAAAGTTTATTATGCGGATGCGTGTGCGCAGCCAATGTTCGGAAAATTTCCACGCTTCGTTCACGCAGGCGATTTTTTTCGCAGTTTCCGTATGCCAAAAAAGCGGGCAAAGCCCGCTTCCAGACCGTAGACAAAAAGCTATTCTCCCCCTTCCGGGGGAGAATAGCCCTTTCCACAAATGAAAGAATAGCTGAATTTCTTGATTTTGTTCTTCAAGCCAAGTTGGCTTATGTCAGCAAGCTGAAGCGGGTTTTCTCCGCTTCTTGAATCCGTTACTTTTCTGTGATGATCTTTTTCAGATCCGCAATCGAGCCCTTCATATCCGGCGTCGTTTCCAGCATCTTGGTGATCTTATCGCAGGAATTGATGATCGTGGAATGGTCGCGCCCGAAGGCATCGCCGATGCGCGGCAGGCTCAGCCCCGTCATTTCGCGGGTCAGATAGACCGCAACATGGCGTGCAAGCGCGATTTCCTTCTTGCGGGAATCTCCGCGCAGGGCATCGGCGCTCAGGCTGTAATAATCCGCGACGCAGTCGATAATCAGTTCCGGCGTGATGCGCTTGGGATCACGGATCACGACAAGGTCGTGCAGCGCGTGCGAGATGACGTCTTCGTTGATCTCGCAGTGGTTCAGATTGGCATACGCGTTGACGCGGGTCAACGAACCTTCCAGCTCACGGATGTTGCTCTCGATGCGTCCGGCAATCAGCTCCAGCATTTCATCGCTGATCTTGATGCCCTCGTTTTCCGCCTTCTTGCGAAGGATGGCGATACGGGTATCGAAATCCGGCTTCTGAATATCCGCAATCAAGCCCCACTCAAAGCGGGAACGAAGGCGCTCTTCCAGACGGGCAATCTCACGCGGCGGCTTATCCGAGGAAATGATGATCTGCTTGCCGGCGCTGTGCAGCGCGTTGAACGTGTGGAAGAATTCTTCCTGCGTGGAATCGCGTCCCGCGATGAACTGGATATCGTCCAGCATCAGCACGTCCACGTTGCGGAAGCGATTGCGGAATTCGACGTTTTTGTTGTTCTTGATGGCGGAAACCAGCTCGTTGGTAAACATCTCGCTGGGCAGATAGAGCATGCGCATATTCGGGAAATGATCCTGAATGAAATGCCCGATGGCGTGCATCAGATGCGTTTTGCCCAGACCGACGCCGCCGTAGAGGAACAGCGGGTTATACGCCATGCCCGGCTGCTCGGCGACGGCGAGGGCGGCGGCATGCGCAAACCGGTTGGAAGAGCCGACGACGAACGTGTCAAACGTCGATTTCGGGTTGAACATGTTGATGCCCTGCATCGCGGGCGCATCTTCCTTTTTCTGGCGCTCCTGCCACTCGATGCGCTCCTTGACGCTCATCAATTCGATGGACATTTCGCGTCCGGCTGCCTGGCTGACCGCCTCGGTAATCATCGGCAGATAGCGTGCCCGGATGGTTTTTTCATTGAAATCGCTGATGACTTCCAGCGCGAGTTTATCGTCAAGCACATAGACCGGCTTGAGCGGCTGTTCGATCCAGGTCGTATAGGAAACATTGGCAAGCTCTTCGCGGATGAGCGCTTTTGCTTTTTCCCATAGTTCGACGTGATCCATAGCGGGGTCCCTCCGTATCTTTCGCGGCTTTTCGCGGTGTTTTTCCACGTTTTGTACACATATCCCTGTGGATGACTTGTGGATATCCACAGTACTTTCCACAGGCTGTGGAAAGATAGACCCAGCCTGTGGACAACTTTTTATGACAACGCTCCTATCATATCAAAAAAAAGCCCTGTTTTCAAGGCTTTTTTGGCGGAAGATTTTAGGTCGGAAATGCAGTTTGTCCACGCTGGCTCTGCCGTTATGGACGGAGTTATCCACAATATGCTGTGCCCCTGTCGATAAGTGACCACAATCCCTGCGCGTGAATGGGCGAATTCCGTCATTTTCGTGTAGGATTCTGTCGGAATCCGTGCGGAAATTTTTTCGCGCACGGGACAGAATCGAAAAACGCCCGCATGCGCAGGGGCGTCCCAGAATGCAGACAAAAAGCTATTCTCCCCCGAAGGGGGAGAATAGCCCTTTCCGCAAATGAAAGAATAGCGGAATTTCTTGATTCTGATATTTAAGCCGAGTTTGATTATGCCAACAAGCTGAAGCCGCATGCGCAGGGCGTCCCTGTTTGGCAGAGCGTGGCAAGGAGGCACGGAAAATCAGATATAGCCGCCGTCAACGCCGAGAACCTGTCCGGTGATGAACGACGCCCTGTCCGAAAGCAGGAATGCGCACGCCTGCGCGACGTCCTGCGGCGTGCCGAGGCGGCATAGCGGCGTTTCCTCTGCCAGCGCGGCTTTGGTTTCGTCGCTGTGTTCATCCATCATGCGGGTGTCGATCACGCCGGGCGCAATGCAGTTGACGCGGACGCCGCTGGGACCCAGCTCTTTGGCAAGCGCACGGGTCAAGCCGATGAGCGCCGCCTTGCTCGCGGAATAGGCAACCTCGCAGGACGCGCCGACCCGCCCCCACATGCTGGAAATCGTGACGATGCTTCCCTCTCCGCGGGAGATCATGCCCGGCGCTAGCGCACGAATGAGATAAAACGCGCCGGAAACGTTGACATCCATCACCGTGCGCCAGTCTTCATCCGTCATATCGCAGAAAAGCCCGGTATGCGATACGCCCGCGCAGAGCGCCAGCGCATCCACATGGTGATACAGCGCGAGAATCTCCCGGCACATGAGCTGTGCGCTTTCGCTGTCGGCGAGGTCGCAGCACACGGCGTGCGCATCATAGCCCTGTGCGCAAAGGCGGTCTGCCAGCGCTTTTGCGTTGTCTATGCCATGGCAGCCGTGAACCAGAACGGTATATCCCTCCTGCGCAAGCAGCTCGGCGCAGGCGCCGCCGATGCCGCCGGAAGCGCCGGTGACCAGCGCGATCTTCTTTTTCATCAAAAACAATTCCCCCGTCGTTTTTCTCTGCCGCTTGACGGAAGCGCCGTAAGCGGGTATCATGCTCTATTATAGAGAAAACAACGGAGGAATCAAGATGGGCTACCAGATTTATTGCGGAAAAGGCTTTGACACCCAGAAGGCGGAACGCTTCTTTAAGGAGCGCCGCATTGCGTATCAGCGCGTGGATGTGCTGAAATACGGCATCGGCAAGCGCGAATTGGAAAGCGTGGCGGCGGCTGTCGGACTGGATGCGCTCTGCGACAGGGACAGCAAGGCTTTCCGTGAAAGCGTGATCGCCTATACGCAGAATCGGGATACGATTTTAAACGGTTTGATGGAAAAGCCCCAGCTTCTCAAGCTGCCGATCGTTCGCGACGGACGCCGTGCGACGGTTGGTTTCTGCCCGCAGATTTGGGAAGCGTGGCTCAAGGGCTGATTCATCTTATTCCGCCGGCGTTTCCTGACCGCTGGCGTCAAAAATGCGCGTGCCTTCGCACGTCAAAAGCAGCGTGCCTACGCGCCACGCATCGGTTTTCAGGCAGCGATCCTTTTTTTCGCCGGTGATGACGTAGGCGTATTTGCCGCTGCCGCCGTCCTGATAAAACCGGGCGATAAAGTCCTGCCGGTCGGTGCGGACCGTCATGGTCATCATCGGATCGCACCCCGGCTCAAACGCGTCCATCGGGATAAAGGAAAGCGAGAGAATCTGATCCACCAGCGTGGAAAAAACCGCGCTGTCCGCCTTCTGACCGTTGACGCTCAGCCCGTTCTCTTTGCTGACGCTGAATGTAAATTCGCAGTCGTCCGCTGCTGTGATTCGAATGCCCGTGATTTCGTCATTCGATAATTCCGGAAAGAGTGCCTGTGCGTCCTGTTCGCTGTCCGTTTCCTGCGAATCGCTCGAAGAAACGGTCTGCGAAACGGACGGGGACTGTTCTTTTGCGCCGGGCAGCAGCATGACACCGAGCAGACAGACCGCCGCCAGCAAGAAGATGCTTCTTCGCCTGATCATGCCGCATACCTCCTTTTTTGAATGGATAGCGTTATTATAGAGCATGGTTGTAGCATGGAAGCAATGCGAATGAAACAAAAATGTGAACTCTTTTTCGAAAGCGCATGAAATTCGTTTGACAGTGCATATAAAGTACGTTAAAATTGAACATTGTCAAGACCCCGTGCGCAGGACAGGCGGGGCGCAACTTTTGAAAAGATGGAGTGTTTTTTAAACATGGTTTTTAAACATCATACGCTTGATGCTTTTTATCGTCATCCGGCAGGCGCGGTTCCCGCAGGCGGGCAGGTGCGCCTGCGTCTTTGCGTGAAAGACGCGCAGGAACAGCTGGATATTCAGCTGCGCATGTGGAACGGCGGCGAGCATCGCTATCCGATGCGTCCGTTGGGCGTGCGCGACGGCGAAGCGGTTTATGAAGCACAGGTCAGTGTATGCGAAAAACCGGGTATCCTGTGGTATCGGTTTGAGGCGGATCTTCACGGCGAACATATGATGCTGGGTGCGCCGACGGATCATACCGGATGCGGAGATGGCGTGATGGGCAGCGAAGAGAGCTTTCAGATCACCGTATATGACCCCGAATATGATACGCCGGAATGGATGCGCGAGGGCGTGATGTACCAGATCATGGTCGATCGCTTTTTCCATGGTCAGGGCACGGATGCGCTGACCCACGCCAAGGATGGGCAGAACATCATCCTGCACGAAAATTGGGATGAGATGCCGTTCCTGAATATCGCGGAAAACGGAGATAACTTCGCCAACGACTTTTTCGGCGGCAACCTGGAGGGCGTGCGCCAGAAACTGCCGTATCTCAAAGAGCTGGGCGTCAGCGTTCTGTACTTCAACCCCATTTTCAGCGCCTATACCAATCACAAATACGATACGGGCGATTACCGAAAGATCGACCCGATGTTCGGCAATGAGCAGGCGCTTCGCCGTCTGTGCGACGATGCGAAAAAGCTGGGCATCCATGTGATGCTCGACGGCGTATTTTCCCACGTCGGCGACAACAGCATTTACTTCAACCGCCGCGGCACATACGGCGAACATGAAGGCGCATACCGCGACCCGAATTCGCCGTTCTTCAAGTGGTTCACATTCCGCCATTGGCCTGACAGCTACGAGTGCTGGTGGGGATTCAAAACCCTGCCCAACGTCAATGAGATGGATGAGGATTACCGCAAATTTATCTTAGAGGATGACGACTCGGTCGTTCGCCATTGGGTGCGCTGCGGCACGAGCGGCTGGCGGCTGGATGTGGCGGACGAACTGCCCATGCCGTTTTTGCGTGAGCTGCGTGCGCAGGTTAAGGATGTTTCGCCGGATGCGGCTGTGCTGGGCGAGGTCTGGGAGGATGCGAGCCACAAGGTCGCCTATGGTCAGATGCGCTCCTATGTGCTGGGCGATACGCTGGACAGCGTGATGAATTATCCCCTGCGTGACGCGCTGATCGACTTTTTGACGGGCAAGCGCGATGCGAATTCCGTGGTCAAGGAGCTGTCCTCTCTGGAGCAGAATTATCCCAAGCCGTTCTTCTACGCGCTGATGAACCTGATGGGCAGCCACGACCGCCCGCGCATTCTGAATGTGCTTGCGGGCAACGACGGCAACGATATTCCCCGCGACCAGCGTGCCCGTCATCATCTCTCCGCGGAAGAGCGCATGGTCGGCGCACTGCGCGAGCAGCTCATGCTCCGGTTTATTTTCAGCGTGCCGGGCATGCCCTGCATTTACTACGGCGATGAAGCCGGCATGGAAGGCTGTGCAGACCCGTTCTGCCGGCGGACATATCCGTGGGGGCACGAAGATGAAAACATGCTCACGCGCTATAAGGCGATGATTGCCATGCGCTGGGAGCATGCCGTCCTGCGGACGGGCGAATGTGCCTTTATCGCGCCCTGCGGTGCTGTACTGGGCGTCATCCGCACGATTCAAAACGGACGGGACGCGTTCGGCAAAAAAGCGGATAACGCGCTTGCCGTAACGCTGATTAACCGCAGTGCGCGGGATGTGGTCGTCTACCTGATGGAGGAAGACGTCGGCGGCGCAAAGACGCTGAAGACCGATTCCGGCGAGACCCTGACCGCTCGGGCGGGCGCGTTCAGCATAAAGCTTTCGGGGCTTCGCGGCGTCACGCTGTTTGCGGAGGAATGACGGTTTTCCGGCGTTCCGGCAAAATGCCGCAAGCTTTACGCAGGTAATTTCCTACACATAAAAAAGCGGGCTGCGCCCGCCTCAGCTTGTTGACATAAGCACGCTTGGCTTGAATAGCAAAATCAAGAGATTCAGCTATTCTTTCATTTGCGGAAAGGGCTATTCTCCCCCCTTCGGGGGAGAATAGCTTTTTGTCTACAGTCTGAAGCGGGCTGAGCCCGCCTTCACTTCCGCCAAAGTTCGCCACACATCAAAGTCTTGCTCACGCGGGCGATTTTACGCAATTTCCTATACGTTAAAAAAGCAGAAGCCTACGCCGCTTTGAAAGCGGATAAGCTTCTGCTTTTTGTGTTATGCAAAGGGCTGCGCCGATTTTGCGGGATTATCGCTCGAACGTCATGTTCAGCGTGGTCTGCCACATCTCGTCGGGCGCAAGGCTGGCGGCGCAGGGCTTCTTCTCCCACTCGATGGGACCGTTGTCCTCGCTGGGGATGCTGTGCCACGGCTCAATGCAGATAAAGCGCATCGGCTCCTGCGGCGTGGACCAGATGAGCGTATAGGGGAAATCCGCGATATCCACCACAATGCGGCGCCCGGTATCCCGCTCGACGACCGCCATCGTCTTGGATTTCAGGTTGACCATACAGTGGCTGTCGTGGGCGAAGAGCTTCGCGCTCAGCGGAATGCGGTCAACGTTTCGCGCCAGATAGTAATCCGGGGAAGCGCAGACCAGTCCGTTCGGCGCGGTATTCAGGCAGAGCGGGGATTCGATCGTATCAAAGACGACGTCGTAGTCCTCGGCGGTGTGCGCATCATCAAACGGCAGAGCGAAGCCCGGATGATAGCCAAAGCCGAAGCGGAGCGTTCCCTTGCCCGTGTTGCGCACGGCGACGCTGTGGCTGATGCGGCGGCCTTCCAGCGTATAGGTGCTGCGCAGGGCGAAATCATACGGGAAATACGCATGGGTTTCCTCGCCGGAGGTCAGTTCGAACGTCAGCTCGTTTGCCGTCTGACTGACGAGCCGATGCTCGAGGTCGCGGGCAAAGCCATGCTGACCGCCCTCGTAAACCTTGCCATCCTCGGCAAGGAAGTGACCGCCGGTCAGCTTGCCCGCATAGGGAAACAGAATCGGCGCATGGCGATTCCAGACCGTGGGATCGGCGCACCAGAGCATCTCCCTGCCCGTGGCGACGTCAATCACGCTGATCATCTCCGCGCCGTGGGAATCGACCGTCAGGCGGATGAACTCGTTTTCGATTGTATAACGCATAAGTGCCTCCTTACAGCAACGTAATTCCGGATTCTTCAAAGACCCTGCGGGTATGCTCGTCCCAGATGGAGGACTGCACCTCGCCGATATGCGCCTTGCCCAGCAGCAGCATGCACAGGCGGGACTGCCCGATGCCGCCGCCCATCGTCAGCGGAAGCTGACCTTCCAGCAGCATCTTATGGAACGGCAGATTTCGGCGGTCATCGCAGCCCGCAAGCGTCAGCTGGCGGTCGAGCGATTCCGGGCTGACGCGGATGCCCATGGAAGAGATTTCCAGCGCACTGTCGAGGATCGGGTTGTAAAAGAGGATATCGCCGTTCATGTCCCAATCGTCATAGTCCGGCGCACGCCCGTCGTGCGGCTTGCCGGAGCGGAGTTTTCCGCCGATGCCCTGAATGAAAATGGTTCCATGCTTCTTGGCGAAGACATTTTCTCTCTGCTTGGGCGTCAGATCGGGATAGAGATCTTCCAATTCCTGCGCGGTGATGAAGGTCACATGGCGGTTCAAAAGCGGCGTATCGCAGAGCTGGGGATACTTGCCGCGCACGGTCAGCTGCGTATCATAAATGCAGGAAACGATGCCCGTGACAGCCTGATGGAGCGTGAAGGGGGTGCGTGCTTCCGGCGTGATGACCTTTTCCCAATCCCACTGGTCGACGTATACGGAGTGTAGGTTATCCAGCTCTTCGTCGCGGCGGATGGCGTTCATATCCGTGTAGATGCCCTTGCCGGGATGGATATCATAGCGATAGAGCGCCATGCGCTTCCATTTGGCGAGGGAATGAACGACCTGCGCCTGAGCGCCCGCACAGGGAATATCGAAGCCGACGGGGCGCTCGACGCCGTTGAGGTCGTCGTTCAGACCGGAGGACGGCTCCACGAACAGCGGCGCAGACACGCGGCGAAGATTCAGCTCGCGGGAGAGCGCATCCTGAAACACACGCTTGATGAGGCTGATGGCGCTCTGCGTTTCATAAAGAGAAAGATGCGGCGCATAGCCCGCGGGGATAAACGATTGACCCATGGGAAATCCCTCTTTTCGTTGAAATATGGGGTACGCCGGGCTGCCGCCCGGATTCCCTTCTTCGCTTCGCAGCGCATTGATCGCGAAGCGGTAAATGAAATGGGAAATTCAAGAACATCAGGTTCTTGGCGGGAGTTTGAGGGCATCGCCCTCGATCGTTCTCCGTTTAAGTATACCGCGACCGTCAGAGATGCGCAAGCAAAATCATCCTTCGCCGAGCGCGAACAGCGCCGCGCCCAGCGCACCGCAGAGGTCGGGGTTTTCGGCAATAAACAGCGGCGCACCGAGCTTCTTTTCCAGCTCGCGGACGACGCCCAGATTCCGCGCAACGCCGCCGGTCATCATATAGGGAGCGCAACCCCGGGCGCGGGCAGCCATGGCGGCGGTCTTTCCCGCGATGGATTGATTCAGACCGTGGATGATGTCGCTGTCCGTGTGGTTGTCCGCGATGAGCGAAATGACTTCGGATTCGGCGAAAACGGTGCACATGCTGGAAATGGTCAGCTCCTTATCCCACTTTAAGCCGCGTCGGCTCATCTCGTCCATGTCCAGCTCCAGCGTCCGCGCCATCATTTCCAGAAAACGCCCCGTGCCTGCGGCGCATTTGTCGTTCATGATAAAATTGCTGACGCTTCCGTCTTCGGAAAGGCAGATGACTTTGCTGTCCTGCCCGCCGATGTCCACGATGGTGCGTGCGGCGGGATTCAGAAAGTGTGCGCCTTTGGCGTGGCAGGTGATCTCTGTTCTGGAATCGGTCGCAAAGGGAATGTGACTGCGTCCGTAACCCGTGGCGACGATGGCGGCAAAGTCGTCGGGCGAAACATTCAGCTTTTGACAGACCTGATCGAGTGCTGCCTGAGCGCCGGTCTGCGCACGCGGTCCGGTTCGGACGATGGCAAAGGCAAGCGTGTTTTTCTGTTCATCCAGCACGACCATGTTCGTCGTGGTCGAACCGCTGTCTATGCCGGCGTAGAGGCCCTTCTTCCCCTTCGTCCGGACGGTTTGCGTTTGGGAAAGCCCGAGACTTTCGCGGAAGGCTTCCAGCCGCGTGGAAAGCTGCCCCATGGCGGCAAGGGTATAATCCGTTTCAATCTTGAGCGTCGGAATGGCGCTCCTTTTTTTCAGATCGGCGTATTCAAAGCCGTAGTAATCGCAGAATTTGACGGTGTGGTAGACGATTGCCCGGAGGTTTTCGTTCTCATAGAGCATTCGGCGTCCGGCGATATCCGTCATGCGCATGCAGGGCGTCATGCGGAGCAACGCCCCGGCGTACCAGTCCATCAGCTGCTCAAAGGAGTAGTCTGCCGCGTCCGCGGGCGGTTCTTCCAGCGTTCTGAGACCGCTGCACGTCAGGTTGACGATCGGAAGAGGAAATGCCGTGCGGATTATGCCCAGCAGCTGGGGGCTGACGCGTGCGCCGAGTATGCCGATAAAGGGTTCATCGGGCAAAAGCAGATGGGAATTATCCCGGCAGGCGGACAAAAAGCGCTCTGCCGAAAACGCGCTCTGCCGATACGCGCCGTAGGCTTTGGCGAAGCGGCAAAGCTCCCGCGCAAAACGCGCCCGGGCGCATCCGTTGTCGTCATGCGGCAAGTCAAACTGGAACATGAAGCGGCGCGGCTTCTGCGCATCCAGCACATCAAACGCTCGGCGCGTGGCATCGCAGCAGTCTGTCAGCACAAGCTCGTCTTCCCCCTGTGCCTGCTGGATCAGCGCTTTGGCGTGACAGCAGAGGTTGGCGTGCGTCAGCGTTTCGGCGGCGGAGAAATCCGCGGCTTCCGCGTCCAGCAGCCTCGCTTCCCCGCCGAAAGCCTGAATCAGCTCGACCGGGGCATATTTACAGCTATACCCAATCATGAAGAAAGCCCCTCCAATTGCTCAAGGAATGCGCTGATGCGCGTGACCATCTGACCGTCCGCGACGTTGCGGCTGTCGCAGCCGTCTCCGTCCAGAACGAGCGTCGGCAGACCGGCATCCGCGAGCATCTGCCGAGCCAGCAATGCCATGCCCATCGTCTGCTTGCAGCCCCAATGGCAAAAGAGGATGACGCCGTCGGCGTTCAGCGCCTTGGCGTTGGCAATCGCGGCGCGGATCCGCCGGATGGACGGACCATTCTGCACGTTGTCGATCAGCCGATGCGCCATGCTTTCATAGGGCTTGTCCGGGTCAAGCTCCCCCGGATAATCCAGCGTCATGTCGCAGCCGACCAGCTCGCATCGCCCATCCTG
>Ga0129311_1001569_pt1 | contig 15909 bp, 18 predicted proteins | sample Go1ome_FD_94435 | JGI IMG/M metagenome (GOLD analysis project Ga0129311, IMG submission 94435) | Western lowland gorrila individual fecal microbial communities from Wisconsin, USA - Go1022B metagenome | ecosystem: Host-associated > Mammals > Digestive system > Large intestine > Fecal | place... | reverse complement strand
GTTATTAATTACTGGCAAAAAAACATAGGCTTGCCTATGGGATGAAAGCCACATGATTTTTACTTAAGTTTTCTACCCGAATTGAGATTAATAAAATCAAAGTATTGAATGGTGGAATAAAATAGCATAAAATAAACATCAGGGAGATTGACTATACTTCCATATCGCAAGATAGAAATTTACCATTAATGTAGTCGTTGGACTGCTTGGAAATAGAAGTTCTTACTTAAATAGATTTATACTTATATTCCAAAGTCTGAAAATGATGTACGATTATAAGCTAAACTTGACAGTAAGAACCCCACGGGCAAGCCCGCGGGAGTAGTCAGTAAAAGGAATGCCTGTGCATTCCTTTTTTTGCGTTGTATAATAAAAAAACGGTTACCCGTTTTTCTTTTTTAAGATGACTTTTGTAACGATAATGATTAATACTAATACAATCGCAGATGAAATATAGAAAGTATTCATTAGTGGTGGTTTACTGAACCATTTAGTAGACTTTGCAATCATACGTGCAGCTAAGGCAATTGAGTAACCAGTAGAAGCAGCACCTACTAAAGCAAGTAATGCTTTGAATAGTTTTCCAGTAACTTCAGTAAATAGAATTGCGATTGCAAGAGTACATAACGCAATGAATATATAAATGACTAATTGCATCGGGGAAACCTCCTTTTCACACTTAGTAAAAGATATCATAAAATCTATACTTTTGCAATGTGTTCTCATAATTAAACAGTAATATGTAAATTATGTGAAAATTTGAGATTATAACGGTGGAGTGTGGACAAATAATGTCCTGTTTGGTACTATTACTTGTGATATAGAAAGAGGTAACAATTATGAGAAGAAGAAAGAGAAATTATAGTTATTCTCCTTACAGACGTCGTAGAAGAATAAGATGGGATAACGTCTTAAAGGTTGTTATTCCTGTAGTTGTTGTATTGGTATTAATTATCACATTTAACTTTTCACGTATTAGATTGGCTATGAAGGGTTATTCATGGTCTCAGCAGTCTGCTGTATTAAAACTCACAAGTGATAAAGTAAAGATGGTTATTGATGATGATTATTTAGATCATTTGGATTCATGGTTAAAACATTCTAAAGATGTTAAGTACTATGCTGATTTTGAAAAGTATCAGTCTCTTCATAAGAAGATGAAATCTGCAGATGTTGTTGATACATTAACACCTTTATTAGATGATCAGATTCCTTCTTTAAAGAAGAAAGGCTTTACTGAAAAACAGATCTGGACAATCTTAAAAACAGCTGATAGCGACGATTTAGATTATATTCTAGATAAAGGCTATAGCTATAATAAGATGAAGAATTATATGGCTGTTTCTGGATTTAAATTCAAGGATATGGATAAATATGAAGCAGCTTATAAATCAAGCAAGAACTATAATTATGCTGTATTAAGTACATCTTATCCATTTATTGGAGATTCTACGAAAGAAGCAACAAGACATACAATCACAAACCCAGCTCGTTACACAACTCTTGTAAAGAAAGGTTTATATCTCCCTTCAGATTATAAACCAAGTGATCTAGTAACACCTGATAAGAAATATATCACTAAGAAATGTGATCATCCAAAGCTAAGAAAAGATGCTTATAAAGCATTCCTTGCTATGCGTAAAGCAGGTGAACAGGAAGGTTACTATATCATGATCAATAGTGGTTATCGTTCATATAGTGAACAGAATGGAATCTACAGAGAATATAAGCAGAAGTGGGGAGAGCTTTATGCAATCCAGCATGTTGCTTTACCTGGTGCAAGTGAACACCAGACAGGACTTGGTATTGATATGAGTTCTGAAAGTGTAAATGAAGGTAAGAGACTTGTATTTGGTGATACATCAGAATATAAATGGGCATGTAAGAATGCACATAAATATGGCTTTGTATTACGTTTTGCGGATGGTACTTCTAAGATTACAGGTATTACACAGGAACCTTGGCATTTCCGCTATGTAGGTAAAAAAGCGGCTAAAATCATGTATGAAAATAACTGGACATTAGAAGAATATTGTCTTTATACAGGAGATCTTCCTGCATTAAAGTCATAATAAATCCGGCATTTGCCGGATTTTTTTGAAGGAGAAATTAATATGTTAAGTATGGTAGAGTATGTACATGAACGTATGCATACATATGATAATTTAGAAATAGGTGTAGACTTCACAATGGGAAATGGTCATGATACAGAAGCTTTAACTAAATGCTGCAAAGAAGTCTATAGTTTTGATATACAAGAAGAAGCACTTAGTCATACAAAAGAGTTAGTAGGAGATCAAGCACATTTAATATGTGATTCTCATGAGAATTTTGATCATTATGTTGATACATTTGATATTGGTATCTTTAATCTAGGGTATTTGCCAGAAGGAGATCATAACATCACAACAACACTTGATGTGACGCAAAGAACCCTTATTAAAGCTATAGAACATATGAAGAAGGTTATCTTTGTTACTTGTTATATTGGTCATCCTCAAGGTAAAGAAGAAGCCTCATGGATTGATAACTACGTATCAGGTTTAGATACACATACATTTAATGTATCTAGCTTTAAGATGATGAATAAAAAGAATGCCCCTTATGTTATTGAAATAGAGAGGAAATAATGAAATATAAAGCACTTATTTTTGATATTGATAATACTTTAGTTAATACACTTGATATGAATATGATTCCATTACAGAAGATTATTTTAGAAGAGAAGGGAGAGAACTGGACTTTAGAAGAAGTCTATCATTTCGCTTCTTATCCAGGTATGAAGGTGATGGAAGAACTAGAAGTGAAGAATCCTGAAGAGGTTTATGCAAGATGGGTAAAATATGTGAATGAATATCAAGCAAGTCCATATGAAGGAATGGATGATGTATTAAAGACATTACATGAAAAATTAAGATTTAGCGTTGTTTCTTCTAAGAATAAGAAACAGTATGATATTGATGTAGTTTCTTTAGGATTAGATGATTATATGGAAGTTGTTGTACTAGAGGATGATACCTCAAAACATAAACCTGATCCTGAACCATTATTATTATGCATGGAACGTTTAGGATTAAATAAGGAAGATGTTATTTATATTGGTGATGCTTATTCAGATCTTCTTGCTTCAAAAAATGCAGGCATTGATTTTGCGTTCGCAAAATGGGGTAGTGTAGAAAGCAAGGATATGAGCGATTCTGATTATATCCTAGAGAAGGTAGAAGATTTATTAAAACTCCTATAAGTGTTATAATGAAACACAAGGAGATGATTGGAATGAAGATAATCGCATTTACAGGTGCAGGAATATCTAAACAGAGTAATATTCCTACATTTATGGAAAGACCTGATGTCAGAGAAAAACTATTTAGAAGCTATGCTCGAAGTCATCATGAAGAATATAACGAAGTGATTAGACAATTAAAAAAGAATATGAATGGTGCTAAGCCTAATGATGCACATATAGCCCTAGCAGAGTATCATATTCCTATTATCACAATGAATATTGATGGATTACATAGACTTGCAGGAAGTGACGCATTAGAACTACATGGTGGTCTACCTGAAGATGATGAAATGGATATTGCTTATTCTTTATACAATAAGCCAGTTCTTTATGGTGATCCAGCACCAAACTATCAATTGGCTTATGAAATGGTATATACATTACAGCCAGGAGATGTATTTCTAGTTGTAGGATGTTCATTCCATACAGGTATATCTGTGGATTTAAGAGAAGTGGCTAAGTCTAGAGGTGCGCGTATTATTGAGATACAGGAAGATGCAGCACATAATGTAAGAAAAGTGTTAGAAGAATTAACGGAAGGATGATGTGAATGGAGTTGTTTCATGGTTGTAACGTAGTCGTTGATTTTCCTAAAATTATTACTGATGGCTATTATAAAGATTTTGGCTATGGGTTCTATTGTACAAGTTTAGAAAAACAAGCAAAAAGATGGGCGTTAGTAAAACCACGCGGCCATATTGTGAATGTCTATGAATATGTAGAAAATCGAACATTAAATACTCTTGTGTTTAACGAAATGAGTGATGAATGGCTTGACTTTGTGGTTAAATGTAGACGCGGTATCAAACATGATTATGATTGCGTGGAAGGACCTGTGGCGGATGATACAATCTGGAACTATGTGGATGATTTTACACGTGGATATATATCTAGAGAAGCTTTCTGGGAACTTGTTAAGTTCAAGTATCCGACACATCAAATTGTATTTTGTACAGAGGGTGCGTTAAAACAACTTCATTTCAAAAGGAACTATACGCTATGATAAATAAGTATTTTGAAGATGAAGAGATTAAACAGAATGATCTTTTCTTTATGTGTTCTATGGTTGAACGCGTTGCACGAAAGATTCATCAAAGAAATAGATATGTTGTTAATGCGATAGGTTACGATAACTTGTATCATTTGATTAGCCTTGCTAATGTATTACATAGTGAAAATCCTGATAAGGTAGCAAGTGACTGGATTAAAGAGTATTCATTAGAAGAAGGTACATTTGATATCATGGATGTTGATTATGAACTTTGTACAATTATACCTACACCATTAGATATGGGGAAGGTGTACACACGTTTGATTGTAGACACAGCGCCAATCAATGAGGATTATGTATCTGGGATGATACGTGTTTATAATGACAAAATATGTGACACGATTGATTCTTATACAAATGGTGCATTCTATGAACCGTCTTATGTGATTGCAAGAGCATATAAAGAAGGAGAATTCTAATAGAAAAAATGAATCAAACAATTTATTACCACTTACCAGGATTATTTGAATTCTATGAATTATATAGGAAATTCCTTCCTCTCTTTTATAATCATAGAGAATACTTCTATGACTGGTGTGAGATAGGCTCTATTTATGGTGCTCCAATGGACTGTTTATGGGGTGGAGGAAGACTTGGAGAAGGAGAAGATAATCCTCGTGAAGTATTAGATTTGATGAAGACATATCATATTTCTGCAAGACTTACTTTTAGTAATTCTATGTTAGAAGAAGAACATCTCTTAGATCCTAAATGCAATACATTATGTAGATTATTTGATGAAGCAGAAAACAATGGGGTTATTGTACATTCAGAACTCTTATTACATTATTTAATGGAAAAATATCCACATCTCTATTTTGTCTCTTCTACAACAAAAGTCATTACTGATTTTAATGAATTCAAAGAAGAATGTGAGAGAGAAGAATTCCGTTATGTTGTTCCTGATTTTCGTTTAAATAAGAAATTAAAATTATTATCTACAATTAAACAGAAGGATAAAGTAGAATTCTTATGTAATGAATGCTGTTATGTAGGATGCCAGGATAGAAAGAAATGTTATGAAACAGTGAGTTTACAAAATCTAGGTAAAGATATACCTGATCATATTTGTCATGCACCCAATGCACAATTTGGTTATCGTTTCTCTCATGCTATGCATAATCCTTCATTTATTAGTATTGAAGATATACAAGCTATTTATAGACCGCTAGGTTTTACACAGTTCAAGATAGAAGGCAGAAGTCTTGGCAGTGCACTTGTATTAGAGTTTTTACTCTATTATATGGTTAAACCAGAATATCAAATCAATGTAAGAGAAGAAATCTATCTTGATAATATGCTTGATCTTTTTTAGGTGTTATAATGGATGAGAAAGAGAGGTTTCATATGAACGCATTAAAAGTAATGGAATTTGCGAAAGGACTGCTTTTAATTGATTCTCCTACAGGATATACAAAAGCAGTCATTGATTTTTATGAAAGGGAAGTAAAGGCCTTAGGCTATGAAACAATGCATACCAATAAAGGTAACCTCATTGTGAAAGTACCAGGTCTTAGTCATTGTACGAAAGCATTATGTGCCCATGTTGATACTTTAGGCTTAATGGTAAGAAGCATTAAAGAAGATGGTACACTTGCCTTTACTTTAGTAGGAGGTCCTATTGTTCCTACATTAGATGGTGAATATTGTAAAATTGTGACAAGAGATGGGAGAACTTATACAGGTACTATTCTTTCTAACTCACCAAGTGCTCATGTCTATGATGATTCTAAGAATGCCCCTAGAACTGATATGACAATGCATGTACGTATTGATGAATGTGTATCATCTAAGAAAGAAGTAGAAGAATTAGGTATCATGCCAGGAGATTATATCTGTATTGATCCTAAAACAACAATTACACCAAGTGGCTTTATTAAATCAAGATTCCTAGATGATAAACTAAGTGTTGCTATTTTATATGGCTTATTAAAGACAATGAAAGAAGAATTCATCGTACCTAGTGATACATGGTATTTCTTGATTTCTACTTATGAAGAAGTAGGTCATGGCTGTGCTTATATTCCAGAAGAAATTGAAGAAGTCATTGCGGTAGATATGGGATGTATTGGTAAAGATTTAAGCTGCACTGAAAGAGATGTTTCTATTTGTGCAAAGGATTCAAGTGGTCCTTATGATTATCAGATGACTACAGCACTTATTAATCTTGCGAAAGATAACCAGTTATCTTATGCGGTAGATATTTACCCATTCTATAGTTCTGATGTTTCTGCATCTCTAAGAGGTGGACAGGATATCAGAGGTGCATTAATTGGTCCAGGTGTGGCTGCAAGCCATGGTATGGAACGTTCACATGTTGATGCAGTAGATAACACAATGAAGTTGTTAGTTGCTTATATGACAAAAAAAGACTGATGCTTATTTGCATCAGCCTTTTTCTTTTATGATGATTATTCAACTACTGTAACGTTAGCTGCCTGTGGTCCACGATCGCCTTCAACAACGTCAAATTCAACAGTCTGGCCTTCTTCTAAAGTCTTGTATCCATCAGCGTTGATTGCAGAGAAATGAACGAAGATATCTTTGCTCTGTCCTTCTACTGTAATGAATCCATAACCTTTTTCAGCCTTAAACCATTTTACTTTACCTGTCATCTGACATACCTCCTGTAAATTGCAATACATCAAGCAACTTTATTATAGGCTTTTGCAATCGATAGTGTACTACTGATAAAAAACCAATACAAAATGTCCTGTGTAACTGCTATACATATCATATCACATGTATAAAATAATAACAAGAAAAATGGAAATTCAACACGTAATATGTTATGCTTTTTCTGTTGACAAAGAAAAGAAAATTCTTAGAATAATGGAGATGGGGTGTAATGATATGATGAATAAATATGCTGAATTAATAGTTAAAAAAGGCGTTAATCTTCAAAAAGGTCAGAAACTTATTGTCACTGCTGATGTTGAATGTGCCTCTTTAGTGAAAGCTATCGCAAAAGAAGCTTATAAAGCAGGGGCTCAGGATGTAATTGCACATTATGTGGATGAGGATATTACAAGACTCAGATATGAACATAATGATGTAGATTATTTCAAGAATGTACCTGATTATCTTGTTGAATTACGTAACAAGTATGCTTTAGAACATGCAGCTGTAGTCACTATTACATCAGAGAATCCTGATGGATTTAAAGGCATTGATCCTTTAAAGATGGCAACATACAGTAAAGCCATGCACGAACAGGCAAAGACATTCTATGATCATTTAGATCTAGGTATTGATCGCTGGTGTATTGTTGGTGCACCTTCTCTTAAGTGGGCCAATAAGGTATTCCCTGATATGAACAACCAGGAAGCTATAGAAGCCTTGTGGAAGGCTATCTATCATGTATGTTATGTAGATACAAAAGATCCTTTAAATGCCTGGGAAATGCATCGTGCGTCTTTTGAAGAACGTGTTAAGACACTTAATGAGATGTCTATCGACTACTTACACTATACAAATAGTCTAGGAACTGATTTAAAAGTATACATGAATAAAGATTATTTATTCGCAGGTGGAGGAAGTTATACAACAGATGGTGTGTATTCTTTCCCTAATATGCCTACAGAAGAAATCTTCACTTCTCCAGACTATCGAAAGACAGAAGGTATTGTTTATTCTTCATTACCATTTAATCACGGTGGTTCACTCGTTGATGATTTCTATATTCGATTTAAGGAAGGTCGTGTTATAGACTTTGATGCTAAGACTGGTAAAGATGTACTTGCAAGCATCATTGATACGGACGTTGGAGCTCATTACTTAGGAGAAGTCGCTCTTGTACCTGTTGATTCTCCTATATCAGAAATGGGACTATTATTCTATAACACATTATTTGATGAGAATGCAGCATGTCATCTTGCTCTTGGTAAAGGATTCAATGAATGCATTAAGGGCGGTTATGAGATGACTAAGGAAGAATTATATAAACATGGTGTTAATGATTCATTCACACATGTTGATTTTATGATTGGGACAAAAGACCTAAACATTGAAGCAGTAACTCAAGATGGTGAAACAGTACAGATCTTCAAGAATGGTCAATTCGTAATTTAAGGAGGCTATATGTCAGAATTTGTAGATAAAGTAAGTAAACGTCGTACGTTTGCGATTATTTCTCACCCGGATGCTGGTAAAACAACATTAACTGAAAAGTTCTTATTATATGGTGGAGCTATTCAGGAAGCCGGTATGGTTAAGGGTAAGCAGAATATGCGTCATGCAGTCAGTGACTGGATGGAAATTGAAAAACAGAGAGGGATTTCTGTTACATCTTCAGTATTACAGTTTAACTATGATGGTTTCTGTATCAATATCCTAGATACTCCAGGTCATCAGGACTTCTCAGAAGATACATATCGTACATTAATGGCAGCTGACTCAGCAGTCATGGTCATTGATGCATCTAAGGGTGTCGAAGCACAGACACGTAAGTTATTCAAGGTTTGTGCAATGAGACATATTCCTATCTTTACTTTCATCAACAAGATGGATAGAGAAGCCAAAGACCCTTATGAATTAATGGAAGAAATTGAACAGGAATTAGGTATGGATACATGTCCTGTTAACTGGCCTATTGGATGTGGTAAACAGTTCAAGGGTGTTTATGAAAGAGAATCTAAGAAAGTAATTCGTTTCGTACCAGTACAGGGTGGTAAGAAGGAAGTACAGGAAATCATTACTGATTATGATGATCCTGAATTAATTAAAGAAATCGGTGAAGATTATTATGCCACTCTTCAGGATGATGTAGAGTTACTAGATGGTGCAGGTGCAGAATTTGATCTAGAAAGAGTACATCGTGGAGAATTATCACCTGTATGTTTTGGTAGTGCCTTAACGAACTTTGGTGTAGAACCATTCTTACATCATTTCTTAGACTATTCTATGCCTCCTCAGCCAAAACAGAGTGATGATGGACCAATTGATCCATTCAATGAAGATTTCAGTGCATTTGTATTCAAGATTCAGGCAAACATGAATAAAGCCCATAGAGATAGAATGGCTTTCATGCGTATTACTTCTGGTAAATATACTAAGGGTATGGAAGTATTCCATATGCAGGGAAATAAGAAGATTAAATTAAGTCAGTCTAAACAGTTAATGGCGGATGACCGTGAAGAAATCCAGGAAGCATATTCTGGAGATATCATCGGTGTATTTGATCCAGGTATTTTCTCTATTGGTGATACAATTTGTACACCTAAGCATAAATTCAAGTTTGAAGGTATTCCTACATTCGCTCCTGAACATTTCGCACGTATCCGTAATACAGATACAATGAAGCGTAAACAGTTCGTTAAGGGTGTAGAACAGATTGCTCAGGAAGGGGCTATCCAGATCTTCACTGAAATTGGTGGTTCTATGGAAGAAATCATCGTAGGTGTAGTAGGTGTCCTTCAGTTTGAAGTACTTGAATATCGTTTAAAGAACGAATATAACGTTACTATTAAAAGAGAACCTTTAGGATATCAGTTCATCAGATGGATTGATAATGAAGAAATTGATCTATATAGTTTGAATTTATCTTCAGATACAAAGAGAGTTCAGGATTTAAGAGGAAAGTATTTATTACTCTTCTCTAATCAGTGGGGAATCAACTGGGCAACTGATAAGAATAAAGAATTAATCTTATCAGAGTTCTCTAAAAACTAATGAAAAAGAATTGGCGTTATTGGTGGACGCTTTTGTACTTTGTAGTTTATCTGGTATGTTTCTTCTTTATTGAACATTTCATGCCAGTGACACAATATCATATGATTTCTACATCAATAGATCATATGATTCCTTTTAATGAATGGTTTGTATTCTTCTATATCAGCTGGTTTGGGTATATCTTCTTCTCTTTCTGGTATTTCTTCTTTAAAGATAAGAAAGAGTACTTACAGATGATCACATTCCTATTTACCGGAATGACACTCTTTGTATTAATTTCTATGATTTATCCTAATGGATTAGATATTAGACCAAAACATCTGCATCATAGTAATATTGCGTTAATGCTTGTTGATCTGTTATATAAGATTGATACACCGACCAATGTATTACCTAGCATTCATATTTTTAATTCTATTGGTATGTGTATGGCGTTTAGCAAGTCAAAGCATACAACCAGTATTATGAAGATAGGAACTACAATCCTTACAATAGGAATTATTATTTCAACATTCTTAATTAAACAGCATGGAATCATTGATGCCATTTCAGCAATTGTGCTATCAATTATTCTCTATATTATTGTTTATAAGAAGAAAATCTATTTTCTTAAAAGAAACGCTTAAAAAGTTCATGGGCAACCATGAACTTTTTTTAAACTTCTTCGACTTTTACATACACATCCATCAACTGATGACACTCACCAGTAAAATTGAATAAACCTTTATCTAATATAGTATCATTAAAATCTCTTCCATGAGAAAGCTTAATATATTTTTCATCAGCTTCACAGTTATTTGTTGGATCAAGATGAATGAAGTGATCGCCCACATAGGCATCCACCCATGCATGAGTCGCTCCTTCACCAATCATCATGCCTACTACATAACGTGCAGGAATATGAAGCGTTCTTAAAGCACTAATAAGAATATGAGAATAATCCTGACATACTCCAATTTGTGCATGGAATGCTTCTTTAGCTGTTGTAGAATTATTGGTAGAACCAGGTACATAAGTCATATGTTCATAGACTTTATGCATTAAATGCCAGGCTGTTTCCTCCGGTGTAGCACGTTTATTCTTTCTTGCAAATTCTATAATCTCATCACTTGGTTCTGTAAGAGGTGTTGGATATTTATAAATAGGATAAGATGGGCGCTGAGCACTTAAGGGGGTATTGCTGGTGATGACTGTTCCTTGTATATGGAATTCAAATAGGTCATGTGGTGTCATACAGCTTCCTACATAAGTAGGATTTCCAAAACCATCTTGAATACGTGTGACAGGAATCGCAGGAAGAATCTTATAGTTGATTTCTCGTACTATCTGATGTGTACCGTTACGGGGGATACATCTTAACTGAAAGTAATGATGTTCTATTGGTGTATCAAATCTGACTTTATAGTGATATTCAAATTTTAAAGTTTTCATCTAATAATTAAATGCATTCGTTACTTTATGAATATAGTCAATAAGAGAAGATTTATAAATGGTTTCTAAATCTAACTCTTGTAAAAGGAGAGTTTTTGTATAAAGTTCATTTGATACATCGAGAAGCTTATATTCATTTTTAGTAATTTGATCTATTGGATAATCTAGTCTTACATAGAGGTCTAAACGCTCTATATATTCTCCTAGCTTGATAATATTTAATGCGGCATTATCATCTATATACTCTTCCATACCACCCTTAAAAGCAAGAATATCATCTAATACATTCTGCAATAAAAGAACAGGTGCTTCTGATTCACTGATTGTTTCAAAAGTATTGACACCCATCTGAATATAAGAAAGCAGTTTAGAAGAGATATCTTCTCTCAAGATAATCGCATTATCATAAGCACGTTTTAAGTTGCATGCAATACTATCTGGATTATCCATATCATACAGATAAGACATCATAAAATGCGCTTCATTAAAATAAATATTAGGAATATCAAGCTGTTGACAATATTGGATATACAACTGGTCATCTTGATCCAACATTGTATCAAAAATATTCATATAATGCAGGGTTGTTGTATAAACCCTCTCTAAATATCGTCCTAGCCAGAATAAATGATTGGCTTTTTCTATTGTGATAGCACCCATGTATCTTTAAATCCTCCTCCCTGTGATGAATTCACTACAAATGAATCAGGGTTTCTAGAAAAACGTGTTAATCCAGAACACCATACTTTAGTTGTTTCACCACTTAATACAAACGCACGTAAATCTGCTTTTCTCTTTACAATTTTATTGTCTTCACTAATATCCAAGTCAATAAAATCAATGACTTCCTGGGCAATCCAGCGACGTGGTTCCTTTTTGATAAGTTCAATTAAATCATTGAGCTTTTCTTCACTTAAATCTTTTCCAAATACTACACCATAACCACCTGCTTCAGCGACATCCTTAATAACTAAGCTTTTAATATTCTTTAATACATAGTCTCGATCTTCTTTAAAGAAAGGAAGATAAGTAGGTGCATTTTTAAGAATAGGCTTTTCTTTGAGATAGTATTCAATCATCTTAGGTACAAAGTAATAGATTCCTTTATCATCCGCCACGCCATTACCTGGTGCATTTACAATCGCAACATTGCCTGAACGATAGACAGACATCAGATGTGGTATACCAATCAATGATTCTGGAAGAAAAGTCATAGGATCTAAGTATTCATCGGAAATTCTACGATATAAACATCCTACTTTCACTTTCTCTCCAATAGAGTTTTTATAATAAAGATGGTTGTCTTCTACAAATAGTTCATTGTTTTCAGCAAGCACAGCACCTGTCTTTTCTGCAAGATAACTATGTTCAAAATAAGCTGAATTGAAACGTCCTGGTGTTAAAATACAATTAATACCACCTGTATTGACATAATCCATTGTTTCCTTGAGTAACTTCCCATAGTTTCTATTATCCATCACATGATGATGTACATAGGTCATAGGAGAAGCACGGCGGGTCAATTCTCGTGCAATCATTGGATAACTAGCACCAGAAGGTATTCTCAAGTTATCCTCTAGAATATACCATTCTTTGTCTTTACCCTGTACAAGGTCTATCCCTGAAATGTGACTGAATATACCATGAGGAGGCATAATATTGTGACATTCTGGAAGATAACCAGATGCACTAAAGACAAATTCTTCAGGAATAATTCCATCGTGAATGATATTATATTCACCACTATAAATATCTCTTAGAAATGCATTTAGTGCATCAACTCTTTGAATCAGTCCTTTTTCTAAGTAATTAAATTCTTCTTTTGAAATAATACGAGGTATTGCATCAAAAGGGAAAAACTGTTCTTTGAATTCGTTATTCTTATATATTCCGAATTTCACACCATAACGTTTAAGTAGATTGTTGATATCTTTTTCGTATTTAATGAGTGAATTCATAATATCGCCTCCTTTGTTATGATAATAAATTATCACTATAATAAATGTGTGTCAATAATAAATCGAATAATCATTTCCTAGCCCCATATCTTTTGTGTTAGAATACATACAGGGAGTGATAGTAATGAAAATATTAGCGGCATTTGATTCTTTTAAAGAAAGTATGTCTGCGTATGCTGCAGGAGAAGCAGTACAAAGAGCTTATAATAATGTACATATATGTCCTTTAGCTGATGGTGGTGAAGGGACCATGGAGGTTATGAATACTTACTTACATGGAGATATTCATGAAATAGAAGTATCAGGACCTTTATTTAAGACAGTTCATGCAAAACTCGCCATTGTGGATGATTTGGCTGTAATAGAAAGCGCACAGGCTTGTGGACTTGATTACTTAACAGAAGAAGAAAAGAATGGTACAGAAGCAACATCTTATGGTGTAGGAGAAATGATGAAGTATGCCTATGACCAGGGTGTAAGACGTTTTCTTCTCACATTAGGTGGTACTGCCTGTAATGATGGTGGTATTGGCTTATTAAGTGGTATGGGATATGGTTTCTTTGATCAGTTTGATCAGCGTATTCCAATGAATGCAAGAGGCTTAGAAACACTTGATCATATCAAAAAAACTCGTTTAGATTTAGATAATATAGAGGTAGAAGGGGCATGTGATGTTTCTAATCCACTATGTGGAAAAGAAGGAGCTACTTATATCTTTGGTCCACAAAAGAAAGTCAAAAATCTAGAAAAGACAGATCAGGCAATGAAGCATTATGCAGAAGTTATGAGCGAATTAGTAGGAAAAGATGATTCATGTACACCTGGTGCAGGGGCAGCAGGTGGTATGGGATATGCGATAGTCACAGGACTTAATGGTAAACTTGTCACTGGTTTTGATGCGGTCAGCCGTACAGTTCATCTAGAAGAAGCAATCCAAGAAGCTGATATTATTTTTACGGGTGAAGGTAAGATGGATCATCAGACGCTTTATGGTAAGACACCAATGGGTGTATTGCGTTTGGCACAGAAATACAATAAACCTGTTGTCGCATTTTGTGGAAAATGTGAGGATAAAGAAGTATTACTAGAAGCAGGATTTGAGGATGTACGCTGTATTAATCATACAGATGAACCACTTTCTGTATTATTAGAAAAAGGTCCACAGTATTTAGAAGAAGAAGTCAAACGTTATCTGGAGGAAAAGAATGTATAAAGTTACTAAAGATGAACTATTATTGGATTCTCTTGTAGAACATCTACGTAAGAAGAGAAATGATTGTAAGAATTTATTGAAATATAAATCAGTACAGGTGAATGGCGAAGTACAGACATATCATGCTTTTGAATTACATCCAGGAGATGAAGTAGAAGTAGGCAAGAAGACAAATCTTCCTTTTGAACTTCTTTATGAGGATGATGATATGATTGTGATTAATAAGCCATCTGGACTTGTGAGTGAAGAGACACGTAATAATAAATATCAGACAGCTTTTTATATGGTGATGGAATATTGTCGTAAGAAGAGACAACAGTGTTATTTAGTGCATCGTTTAGACCAGGATACGTCTGGTGTACTCATGTTTGTGAAAAATAAGAAACTCTATCAGGAGTTAACACATAACTGGAATAAGTATGTTAAAACAAGGGGCTATGTTGCCATATTAGAAGGACAATGTCGTAAGTCAGGTACAATTAAAAACCATTTAGTAGAAGATAAGCAGTTAAAAATGCGTATTGCGAAAGAAGGACAATTGGCTATTACACACTATAAACCATTAGAAGTCTCTAAAGATTATACAATGATGGAAGTATTCTTAGATACAGGGCGTAAGAATCAGATTCGTGTTCATATGGCTTCCTTAAATCATCCTATTATTGGTGATAAGAAATATGGAGCACGTACAAATCCTTTAAAGAGATTAGGATTACATGCACATGAATTTGCCTTCACACATCCTTTTACACATAAAACTATGACCTTTAAAGCACCAATTCCTTCTTCTTTTACACAGATGTTTAAATCTTCTAGAAAGTAAGGAGAATACAATGAAGCATAGTAAACGAATTGGTCAAATTATAGTACTTGCGTTATGTGTTTTTGCGGTCTTTTGTGGACTTAAAATAAGAGATAAAATCAGATTACAGAAGGAAGTTGTCTTGAGTGTCAGTGTACATCCTTATGGACTTAGGGACGAGAAAGAAACATATTTAGTAGCTACACAGGTATTCTTTCCTAAGGCTGTCAATATGTCTCAAGCAAGTTTTACTGTAGGTGATCTGAGTCAGCTTGGTGAAGTGAATGAGACACTTTCTAAAGATAAGACTTTAACTGAAGATTATTATAAGAGTAAGGTGTTACTTGAAAAGAATACACGCGTTATGATTGATTATAAGATTGTCCAGATGGACCGTCCGATGGATATAGAAAATCTCACAGTTAAGGCAACTATTAAGTATAGAGGTGTCAAGATTCATGCAGTCAATGGTGTTATTACAGAAATCTAAAATTAATC
>Ga0129311_1001566_pt1 | contig 15945 bp, 19 predicted proteins | sample Go1ome_FD_94435 | JGI IMG/M metagenome (GOLD analysis project Ga0129311, IMG submission 94435) | Western lowland gorrila individual fecal microbial communities from Wisconsin, USA - Go1022B metagenome | ecosystem: Host-associated > Mammals > Digestive system > Large intestine > Fecal | place... | reverse complement strand
GATGGCTGAGTCCCAGAGAATTCATAGAAAAATATAAAAGTCAAGAAGAATCGTTATTTGCAATATAGGTGCTCAAAGTATTTATTTTAAATAATTTGTGACAAATGATTGACTAACCTACAAGAAAATATAAAAAAATTCCTGAAAACCATTGACAAATTTACTTTTTTGTAATAAAATAGTTCAGACAAATTAGCATATGAATTAAATTTAAAACTTCTCCCCGGTAGTTTTGGATTTAAATACATATATATTAATATTTTAAAATTAAAAATTCAATAAACGAAGAAAGGAAGTTAGTTACAATGAACAACGTAACATATAGTGCTAAAAAAGGCGAAGTAGAAAGCAAATGGTATATAATTGACGCAGCAAACAAACCATTAGGTAGAGTTGCAACAGAAGCTGCTAAATTATTAAGAGGAAAACACAAACCAACATTTACACCTAATATTGATACAGGTGATCATGTTATTATTATCAATGCAAAAGATGTTATTTTAACAGGAAATAAAATGGACCAAAAAGTTTATAGACATCATTCAGGATACATTGGAGGAATGAAAGAAGTTTCTGCAAGAGTAATGATTGAAAACAATCCAGAAAAAGCTATTACATTAGCAGTTAAAGGAATGTTACCACACAATTCTTTAGGTAGACAAAGTCTTAAAAAATTAAGAGTTTATGCAGGTAGCGAACATGAAAATGCAGCACAAAAACCAGAAGTTTGGGAGGTAAGTAAATAATGGCTAATAAAGAAAATATAGTTTATTATGGTACAGGTAGAAGAAAATCTTCTATCGCTAGAGTTAGAATAGTAGAAGGTTCTGGAAAAATTACAATCAATGGAAAAGATATTGATGAATTTTTCGGATTAGAAACTTTAAAAGTTATAGTTAGACAACCATTAACAGTTACAAATACAGCAGCTAAATATGATGTTATAGCTAATGTAAAAGGTGGCGGAATTACAGGTCAAGCAGGAGCTGTAAGACATGGATTAGCTAGAGCTTTAAATGAAGCAAATGCAGAATTTAGACCAGCATTAAAAACAAACGGATTCTTAACAAGAGATCCTCGTATGAAAGAAAGAAAGAAATATGGTCTTAAAAAAGCAAGAAAAGCTCCACAATTCTCAAAAAGATAATATTTTATACATATACAAAAATTCTCGGATTTATATCCGAGGATTTTTTGTTTGAAATAAATAAAAATCTAATAAATTTTGAATATTTTACACAATACATCTATATTTATTAAATATAAAAGTAGGTGAAAAAGTGAAAAAAGAAAAAATAAATGCCAAAAATAAAAAAGAAAGTTTTAGTCAAGCTGTTGTAACGCTTGTGATTTCACAAATACTAATAAAAATGCTTGGACTTGTTTATACTTTATACTTAACAAATAGAGAGAGTTTTGGAGATAGAGGGAATGGAATATTAGCAAGTGGGTACCAAATTTATGCAATGCTACTTACAATTTCGTCAATAGGAGTACCAAATGCTATTTCAAAACTAGTATCAGAAAGAGTGGCAATAGGAGACAATAAAGGCGCACACAGAATTTTTAAAATAGCATTTGCAACATTTGCTTTAATAGGTGCAATAGGAAGTTTGCTATTATTTTTAGGGGCTGGAGTAATTGCAAAAGAATGGCTTCAAATTCCAGAAGCAGAAATGACATTAGTTGCACTGGCTCCGGCAATATTTTTTGTCGCAATAGCAAGTGTTATGAGAGGATATTTTAATGGAAGGCAAAGTATGAAAACTACAGCTAGGTCTCAAACTTTGGAACAAATATTTAAAACTCTTCTTACAATTATAATAGTTGAAATAGTTGCAATGCTTTCAAATGTATCAACTCAATGGATGGCAGCGGGAGCAAATTTAGCAACAACACTTGCAACATTTTTAGGATTTGGATATTTAAATTTATATTACAAAAAAGAAAGAAAGATTATAGCGGTTGAAATAAAACAATCAATAAACTATAAGCATGAAAGAGTAAAAACAATAATAAAAAAAATAATAATGGTATCAGCGCCAATTGCTTTAACAGCAATACTATCTTCTATAAATAAAAATATAGATTCATTTACAGTAGTAAGGTCTTTAAAAAAATTCATGCCAGAAGATATGGCAACGGCTCAATATGGTATTTTAGGAGGAAAGGTAGATACATTAACCAATTTACCTTTAGCAATAAATGTTGCATTTTCAACAGCTCTAGTTCCAACAATTTCAGCTGCTAAAGCGAAAAAAGATAAAAAAACTATAAAAGAAAAAACTACTTTTTCCTTATTAGTTTCAATGTTAATAGCATTACCATGTACAGTAGGAATGTGTATATATTCAGAACAAATACTAAATCTATTATTTCCAAAAGCTAGTGCTGGAGCAGCAATTCTACAAATAAGTTCATTAACAATGCTATTTACTATATTAGACCAAACAATAAATGGAGCATTACAAGGATATGGTAAACTTATGGTTCCGGCTATGTCTCTAGGAGTGCGGAGTAATTGTGAAATTGGTATTAAATTTAATTTTGGTTCCAATACCAGAAGTGGGGGTACAAGGAGCAGCGTGGGCATCTGTTGCGTGCCATTGTGTTGCATTTATAATAGCAATTACTTCTTTAATTAAACATTTAGAAATAAAATTTAATATAACAAAATTTATTATAAAACCTGCTATGGCAACAACGATTATGGCATTTTGCTCATTATTTATATATAAAATAATAAATGGTATAATTCCGACGAGATTGGCTACAATAATTGCAATAGCATTTGCTGTAATAGTCTATTTAATGGCGATTGTAGCGCTTAAGATATTCACTAAAAAAGAAATATCCTCATTGCCAATGGGAGAAAAAATTTGTAAATCCCTTGAAAGAACTAAAATATATTAAATTTTTTAGAAAAAAAAGAAGGATTTTAGCTTATTTTGGCGAATATTATTATTGTAGTTATAAAAAAGGCTTAAAATAAGCACTTTTGCTACATAGTTTAAATCTTATAGGAGGTAATTTAAATGAACAAAGCTGAATTAATCGCAGCAGTAGCTGCAAAAACAGGAGACACAAAAAAAGCAGCTGAAGCATCAATCAACGCTTTTGTTGAAGCTGTTACAGAATCTTTAAAGAAAGGTGACAAAGTTCAATTAGTTGGATTTGGATCTTTCGAAGTAAGAAAAAGAGCAGCTAGAAAAGGAAGAAACCCACAAACTAAAGAAGAAATCAAAATACCTGCATCAAAAGCTCCAGTATTCAAAGCTGGTAAAGCATTAAAAGATTTAGTAAACAAAAAATAAGAATTTAATATAAATAATATAAATATATGAATTCATATAAAGAGACTTGAGAAAAAGTCTCTTTTTTTTGCCAAAACACTTGACAAATGGCAAAAAATAGTGTAAAGTAATATAGCATTACAAATTAAGAGGTAGTAAAAATGGAAGAAAAAGTAAAAATAAGTATGTTAATTGAAACTTATGGCAAACTTCTAACTGAAAAGCAAAATCAGATTTTAAATGACTACTACAACAACGATTTGTCTCTATCAGAAATAGCTGAAAACGAAGGTATTACAAGACAAGCTGTTAGAGATATCATAAAGAAAGGGGAGAAAAAACTTTTCGAGTACGAGGAAAAGCTATTATTTATGAAAAGAACGATAGAAACGAATAGGAAAATAGAAAAAGCATTAAATGAACTAACGAAAATTCAAAAAGATTACTCAGACAAACAAATAGCAATAGTGCTAGAACATATAAAAAAAGAATTAAACTGCTTAGTTTAGAATTTTACTAAAACACGAATGGGGGAATAAATTATGGCATTTGAAGGTTTATCATCAAGATTACAAGAAATAACAAGAAAAATTAGAGGAAAAGCAAGAATAACAGAAAGCGATTTAAAAGAAATGCTAAGAGAAGTAAAACTTGCTTTGCTAGAAGCTGATGTAAACTATAAAATTGTCAAAGAATTTATTGCAACTATTCAAGAAAAAGCACTTGGGCAAGATGTTATGAAATCTTTAACACCTGGTCAACAAGTTGTAAAAATAGTAAAAGATGAATTAGTTAATTTACTTGGAGAGAAGGAAAGTAAAGTAAATTTTACTCCAAATCCACCTACAATAGTAATGCTTGTGGGGTTACAAGGTTCAGGTAAAACAACAACAGCAGGAAAATTAGCAAACTTGTTTAGAAAACAAGGTAAAAAACCACTATTAGTTGCATGCGATGTTTATAGACCAGCAGCTATAAAACAACTTCAAGTTGTTGGAGCACAGTTAAATATACCAGTTTACAGCAATGAATCAACTAAAGATGTTGTTCAAATAAGTAAACAAGCAATAAATGTTGCTTATTCAAAACTAAATGATGTCATAATACTAGATACAGCAGGTCGTTTACATATAGACGAAGCTCTAATGGATGAACTTAAAAATGTAAAAAACGGAGTACATCCGCATGAAATTTTACTTGTAGTAGATAGTATGACAGGGCAAGATGCAGTAAATGTTTCAGAAAAATTTAACGAAGCACTAGGAATTGATGGAGTTATCCTAACAAAACTAGATGGTGATACACGTGGTGGTGCTGCACTTTCAGTAAAAAAAGTAACAGGAAAACCAATAAAATTTGCTGCAACAGGTGAAAAACTAAGCGATATAGAAGTATTTCATCCAGAAAGAATGGCACAAAGAATTCTTGGAATGGGAGACATCTTATCAATAATAGAAAAAGCAGAAGAAACTTTTGACTTAGAACAGGCAGAAAAATTAGAAAAACAATTAAAGAAAAAAGAATTAGATTTAGATGACTATTTAGCCCAACTAAGGCAAATGAAAAAAATGGGTTCATTCTCATCAATATTAAAAATGATACCAGGGATGAACAAATTTAAAGATTTAAAAGTTGATGACAAAGAATTTACAAGAATAGAAGCTATAATCTGTTCTATGACAAAAAAAGAAAAACAAAATACAAAACTTTTAAATGCAAGTAGAAGACAAAGAATTGCAAAAGGTAGTGGAACAAGTGTACAAGACATAAACAAATTCATAAAATCATTTGAAATGACACAAAAAATGATGAAACAAATTCAAGGAAACAAAGGTGGATTAAGAAAAATGATGAAAGGCATGAATTTGGATGAAAATGCACTTAAAAATTTTAAAATGTAATTTAAATTTGTTATTTATTTTTATATTATATATTATTTTATAATACCTTGGTGTCGCAACTTCCAGATTTTAAAAATACTAGTCTATAAGTTGCTCCAGTCGCCCTGCGCTTCGCTTCGGTTGATCGCTTACGCGGTATTATAAAATAATATATAAATAAAATAAAAATATATAAATATAAAATTATAAAATTTCGGAGGTGAATTTAAAATGGTAAAAATTAGATTACAAAGACAAGGAAAGAAAAAAGCTCCATTCTATCACATAGTAGTAGCTGATTCTAAATCTCCAAGAGATGGAAAAATAATCGAACAAATCGGTACTTATGATCCAATGACAGAACCTGCTACAATCAAATTAGACAAAGAAAAAGTTGAAAAATGGATTAAAAATGGTGCAAAACCAACTGACACAGTTAAATACTTAATCGAAAAAGCATAAGAAAAGAAAGGAAAAAAGCAAAATGAAAGACATACTTGAAGTAATAATCAAAAATTTAGTAGACAACAAAGATTCAGTAGAGATAAACGAAGTAAATGGAGAAAAATCTGTAGTTTTTGAAGTAAAAGTTGCAGAAGGAGACATGGGAAAAATTATAGGTAAACAAGGAAGACTTGCAAAATCTATAAGAACAGTTATAAAAGCTGTAGCTAATAAAGAAAATAAAAGAGTTACAGTTGAATTTATTGGATAATTGGAGTAAGTTATGCAATATTTAGAAATAGGTCAAATTGTAAATACATTTGGTATAAAAGGACAAGTGAAAGTAGTTCCTTTTACAGATGATGTAGAGCGATTTGAAGAATTAAAAAAAATATATATTGTTAATAAAAAACAACGCTTAGAAGTAGAAATTGAAAATGTAAAATATCATAAAAACATGGTTTTACTAAAATTCAAAGGTCTAGAAAAAATTGAGGATGTAGAAATTTATAAAAATTGCTATCTAGAAATAGACAGAAAAGATGGTAAGCCATTGGAAGAAGGAGAATATTACATAGTAGATTTAATTGGCTTAGATGTGTATTCAGATGAAGGAACACATTTAGGAAAAGTAGATGATATCTACAATACAGGAAGTAACGATATATATGTTGTAAAAGATGAATTAGGCAAACAAATTTTATTACCATATATTGATGATGTAATAAAAGAAATTAGTCTAGAAAAAAAGAAAATTATAGTACACTTAATCGAAGGATTAGTGTAGAAAAAATGATGTGCCTAATAAGTGGCACCGCTCAAAAAAAAGAAAGAAGGAGGAAATTCTAAAATGGATATTATAAAATCTATTGAACATGAACAATTAAAATCTAAAATACCAGAACTTAGAGTTGGTAATACAGTTAGAGTTCACGTAAGAATAAAAGAAGGAAACAAAGAAAGAATTCAAGTATTTGAAGGAATAATAATAAAAAAACAAGGTGGAGGACTAAATGCTACATTTACTGTAAGAAAAATCTCTTATGGTGTAGGTGTTGAAAAAACATTCTTAGTTCACTCACCATTAGTTGAAAAAGTTGAATTAGTAAGAGTAGGTAAAGCAAGAAGAGCTAAATTATACTACTTAAGAGACAGAGTTGGTAAAGCTGCAAAAACTAAAGAACAAATCGGTGCAAGAATTGAAGACAGAGAAATAACTGTTAAGGAAGAATTGGTAGAAGAACCAGTAGCTGAAGAAGTAGTTGCAGAAGCTGAAACAGTTGCTCCAGCAGCAGAAGTTGTAGAAGAAGTTGTTGAAACACCAGTAGCTGAAGAAACAAAAACAGAAAGTGCTGAATAATTAAATAAAAAGGAGAACAATTATGAAAAAAAGTATTTTAATTTCAATCGTATTATTAATGATACTAACTATTGCAACAAGTGTTAACGCATATTCAACAAGTGATTATACAGTAGATATTCCAAGCGAATATGAAGAAAAAATGTCTGCTGTATTTGCTACAGATGATGGACGTAGTTTTAATATTCAAATAACAAAATATGACGAAAAAGAGGGATACCCATACACACAAAAAATGCTAGATGAATTAGCAAATGAATTTGAATCTGATGGTAGCGTAAAAATAAATAATAAAGAAATCACAAAATGTACTAAAAATAATTATAAATGTTTCCATATAACATCAACTTATTTAGGGATTGATTGTGATCAATATGCAATAGTTTCTGGAGATAAAATCTATACATTAACACTAAGTTCAAGAGACAAAGAAGATTTTAATAGAGATGAAATGAAGGGCATTATTAATAGTTTTACAATAAATGATTATAAAGAACCTCAAGAAGGTTTAAACCCTGCAATAATAGGAGCAATAATTGGTGCAGGTGTTGTTTTAGTAATAGGAATAGTATCAGTAATAAAAAGAAAATAACAAAATAAGAATAAATTAATACTTAAAAATCTCAGCTTAAGCTGAGATTTTTTTATTTAATAGGAAAGTTGCGCTTTCCTATTAAATAAAAGCGCTTCGCGCTAACAATGACGCGGACATTTGCAATTAGTTATGTCTTTTGCAATTATCATAATGTCAGCTATTGTTCTTACGAAAATTATAATTTTAATAAAGATATTGAATTATCTTTTATTTTGATGTATATACTTGTTTTTTTTATATTTTCATTATATAATAGAGAGCGAATTAGTAAAAGGAGAAGATAGTATGCAAGTAAGTAAAGAAGAGATTTTACACATTGCAAACTTAGCAATGTTAAATTTGGAAGAAAATGAGATAGAAAAGTATAGAGAAAATCTAGTTGATATCTTAAACTTTTCTGAAACAATAAAAAATGCTCCAACTGAAAATCTAGATATAACTATAGGAGCTAATGAAGCTAAAAATATATTTAGAAAAGATGAAGTGAAAAAATTTGAAGATACAGCCAGTCTATTGCAAAATGCACCAACACAAGATCAAAATATGTTTAAAATACCAAAAGTTATTCAGTAATTGGTAATAAAGGTAATATGTTAAAAATGAGTGAGGACGCGTAGGCGTAGCAAAGCGGAGCGGTGAAGCGACCTGTCATAATAAGATAAGGAAGGTCGCGACAGCAAGGACGAACGGTTTTAACATATTACAAATAATTAGTAATGGGAGGATTTTGAATGAATATTGTAAATTTAACAGTACATGAGTTACAAGAAAAATTAGCAAACAAAGAAATTACAATAACTGAAATTACAAAAGCTTATGTAGATAGAATAAATGAAAAAGAAAAAGATGTAAAAGCATTTATTACACCTTTATTAGATGATGCAATGCGACATGCAAAAGATATACAAGCTAAAGTAGAAGCAGGAGAAATTGATGGATCTTTAGCAGGTATTCCAATAGGAATAAAAGATAATATGTGCACTAAAGGAGTAAAAACAACCTGTGCCTCTAAAATGTTAGAAAACTTTGTTGCACCTTATTCAGCAACTGTTGTAGAAAAGTTAAATGAAGAAAATATTATTAACCTAGGAAAATTAAATATGGATGAATTTGCAATGGGAAGTTCAACAGAAAATTCTTATTTTCCAAAAACAAGAAATCCATGGAATTTAAATAAAGTACCAGGTGGATCATCTGGTGGTTCTGCAGCAGCAGTAGCAGCAAATTTAGTTCCTTGGGCATTAGGTTCAGATACAGGTGGATCAATTCGTCAACCAGCAAGTTTATGCGGTGTTGTAGGATTAAAACCTACTTATGGTTTAGTTTCTAGATATGGATTAGTAGCATTTGCTTCATCTTTAGACCAAATTGGTCCAATTACAAAAGATGTAAAAGATGCAGCAATATTATTAAATGTAATAGCAGGTCATGATGAAAAAGATACAACTTCATGTAATATAGAGAAAAAAGATTACACAAAAGCTTTAAAAAATGATGTAAAAGGATTAAAAATTGCTGTTCCAACAGAATTCTTTGCAGAAGGAATAAATGAAGAAGTAAAAGCATCACTTGAAAAAGCAATAGAAAAATATAAAGAATTAGGAGCAAAAGTAGAAGAAGTATCATTGGATATTGCAACATATGCTTTAGCAACTTATTACATTATAGCTTGTGCAGAAGCTAGTTCAAATTTAGGAAGATTTGACGGGATACGCTACGGATACAGGTCTCCAGAGGCTAAAGACTTAAAAGAAATATTCAAGAAATCAAGAAGTGAAGGTTTTGGCCCAGAAGTAAAAAGAAGAATTATTTTAGGTACTTATGTTTTATCTTCTGGATATTATGATGCATATTATAAAAAAGCTCAACAAGCTCGTACATTAGTAATGAATAAGTTTAACAAAGTCTTTGAAGAATATGATGTTATATTAACACCAACATCACCTGTAACAGCATTTGATATTGGTTCAAAATCAGAGAATCCATTGGAAATGTACTTAGCGGATATATGCACTGTTTCCGTAAATATTGCTGGTCTTCCAGGAATATCAATTCCATGTGGTGTTGATAGTGAAGGGCTTCCAATAGGAATGCAACTAATTGGAAACAAATTCCAAGAAGAAACTATTTTAAATGCAGCATATACTTATGAACAAGCAACTAATTTTAGAGAAAAATACAAACCAGAATTTAAGGGAGGTGCTAACTAATGGCAAGAGAAGATTATGAACTAGTAATAGGAATAGAAGTGCATGCGGAATTAAGTACAAAAACCAAAATATTCTGTTCATGTCCAACAACATTTGGTGCAGCACCTAATACACAAACATGTCCAATATGTATGGCAATGCCAGGAACATTACCTGTATTAAATGAAAAGGTAGTAGAGTATGCTGTAAAAGCTGGGTTAGCAACAAATTGCGAAATATCACAAGATAGCAAAAATGATAGAAAAAATTATTTCTACCCAGACTTACCAAAAGCATATCAAATTTCACAATATGACAAACCATTGTGTAAAGAAGGTTATGTAGAAATTGAAACTAAAGATGGTAAAAAAACAATTGGAATTGAGAGAATCCATATAGAAGAAGATACAGGAAAATTAAATCATGATGATTTTAGCGGTGGTTCATTGTTAGATTTAAATAGAGCTGGAGTGCCACTTATAGAAACTGTTTCTAAACCAGATATGAGAAGTGCAGAAGAAGCAGATAGCTATTTAAGAAAACTAAAATCAATATTTGAATATATAGAAGTTTCAGATTGTAAAATGCAAGAAGCATCTTTTAGAGCAGATGTTAACGTTTCAGTACATAAAAAGGGAGAGCCATTTGGAACTCGTACAGAAATGAAAGGAATGGACTCTTTTAGAAGCATTGCAAGAGCTATTGAATATGAAAAAAATAGACAAATTGATTTAATAGAAGCTGGTGGAACAGTAATACAAGAAACACTAAGATGGGATGATGTATCTGGAAGAACATTTTCAATGAGAGATAAAGAAGATGCGGAAGATTACAGATATTTTCCAGAGCCAGACCTAGTTGCAATTAAACTTTCTGAAGAATATATAAAAAATATTAAAGATAATTTACCTGAATTACCAGAAAGCAGAAAACAAAGATATTTAACCGAATATAAATTATCAGAAAAAGATGCAAATATTATAACTTCTTCAAAATATTTATCAGAGTTATTTGAGGGATCAATAAAAGTTTGTAACAATCCAAAAGCAGTAAATAACTGGATTATTTCAGATATTTCAAGGATTTTAAATGAAACAGAAACAGACCCAATGGAAATACCATTTGATTGTAATCAACTTGGAAAATTAGTAATTTTAATTGACAAAGGTACAATCAGTTCAAGTATAGGTAAAAAAGTTCTTGAAGAATTATTTGAAAATCCTAGAGATCCAGAAGAAATAATAAAGGAAAAAGGTTGGATTCAAATATCTGATGAAGGTGCAATTAAAGAAGTTGTAAATAAAATTTTAGAGGCAAATCCTCAATCAATTGCAGACTTCAAAGCAGGAAAGGATAGAGCTTTAGGATTTTTAGTTGGACAAGCAATGAAGGAGACTAAAGGTAAAGCAAATCCACAAATGTTAAATAAAATGTTTTTAGAAGAATTAAACAAATAATTTTTTCTAAAATATAGACATTTTAAAATAAATGTGTTAAGATATTAAAGTGTTAGTGAATAGGAAATATTATTTTCCTATTCAACTAAAACACTAAAATATGCCGGTGTGCTGGAATTGGTAGACGGGGCAGACTCAAAATCTGTTGTCAGCAATGGCATGTGGGTTCGAGTCCCACCACCGGCACCATAAAAAATTATGTTGCATTTAAAAAAAAAATGTGGTACAATAATCAAGTAAATTTTTGAAAATAGTCTTAGGAGGAATAAAAATGGAAATAGTAAGAACAATATTAACAGTAATATATTTTGTGGTTGCATTTGTAGTAACATTATTAGCATTTATGCAATCAAAAGAAGATGAAGGATTATCTTCAACATTAACAGGCTCATCAACAGGAAACTTTTATGAAAAAAATAAAACAAGAACAAAAACTGGAAAATTAAAAAAATGGACAATTATTTTATCTGTTGTTTTTGCAGTTTTAACAATTGTTCTTGGAATTTTATACATGGCAAAATAAAGATTTAAAAGAGCTGCATACAGCTCTTTTTTTGTAGAAAGGATTATAGATGGAAGATAAAAAAGAGATAGAATTAAAAGAAACTTATGTTGGTTTGTTTCAAAACAATAAAAGCTTTGGATTTGTGGTTCCAGATGAAAAAAAGGGGATAGGAGACATATTTATATCTAAAAAGAATTTTGGAAAAGCAAGAAACAATCATAAAGTTGTGGTTAAAATACTAAAATATCCCAAAGATGGAAAAAAAGCAGAAGGAAAAATTATAGAAGTAATAGGCGGAGTAAATGAAGCAGGAGTTGACATGTTATCACTTATAAAAGAGTATAACTTACCTGCAGAATTTCCAAAAACAGTAATACTAGAAGCAAAAAGTAAACCACAAAAAGTCAACGAAAAAGACTTAAAATATAGAAAAGATTTAAGACAAGATATTGTTTTCACAATAGATGGAGAAGATGCAAAAGATTTAGATGATGCGGTAAGTGTAAAAAAACTTGAAAATGGCAATTATATCTTAGATGTTCATATAGCGGATGTTAGTCACTATGTAAATGAAAATAGTGTTTTAGATAAAGAGGCCTTAATTCGTGGGACAAGTATTTATATGCTAGGAAGAGTAATTCCAATGTTACCAAGAGAACTTTCAAATGGAATTTGTAGCTTAAATCAAGGACAAGACAGGCTAACACTTTCTTGTACAATGGAAATTGATCAAAACGGAAAAGTGGTAGATAGTGATATTTATAAGGGGGTTATAAATGTTACAAGAAGAATGAGTTATCATGATGTTCAAAAAATTCTTGATAATTCCGATGAACAAGTGGTAAAAAAATACAAAGATTATATTGATAACTTCAAACTAATGGAGGAATTAGCATTAATTTTAAAAAATAGAAGAAAAGAAAATGGCTATTTAAATTTAGATATTCCGGAAAGTAAGATAGATTTAGATGTAAATGGTAGAGTGACAAATATTTCCAAATATGAAACAACTTTTGCGAATGAAATAATAGAACAATTCATGTTGATAGCAAATGAAACAGTTGCAGAAAAATTCTATTGGTTACAAGCACCATTTATTTACAGAGTACACGAAGAACCAGATTTAGATAAAGTAAAAGAATTAAATAAATTTTTATATAATTTCAAAATGAAAATAAAAATTGCAAATGATAAGGTATATCCAAATGAATTTGCAAAAGCATTGGAAAAAGTAAAAGGAACAGAGGAAGAGATTGTAGTTTCAAACTTAATATTAAGAACACTTAAAGTTGCAAGATATGAAGCAGAAAATAAGGGCCATTTTGGGATAGCAAGTAAATACTATTGCCACTTTACATCACCAATAAGAAGATATCCAGATTTATTTATTCATAGAATAATTACAAAATACTTAAAAGCAAATTATGATGTAAAACAAGGATATATAGAAGAAAATAGACAAAAAGCAGAAAACACAGCAAGACAATCTTCAGAAAGAGAAAAAATTGCAACAAAAGTTGAAAGAGCAAGTGAAGACCTAAAAATGGCAGAATATATGGAAAATAAAATTGGAGAAGTATATGAAGGAATTATATCCTCAGTTACAAAATTCGGGATATTTGTACAATTAGAAAATACAGTAGAAGGATTAGTAAGATTTGAAAACATGGGGCATGAATACTTTATTTATGATGAAGATAGAAAAATGCTAATTGGTGAAAGAACAAATAAAGTATTTAAAATTGGAGATAAGGTAACTGTTAGAGTGATTTCAGCAAGTAAGGCTTTGAGACAAGTCGATTTTGAAATTTATGAAGAAGAGTGAACAATTCGGGGCCACTTCCCCAAATGTACAATTTTGTACATTTTGGAAAGTGGCTCCGAATTGTTCACTCTTCTTCCATTTATTTGTCTTTTATTCCGAAAATAAGCTTAACAAAACCCCTCAAAAATTTAGGAACTTTTTTTACAACAACTTGCATATGTATCTCCTCCTTTTTAACAAGCTAACCAAATTAATCCCACAATAATTACGGTTGCCCCAATTAAAAATAGCCAACCAGTTAATGGAAGTAGTAATACTAATAAAATGCCCAAACCTAAACCAATTAAAATTACGCCAAAAGCTTTTTTTAATAAATATCTTATCATAAATTCTCCTTCCATTTTGTATATTATATTATGTGAGCACTTTATTTGTTACTTTTATGTAAATTTTTGCGAAAACGAATAAAAAAAAGAAATAAGAGGAAACTAATTGTAAGAGGTGATGTTTTTGACAAATATAAATTGTTCTAGCAATTGTTTTTATCAAAAAGACGGAAAATGCCAATATTCTCAAATTTCAGTTACAAATATATGCACAAACTCTAGGTGTGCGTATTACAAACAAAAAAATCCAGATAGTTAAAAAGGGGCAGGTAAAAAAAGAAAATCAAAAAGAGCGTTTAATTACGCTCTTTTAACTTTACCATCTTTTAAACATTTAGCACATACATAAATTCTTTTTGTTTCTCCATTTATTTCAGCTTTAACTCTTCTTAAATTTGGTTCCCATGTTCTAGGTGATCTTTTACTTATATGTGAACGAGTAATGCTAAGTTTGTTTCCATGATGACCTGATTTTTCACAAATTGCGCATTTTGCCATGTCTACTGCACCTCCTAATAATCTTTTAAATTAAATTGACTAATAATAAGTTTAACACATAATTTGAAAAAAAACAAGTATTTTTTAAAAATTCCTTGCAAAATATGAAAAATGTGTTATAATGATAAGGCTATAGGTAGAGATTTAGTCTCCTTAGCTAATAATATATATATATTATTAGCTAAGAAAAAAGAAAGGATGAAGAAAATGAGTAGTAAAGTTGAAAAAACTAAAAATGCAAATGAAGTAAAAATAGAAGTAACAGTAGAGGCTTCAAAATTTGATGAAGCAATAAAAAGAGTATATTTCCAAAGTGCAAAATATTTCAATATACCTGGATTCAGAAAAGGTAAAGCACCACTTCAAATAGTTGAAAAATACTATGGAAAAGAAATATTCTATGAAGATGCATTTAACGAAATAGCACCAGCTGCATTAGAAGAAGCTGTTAAAGAAAATAATTTAGAAGTTGTTAGTAGACCAAATATCGATATAACACAAATCGAAAAAGGAAAAGATGTTATATTCACAGCTGTAATGCAAACAAAGCCAGAAGCTGAACTTGGAAAATATAAAGGTATAGAAATTAAAAAAATAGAGTATAATGTAACAGATAAAGACATTGAAGAAGAATTAAAACATATGCAAGAACATAATTCAAGATTAGTAACAGTAGAAGATAGAGCTGTAAAAAAAGGTGATATCGCTGTAATTGATTTTGAAGGATTTGTAGATGATAAAGCATTTGATGGTGGAAAAGGCGAAAATTATGAACTAGAAATAGGAAGTAACACATTTATTCCAGGATTTGAAGATCAAGTAATTGGTATGCAAGTTGATGAAGGAAGAGATGTTAAAGTTAAATTCCCAGAAGAATATTTCTCAAAAGACTTAGCTGGAAAAGATGCTGTATTCAAAGTTACATTACATGAAATTAAGAAAAAAGAATTACCAAAACTAGATGATGAATTTGCAAAAGATGTTAGCGAATTCGATACATTAGAAGAACTTAAAAAAGATATCAAAGAAAAGAAAGAAAAAGAAAATGCAAACAAAACTAAATATGAAACAGAAGATGCTGTTATAAAAGCTGTTTGCGAAAACTTAAAAGTTGAAATTCCATCAGGAATGATAGAAACAGAAACAGAAAATATGCTAAAGGATATTGAACAAAGACTATCATACCAAGGTTTAAAATTAGACCAATACTTAAAAATGATGGGAAAAACTGAAGAAGAAATGAAAAAAGAATATGAACCACAAGCAATAGACGCTATAAAATCAAGATTTGCATTAGAAAAAGTAATCGAATTAGAAAAAATAGAAGCAACTGATAAAGAAGTTGAAGAAAAAATAGAAGAAATGGCTAAAAACTATGGAAAAACTGCAGATGACTTTAAAAACAATGAAAATATTAAATCATATTTAAAACAAGGTATTTTAAATGAAAAAGCAGTTGATTTCTTAGTTAAAAATGCTAAAATGAAATAATAAAAGTAGTAAAAATTGGGAAAATATTCTATTTTCCCAATTTTGTTTTTGAAAAAAGTCGAGATTAAAGGTATTTTGGTTT
>Ga0129311_1001564_pt1 | contig 15951 bp, 14 predicted proteins | sample Go1ome_FD_94435 | JGI IMG/M metagenome (GOLD analysis project Ga0129311, IMG submission 94435) | Western lowland gorrila individual fecal microbial communities from Wisconsin, USA - Go1022B metagenome | ecosystem: Host-associated > Mammals > Digestive system > Large intestine > Fecal | place... | reverse complement strand
TCGCAGTCAACAGGCAGGCAATCGCTGCCGATAAAGTTGTCGCCATTACGATAACTGTTTTTATATTCTGCACACACATAATCATGACAGACAGCTGCTTTCAAGCTGTCTTCATCGAGAATGACGTGTTTATGAGGGTAGGAGCAGTTACCGGGATTTCCGGTAACGTCCGCACTGTAAATGGTAAGCATCAGTCATATACCTCCTGGGATTCTTCCTCCAGTACCTTGGTGATAAATTTGAGGGCACGGATTATGGTTTCCAGCTCACAATCGCCGCCAAGTACTACCTCGAATCCTTCAGCATCACCGAAGCGGTCTCGCACAACATGAATGCCCATATCTGTGCCGCCTTCATCCTTGATACGAAAATAGGTGCGTCCGCCGTGACCGGTGTCGCCGCCCATATAGCCTGTGGTGCCAGCTTCCACTTCGAGAATATTGCAGCTTACAACTTCACGGGTGTAGGTAGAGAGTTCTGTACCATCCTTCAATCTGCGTCTGTTTTCTTTGATTTCATACATAGCTTTAAGCCTCCTCACATTCTTCTGTATTTCGGCAGATGCTAAGAAAGCGTCCACCTCTAGTTTCCACTGGAGATGAACGCTTGATTTGAGCGGAGCTTTTTAATCTTTTTTGTAAAAAGGGGTAGCATAGCCATCTGCACGCAGGAGGAGTCCCTTCGCCCAAGGAGGTGTGCGGCCCATTTGTTCACAGACCGCCTCCAAGGACATGCGAGGATCCGCTTCGATGACCACTTCATCATGGATATGCATAACGATGGAGCAATGGCGGAGCGTTCTCATGGCATAAAGGAGAATGTCACGGGAGGTGGCTTGGACAATATTCTCCACAAACTTTGGTCCGTAGGAATCAAGACGTTCCCATTTCTTGGTTGGTCCGATGCCTTCATAGGTGATGCAGGTGCCACCGAACTTGTTTGTACCGAGCTTTGGTTTCACATAAGCCAGGTTTCTGCCAGAAGGAAGTGTAATAAAAAGCATACCGCTTCGGCAGGAGAAGGTAAGGCCATATTCGGTAGTCGTGTGCTTATATTTCACGGCTTCTGTGACAGCATGATCTACGTCCCACCAGAATTGTACAATGTGTGGATTTGACTGACGCCAGGCATCTACAAGGGGAGGAAGCTCCTCCTCGGTTAGTCCCATATCGATTGCACCCATTGCTTTTAGTGCGCCGACGGAGCCGCCATAGCCAAGCGCCAACTCCGCGATCTTACCCTTTTGACGCAGATGCCCATTGATGCCATGTTTCTCTACCGGGACCTTGAACATCTGACTTGCAGAAGCACAGTAGATATCGCCACCCTTAGCAAATACCTTCTGCCGCCATTCTTCACCAGCAAACCAGGCAATGACGCGGGCTTCAATGGCGGAGAAGTCGGCCACAAGAAATTGTGTGCCATTACGTGGAATGAAGGCGGTTCGGATCAGCTGCGACAAGGTATCCGGCACATCTTCGTATAAGAGGGAGACCGCATCAAAGTCGCCGGAGCGGACCAGTGCGCGAGCCTCAGCAAGGTCTGATAGATGATTTTGCGGCAGATTCTGCAATTGAATGTTCCGACCGGAAAAGCGACCGGTACGATTGGCTCCATAAAATTGAAACATGCCACGGGCTCGGCCATCGCTGCAGACTGTTTTTTCCATTGCCTGATATTTACGAACGGAGGATTTTGCAAGCTGCTGGCGAAGTGTAAGAACAGAAGCAAGCTTGGTCGGTGCATTCTTCAGAAGCTCAACTACCGCTTTTTTATCAAGGCTGTCTGTTTCTACACCATTGTCCGAGAGCCACTGCTTCATCTGAAGCACAGAGTTCGGGTTTTCGAGCTTCGTGATGTCCTTGATGGCAGCAGTCAGCTCTTCACGGGAGCGTGTGTCCATTGCGATGGCCTGATGCACCAGTTCCATATCCAGTCGGACACCACGGTCATTGATTTCCTGATCGATGTGATATTCCTCCCAGACCGAGTCAGGTACCGGGAATTTGCGAAGCTTATGCTGGATGCCCATTTCGGTTTCCACATCACGAATGTTATAGCGTTTGAAGGCTTCCCATTTGTCAGGAGCATGAAATGGGCGATTCCGGGTTCTGCCACCATTGGACTTTGTAGCAGCGCATGGCTGGCAGAAATATTTGATGAGATCCTTACCTTCTGTGAGTTTCTGCTTCTCAAGTCCCAGCACGGCACCGACACCTTCCAGGGAGAGAGGCAATCCCATGGTTGCGGCCCAGATCATGGAACAGCGCCAGCTTTCTGGATTGAGATACTCGCCGGTTGGATAGCCAAGAAAGTGGGATAAACATATACGTTCAAAGGATGCATTGAAGGCCCATTTGATGACGGATTCATCCTCCAGAGCAGAAATGATTTCCTCCGGTATTTCTTCACCACAGGCAAGGTCCACCACCTGCACCGGGCCGGAGTCTACACTGTAGCCAAAGAGCAATATTTCAAATTCAGGAGACTCACAGTAACGATAGACACCCGTCTTGGGCAGAGGTACATCGCTGTAAGTCTCAATATCAATGGATAAGGTTTTCATAGATTGTCCTTTCTACCAAAAAGGTGGTGAGAATGCTCCCACCACCTCCTTGGATTCTTATTCAGTAGATTAGTTTGTCTTCTCGTAAACTTTCATGCGAGCTTCGTGATATTCAAGATCACGCTTAGCACTTTCCTGTTCGCGAATCTCAGGCTTGTGGTCATTGATGAGGTTCTGGATCGCAGTGATAAGGAATACCACACTGAACAACAGCCAGATTGCAAGAAGAACAACAACGAGAATAGTCTGTAACATTTCCATAGTTGCCACCTCCATTAATTAAGAAAATCGTCATCTTCATCCGATGCGAAATCAGACTCAGCACTTGCTTTACCACCAAGAGGCTCACCGTCACGAATCTTCTGCAGATTGTTAAGACCGCAGGCGATCCCCTTATTGCCAGAGCTGTTGAAGGCGTAGAAGCTGATGCTGGCACGACCATACACACCGGAGTAAACCTCGGAGCGAGTAAGAATCGGATTACGATCCGCATCCACGATGCCAGGAGCAGAGGTTGCATTGGCATTTACGAAATAGGCATTGGCGTAGGCCGGATCGTCTGGACGCTCCATATCACCATCGCGAAGCGGAGTCTTGATGACAGAGAGGGCAGGTACAGACTTGCCATTGCCTTTGAGCTTGGCCTCGCCCTCCTTGTAAGCGGCCTCAATGGCAGCTTCAATCTTGGCGATGGTCTTTGTATCAGACTTCGGAATAATCAGAGATACGCTGTACTTCGGTGTACCTCCATTGATGGATTTCGGCTCCCAGACGTTGGCATAAGACCAACGAGTGTCAGGGCCAGTGATTACCTTCATAGGATTGTTGATTTTTACATTCTTGTTCATTTAATTTTCCTCCATAAAATCAGTTTTTGCATTGTTCATTGCCGGACGTTTATCGCTCTCCGGCACGAGCGTCGGTTTACCTTGGGGCTTTTCAATATAGGCGGTAAGCAGCTCATCGAATCTGGATTTGCCAAGACGCTTCTGCATGGCGGTGATGCCAAGGAGCTTCTTTTCATATGGATCAAATCCGGCATCCGTAACTGCCTGGATGACCGTTTCCTCATTGGAATACTTGCGGTTGGATCTTCCTTCGACTAACTTCCAGCCAGCCCATTCCTTGCCGCTGATGGCCTGCTGCAGAGCATATTCCTTGATATCGGATGCCCAGGCGACTAATTCATCTGCACGGGAGAGGATGTATTCAATCTCCGAATCCTCTAAAAGAGGTGGGAGCTTGAAATCGTACCGAGCCAGTGTGAGATTGGCCTCTGCTCTGGCACGGCATTCGTGCTTGGCCTTGCAGAAACCACACCATTCGCCACAGAGGAAGTTTCCATCTCCTGCAAAGGCAAGATCAGCGGTCGGCTTCAACACTTCATCTGCCCACTTGTACAGCTCGTCCTTGGAAATCTCAAAGGTGGAGATGTTCTGACGCCTTGGCTGGTAGATGGTCATGCTGACATTATCAATGTCGTAGATGTCATCAAAGAGCTCCAGGGCCCCGAGCGCGTAGCACTTCATTTGCGGATTATCGGTCGCATCTACGAGGACTCCAAGACCATGTTTGTAATCGCATATTCTCAAGGTGCCATCTGCAATGATGATGCAGTCGGCGGTTCCGAAGCCCTGTTCTACCCAGCGAGAGAAATCTACACGCTGTTCAATCAGAACCTTCGGATCAGCGCAGCTTTCCTTGGCGGCTTCTACCATTTCAAGGATGTAGGCGGCATAGCCATTGGCACAGTCCTCCATTTCCTCGCTGTACCAGGTGAGATTCTCTGTCGGATCACTGGCATCCATCCCCAGGGCCCTCTTTAGCTTGTATTCACAAAGCTCATGAGCATCAGTGCCTTCCGCAGCATAATCGCTGCCTTTATCCTGGTATGTCTCGCAGAGCCTTGCGGAAGGCGGGCAGTGGAGCCAGCGGTCCGAAGAGGAAGCAGATAAAATGGCATGTCCCTTAGGTGGCATCGCTAAGCACCTCCGCATCCTTTAACAAGGCTTCATAGTGCTTCGGATCAACAGCAGATAATTTGGAAGCGCCATACTTCTGAAGTAATGTACGGATAGCAGCGGTATGTCCGGCACGGGACTTTTCTGCTAAGACAGCTCGTACATCCTCAAGCTTCAGCTCCGGTTTCTTTTCTTCCTTGGTAGCAGACTCTTTGGCAGGTGCTTCATCAGCAGTGTCACTAAACTGTTCTGCTAACCAGTTTGCTACTTCGTTAATAGCAGCGGCTGCACTGCGCAGCTCTTCGATGGTCATAGCCATATCGTTCATTTTGCTCATAGCGACGTTCTCCTTTCTCTGATTGTCTTTGCTGTGCGAGGATTGTCATGTTTCTCGCCATTCTTGCGGATACGTGGGAGATTGCATTCAGTACTGCAATCAGCTCCGTGTCGTTACCGCCTGAATCGAAGTAGGACTTCTTCATATGCTTCACCTCCGTTTCTGTGATGGTTAAGGCTTGTTGTTTCGTGCCTTACACCTTCCACTGGAGATGAGTGGTGGATTTGAGCGGGGAAATTTTGAAAAAATATAAAATCCCTCCAGACATCGGTTGATGGATGCCAAGAGGGATGAATTGCTACATATGATATGTAGGATTAATAGCCACGGATTTTACGGAGCTCTGTACGGATTTTCTTCATCTGATCAGCGAAGGTACGCTGCTTGCGGCCGAGTTTCTCGGCGATTGCACGATCTGAGATTTTGTAATCATCAAGCCAGCACTGAATGATGGTATCAGCATCCGGATCGAGCTCACGCAGTCTGGCAAAAAGCTGCTCCAACAGCATACGGTCGGAGATGATTTCTTCCATAGACTTGCTACGGTCGGGCATATAGTCGCCGAGGGTGCCATTGCCGTCTGAGAGAGGCTGATCCAGAGAGGCGATGTCTCCAGCAGCGTGATATTCACAGTCAAGGCAGTCGCCATCGCATCTCCATATGAAGCGATATGGGCACATGCACCTGCCGTGGTCCTGCTCCTTGTGGCGAATGCGGTCGGCTTCCTTATAAAATGAATTGTGCTGTTCCTTTGTGACAGAGATTTTCTCTCCTGTAGAGCGAAGATAGATGAATGGTGCGTTATGATTTTCATGATTTGCCATAAATTTTCCTCCTGTGATTGGCTTTGTTGAGCAATCGCAGGGGCATTTGGCTATCACGAAATTCTCATCTTCCTATCATCACAAAACGTTGCGTGCAATTGAAAAGAAGTGTGGATTGTGATATACTTTATTAAGGTTTATTAGGGTTTAATCTGATTTGCGTACCAGAGAAAATCTTGCACCAAAATAAAAAAGTCCCTGTGCTTTGCTCACAAGGACATCCAATAGTTGCTTGAGTTAACGTGTCATAGTTGGCAGAGTTAGTAGAGTTGGTGTTTTGAAAAAGAGGGACAATCAATGACGAATAGAGAGAATATAAGACTCTGTGGCGGCACGTTCTTCACCTTATTGCTTGAGGATAGAAAGCCACGGGCCGGAGTAAGAGAACATTACGCGGGAGAGAAGGATGGGCTGTCTGAACCAGAAGTATTAATAGGATTATCTAAGGTTTTGGTGCCTGATTTTCGGGAGCCGCTAGAAAGTATGATGACAACCATTAAAGGGAATACGTCGGAATACAAGAGCTGTAAGAATAAAGGCGGCACTTATTTCCCGTTTAGCAATAGAGTTGCTTTGACAGAGTTTGACAAATGTGTGAAAGATAATTATCAAGTTGCGCTGAATCGAATGATTGAATTTTGCGATGAGTTTCTTCACGTAAAAGACAGTACAAAAAAAGACGAGAGGCTGGTCAAGGCCCTCATCGATACGATAGATAAAGATGATTCAATAGAATCAAACCAGATATTCTACGCTTTACAGGATGGCACAGGCATGTCGAAAGCAGATATTGTCAAAAGCCAGAGCTTTTGCTTTCAGACATTTTTGCTGGGAATTCTGCACTTTTGTGTTATGCGTACCGATCCTGCAACAATTGGAAAAGAAACTTTTGATGCCTGGTGTCCGCCAAAAAACAGAGCACCCAGAACATACGAGGGAACTATGGGTGAGGATTGGAAAAAAGATGTGAAACTGACCTATGCAGAAGAAATTGGAGCAGAACTCAAAGATTCGGAAATTGTTGAAATAGTAGAGCCGGATCAGGAACAGACATATGAAGAACAGCAGTCGGATGTAGAGAGACAAGGTACAAAAGAAGCTCCGCAAATGAATTTCACTTTTAACGTTACCGGCAATAACAATAGCTTCTACAACCATGTTGACACGGTAAATAATTACTATGGAGGAAAAAAGAATGGAAAATAAGCCTCAGTTAAATAAACCTACCGTGCTTCAACAAAATAACACTCCGACGGAAATTAACCTTCCGGGCGATCATAATACGCTTATTGCTCATGCGGACAATGTGAAAAACGAATATAGGCCTACAATTCTGATCACGAATCCAATACCGGGGATGCAGCAAGGTTACGCGATATCCGTAACACTAAACCTCGATTTCTATAATTTGATAGTAGTTGCAGGGGATGTACTCGATGGAACGTATCATGTGATGGTTGATAAAGAGAGAGCTATCACAGAGAGTACGTCAGACGAATTGAAAAAGCAGTATGCTGCACTGACACCGGAGGCTATAGCTGAAATAAAAACGTTTCCAACAATCATAGCCACCGAAAACCATAGTTATGGAAAAACCGATGAAGCGCATTATGCTCACTATGGAATTATCACCGATATAAAAGTTCAAGATAATGGAATAAAGATATACTATCAGTTTTTGAATTCGATTCCACAGCAGAAACTAAATGAGCTTTTATTTGAATTAGGTCTGCAGGGAAATTCAAATTTTAATGAGCTTAATCGAATGCATTGGGCAATCAAAAGAATCAATATGGTAGAAGTTTTAAGAGAAAATGGAATTCAAGTTTTCTCTATGTAATACAGCTCGCAGACAGCAATGAATGGAGGTAGAAAATGAGCAAGGAATACGAAGAAATGAACGTAGAAAAATGGGTAAACCTTGAGGATGTAGCAGTACATCTGAGTCTCAGCCAGGATACCGTCAGAACATGGATAAAAGAAGGAAAGCTGCCTTTTTACAAAGCAGGTAAGAGATATAAGTTTAAAATTTCTGAAGTTGATGAGTGGGTTAGAACAGGGAAAATTAAGGAATAAAGGAAAAGAGGTGCGGTGTATTCTATGAAGCCAAAGATGCAATCAGCAATTGAAAGAATAACCTTAAACGATGCGACTTTTACTGGAGAAGTAATTGAGCCGACTTTCGTAAACTTTTTCTATGGGAAGAATGGTGCAGGAAAATCCACAATAGCCAGGTCTCTTCGTGATAATACAGGAATAGAATGGGAAAATGGTAAGTCAGTATCAGACTATGATGTGCTCACATACAACACAGAATTTATTGATGCCAATTTCGCCAACTATGGCAATCTGGCTGGTGTATTTACCGTTTGCGAAACAAATATAGAGGTGCAAAAAAAGATAGAGGCCCTTCAAGCTGATAAGAGTGCGGTTGTGGAAGAGTATAAAAAGAAGTCTGAAGTAGCTGAATCAAAAAGAAAGGAAAAAGAAGGTGCCTTAGGAGTATTTCAGGAAGCCTGCTGGAATCAAAGCAAAACACTTAGACCAACATTCGATGCAGCTATAAAGGGCAAGAAGACGAAAGCTCTGTTTGCCGGTGAAATTCTAAAGATTACTCCGGTTCATCATGATGGAAGCGCACTTGAAGAAAGAGTAAAGACTCTCTGGGGCGGTGACGATAAGCAGTATGGCAAATTCACTAAGGCTGGAAAAGTTTCTTATGCTTCGCTGCCTGGATTTGATTTAATGGGGAAAGTTGTTGCTAGCAGCAGTGAAACACCTTTTGCAAACTTTATCAAGAAATTAAATGCAACTGACTGGGTAAGACAAGGTCATACGCATTTTGCCGGACAAACGGATGGTAAGTGCCCGTACTGCCAGCAAAAATTACCGGTATCATTTGAAGATGATCTGCTCAAATGTTTCGATGCTCAGTATCAGGAGGATATTGCAGCAATCAGTAATTTTCAGTCAGTTTATGTATCTGAAATGAGCAGTTTAGTGCGCACCTTTGAAAGCAATCTTGATGATGTTCTGCCAGGACTGAACACAGATGAATATCAGGCAAAGGTAAAGAACTTCAAGGATGCGATTACCATCAATACACAGAGAATTGAAGCCAAGGTTAAAGAGCCGACTACGGTAGCATCGCTTGAGGATACAGATTCTTTACTGCTGGAAATCGGCAGCATCATCGATCAGATGAATGATCAGATAGAGGCTCACAATACTCTGGTAGGTGATAAGAAGAATCAGCAATCAAAATGCAGCAAAGAAGTGTGGGAGTATTTGGCTTTTGTACTTCAAGATGCCGTGAAAGAATACAACGATACGCTTGCTAATGCGGATAAGGAATTAAATGCACTTAAAACAGAGCTGAATAATCTGAGAACAAAGGATGGAAATATCACAACTGATATTAGCAACTTGAATAAGCAGGTTGTTAATACCGAGGCTACGATTGAGGGCATCAACAGAATATTAAAGACTTCTGGATTCCAGGGGTTTTATCTTCGTGCAAAGAAAGATGTGCAGAATACATACGAGGTTATTCGTCCAGACGGAACGATTGCTGAAAAATTATCTGAGGGCGAGCGTAATTTCATAGCTTTCTTATATTTTTACCACCTTGTAAGAGGTAGTTTCAGTGACAAAGAAGTGAAGGATAAGATTGTAGTGATTGATGATCCGGTTTCCAGCATGGATAGCAGTGCACTTCTCATCGTAAGTGCATTGGTGCGAGAAATGGTTGAAATCTGTCTGAATAACACGGATTATTTGAATCAGAAAATTGAAGGTAACTTCATTAAACAGATCTTTATTCTGACTCACAATGTCTATTTCCATAATGAGATAACGCCACGTCAGGTAAATAAATACAGAAGTACATCTTTCTATCTCATACGCAAAACAGATAATATTTCGCATATTAAACTTTGTGTAAGACAAAGTCACACAGCACCGACAGATAAGGAAAATTATAATCCGATTCAGAATTCCTATGCGGCACTGTGGGATGAATACAAAGAATTGAAGACCGTGAATACACTTACGAATGTGGTACATCATATTCTGGAATATTACTTCATTCAAATTTGCGGATATGCCGGAGCTGATTTACAGAAGATTGTTCTTGACGACAATAAAGACAAATTCGTAGATAACAGCGGTAGTAAGCCGGATTATACGAAACATGAACTGGCGTCAGCACTTCTCTCTTACATTGACAGCAGCCCGGCACTGATTGCGGACGGCTTCAATATTATAGAGACGGGATTTGATGCAGAGCAGATAAAAGAAGTGTTCAAGATGATTTTTGAGGCAATGCAGCAGGAACAGCATTACAAAATGATGATGAATACGGAGTCCTGATTATGGGACACGGTAAGAATTAAAACAGATTTAGACAGGGATATCTGATCCCTATGAACGGAGGATACAGCAATGGCTGAAAAGCAGACAATTGACGCAATGTGGGACGACTCCCCTGTTGACGTTTCTACAGAGGTGAATTTTATCTGGTCTATCGCAAACAAGTTGCGTGGTACTTACCAGAGTGACAAATACAAGGATGTCATCATTCCGATGGTTATCATCCGCAGATTTGAGTGCGCATTGGCACCAACAAAGCAGAAAGTAGTAGACCAGTTCAAGGCGAATCCGGCATATCCGGCAAAGGCGATGTATCGTGTATCCGGATATCAGTTCTACAACACCAGTGAGTTTGATCTTGCAGAGCTGGTAAATGATGCGGATCATCTGGCTGCAAACTTTAAATCTTACATTCAAGGTTTTTCTGCAAACATTCAGGACATTATTAAGAGTCTGGATTTTGATAAGCAGATTGACAAAATGGACAAGAACAATCGTCTGCTCAGTGTGGTGAAGGCCTTCTCGGAATTGGATCTGAATCCGGTGACAATCGATAACGTAAAGATGGGATACATCTTTGAAGATTTAATCAGAAGATTTTCAGAAAATGCAGAGGCCGGTGATCACTACACCGGCAGAGACATCATCAAGCTGATGGTCAATATTCTGTTGGCAGAAGGCTGCGATGATATTTTTGACGATGGAAAGGTCATCACCGTATTGGATCAGGCATGCGGAACTGGTGGTATGCTTTCCACCAGCTACAACTTCATCAAGCGCTACAATCCATCTGCGGATGTGCGCCTGTTTGGTCAGGAAATTAATCCAGAATCATATGCGATCTGCTTGGCTGAGATGATGATTAAAGGTCAGAACGCAGAAAACATTTGCTATCAGGACACGATGAAAGCTGACCGATTCAAGGGAACCAAGATGCGTTTCGTTATTGAAAATCCGCCTTTTGGTACACCGTGGGGCGGTAAAGATGCAGCAGAAGGTGTGGAGCAGGCAGTTAATGATGAATATACAAAGGGCTTTGACGGTCGTTGGGGTGCGGGCCTTCCTGGTTCTGGCGATATGCAGATGTTGTTCTTGCAGTCTGCTATAGATAAGATGGACGATAATTTTGGTCGTGCTGCGATTATTGAAAATGGTAGTCCACTGTTTTCTGGTGGAACTGCTTCAGGTGAAAGCCAGATTCGTCGTTGGATGTTGGAGAATGATCTGATTGAGGTAATTATTGCACTACCTACGGATCTTTTCTACAACACAGGTATCGCTACATACATCTGGGTACTTTCTAAGAATAAGAGACGTGAAAGAAAAGGCAAGATTCAGCTTATTGATGCGTCTGGTTTTTATGGAAAATTGAGAAAGGCACTGGGCAATAAGAAAAACGAGATTTCATCGGAAAATCGTACGCAGATCACGAAGCTATATGCAGATTTTGCTGAAAATGAGTATTGCAAGATCTATAAAAATGAGGAATTTATCTACCGCGAGTACACGGTGATGCAGCCTCTTCAGAGAAGCTATGCCATTACAGAAGATAGAATTGAAGCAATGCTGTCAAAAGGCTCTCTTTCTTCCCTTTACGACCAGGCGAAGGTGGATGAACTGGAGAATATGGAAGAACTGTCCGGTAAGGATTTAAAGAAGTTGGAGGCTTATCAGAATAACCAGCCGGTTTATGAAGCAATCATTGCAGCACTGCAAGCGGCAGTATCCGAGCGGGTTTATGATTCACCAAAAGCATTTATGCCAGTGCTGACAAAGGCCCTTGCAAATACGACAGCAGATAAAAAGCTGCTTGATAAGATTGCAGATGGTTTGTCTGTCATGGATAAGGATGCTGAAATTCAGAAAGATAAAAAAGGCAATATTCTCTATGACAAGGAAACCAAGGATATAGAACTGGTGAAATGGGAAGAAAACATCGACGATTATATGGCAAGAGAAGTACTGCCGCATGTTCCGGATGCTAAGGCGTTCTTTGAAGAGGATCTGGGCAAAAAGAAACCTGTCATAAAGACAGGCGCAGAGATTCCGTTTACACGCTACTTCTACAAGTATCAGCAGCCGACACCAAGCGAAGAACTGGAAGTGAAGTTTATGGATCTAGAGCTTTCAGTTTCTGAACGTGTGTCAAAATTGTTCGAGTAAGGCGGTGATGATATGCGAGAGATGAAAGATAGCGGGATTGAGTGGATTGGCAATATCCCAGCCACATGGGATATACATCCTGTTTATAGTTATTTCGGAGAGAGAAAAAATAAAAACAGCCTTGGAAATGAGAATAATCTTCTGTCCCTGAGCTATGGTCGCGTTATAAGAAAAGATATAAATGCAAACGGCGGATTGTTACCAGAAAGCTTTAATACATACAACATAGTGGAAGCAGACGATATAATCATTCGTCCTACAGATTTACAGAATGACAAACGAAGCCTGAGAACAGGGTTGGTAAAAGAACATGGAATTATCACTTCTGCATATTTAGATCTGTGTCCTATTAAACATGTTGATTCGAGATATTTTCATTATTTACTTCATGCTTATGACGTGATGAAAGTGTTTTACAACATGGGAAATGGTGTACGCCAAGGATTGAACTATTCTGAATTTGCAAAGCTTATGGTATTCGAACCGAGTTATGCAGAGCAGGTATCAATAGCAGATTTCCTTGACACTAAGTGTGCTGAGATAGATGCCCTCACAGCAGATATCCAAACTCAGATTGATACTTTGGAACAATATAAACGGTCTATCATTACTGAAGCGGTAACCAAGGGGCTGAATCCAGACGTGGAGATGAAGGACAGTGGTGTATTCTATATGGCTCCTATGAATGCCAAATGGAGGCTGACAAAGATTGGATATATTTGCACAAAGCTATCTCGTTTATTTAAACCAGAAGATACGGCCTTAATATGCTCTAATAGTGGCAAGGTACTAGTTCGTCCGGATGATGTTACTGGAAAAATGGTTAGCGATGATAATGCAATGCAAGGAATTCATGCAGGTGATATTGCTATCCATGGAATGGATACGTGGCACGGTGCAATAGCGCTATCTGATTATGACGGTAAAATTACCCGTGTAGTGCATGTGTGTGACAGTACGGAGGACAAAAGATTTATTGTTTACTATTTACAACACTTGGCATTTCAAGGTGTTTATAAGTTGATATCCAATGGCGTTCGTGGAAACACAAGTGATTTTCGGAGTTGGGATAAAGTAAGTGATATTTGGATAGCTATTCCAAAAACCAAGGAAGAGCAAAAGAATATTTGCGATTATCTTGATAGGCAATGTAAATCAATTGAAAAAGTTATTGCCGAAAAAAAAGAGCAGCTAAAAGTCCTAGATGAATATAAAAAATCCCTGATTTATGAATACGTCACAGGAAAGAAGGAGGTGCCAGAGAATGCTTAGAATGGGCGGATGGTACTGGTATCTTTCCGGGGAGGAGAGCAAGCTCGAAAAGCATAAATGCGGTAAATGGATGTACTTTTTTGAAGATCAGTCCTTTGCGCAGCAGATATGTGAGAAGGCCATTGCGGAGCACGTATGCTATGAGTGCAAATGTACTGACATGGAAGTGCAGCTTGCTCCGACGGGAGTGATTTGCTTTTACTTGAACGGTGATGACATTGAGAATCATAAGCGTGTGATTCAGTTTATGATGGACAATGACCTGATTAGGAAAACTAAGACAGGTAGATACTATAACAACAGCTTCAAGTTTGATGATCAGACTCGTGCCGGTGAATACGGTGCGGATTTTGAAGGGAAAATCAAACTGGATGAGTTTATCGATTTGAAAACAAGCAGATGGATCAGAGAGGAGGCTTAAAGCGAATGGATGATAAAAATATACTTGAGCTTCATGTGGAACAGCAGGATACTGACGGTACTGCAAAAAGAGCTGCAGAATACCATAAGCGCCTGATTCATCAGACCTCCATTGTTTCAGAGAAGGAATACCAGAAGTTCCTTCTGGATCGTTTGGAGCAGGATAATGGTTTTGTAGTCCGTAAGGCTACAAATTTTGACCGCTATTATGCCGTGGATCGTGAGATGCTCTTTAAATTCTTGAACGATACACAGCCTGATACAATGGATTATCTGCGCAAGATTTACAAGGACGATCTGGAAGAGACGATTGTCAGCTTCATCAATGCGGAGACTACGAAAACACGAGGCAGCCTGATTGAAGTGCTGAAGCATGGCATTGAGCTTTCGAATCAGAAGATTGAGCTCATGTATACGAAGCCAGCGACTACCTTTAATCCGGAATTGACAAAGAAATACAGCCAGAATATTTTCTCTGTGATGGAGGAGGTCTGGGCCAGCGATAAGGAAAGAATCGATGTAGTTATTTTCCTGAATGGTCTGGCGATTATGGCTTTTGAACTGAAATGTAATGCAGCAGGTCAGTCCTATCAGGATGCCATCTATCAGTTCCGTACTGACCGAAATCCGAAGACGAGACTCTTCCGCTTCAAAGCCGGAACACTTGTAAACTTCGCTATGGATTTAGAAGAAGTGTATATGACCACTAAACTCGATGGTCAGGCCACATTCTTTTTGCCTTTTAATATGGGTAATGGTCATGGTGTTACTGCGGGAGCTGGGAATCCGGCATTTAAAGATAAATACAGTGTGTCCTATATGTGGGAGGATATCCTTACCAAGGATACGATTCTCGATCTGATCAGCAAGTTTATCTTTGTGGAAGTAAAAGAAAAGGTCGATGAAGAAACCGGAAAAGTAAAGCGTTCGGAGAATCTAATTTTCCCGCGCTACCATCAGCTTGATGTTATCCGCAAGGTGCTGGCTGATGTTCGTGAGAACGGCACAGCCCAGAATTATCTGATTCAACATAGCGCAGGATCCGGAAAGACTAACTCTATTGCATGGCTGGCACACCGGTTAACTTCACTGCATGATGCCAACAACAAGATTATCTTTGACAATGTTGTTATTGTTACAGACCGAGTTGTTGTAGATAGGCAGCTGCAGAAAGCCATCATGGGTATGGAACACAAGGCTGGACTCATCCGTGTGATGGATGATAAGTGTGTGTCCGCGGACCTGGCGATTGCGCTGAATGGCAATACAAAGATTATTGCAACAACGATTCAGAAATTCCCATATATCGTTGATAGTGTAGCTAATCTGAAGAACAAGAGGTTTGCCGTCATTATTGACGAGGCGCATTCTTCGACAGCCGGTAAAGATATGGCTGCTATCACGATGACGCTTGGATCTGGAGAAGATACGGAAGCGGATGTGGAAGATATGATTTCCAGCGAAATCAAGCGGAATGGTAAGCAGGCCAATGTATCAATGTTTGCTTTTACAGCAACACCGAAGCCTACCACTATTCAGCTTTTTGGACATCAGAACACAAAGGGCCAGAAGGAAGCATTTCATGTATATTCCATGAAGCAGGCCATTGAAGAGGGATTTATCCTGGATGTACTGCAGAATTATACGGAGTATTCAACTTTCTATCAGATTAACAAAGAAATTGAGGATGATCCGCGCTGTAAAACTAATGATGCGAAACGCCAGATCGCACGTTTCATAGAATTGCATGATACCAATATTGCGCAGCGTGTGGAAGTGATTGTAGAACATTTCCGCACCACGGTCATGCAGGAATTAGGCGGTCAGGCTAAGGCAATGGTGATTACCGCTTCTCGCCAGAGTGCAGTGAAGTATCGTCAGGCATTTGAAGATTACATTGCGAAGAAAGGATACGAGGGCATTCATGCATTGGTGGCTTTCTCTGGAAAAGTAAAGCTTCCGGATGATGAGCAGGAGTATACGGAAAGCTCTTTGAATGGATTTCCGGAGGATCGTCTTACAAAGGAATTTGATACG
>Ga0129311_1001563_pt1 | contig 15954 bp, 14 predicted proteins | sample Go1ome_FD_94435 | JGI IMG/M metagenome (GOLD analysis project Ga0129311, IMG submission 94435) | Western lowland gorrila individual fecal microbial communities from Wisconsin, USA - Go1022B metagenome | ecosystem: Host-associated > Mammals > Digestive system > Large intestine > Fecal | place... | reverse complement strand
TCCCTCCATTTATGCAGAAGATCATTGCTGCACAGGGACTTGTAAATTATATCAACCAGAAATAAGTACCGGATAACGGAATTCATATAATAAGATGCCAGGGTCAAAAGGTCTAAACCCACGTGAGCTTGCTCATAGGTGGGTGAAAGACCTTGGGACCCGTCCCGATATGAGCATAAAAGTGGGATGATAATCCCACGATATGCGAATATGGGTAGAATTGTGGGAGTGCGTAGCACGAAACAATTCGTAGGCATCAAAGTCGGGGCTTTTGCCCCTGACATCATAATATTGTATAATGAAAATCAATATCAGGGAAAGAAGGGCAGGAACCATTTGACTGGAACCTGCCTTTTTATTTTTTGAAGCAAAACCGAACATATGCTCGATAAAATATGCCGTAATCATTGCCAAATGCATGGGAACATGGTACTATAAACAAGTATGAAACAGATAATAAAAAAGCATCCGACAATGACAATCTGTATTTTTGTCCTGCTGCTGGCAGGGCTGCTGATCGCTGCACAAAAGGCGTTTAGCACGGATGGGGCGGTGCAGGCCGTGGTGACTGTGGACGGAAAAAGCTATGGTGCATACAGCCTCAAACAGGAACAGGTGATCCGGATAGAAACAGAGTATGGATATAACGAGCTGACGATCAAAGACGGAAAGGCAGGTGTGACGGCTTCCGACTGCAAAAATCAGGTCTGCGTCCATTCCATGGCAATTTCGCAAAACGGACAGAGTATCATCTGTCTGCCGCATAAGCTTATCATACAGATAACAGGATTCGGGGAAAAACAGTTGGATGCAGTTGTAAATTAAATGATCCGATAAGGAGAGAAAACAGATTGCAGACAAAGAAAATAACAGTTTTAGGGCTGTGCGTGGCACTTGCCATGATTTTGTCTTATATAGAGAGTATCCTGCCTGTTTTTGTAGGAATTCCGGGCGCAAAACTGGGACTGCCCAATATGGTGATCGTGCTGCTGCTTTACCTGATGGGGGCAAAAGAGGCAATTTGTGTCAATGTGCTCCGCATTCTGCTTTCCGGATTTTTGTTTGGCAATCTGTTCAGCATTTTATACAGTCTGGCAGGCGCTGCGGTCAGCTTTTTTGTCATGTGGCTGACAAAGAAGAGGAACCTTTCCGTCAGACCGGTCAGTGTGCTGGGTGGTATTTCTCATAATATAGGGCAGTTTCTGGTGGCACTTGTGCTCCTTGGAACAGCCATGTGGTATTATCTGCCGTATTTGTTGTTCATGGGTATGGTAACAGGGCTTTGTAACGGAATCCTGGGACAGCTAATGTATGACAGGAGAGCTGCTTTTATTCACAATGACAGGAAGTAAATGATGTATGAAGCAGAAGCTTCCTATACAGGCTTTTAGTAATAAACAAAGGTAAGGAACAGAATATATGATCGGATATGTAAAAGGTATTTTGGAAGAAATAGAAGAGGATTGTGTGATCGTAGATGTCAACGGTCTTGGGATCCGTATTCTGACAGGCGGTGTGCTGGCATCGCAGATGCTGGCACCTGGCAGTGAAGTAAAGATCTATACTTACACCTACGTCAAGGAGGATGCGTTCCAGTTATATGGCTTCATCAGTAAGGATGAACTGTCTCTGTTTAAAAAGCTGATCACGGTCAGTGGTATCGGACCGAAAGGTGCAGCTTCTATTTTGTCTGCATTTTCGGCGGAGGATCTCCGCTATGCGATCTATGCGGGAGATATCAAGACGATTTCCAAAGCACCGGGCATTGGAAAAAAGACGGCAGAACGTCTTGTGCTGGAGTTGAAGGATAAGGTAGAGCTGGATTATCAGGCAGATACGCTGCTGGGACAGCTTGCGGATGAAACGGTGGGAAGTACAGAACCGAATAACCGCAAGGATGCAATAGAAGCCCTGACTGCACTGGGTTACAGCAGTATGGATGCTGCAAAAGCAGTGAAACAGGCAGATCCAAATGCGGATATGGATGCGGAGGATATTTTAAAGGCTGCATTGAAATATTTGATGTAAGGTTTATGAAAATAGCATAAAAAGCAAATGCTGTAATTTGAATGATACAGGAGAAAGTCAGAATGGCTGGTAGAATCATAGAGACAAATTTCACACCGGAGGACAGTAAGGTAGAAGAAACACTGCGGCCACAGCTTCTGGATGACTATATTGGTCAACAAAAAGCCAAGGAAAATATGAAGGTGTTTATTGAGGCGGCAAAGCAGCGTGGGGATTCACTCGATCATGTCCTTTTGTACGGACCGCCCGGGCTTGGTAAGACAACGCTTGCAGGGATCATTGCCAATGAAATGGGCGTAAATATCAAAGTAACAAGTGGACCAGCGATCGAAAAACCGGGAGAAATGGCTGCGATTTTAAATAATCTGCAGGAAGGGGATGTCCTTTTTGTGGATGAGATCCACCGCCTGAACAGACAGGTAGAAGAGGTTTTATATCCTGCAATGGAGGATTTCGCGATCGATATTATGATCGGAAAAGGAACAAGTGCCAGATCGATCCGTCTGGATCTGCCTAAGTTTACGCTTGTCGGAGCAACGACAAGAGCCGGTCTTCTGACAGCACCGCTGCGTGACAGATTCGGTGTGATCCACAAGCTGGAATTTTATACGGTGGAAGAACTCAAACAGATCATCCTGCATTCTGCCAGGATCCTTGAGGTAGAGATAGAAGAAGACGGTGCTTACGAACTCGCCAGAAGAAGCCGTGGAACGCCGCGTCTTGCCAATCGTATCTTAAAACGTGTCAGAGACTTTGCACAGGTCAAGTACGATGGTGTGATCACAAAAAAGGTGGCAGATACCGCACTGGATCTGCTGGGTGTGGATAAGCTGGGACTGGATCATGTCGACCAGAATATCCTGCTTACCATGATCGATAAATTCGGCGGCGGTCCTGTCGGACTGGATACACTTGCCGCAGCGACCGGGGAAGATGCAGGTACGATTGAGGATGTTTATGAGCCGTATCTGATCCTGAACGGTCTTTTGAACAGAACACCGCGAGGGCGTGTGGTAACGGATGCGGCATATGCACATTTTCACAGGGAAACACCCTGACAGGATAAGGAGAAGTTATGAATGAGATTATATTAGGTTCCCATGTGGGAATGTCCGGAAAAGAAATGTTTTTAGGCTCTGTAAAAGAAGCAGAAAGCTATGGTGCCAATGCATTGATGGTCTATACGGGAGCACCGCAGAATACACGGCGGAAGGATGTATCGGAGCTGCGTCTTTCAGAAGGACTTGCCTATGCAAAAGAATGCGGTGTAAAGGAGATCATCATTCACGCGCCGTATATCATCAATCTGGCAAATACCGTAAAGCCGGACACATATACGTTTGGGGTATCGTTTCTGGCACAGGAGCTGAAACGCGTGGCTGCTTTTCAAAGCAAAATCCTTGTGCTGCATCCGGGCTCTCATTTAGGGGCGGGAGCAGAGGCAGGTATTGCGCAGCTTGTGGAAGGGCTGAATACAGTACTTGCGGAAGATGACAGTGATGTCCTGATCGCGCTCGAAACAATGGCGGGAAAAGGCGGTGAGATCGGACGGACCTTTGAGGAACTCCGGATGATTTATGACGGCGTGCAGAAAAAAGACCGTCTCAGAGTCTGTTTTGATACCTGTCATGTACATGATGCGGGATATGATCTGGTGCATGACTATGAAGGTGTGTTCCAAAAGTTTGATGAAGTGATCGGACTTTCCCAGATTGCTGTTTTTCATATCAACGATAGTATGAACCCGTGCGGTGCACATAAAGACCGCCATGCCAATATCGGAAAGGGAGAGATTGGGTTTGAAACCTTGTATAAGGTAGTGCACGATCCGCGTTTCCTGGGTATTCCCAAAATTCTGGAAACACCGTATCTTTGTGCAGAAGGAGAAGAAAAAAAGACCATCCCGCCTTACAAGGAAGAAATACAGCTTTTATTGCATAGATCATAGTGAAATATTCATGGGATGACAGAACGGCTGCATGCAACTGTTTTGACTTATTTATGAAGATTCTGTGTGCTTGTCGATGTTGCTTGCTATTTGAGAAAAAGTATGCTATGATACCATTTGTGTAACAAAATTGTAACAAATGCATGTTGCACTCTGTACCCATAGTTTAACGGATAAAACAGCTGATTCCGGTTCAGCCGATGGGGGTTCGATTCCTCTTGGGTACGCTATGTAGTAAGGAGGGGCCCACGAAGTGGGAGGATTCCTTACTACTTTGCGCAGCCATTGCCGAAGGCAATTTTGATGCTGCGCATCCCGTGGTAGTAGGAACAAATAAATCCCGAGCGAGGGAGGATTCCTTACTACTTTGCGCAGCCATTGCTGCGTATCTTTGTTAGGAGTGAATGATATGAAATCAGATAATAAACTTTCCCTTTTCTTCCGGAAAATCGGAAAACGATTAAAAGAAGACAAAGTATATTCCAGAACCTTTTATTCAATTATTGCAGTTTTGATCGCACTGATCGTTGTGATCGTTGTCTCTGTATCCTGTTCAAAGAAAGAGGATAACGGCGCAGATAATGAAATTTCCGCAGATTCCGTCAGTGAGAATCAGACAGCAGGCACAGTGGATTATACGGTTCCGGATGTAGCACTGGAAGAGGATGCGTATGCGGATGTTAATGCACTTGTAAATCAGTATTTCGCTGCTATGACGACCGGTGATACAGCAGCGATCACTGCAATGAAAGATACAGCAGCACAGGAAGATCTGATCAAGATTGAAAAAGAAAGTGCATATATTGATGAATTTGACAATATCAAGGTTTATACAAAACCGGGTCCGCTGACAGATTCCTATGTGGCATTTGCATATTATGAGATTAAGTTTAAAGACATCAGTACACTGGCTCCGGGACTGACAACCTTATATATTTGTCCGAGAGAAGATGGAAGCCTGTATATCTGTGATGGAGATCTGGATGATAATACGACTGCTTATATTAAGTCAGTTGTGGCACAGGATGATGTAGTTGATCTGTTCAGTATGGTAGAAACAAAATATGCGGAAGCCATTGATGCGGATGCAGATCTGAGCAGCTTTATGGATAATCTGTCCGCAAAGCTGGATGAGGAAGTCAGTCAGGCAATGGCACAGGCAGAGGGTAATACGGATGAAGCAACAGATGCGACGGATGCAGCGCAGGAAGAACAGCCTGCTGAAGAAGAACAGCCGACAGAAAATGTGATGGAAGAGCAGGTAACTGCTACAGATACGGTAAATGTCAGAAGTTCTGACAGCGAAAATGCCGACAGGATCGGGCAGATTGCTATGGGCGAGACTGTGACAAGATATGAGGCAAAAGAGAATGGCTGGAGCCGTATCAGCTATAATGGCGGTGATGGCTATGTAAAGAGTGAGTATTTACAGGCTGCAGGTACTGCGGATGCTTCGGCAGAGCAGCCACAGGATGAAAATCAGACAGATAACAGCCAGACCGAGACCGCAGGAACAACAAGTCTGACGGCTAAAGGAAAGGTTACGATCAGAGAAACGGTCAATGTCCGCAAATCATCTTCTGAGACTTCGGATAAGATCGGTGTGGCATATCAGGGAGAGCATTATGATCTGATCATGGAGCAGGCTGATGGATGGTGCAAGATTTCGTTTAATGGACAGACAGGTTATGTTAAGACGGAATATGTAGAATAACAGATTGTGCTTTTTTCACATAATGAAGGAAAAGAGCTGAAATATTAAAAAACAAGAAAACACAGGATTTTTTCCTGTGTTTTCTTGTTTTATACAGGAAAAAAAGATAGAATAACAGTATATATGGGAATGTAATAAGAAGAAAGAAAAAACATGAAACAGGAGGTATGACAGATGGCAAAAATGAGAGTTGGTATTATCGGAGCAGGCAGGATCGCTGCAGTCATGGCGGAAACATTGCGCAAAATGAGAGGCGTGGAGGCTTATGCGATTGCATCCAGAAGTCTGGAAAAAGCGCAGGCATTTGCATTTGAGCATGGTATGACAAAGGCATATGGCAGTTATGAAGAGATGCTGCAGGATAAAAAGCTGGATCTTGTTTATATTGCGACGCCTCATACATTACATCTTACCCATGCAAAGCTGTGTATCGATTATGGAAAGCCGGTACTTGTCGAAAAACCGTTCTGCGTAAATGCAGCACAGGCACAGGAGCTTTTGGATTATGCAAAAGAAAATGGAGTCTTTATTACGGAAGCAATCTGGGTCCGTTATCTTCCGATGTATGAGACGATCAAGCAGACACTGGATTCGGGTATAATTGGGAAACCTAAGCTTTTGACCGCAAATCTGGGTTATGAAATGACGGAAAAGGAAAGAATGGTAGATCCGAAACTGGCAGGTGGTGCGCTTTTGGATGTTGGTATTTATCCGTTAAATTTTGCTTATATGTTATTTGGAAATGATATTGATAAAATCGAGGCATCTGCAGTAATGAAAGATGGGATCGATACACAGGACAGCATGACTCTGACCTATAAGGATGGCAGAATGGCAGTCCTGAACAGCTCTATGGTGGCAGTCAGCGACAGACTTGGTATCATTCAGGGAACAAAGGGATATATGGTCATAGAGAATATCAATAATTATCAGTCTATGACCGTTTATGATGCTGATTATAAAAAGATTCTGTACAGAAAATGTCCAAAGCAGATTTCCGGCTATGAATATGAAGTGCTTGCCTGCAGAGATGCATTAAAGAAGAAGGCTTTATCCTGTGAGGCAATGCCACATGAGGAAAGTATGCGTCTGATGCATGCCATGGATGAAATCCGTGAAAAGATTGGTCTTACTTATCCGTGTGAAACAGAGGAAGGAAAAACAGAAGAGAAGAATTGAAAAAACAGGGATAAAAAACCGGGAAGCATTACGCTTCCTGGTTTTTTGTTTTAGGTAATTTGGAAATGCCGAGCCGTTCTGCGATCTCACGTTTGACGGCTGTATATTTTTTCTCCGGGATCGGGAGCTCTGTTCCGTCCTGTAAAAGGAGTGCAAATCTGCGGACAGACTGTACATAGATTGGATTTACAAGATGCATACTGTGCACACGGACAAATACATCAGGATATTCACTGAAAATGCGGGACGGAGATTCTGTTGATTCAAAAACACCGTCCAGTGTAAAAATTTTGCTGCCGCGTTTGTGGCTCTGGACGCGGATGATCTGCTTATCCAGTAAATATAATTGTTGTTTGTGCTTGCCAAGCAATGTGATATGTCTGCCGCTTGGTGCAACGCTGAATTCCTGTGAAAATGGCAGCTCTGTAAAATGAACCGGATAAATGGTATCTCGGGTATCTGCCGGAATGGCATTTGAAATAAAACAGCTATGAATCAGATCATGGCTGATTCGTTTTCCGGATTCGGTATGTTCAATATAATGCTGCCAGGATAATAAAACCCGTTGATGACAACGTATGACGGATTGATCAGGATAATGTGTATCAACGATAAAGGTCAGCAATACTTCACAATGCTGCTTTGTTGAATAAACGACAGAAGCCTGCATGTCAAATACATCAAAGGTCAGATCATGTTCTTCCAATGCATAAGTGTTTATTAAATTCTTTTTTCCTCGGATCATCTGCCCCTGCAGTGGCCCGATCCAGAGAATGTCATCATCCATGGCATCTTCAAAAGGCTGGATGTTGTTTTCATAATATTCTACTAAAATATTAACTGATTTTTGTACGATTTTTCTGGTGTCCATGCTGTATTTCCTTTCTCAAATAAGCTTTTTTAGCATACTTATTTATTGTAGACAAGTTTTTACGGAAATACAAGTTTTTTTGGGAAAACAATTCGGAATGAAGCAATTTTGTATCATCTTCGCGCATATTTTGTTATTAATTTCTTCTAGTCGTGATTTTACCTGCTTTTTACTTGTGGTTTTATGTGAGGAACGATAGGATAAATATATACTGTTTTAGGAGGCGTGAAATGAAGAAGAGAGGAATGAGAAAGATATTGTTTACAATTGCCCGTATAATGTTATTTGCCATTGCAGGCGGCAGACAGGTTTTCGCACAGGGGGAAAGTCTGACGTTGCAGGAAATATAGAAAAAAATATAAAAAATTGTAAAAAAATGCAGAATTATTATACATGTATACAATTATTCTCTTGTACAAATAAAAATTATCGTTTATAATATTGCTTGGGCAATGGGGTCCATTTCATGTATATTATTAAACCAAAGGAGGACATTGAAAATGTCATATGTTGATGAAGTCATTGAACTGGTTATTGCAAAGAACCCAGCTCAGCCTGAATTCCACCAGGCAGTCAAAGAAGTATTGGAGTCTCTTCGTACAGTCGTAGAAGCAAACGAAGAAGAGTACAGAAAGAACGCTTTATTAGAGAGATTAACAACACCGGAAAGAATTATCATGTTCCGTGTTCCTTGGGTAGATGATAAGGGACAGGTTCAGGTAAACAACGGTTTCCGTGTACAGTTTAATAGTGCAATTGGACCTTACAAGGGTGGTCTTCGTTTCCATCCATCCGTAAACCTTGGTATTATCAAATTCTTAGGATTTGAGCAGATCTTCAAAAACTCCTTAACAGGCCTTCCGATCGGCGGCGGTAAAGGTGGTTCTGATTTTGATCCTAAGGGTAAATCAGACAGAGAAGTTATGGCATTCTGCCAGAGCTTTATGACAGAGCTTTGCAAGCATATCGGAGCTGATACAGACGTTCCTGCCGGTGATATCGGTGTTGGCGGACGTGAGATCGGTTATATGTATGGTCAGTATAAGAGAATCCGCAACTTATATGAAGGCGTTTTAACAGGTAAAGGTCTTACATACGGCGGATCTTTAGCAAGAACAGAAGCTACAGGATATGGTTTATTATACTTAACAGAAGAAATGCTCAAGTGCAACGGCAAAGACATCAAGGGCAAGACAATCGCTGTTTCAGGTGCCGGTAATGTTGCTATCTATGCAATCCAGAAAGCACAGCAGCTTGGTGCTAAGCCTGTTACATGTTCTGATTCTACAGGCTGGATCTATGATCCGGAAGGAATCGATGTAGCACTTCTGAAAGAAGTAAAAGAAGTAAAACGTGCACGTCTGACAGAGTACGCTGCAGCAAGAAAGAGCGCAGAGTATCATGAAAAGAAGAACGGCGAGCATGGCGTATGGAATGTAAAATGCGATATCGCTCTTCCATGTGCAACACAGAATGAATTAAATCTGGATGATGCAAAAGCACTTGTTGCAAACGGATGCTTCGCAGTAGCTGAAGGTGCTAACATGCCTACTACATTAGAAGCTACACAGTATCTGCAGGAGAACGGTGTTCTGTTCTGCCCGGGTAAAGCAAGTAATGCCGGTGGTGTTGCTACATCTGCTTTGGAAATGAGCCAGAACAGCGAGAGACTTTCCTGGACATTTGAAGAAGTTGACGCAAAACTGCAGGGTATCATGGTTAACATCTTCCACAATCTGGATGATGCAGCTAAGAAGTGCGGTCAGGAAGGCAACTACGTTGTAGGTGCTAACGTAGCCGGATTCTTAAAGGTTGCAGAGGCTATGAAGGCTCAGGGTATTGTCTAATCAGTATGCGAAAGCTGATAAGCATATAGTATATAGTATAGTAAGGAAAAGTCCCGGAAATGTATATTTTCGGGACTTTTTGTTATACGACAAGGAAAATGCACGCATTTATGCGGCGCATTTGACGACCGCTAATCAGAACAAGATTCGTAGAGTGTATCTCGTTTCTACGTGATAGGAAATTCCGGATCTGCCCGGGCGCGAAAGTGTGCAGCGGTGTACACTTTATTATAAAATTTCATTCATATTTTGAAACCTGCCCCCATATACATGATACAAACAAAAGCGGGGGCAGAGAATATGAAAACAGAAAATTCGGAATTTGATGTATACAAAGATATGCAGGCAAGAACAAACGGCGAGATCTATATTGGTGTGGTCGGACCGGTCAGAACGGGAAAATCCACCTTTATCAAACGATTTATGGATGTGTGCGTTCTGCCGCATATGACAGAGGAATACAGTAAAAAACAGGCGGTGGATGAACTGCCGCAGAGCGGAACGGGTAAGACGATCACAACGACAGAGCCAAAGTTTATCCCGAGTGAGGCAGCGCAGATCACGATCGGCGATGTGACGGTAAAAACGAGGCTGATCGACTGTGTCGGTTATATGGTGGATGGTGCGGTCGGACATATGGAAGAAGATGCGGAGCGTATGGTAAAGACACCGTGGTATGACTATGAGATCCCGTTTACGCAGGCAGCGGAGCTTGGTACATATAAGGTCATTCATGATCATTCCACGATCGGGATCGTGATCACGACAGATGGCAGCTTTTCCGATATCCCGCCGGCTAATTATGAACCGGCGCTGGAAAAAACACTGAAGCAGCTTTCGGAGCTTCACAAGCCGTTTCTGGTACTATTAAACAGCGAAAGACCGCTTGCGGAAGAAACAAAGCAGTATGCAGAGGCATTGTCCTTAAAGTATCAGGTAACGGTTCTTCCGGTTAACTGCACGCAGCTGAAAAAAGAAGATATCAACAGGATCATGGAAAATATCCTGCTGGAATTTCCGATCAGCTGTATGGAGTTTTATATGCCAAAATGGGTGGAAATGCTGCCTGCAGAGCATCCGCTGAAAGAAAGTGTATTGCAGGAGATCCGCCAGTTTATGCCGTCTTATTCCTATATGCGGGATATCATGGAGCATCCGATCATGCTTTCCGACACTTATGTGAAAAAGACGAGGATGGATGGGATCAATCTGGCAGATGGCAGTGTCAAATGCTATCTGGATATTGATGAAAGCTACTATTATGAAATGCTGAGTGACCTGCTCGGACAGCCGGTAGAAAGCGAATACGAGCTTTTGGACTATCTCGAAGAAGCCTCCAAGATGCAGAAGGAATATAAGAAGGTATTACAGGCGATCGATCAGGTAAGACAGAAGGGATATGGTGTGGTAACACCGGAACGCAGCGAGATTGAGCTGGAAGCACCGGAGGTCATCCATCATGGCAGCAAATATGGTGTCAAGATCAAGGCAAAGAGCCCATCGATCCATATGATCCGTGCCAATATCGAGACGGAAATCGCACCGATCGTCGGGACAAAGGAGCAGGCAGAGGATCTGATCGGGTATATCGGGCAGAATGAAGCATCCGACGGTATCTGGGATACGAATATTTTTGGCAAAACAGTGGAACAGATGGTACAGGACGGTATTACAACCAAAATTGCAATGATCGGAGAAGAAAGCCAGTTGAAATTACAGGACAGCATGCAGAAGATCGTCAATGACACAAATGGCGGACTGGTTTGTATTATTATTTAACACGGGATAGGGTATGAAGGCGAGTGCTCTGCACTTGAATCATACCCTGTTTCTTGTTATAATCAGCGCAGAGCAGATAAATTCTGCAACAGGAAAACAAGCAATATGAAAGACAGTCAGAATGAAGAAAAACAAATGTGAACATATAATCAGTAAAGTGCAGCCGGGCTCTATTGCCGAAGAAATGGAGATCGAGCCGGGGGATGTACTGCTTTCCATTAATGACGAACCGATCGAGGATGTTTTTGATTACCGCTATATGATCAAAGACGAATATGTGGTCGTACTGATCCGCAAGCCCTACGGCGAGGAATGGGAGCTTGAAATAGAAAAAGACTATGATGATGATCTGGGGCTGGAATTTGAAAATGATCTGATGAGCGAGTACAAAAGCTGCAGCAATAAATGTCTGTTCTGCTTTATCGACCAGATGCCGCCGGGCATGCGTGATACACTGTATTTTAAGGATGATGATTCCCGTCTTTCTTTCTTGCAGGGCAATTATATCACGCTGACGAATATGACGGAAAAGGACATTGACAGGATCATCAAGATGCAGCTTGCGCCGATCAATATTTCTGTCCAGTCTACGGAACCGGAGCTGCGCTGTAAGCTGCTCCATAACCGGTTTGCGGGGGACAAGCTGAAGTTCATTGACAAGCTGTATGAAGGACATGTGGAAATGAACGGACAGATCGTCTGCTGTAAAAATATCAATGATGGGGAGCATCTGCGTCGTACGATCGAAGATTTAAGTAAATATCTGCCTTTTATGCGCAGCGTTTCCGCGGTTCCGGCGGGAATTACAAAGTACCGTGATGATCTGCCGAAGCTGGATCTGTATACAAAGGAAGAGGCGGGAGCAGTCATTGATCTGATCGAAAGCTATCAGCAGGGCTTTTATGAAAAATACGGACTGCATTTTATCCATGCCAGTGATGAATGGTATATTTTAGCGGAGCGTGATTTCCCGGAGGAGGAACGCTACGATGGCTATATCCAGCTGGAAAACGGTGTCGGTATGATGCGCCTTTTATGGACGGAGTTTGAAGAAGCACTGCACAGACAGATTGCGGAAGATACCTATGAGCAACTGAAACAGTCACTTTCGCAGACGATCACGATCGCAACGGGGAAACTGGCAGCACCGATGCTTTCCAAAATTGCAGCGCAGACAATGGAGGCATTTCCGGGACTTCGGATCTATGTGAAGCAGATCCGCAATGATTTCTTTGGGGAAACGATCACGGTTTCCGGGCTGATCACAGCACAGGATCTGATCGCACAATTACAGGAAGAACGGAAAAACGGAAGAGAGCTGGGCAGTTATCTGCTGATCCCGTCCAATATGCTGCGGACAGGAGAAGAAGTATTCCTCGATGATCTGACGATCACAGATGTGGAGCAGGCACTTTCCATGCATGTGATCGTGGCGGATACGGGCGGAGAAGATCTGCTGCGTGCCATGTTATTCCACGAAACGATGAAACGAAGTAATGAAAACTATGTATACGTAAAGGCTTATGAAGAACAGGAGGAAGGCTATGAGGAATGAGGTATCTGAAAAATTACAGAAATGTCTTTGCTCTGTTAGGGAAAAGACAGATTTTGTGCCACAGGTAGCGATCGTACTTGGTTCCGGTCTGGGGGATTATGCAGATGGTATTCAGGTGGAAGCGGAGATCGACTATAAGGAGATCGAGGGATTTCCGGTATCGACGGTTCCGGGGCATGCAGGCAAATTTATCTTTGGATATGTCGGAACGGTTCCGGTTGTCTGTATGAAAGGACGTGTCCATTATTATGAAGGCTATCCGATCTCGGATGTTGTGCTGCCAACACGGCTGATGCAGCTTCTGGGCGCGAAGATCCTGTTTCTGACCAATGCATCCGGTGGGATCAATCCGGCATTTCATGCAGGAGATCTGATGCTGATCACAGATCATATCGCGACTTTTGTACCGAATCCGCTGATCGGACCAAATTTAGAGCCGGGCGTCAGATTCCCGGATATGAGTCATGTATATGATCCGGCGCTTTCCGATGTGATCCGCAGCGTGGCAAAAGAACAACAGATCCTGCTGCAGGAGGGTGTTTATATCCAGTTTACAGGTCCTTCCTATGAAACACCTGCAGAGGTGAAGATGGCAGGTATTCTGGGCGCGGATGCAGTCGGTATGTCCACTGCTGTGGAAGCGATCGCCGCAGTCCACTTTGGAATGCGTGTATGCGGCATTTCCTGTGTCTGCAATCCGGCGGCGGGCATTTCCAAAGTACCGCTTTCCCATAAGGAAGTACAGGAAGCGGCAAACGAAGCAGCACCGAAATTCAAAAAGCTGGTAACAGAGAGTGTGATCCGGTTTGGTGAGGTATAATATGTTAGAGACAGAAAAAATCAGACAGCTGATTGCACAGGCGTTAACCGCGCGGACTTTTTCCTATTCGCCGTATTCACATTTTCAGGTCGGCGCAGCCCTTTTGACAAAGAATGGAAAGATTTACAGTGGCTGTAATATCGAAAATGCGGCGTATGGACCGAGCAACTGTGCGGAGCGGACAGCGATCTTCAAAGCAGTTAGCGAAGGACAACTGGAATTTGCCGCGATCGCGATCACGGGCGGCAAAGAAGGCGAGCATGATTATGCAGCTCCATGCGGTGTCTGCAGGCAGGTTATGATGGAATTCTGTGAGCCTGATTTTGAGATCATCGTGGCAAAAAGTGAGACAGAATATAAGGTATATACATTAAAAGAGCTTTTGCCGGAGGGATTCGGAAGAGCAAATTTACAATGACAAGGAAAGTGAGAAACAGAGAAGAATGAATATCAGATTTTATAATGCAAAGATCCTGACCATGGAAGAGCCTGTGCAGGTAACGGAAGGACAGCTTTGGGTCAGCGGACAGAAAATCGTTTATGTCGGACCGGATGATGAAATCGAAACTGTTTATGAAAAGAGCGGGCTGCAGACAATCCTGTGGGATCGGGAGATCGACTGTGAGGGCAATCTGTTAATGCCCGGCTTTAAGGATGCACATGCCCATTCTGCAATGGTACTGTTCCGTTCGATCGCAGATGATGAGCCGCTGCAGGGCTGGCTGGAAAAACGGATCTTCCCGGTAGAAGCCAAAATGACGGGGGAAGATGTATATGAGCTGACAAAAATGTCTGTACTGGAATATCTGACAAGTGGTATTACGGCTGTGTTTGATATGTATCTGACACCGGAAACGATCATCAATGCGTATACAGAATGTGGGATGCGTAATGTGCAGGTTAGCGGACTGAATATGTTCGGTCCTACACCGGAGGTCATGGAAGAGCGTTTCCTGAAGCTGAACGGAGTGAACAGCCTTTCTTCTTATATGCTGGGCATCCATGCGGAATATACCTGCCCAAAAGAGCTGCTTATGCAGGTTGCTGAGATCGTCAAAAGACATAAGGCGCCATTCTTTACTCATCTTGCCGAAACAAAGCGGGAGGTAGAGGAATGCAAAGAAAGATACGGTATGACGCCAACACAGCTGTTAAATGATCTGGGACTGTTCGACTACGGTGGCGGTGGATATCATTGCGTTTATATGGACGATAAGGACATTGAGATCTTTAAAGAAAAGAAGCTGACAGCAGTGACAAATCCGGCTTCCAATCTGAAGCTGGCAAGCGGTATCGCACCGGTCAGCCGCTTTTTAAAAGAAGGCATTCCGGTTGCAATCGGTACAGACGGCGCAGGCTCCAATAACTGTCTGGATATGTTCCGGGAAATGTTCCTTGTCACGGGACTTGCCAAATACCGGGATATGGATGCGGCAAGTACGGATGCCATTGAAGTTTTGAAGATGGCTACAGTCAACGGCGCAAAGGCAATGGGACTTACAGACAGTGATGTGCTGGCACCGGGGAAATATGCGGATCTGATCATGATCGATATGCACCAGCCGAATATGCAGCCGATCAACAATATAGCAAAGAATATTGTCTACAGCGGCAGTAAGCAGAATGTAAAAATGACGATGATCGATGGAAAGATCCTGTATGAGGATGGAAAGTTCTTCATCGGGGAAGATCCCGAAAAGCTGTATGCAAAGGCTAACGAAATTGCAGACAGACTGAGACAGGAATAAATGGAGACACTATGGAATATCTGATACTCGCAGCAGCACTTCTGATCTTATTTGTGATCTATCTGATCAGATGCAGTCTGGAAGAAAAGAAATTATGGCGCAATCTGAAAAAAAGCCTGACAGAAAATTACGGAAAGCCTTCTACGAAAAAATACCAGGAAGGCAGGCTGAAAACGATCGCCGGACATTTTCAAAATAAAAAGACGGAAGATGCGATCGATGCCATCACCTGGAACGATCTGGATCTGGACCGGGTATTTCAAAGCATGGATTTTACCTTGTCTGCAGCAGGGGAAGAATCTCTTTATACGATGCTGCGCTGTCCGGTATTTGAAGAAGATACACTTAAGGAACGCGAAACGCTGATCTGGTATTTTATGCTGCATCCGGATGACAGAGTGACAATGCAGATGCTCTTTGCCAAAATCGGCAGAACAGGCAAATATTCTATTTATGATTATATTG
>Ga0129311_1001560_pt1 | contig 15967 bp, 16 predicted proteins | sample Go1ome_FD_94435 | JGI IMG/M metagenome (GOLD analysis project Ga0129311, IMG submission 94435) | Western lowland gorrila individual fecal microbial communities from Wisconsin, USA - Go1022B metagenome | ecosystem: Host-associated > Mammals > Digestive system > Large intestine > Fecal | place... | reverse complement strand
GATCGCCTTCGTAGGCTCCACCGGCGCCGGTAAGACCACCATCACCAATCTCATCAACCGCTTTTACGAGATCCAGTCCGGCACTATCACCTATGACGGCATCGATGTGCGGGACATTGAAAAGGATTCCCTGCGCCGGTCCCTGGGCGTGGTGCTTCAGGATACCCACCTGTTCACCGGCACCGTGGCGGACAACATCCGCTATGGCCGGCTGGAGGCCACCGACGAGGAGGTGGAGGCGGCCGCCCGGCTGGCGGGTGCCGATGCGTTTATCCGCCATCTGCCCCACGGCTATCAGACGGTGCTCTCCGGCGACGGCGGCAATCTCAGCCAGGGCGAGCGGCAGCTTTTGAACATTGCCCGGGCGGCCTGTGCCAATCCACCGGTGCTCATCCTGGACGAAGCCACCAGCTCCATCGACACCCGCACGGAAAAGATCATCGAAAAGGGCATGGACCGGCTCATGGCGGGCCGCACCGTGTTTGTCATCGCCCACCGGCTCTCCACTGTCCGCAATGCCAAGGCCATCATGGCCCTGGAGCAGGGACAGATCATCGAGCGGGGTGACCACGAGGATCTCATCGCCCAGCGGGGAAGGTATTATCAACTCTATACAGGCCAGACGGAACTGGACTGAGCGAAGCAGCGCCCCCGGACACCACGTCCGGGGGCGCTGCTTTGAGCTTGCAGAAAAAAGACAGAAGCGTAGGATAACGGGAAGGAAGATAGTTACGAAAGAAACCCAGGAGGGGTGTCTTTCGTTTTTGATCATAAGTTTTTCAGAGCTTAAAAAGTTCTGAAAAACTTGCGTAGGCTGGCGAAAAATTTTCGACAGCCTGGAAGCAGCGCCCCCGGACACCACGTCCGGGGGCGCTGCTTTTCAGAATGGTCTCAGGCTAGGGCGTATCCGGCAAGGGCGGCTGCCAGCAGCCCCGCCAACAGGCCCTGGACCGCCTTTCCGGCGGCGCAGCTTTGAAGGCGCAGGCCGCTTCCCTCCAGAACCGCCGCCGTCTGGCACAGCACGGAAAGACCGCCCCACCCTGCCATGGCGGAGGACAGGATAAAGCCGAAGCGGTCGGCGCGCAGCAGGGGTGTCAGGGAAAACAGCTCCGTCAGCCCCACCAGCACCGGCCCCAGCCATCCGCCCAGAGACGCCAGGGGCCGGGCCAGCACATAGAAAAACGTCACAAAGGCGCAGACGGACAGCATCCCGGAAAGGCTCTCCCGCACAGCGGACACAAAGGCGGCGGAAAGGGACACCGCCTGAAAGGCGGTCGTGCCGCCTGCCTGCCGCCGTCCCTGGCCGCCCCAGTTTCGAAACAACAGCCCCGTCAAAAGGGCGGACAGCAGGTGGATGAGCCACAGCCACACCCCCGCCCGGACGCTGCCGAATACCCCTACCCCCAGCACGCTGATGAGGAACACCGGGTTGGAGTTGTTGCAGAAAGCCAGCAGCCGCTCTGCCTCTGGACGGGACAGCAGGCCCTTACGGTACAGGTCCGCCGCCGTTTTCGCTCCGATGGGATAGCCGCCCACAAGGCCCAGCAGCAGCGCGGAACTGCCCACGCCGTCCACTCGGAACAGCGGCCCCATCAGTCCCGCCAGCATGGGAGACAGCAGCTCTCCCAGTCCCAGGGACAGCAGCAGGGAGGACACCACCAAAAAGGGAAACAGCGCCGGGATCACAGAACTGGCGCACAGAGACAGAGCCTCCGCCGCCGCGGCGCGGACAAAGCCCGCTTCCGCCAAAAACAGTACCAAAACCCCGCCGAGGGCCAGACAGGCCGCCGCCCGCCAACGCATCCGCATAAAAATCACCCGCTTATTTCTATGCGCCTTCGCGGAAAACCATGCCGATCCCCGCAAGTCGGACAGGCAAGGCGCATACAGTCGGACAGAGGTGAACGATATGGAGCGAAACCGAAGGGAGCGGGAAGGCGGTATGCTGAGCACGGTGGCGGAGCTGTTTGACCTGCCGGCGGACGTGGTGGCGGGGCTGCCCCGGATGGAAATGGTGGGCAGCCGCCAACTGTACCTGGAGCACCACCAGGGTATCCTGGCGTACAGCGACAGCCGCATTGATATCAACACCGCCGCCGGGGTGCTGTGCGTCAAGGGAGAGGGATTGTCCCTTCTGGCCATGACGGCGGAGGAACTGCGGATCGGCGGGCGCCTGGCATCGGTGGAGTGGGTGAAGTGAATGCTGAATCAGATCTTGAACCGCTTCCGGGGCCAGGTGCGGCTGCGGGTGGAGGCGGCTTTCCCGGAGCGGGTCCTGAACCTGTGCGGCGCCCGGGACCTATCCTTCTGGGACCTGGAGTGGGAGAGCCCCACCGCCTTCACCTGCCGCCTCAGCCGCCGGGACTACCATGCCCTCCGCCGGGCGGCAAGGCACCTGGACTGCACCATCACTCCCATCCGGCGGGAGGGGGTGCCCTATTTTCTGGGGCGGTTCCGCAAGCGCTACGCCCTGGTGGCGGGGCTTATTCTGTGCGCCGCCGGACTGTCCCTGGGAACGCTGTTCATCTGGGATTTCACCGTGGAGGGCAACGAGACCGTCCCCACGGAGGAGATCCTCCGCTCCCTCCAGAAAAACGGCGTGGACATCGGCACCTTCGGCTTTTCCCTGAACGCGGAGGACCTGCGCAACCATGTGCTGCTGGACATCCCAGAGCTCAGCTGGATCACGGTGAATGTGTCCGGCTGCCGGGCGTACGTGCAGGTGCGGGAGCGGACGCCGGCGCCGGAGATGGTGGATAAGCGGAAGCCTGCCAACGTGGTGGCCCGGCGGGCGGGACTGGTGCAGAAGGTCCGGGCCCTGGACGGCGTGGCCTGCGTGCTGCCGGGGACTTCCGTGGAGGAGGGACAGCTTCTCATCTCCGGCGTGGAGGACACGGATACCGTGGGCGCCCGCGTTCTGGCAGGCATGGGCACCGTGCAGGCGAGGACCTGGTACACGCTCACCTGCGCCATGCCCCTGACCTCCCCTCAAAAGCAATACACCGGAGCGGAAAAGACCCTGGTCTCCCTGGTGCTTGGCACCCACCGCGTAAAATTCTTTGCAAACAGTAGCATCGAAGGGGAGGAATATGATAAAATAACCAAAAGGCACCGCCTGTCCCTGTTTGGTCTGCCGCTGCCCGTCACGCTGGTGACGGAGCGCTGCCGGATGTATGAGGCCGCCGAGGCGGCGGTGGAGCCCATGGCGGCCAAGGCAGCGGGGGAGCAGATTTTAACGGAGTACCTCCATGCCCTGGTGGACCCCTACGGCACCGTGGAGAGCACCCTTTGCACCACCCGCCAGAAGGGCGACACCCTGCTGGTGACGCTGACGGCGGAATGCCTGGAGCAGATCGGGGAATCGGTGCCCATATACACGGAAGATCCGGGCTGACAGCCCGCAAGGATACAGGAGTGATCGCATTTGGAACAGAGAATCAGCATTGAGCGCCTGGAGCAGGCAGTGAACATCTTCGGCTCCTTTGACGAGAATATCCGTCTTTTGGAGCAGGAATTCAGCGTCACGGTGGTGAACCGGGACGGAGAACTACGGGTAGACGGCGAGGCGGAGAACGTGATGCTGGCCTGCAAGGCCATCCAGGCCTTGTTGACCCTCTCCTCCCGGGGAGAGGTCATCGGCGAGCAGAACGTCCGCTATGTCATCGGCCTGGTGCGCGCGGGAAAGGAGGAGCAGATCACGGAGCTCACCGGCGACGTGCTGTGCATCTCCGCCAAGGGCCGGCCGGTGAAGCCCAAGACCATCGGCCAGAAGGAGTATATCGCCTCCGTGCTGAAAAACACCATCACCATCGGCGTGGGTCCGGCGGGCACCGGCAAGACGTATCTGGCCGTGGCCGCCGCCGTTCAGGCCTTCCGGGACAAGCAGGTGAACCGCATCATCCTCACCCGTCCGGCGGTGGAGGCCGGTGAGCGTCTGGGCTTCCTGCCCGGCGACTTGCAGTCAAAAGTCGACCCGTACCTGAGGCCGCTGTACGACGCCCTGTTTGACATGCTGGGGGCGGAGACCTACCAAAAGTACCTGGAGCGGGGCAACATCGAGGTGGCGCCCCTGGCCTATATGCGGGGCCGTACCTTGGATGACAGCTTCATTATCCTGGACGAGGCCCAAAACACCTCCCGGGAGCAGATGAAGATGTTCCTGACCCGCCTGGGCTTCGGGTCCAAGATCGTCATTACCGGTGATGTTACCCAGATCGACCTGCCTGACGGCAAGGCCTCCGGCCTCAAGGAGGCCATGCGGGTGCTGCGGAATGTGGAGGGTATCGGCATCTGTGAGCTGACCAACGCCGACGTGGTGCGCCACGTGCTGGTCCAGCGGATCGTGAAGGCCTACGAGGACTATGAGACCGCCAAAAGCGGAGGAAAGGGAGGAAAGCGGTAATGGCGGACATCATCAGGGTGCTGTCATGTTTATTGAATTGCGGGGAAGAGAGTATAAAAAAAGCATTGTATTTCGGCGGTTCCTTAGTAGTTGACAGCGGTTGGACGCCATGTGATGTCGGCCAGTTGCTGGATAAGGAAGAACTGGCGAATATGCGGGCAAAATATGAGGATGAATTCTCCGTTGTTACTGGCTACAAAGGATTTGAGGAGGCCATTTTAAAAAAATAGATTTTTCCCGGTGTCAGGATCCTGCGGCGCTAGCTGAGGCACTGGAGCTTCATCCCCGCGTGTTGGGACAGATGCTGCGGCCCGATGTATATGTGGCGACCAGACCTGCTGCCATGGCGGGAACGCTGTTAGAGGAGCTTTATCGCTTGGTATCTCATAGAATTGAGGCAGTGGCGGCGGGAGATGTTTTACGGGAATATTTGTGCCATTTATTTTTTCAACTGAAAGAACAGGATGACCTTCTCTGTGGAATGGAACACGGATGTGATGTTTTTGCCCCACTCGCTTGGCCGGAATGGAAACAGGAGCAGGCGGCGCGGGAGGAAAGGGAGCAAACGGAGCGGGAAATGGAGAGGCGCAGGGAGGAAGACGAAGAGCAAGCGGCTATCTGGGCGGAAAGAGAGAGGGGGAAACCAACAGCACCTCAGTGCAAACGATTGCCCCGCACATTTATGAAGCCTGTTGGTGGTATAGAGAGGTGGACAGAGATCCAAACATTGACGGATTTGGAGGATATGTTTTATGCTTTGTACGAGGACAACTTCCAAACGGTAGGTGATTTGATTCGTCATACAGAGCATGAACTGTCTCAATACGCAAATTTAGGAAAAAGTGGCGCCCGAAGAATCACACAGACACTTCAAACGTTGAATATGCAGCCAGGACTGTGGCCCACTGTTTGGGGAGATTCCGATATTTCAGACCAGGAAGCTATGCTTGAAGCCTGGCGGGAAGAATATGGTGAATGGCTGTCGGATATACAAAAAGAACAAAATGAATTTGCACAATAAAAGGAGAAAGCGCTGTGAAACAACATTATATCCCCGTCACCGCGGACATCCCCGGCGCCGCCAACCAGCGTACCTGCGCCCTCATCCGCAAGGTCATCCGCACCGCCCTGGCGGCGGAGGGCGTTGCTGTCCCCTGCGAGGTGGACGTGCTGCTGACAAATGACGAGAACATTCATCAGATCAACCTGGATATGCGCAGCGTGGACCGGGCCACGGATGTGCTGAGCTTTCCGGAGTTTGATCTCCATCCCGGCGAACTGCTCACGGAGGAGGACGCGGACCCCGGCACGGGGCTGGTGCCCTTGGGGGACATGGTCATTTCCATGGAGCATGTGGCCGCCCAGGCCAAGGAGTACGGCCACTCAAACCGCCGGGAGCTTTCGTATCTGGTGACCCACTCCGTTTTGCACCTGCTGGGCTACGACCACCTGGATGAAGGCCCCCAGAAACAGCAGATGCGCCAGCGGGAGGAGGCCATCCTGGCAGAGCTGGGCATCACCCGGGAGGGCTGAAAATGAAACGCTTCCTGGGTATCTGGGCGCTGATGGCCATTTTTATGGCGGCGCTGTGCCAACCGGCGTTGGAATGGCTTTTGTACATGGCGGACGGATTCCTGGCGTGGCCGTTTTTGTGCGGCCTGGCGGCGCTGTTGCCGGCGGGGCTCATCAGCGTTTGGCTCTCAGCCCGGAAAAAGAGCGAAGAACTGGAACAGCGTGTTCGGGAGCTGGAAACCAGTGTTTCCCTGTTGAAACAGGAGCGGGAGAAGAATAGCTGACGCCGGACAGGCCAACAGCATACACTGTCCCGAGGTGATTTGGGATGGTATTGCTGCAAGACGGGATCATTGCGTTCCTCTCCGCCGTGGGGTTGACCACGGTGGTGTGGCTGGCGGCGGGAACGGTCCTCCACGCCGGGCGGCCCACGATCCCCGGACTGATGCTGGTGCTGCCCCTGCGGGGAGAGGCTCTGGCGCTGGAGGGGGATTTCCGGGAGCTGCGCCGGGTCCGGCACTGCCTGCCGGGAAGCCGCATCGTGCTGGCGGACTGCGGCATGAGCACCGACGCGAAGGCCCTGACCCGCTACCTGGCGGAGCGGGAGGAGAACGTCATTTTAGCAGAGGGGAACACCTTCCCCACAGAATAAATACATAGAGAGGCAGAGCATGGAAGAACGCATCACCTGTGACGGCACCGTACACAGCGTCATTTTTCAAAACGCCGAAAACGGCTATACGGTCCTGCGCCTCCTGACGGAGGAGGGTGAGGTCCTCACGGTGGTGGGCTGCATCCCCTGTGTGGCGCCGGGAGAGCACCTGACGGTATCCGGCGTTCTGGAGCAGCATCCCCAGCATGGGGAGCAGCTGCGGGCGGTGGAGCTGGAACGTTTTTTGCCGGAGGACGAGGAGGAGATCTTCCACTACCTCTCCTCCGGCGTCTGCAAGGGCGTGGGTCCCGCCACCGCCCAGCGGATCGTGGAGCGCTTCGGCCGGGACACCCTGGATATCCTGGAGCGGGAACCGGAGCGGCTGACCCTCATCAAGGGCATCACCGCCAAAAAGGCCCAGGAGATCGCCGGGAGCTTCCGCCGGCACATGGGGCTGCGGCGGCTCATGGAGTTTCTGGCCCGCTACCAGCTGCCGCCGGTTTTGGCCATGCAGCTGCGCCAGCAGTACGGTGACGCGGCACTGGAGATGGTGCAGGAAAACCCGTACCTCCTCAGCAGTGACAGCTGCGGTGTGGAGTTTGCCCTCACCGACGGCATCGCCATGAGCATGGGCATCGCCGCGGACAGCAGCGAGCGGCTCCAGGCGGCGGTGACCTTTGAACTGAGCCACAACGAAAACAACGGCCATGTGTTCCTGCCGCGGTCCAAGCTGGCGGCTGCCACCTGCCAGCTGCTCCAGTGTGACCAGGAACTGGTGGAGCGGGCTCTGGATGACCTTATCGACCGGGGGGCCGTGGTGCAGGAGCGGGTAGCCAATGTGGAGGCCTGCTACCTCCGGCGGCTATGGGAGGCGGAGATCTCCGCCTGCCGGCGGCTAAACGGCTTGTTGGCTGTAGACGCGGACCGCAGCGGCCAGGCGGCGCGGACCATTGAGGAGATTCAGCAGGAGCAGGGCATCACCTACGCGCCCCAGCAGCGTCAGGCGGTGGAGCTGGCGGCCCGCTCCGGCGTCCTTATTCTCACCGGCGGCCCCGGCACCGGCAAGACCACCACGGTCCGGGGCATTGTGGCACTGTTCCAGAAAATGGGGCTTGATATTGTGCTGGCAGCCCCCACGGGCCGGGCGGCTAAGCGCATGAGCGAGCTGACGGACATGGAGGCTCAGACTGTCCACCGCTTGCTTGGTATGAGCTGGAATGAGGCCACCCATCAGGTGACCTTCACCAAGACGGAACAGGAGCCCCTGGAGGCGGACGCGGTCATTGTGGACGAGATGAGCATGGTGGACCTGAGCCTGTTTTCCGCCCTGCTGCAGGCTCTGCGGCCCGGCACCCGGCTGGTGCTGGTGGGAGACACGGACCAGCTGCCTTCCGTGGGCGCCGGCAACGTGTTTTCCGACCTCATCCGCAGCGGACGGGTGGAGACTGTCTTTTTGCGGGAGGTGTTCCGCCAGGCGGAGCAGTCCGCCATCATCCGCAACGCCCATTCCGTGAATCTGGGAGAGCCGCCCCGGCTCACCAACGACCAGGGGGACTTCTTCTTTTTATGCCGCAGGGACGGGGAGCGGACCCTCTCCACGGTGGTGGACCTGTGCCGCAGCCGCCTGCCGGAGAACATGGGCATCCCCGCCGATCAGATCCAGGTGCTGACGCCTACCCGGAAGGGCCCCAGCGGCACGGTAAGTCTGAACCGCAGCCTCCAGGCGGCGCTGAATCCCCCAAAACCGGACAAGCGGGAGCTCCCGTGGGGCGAGCGGCTGTTCCGGGAAGGGGACCGCATCATGCAGACCCGCAACGACTACGATGTGGTGTGGGAAAAGGCGGACGGCACCGTGGGCACCGGCATGTTCAACGGAGATGTGGGCAAGATCGTTCAGATCGATCCCTCCGGTGAGTGGCTGACGGTGGATTTTGACGGCCGGACGGCGCTGTACGGCGTGGAGCAGCTGAACGAAGTGGACCTGGCCTACGCCATGACAGTCCACAAGGCCCAGGGCAGTGAGTACCGCTGCGTGGTGCTGGCCGCCATGCCGGCGGCCCAGTCCCTCATGGTGCGGGGGGTGCTGTATACGGCCCTCACCCGGGCCAGGGAGCTTTTGATCCTGGTGGGAGATGACGCCGCCATCCGAGCCATGGCGGCCAATGACCGGCAGCAAAGGCGGTATTCAGGCCTCCGGTGGCGGCTGGCCCACAGTGGGGATGTTAAATAGTGTCCATACCTGGACGGGGAAGTGACACCTCGGTGGAGGTGGGGAATGCACCCCATTCTTTTTCGTCTTGGCGAAAAAGAATGCGCCGTGCACGGTGGAAGAAAAAGCCGCTTCGTCCAAACTTGCCAGTGCGGGCAAGTTTGGGGACGCGACGGTTGAAAGCCACGACCGGATAAAACCCGTCAGGTCTTATCCGAGTGCGCTGTACCCTGGCAATCATCCAGCCTTTAAGCCGTAAGTTGTGACGCTTGTGCAAATTCCGGGGTGCTTATTGAAGCACCTGACCTCTGGCCCCGCTGCCGCTCCACCGGGGGTGTTTCCAAAGAGGGGGCCGCAGCCCCCTCTTTGTGTCGTTTGAAGGGGAGGTCCAGGAGGGGGAGACCGAAATCCCCCTCCTGGCGTGTCTTTTGGACCGGGCACGGCCCGTTTTCTCCACGGGGAGAAAATGGGGGGTGCATTACCCACTGTTATCACAGTGAAACTTATCTGTATTTCAGATAAACGAAGAATATCTTGATTTCAGATTTTTATACTGCAATCAGGTGATGCAGTTGAGAACTGAAATTTTGAAATACGGTCGCATCCGGGACATTCGGATTGACCGGGGCCTGACACAGGAACAGGTTGCAAAAATATTGAATGTAAAACAAAATACCTATTCGCAGTATGAAATCGGCGTGGTGAATTATCCACTGGATGCAGTGGTGAAACTGGCGGAATATTATAACGTCAGTGTGGACTACTTGGTGGGTCTAACCGATGAGGATATTCCGTATCCTCGAAAGCGGAAACAGCTATGAAGCTGCTGGAAGCCCTTTTAAACCTCATCTTTCCACCCAAATGCCCCTTCTGCGGCAAAGTCCTGGACAGCCCCGGCATCTGTCCGGCCTGCGAAAAGGACTTGCCCTGGACAGCGGAGGCGGAGGGGCTGCGCGAAGGTCCCGGGGGCCTTCGCTGCGCCGCGCCGCTGTGGTATGAGGGCCTGGCCCGGGAGGGTTTGCTGCGCTTCAAATTCCAGGGTGCCTCCGCCGGAGCGGAGTCCTTGGGCGGGCTGGTCGCCCAATGCGCGGCGGAGCGTTTTTCCGGGGAATTCGATACGGTGACCTGGGTGCCCGTCAGCAAAAAACGTCTGCGGCAGCGGGGCTATGATCAGGCACGGCTCCTGGCGGAGTCCGCCTGCCGCCGATGGGACACGAAGCCGGTGGCGCTTTTGCGGAAAGTAGAGGACAATCCCGCCCAGTCCGGATTGACGGAGGCCGCCGCCCGGCGGGCCAATGTTCTGGGTGTTTACGAGGCACTGCCAGAGGCGGAGGAAAAACGGATTTTGCTCGTCGATGATATCTGTACCACCGGCGCCACCCTGACGGAGTGTGTCCGCGTTCTGAAGGGCGCCGGAGCAAAAAGCGTGTGCTGTGCCGCCGTGGCGCTGACCCGGCAGAAAAAAGTTCACAAAACCGGCAAAAAATAGGGTTGCAATCGGGGAAATAGCCGCTATAATATAACCTGTGTGACTTTGCGCGGAAAAACCGCTTATAATAATGACAGAAAGATCAAATGAGGTGGAATCTATGTCTATGGCAAAAGACATCGGTATCGATCTGGGTACCGCGTCCGTTTTGGTATATGTAAAAGGCAAGGGCATTGTGCTGAATGAGCCCTCCGTGGTGGCACTGGACAAAAACACCGGAAAGCTTCTGAAGGTGGGCACCGAGGCCCAGGCTATGTTGGGCCGTACTCCCGGCAACATCATTGCCATCCGTCCCCTGCGGGAAGGCGTCATCTCCGACTATGACATGACGGAGCGGATGCTGAAGGAGTTCATCCACAAGGTGGCGGGGGTCTCCCTGTTCAAGCCCCGGGTCATCATCTGCGTGCCCTCCGGTATCACGGAGGTCGAGGAGCGTGCCGTCATCGACGCCGGTATCCAGGCCGGCGCCAGGAAGGTGTATCTCATTGAGGAGCCTGTGGCCGCCGCCATCGGCGCAGGCATCGATATCACCCAGCCTGACGGCCATATGGTGGTGGACATCGGCGGCGGCACCGCCGATATTGCCGTCATCTCCCTCAGCGGCGTGGTGGAGTCCGCCTCCATCAAGATCGCCGGTGACCAGCTGAACGAGGCGGTGGTGAAGTATATGCGCCGCAAGCACAACCTGCTGGTGGGCGAGCGCACCGCCGAGGAGATGAAAAAGCAGATCGGCTGCGTCTTCCCCAAGGAGGAAGAGGAGACCATGGACGTAAAGGGCCGCTGCCTGCTCACCGGCCTGCCCCGTGTGGTCACCGTCAGCTCCGTGGAGATGATGGACGCTTTCGAGGAGCCTGTGGAGCGCATCATGGAGGCCATCCACTCCGTGCTGGAGCGCACGCCCCCTGAGCTGGTGGCGGACATCTCCACCAACGGCATCGTCATGACCGGCGGCGGTAGCTTGGTCTCCGGCTTTGATAAGCTGGTCACCGCCCGCACCGGCATCCACACCGTCATCGCCGAGGACGCCATCTCCTGCGTTGCCATCGGCACCGGCAAGAGCCTGGACTCCCTGAATAACATGCAGGACGGCACCATGAACCTCAGCCGCCGCCGGCAGATGAACTGAGCGCCTCAAACAATATAAAAGCGTCCCCGGCCCAGGGCCGGGGACGCTTTCTCTCCTTACGGGCAAGGAGTGTCGTGTTCCTGCTGCTGGGCTTTCCACTTGGCCCGGTCCGCGTCGGTAATGAGGCGCAGTACCCGACAGGGATTGCCGCCGGCAATGACGCCGGGCGGTACGTCCCGGGTCACCACGGACCCCGCGGCGATGACGGAGCCGCTGCCGATGCGCACACCGGGGCACACCACGGTGTTTCCGCCGAGCCAGACGCTGTCTCCGATGGTGATGGGGCTGCCGAATTCCAGGCCGGTGTCCCGGACCTCCGGCACGGTGGGATGGCCGGCGGTGTACAGGCACACCCGGGGACCCAGCAGCACGTGGCTGCCGATGGTGATGGGAGCCACATCCAGAAAGATGCAGTCATAGTTGGCATAAAAGAAGTCGCCGATGGTGATTTGGCTGCCATAGTCGCAGCGGAAGGAGGGTTCGATGCAGCAGTCCTCCCCCATGGCGCCCAGCAGCTGGTGCAGGATATCCCGCCGCTCCTCCTGCTGGCCGGGGAAGGTGTCGTTATAGCGGCGGCACAGAGTCTGGGCCCGCAAGCGGGCGGCGGAGAGCGCCTCGTCTCCCGCCAGATACAGGCGGCCGGACAGCATATTTTCCAGCTCGGTCATGAAAAGCCTCCTTTGAAAGAACAGGCCATTTTTATTTAGTAAAGCAGGAAGGAAACAGAATTGTCAAGGAAATTCCTTGCATTTTCCTGGGAATTTGATATAGTAGGTATCGGCTTCCAGGGAAAAGCCTGCTTGAAGGGAAAACAGACGCCAGAGTGAAATCAAAACAGGAAGCAAAGCCCATGGACTTTGCTTCCTGTTGCGAAAACGACGGCGGTGATCGATTTTTCGCGGTATACTATCAGCGGGACCTTTCTTTCCGCTTGGGAGAGGTGAAGGCCACGACCCAGGCTACCACCACCACGAGGGCGCCGATGCCGTAGCCAACGAAATACATGGAACGCTCGGCGGTGGAGAAATAGTCACCGATCTGGCCGCCCAGGATAAAGGCCATGGCCAGGGGCTCCACGAACATGAGGCAGAAGGTCAGGAAAGCGTCCACCCACTTGACGGAACTGCCCTGGTGGATCTCCTCCAGCACGGTTTTGGCGCCGATCTCCCAGCCAACCATGATGCTCATCAGCAGGGCACCCAGAGGCATGGCAAGGCCTTCGGACAGGCAGTCCATGAAGTCCAGCCAGCAGTCGTTGAAGCTGCCCACCACACCCAGGGAATTCTGGAAGGGCACCCAGACGCTGTTGGAGCCCAGGCCGTCCACGGCCACGATGGTGGCCTCCACCATGATGGCCAGGCACACCAGCAGCACCACCCGGGGGCGATAGCCCGGCTTGCCCTTGGCGGCGGCCCGGTCCAGGAAGAATGTGACCACCACCTCAATGAGGGAAATGGCGGAGGAAATGGCCGCCACCAGCACCAGCAGATAGAAAATGACGCCGAACAGGGGACCCACGGTGCCCATGGACTGGAACACATCCTGCAAGGTGATGAACAGCAACTTGGGGCCGCTGAGGGCGGCGCTGGGGCCGTAGGTAGCCACGGCGGCGGGGATGACGGCAAGGCCGGCCATCAGTGCCACGACGGTATCCGCCACCACGATGACGGCGGAGTTTTTCACCAGGTTCTCTTTCTTGTCCAGATAGGAACCGTAAGTGATCATAACGCCCATGGCCAGAGACAGGGAGAAGAACATCTGGCCGCCGGCAGTGGCCATGACGGAGCCGATACTGGGCGCTTCCTCAATGAAGCCGGCCTCCACGGCGTAGCCGGGGACGAACATGAATTTCAGGCCTTCCACGGCGCCCGGCAGCGTCAAAGAGCGGATAATGATGATGACCAGCATGATGAACAGGGCCGGCATGCCCACATTGTTGAATTTCTCAATGCCGCCGGAGATGCCGCCCCGGTTGATGAGGTAGCAGATGATCATGAACAGCAGCGTGAACATGACGCAGCCGAAGGGGTTGGTCAGCATGGAGCCGAATAAATCGGAGCCGGACTTCACTTCCGCCCCGGCAAAGGCCAGGTTGCTGAGGTTCAAAGACATGTACTCGATACAGTAGCCGCCCAGAACGGAGTAAAAGCTCATGATGACAAAGGGGGCGAACACCGCCAGCCAGCCCACCCACTTAAAACGGTTGGACAGGGTGTGGTATGTACCGATGGTGCCCTTGCCGGTTCTGCGTCCCATGGCCAGCTCCGCCATCATGATGCTGAAGCCCACGAAAACGGCCAGCAGCAGATAGACCAGCAAAAAGGTGAAGCCGCCGGACTTGCCCATTTTGTAGGGAAAGCCCCAAATGTTGCCAAGTCCCACGGCGGAGCCGATGGCAGCCAGCAAAAAGCCGATGTTGCTGCCCCAGGATCCTCTCTCATTGCTCATAATATCCCTCTCTCACAGTAGATTTTTGAATACCTCTCATTCAAATTACTCATATACCATACGCTATTTTTCTGCCCCTGTCAAGGGAGCAGATGGAAATACAGTGGAAAATTGTTCTCCTATAAAAGACAATTATTTCACAAAGAAGGACAAGGAAGGAAACTATGTTACAGTTCAAATCAGTGACAAAACAGGATGGACCGAAGCTGCGGCACTATTATAAGGACTGCGATTACGGCCTTTGCGAGTATTCCGTAGGCACGAAGCTCATGTGGCGGAACACGCTCCATCCTGCCTGGACGGAGACGGCGGGCTGCCTGGTGGTGCGCAACACCATTGACGGCCAGGTGGTGTTCGACTATCCGGTGCCCGGCCCGGAGGGCGATGAGGACCAGGCTCTGACGGAGATCGAGGCCTACTGCCTGGAGCAGGGCATTCCTCCGGTGATCTCCGTGGTGCCGGAGTGCAAGGCGGCCCGGCTGCTGTCCCGCTATCCGTATGTGCGGGTCAGCGATGTGCGGACCTGGCGGGACTACGTGTATTACCGGGAGGACTTACAGTTTTTTTCCGGTCGCCGGTATTCCGGTCAGCGCAACCATATCAACAAATTCCGCTCCAAGTGGCCGGAGGCCTGTTTCCGCCCCCTGACGGCGAAGGACCGGGACACCATCGACGCGTTTTGGCGGGACTATGAGGCGGAGTTCCCCAAGGGGAACAATGCCAAGGCCCGGAACGAGCTGGAGCTGGCCAAGAAGATGCTCCGCATGGTGGACAAGAACTGGTTCGTGGCCGGCGGCATGTTCGATGGGGAAAAACTCATTGCCCTGTCCCTGGCGGAGCGATGCGGCGACACCCTCATCATCCACATTGAAAAGGCCCTGTATTCCTATACCGGCGTGTATCCCACCCTGGTGCAGGCCTTTGCGGACGCCTTCGGCGGCGACTGCCAATGGCTGAACCGGGAGGATGACGCGGCGGATAAGGGCCTGCGGACCTCTAAGCTGCAATACGGTCCCGCCAAGCTGGCACCCAAGTACCGCTTTGAGCCTCAGAATGAACTGCTGTCCCATGTCAGTGTCATTCCGGAGCTGAAGACAGAGCGATTGACCCTCTCGGCGCTGACGGAGGCCGATATCCCCGCCTACAATGCCCTGGTACTGGACGGGGACCGCAACCGCTGGTGGGGCTATGACGATGTGGCTGGCCTGGGAGGCCCCGTGGAGGAGCGGAGCTTTTTCGAGGTGGCGCAGCGGGATTTTGAAAACCGTCTGGCGGCCAACTTTGCCGTCCGGCTGGATGGCAAGCTCATTGGCGAGGCGGTGCTCTACCGCTTCGACTGCCGGGGCGGCGCGGAGCTGGGCTGCCGCATTGACAGGGCCTACGCCGGAAATGGCTACGGCACGGAGGCCTTTGCCGCTGTTGCGGACTGGGCGCTGTACAAGGTGCACCTTTCCAAGGTGGTGGCCAAGTGCTTCAAGGAGAATCAGGCGTCTTACAAAATGCTCTCCTCCTGCATGCGGAAAAACGGCGAGGACGAGACGTTTTACTATTTTGAAAAACTGGTGTAAAAAGCAGCGCCGGAACTTTCGTTCCGGCGCTGCTTTTTATGAGAACTCGATGCACATGCCGCTGCCGGCCTCCTGGACGGGCAGAACCTTTGCCAACTCCAGCTTAGCGGCCAGGGAGACGCAGTGGCAGGGATAGAGAACACCGGGGTGCAAAGAGGCGAGAAACTCCGCTGTTTTTTGCACCCGGCTGTTGGCCTTGGGCAAATGAAACCCGCCCAAAATGCCGGCGATGCGCGTTTCGCCGCAGACTGCCTGGGCGCGGGAGACAATGTTGCAGATACCACTGTGGGAACAGCCTGTGATGATGAACAGGCCTGCCGGGGTCTTACAGGCCAGGGCGGTGTCATCCGTCAGCAGGTCAGGCTGCTTTTCCCCGTCCAGCAGGATACGGCCCAGGGGACGCCGCTGCTCAAAAGCGTGGACGGCGGGGATCTCCCCCAGGAACACACAGTGTTCCGACAGCCAGACCGGCTCCCCACTGGGACAGTAGTCGCAGGCGGCGGGAACGGCGCCGTCCTCCGGCGGGCCGATATACGCCTCGCCGTACCACCTGGGCAGCAG
>Ga0129311_1001554_pt1 | contig 16033 bp, 20 predicted proteins | sample Go1ome_FD_94435 | JGI IMG/M metagenome (GOLD analysis project Ga0129311, IMG submission 94435) | Western lowland gorrila individual fecal microbial communities from Wisconsin, USA - Go1022B metagenome | ecosystem: Host-associated > Mammals > Digestive system > Large intestine > Fecal | place... | reverse complement strand
CGCTTTTCCCGGTACTAATTACAAGAGCGACAACTTTGGAATTTACTTCATCCTGCATGTGCCTCCTCCTTGCTTTTTCTCGATTTCTTTACCCAGCAAGGCGGGTACACCCTCTGATAAAGCCAGATTTTACCGGCCTTAAAATTCCTGTACATCAGCTATTCCTCCTCAAACAAATCTGCCAGTGCCTTATGCTTTTTCATGGCGTCCATCTTGCGATGACTTGTCCCGACAAAACGCACCGGCGTACACATAGAAAGCACTCGGTCATAGATTCTCTGATGTGCAACATCCTTTGGATTTTCCAGCGACTTCAAAGAAAGGTTCGTTGTCACAATCAGCGGCAGCCTTGTCTTATAACGCTCATCAATGATGTTGTAGATCTGCTCCAGGGCAAACTCTGAATTACGCTCGATACCAAGATCGTCAATAATCAGCAGGTTGTACTTCATAAGAGAAGCGATAAAGTTATTACGTTCCTCTGAATACATACCGGTCACACTATTAAGAATCTTGGCAAAATTCGTCATAAGAACCGAAACTCCCTGTTCGATCAGTGCATTGGCAATGCAACCCGCAAAAAATGTTTTCCCGGTTCCTACCTCTCCGTAAAGAAGCAGTCCGTCATTGTTTGCCTTACGAATCTGCCAGGTATCGACATACTTTCTTGCAGCCCTCATCATCGGGACAGTGCCGTCATCATTTTCAAAGGTTGCATACAGCAAAGAGCTGTCATGAATACAGGCTGCTTTCCGACGCTTGATCTCAGCCATGCGTTCCCGCCGCTTAAACTCTGCTTCTTCTCTGTCACGCTGCTCGGTACCGCACTTGCAAAGAACCGGCACCACATACTCTTTCCCGCCATTCACCAGACGATACTGCTTCCTGGTATGGCATTTACCACAGTAAATGAGTCCGTCTTCACCGATGTAATCCTCATCGCTTTTGACGGACTTTTCTTCACTGACACGAATCAGCGTTTCCGTGTAAGTCTTCATTTCCATCAATAACCATCTCCTTTGTAACTGTAATCTTCAAACCCTTCCTGTTCTTTTTTCGCTGTGCTCTATCCCAGGAAAGAATCGCTCCATAGTGGCTTTTATACCTGTCACCCTTGCTGCCGATATAAACCGACAAATCTTCAATCAGCCCCTCGTAGCTATCCGGTATCATCTGGGATAACTTTGTAAGCTCCTCTGCGGATAATCGAACATTGTGAAGCGTTCCGTACAGGCCGTCGGGACTGATTTGCATCGGCTTATCTTTTTTAATTGCTTGATTCGTAATTTGTCTTTCTTTATTTAGTAGTGCTTTATCAACCGTTACCCGTGTGCGGTTATCCATTTCACCGCTTACGGAAAAGTGATTACCGGCTACCGGTTCTTCATAAAAGACAAACTGACCGGCTTCAAACAGCCCCTCTTCGTTTCGATTCTGCTTTCGGATCAAATAACCGTGTTCCTCCAATTCCCGCAACAGCCTTCGGATTGCACCGGGACTTTTGCCAAACTGCACAGCAATCCCCGATACACTGAAATTCCAGTCTTCCGGCAAGGACAATACAAAAATCAGGAATAATCTGGCTTTCTCTGACAGACGATTGTCTTTAATCAGACGATTGGAAATGACCGTAAAATTCTGTCTATGCTCCGCCCGATGTATCTCCACGTTCTTCTCCTCCTTCCGTTTATTTCAATGATTTCTCATTGATGAAAAGACAGAATCAGCTTCTGCCCTTTCATCAATGCAGCAAGACAACCTTGCTGCATCGAACTGTTAGTAGAGTTTTTGCACCACCTCACATACTCGTTCCTGCCTCTTTTCTGAGACGTATTTGTACAACCCTTGGTACGCTCTGGCAATGACCGTCATGGCGATACTTCCCCGGGTGTATATCTTCTTTGTGGATGGCTATTCAGTTGTCAAAGAACAAATAAAAGATTTTTATCTCTTTCACTTATCCCAACGAAATGCCACCGCAAAGCAGGTACTTTTTCAAAAAAATACCCGCTGACATTTCGCCAACGGGTACAAAACTATTTTCTATATTTTTTGTTTGTATAATCAACCAGACAGCTCTCCAGCGAAGCTGACCCGGTAAAACGGTTCGTCACTTCCCACTCACCGTCCTGATAGTGGTAGGGATCCTTGATCTGCACAAGAAAAGCCTGAAGTCTTTCTTTCCCTTTCAAACCATTTTCAAGCTTTATATCCGAAAGATTCACCAATCCATTCATGAATTTTAGAAATCCTCCTTCCTGCATTTCCTGCGGATACGCTCAATCCCTGAACGCACATGCTGGTCGCAGGTCTGTCTTTTAATGCCAAGAAGCTCTGCAGCTTTCGCCATATTCTCATCTGCTTCATAGTAGGCACGGATTGCCTGCTGCTGTTTTTCAGTGGCAAGTTTCAGACATTCATGAGCCTGCTGGCGTCTCTCTTCCTGTAAAATTGCTTCCAGAGGATCCTTATGATCGGCCATCATTTTGCTGTCCTCCATTCCACTGTGGGAAATATTTCCCCTGTCAGAATCACAGTTCTCACGGGAATGCTCAATCCTGTCTTCCCCTTCCAGTACCAGACGTACCGGCCAGTCTGCATCATCAAAATCAGTTTCCGGAATCACAGCCGTAATGGAACCGCCATAAACGTATGCACCACAGGAATGTACCGGGAACACCGTATGTCTGTCGAATTCTTCAAACAATGCCAGCCCATTGGTGAATACCGTCACGACTCCATTCACAACCGGACGTTCCATAAATACCGTGCCGGTTCTCACAAGTTCTCTCATGGACGGTACTCTTTCCATCTCCGGTGCCTCGTCTAAAAGTTCTTTTAATTCTCTGAATGTCAACATTTTGACCACCTTTCTGCCTTTTTGGCTTACGGGTGGTCAAACCATCTCTTTTGCAACACAAATCAGCCCTTGACTCACCCGTTTTTTTTGAACGAGAGCAAGAGCTCTTTTTTGTCCCTGTGCTTCCCCTTCACATATCCCAAAGAAAGCCGGTGGAAACGCAGGTAAATTGCATTCAGTTTTTGAATTTTTTCAAATTAACCAGACATACCGTTTTTCTGATTTGACAACAAAAAAAACGGAGCCAAAACCCACAGCAAAAAAAGCTGTAAGTCATGACTCCGTTCAGTCCTTCGGCTAATCCACTTATTAGCCGGATATCCTATTCATTTTAATTTCATATGCAACAAGTGATCCATCTTTCCGACGCTTCACCACCACATCATTTCCTTTATCCGCGATTCTGCGAATCGTAGAAAAAACCTCTAAATCCTCTTTTCTGAGAATTTTCTCTTTGTCGCTAAAGACCCCTAATACCGCATCCTCCTGCATATTGCAATCCTCCCAAAACAATCGTCTATTGATTCGTCGAACTATTTTCTCCGTCGCATAACCTCTCTTCCCTGTCATTTTTCAATACAACCGTGTTGTTCACACTGTTTGTAACTACAAATTCATCGACAACGCTTGAACCTGCAACTAAAACAATCGAAAAGCTATCCCTGATAGATAAATTGCATAGCTGATTTTTTAATTGCTTAAATACCTCTCTGTGATTCACAACAACAGAAACTCGGTCATATTCATTCTGCTCTACATAAAAGTTCGCAAAAATCGAATCCAACAGTCTTCTGGTTCTTCCTGAACCAGCTGATCCCAGCGGACTCATTGGTAAGATAAGTTTTACATCAAAAGCCCATAGGCACGTTTTGTCGGAAAGAGCGTCTGTTTCGATTATAAAATCATATCGCAACCTGTTTTTTGTTCTTACTTCTTTAGACAATTTTACCGTATATCCTTTATCTTTCAGATACCGGCTGATTGCTTCAGCGGCTTCTTTCTCAAATCTTGATCCTGCATCACGCATCATCGCACTTCTGGTTCCCCTGCCGCAGATGGCAAGCAATTTTTCTACCGTCACTCCTGAATCTGCATCTGCATTAAGACCAATTTTAATAATCAGTTCTTCAGATGGTTCCAGTATCTTTTTATTCAATATTCGAGAAATGGTAGATGGAGTCGTTCCAATTTCTGATGCAAATTGTCTGATGCTTTTACTTCCCAGTGCCTGTTTTACACATTCAGCCAAATCATCCAAATTCGTATCATGCATCTTAAATGAATAACGCTCCTGATATAGATTTACCTGTAACAATTTATTTTCATTATCAACATCCACCTTATATGCCCTCCGTGTGTTGCGTACTGTTGCATAATTAAATTTTATCATGCTTATGCTATGCTGTCAATAGCATGTTGCATGACGTTGCGTGTTTTTTTAGCAAAAAAAGCGGAACCACAACCCACAGCAATGTGCTGCAAGCTATGACTCCGCTTAGTCCTTCGGCTGATCCACTTATCAGCCGGATATCTTATTCATTTTAATTTCGTATGCAACAAGCGTCCCGTCCTTCCGACGTTTCACCATCGCATCATTACCATGTCCCGTAATCTGGCGAATCATAGACGCAAGCCGTAAGTCTGCATCCCTCTGCATTCTCTCTTCTTCGCTGATTTCAACTAATATGGTATCTCTCATCAAACAATCCTCCTAAGTAATCATCTTTCTTACTCATACGGATAAGGGAAAATAAAACCGTTGATGAGCAGGCAACAGACTGTTCCGTAGCGTGAAAGCAGATCCTCGGCTAATCTTACGCTGTCTGTTCCTATATCAAAATTCAAACTGAGCTTTCATCAGTCCGCCCATTCCGAATCTATTACCACTATAGATCTTCCTGGAAATTTCAACTTTACTGTAATGACTTAATCACATGAACCGCCACTCCCTGAATTTGGCAACTCTTTACCAAAATATCTTTCATTTCAGGATTTTCCGGGTGGAGACGTACACACCCACATTCCTTATCTATAAAGAAACGTTTTAAGGTATTTTCATTTTCCACAAGAGCTACAACGATCTGACCCTCGTTCGCTTCTTGCTGCTTGCGGATCAGCACCAGGTCCCCATCATCAATTCCGGCTCCAATCATGGAATTACCATTTGCCCGAACAATATAGAATTCACCCTTGCCAAATAAGGATACCGGAAGTGTCACATACTCTTCTACATACTCCTCCTGCAGCATCGGAATACCGCAGGATACAGAACCCACAATACCAATATTCATGACCTCTGTATCAAACTTCCTGGTCTTTGACGTAGAAACCACTCCGTCCTTGTACTCAATCATCCCCCTCTCGGCCATCTCCGTCAGGTAACGGGAAACTGTACTCTTGACTGTATGAAAATTATCGGCTATTTCCTGTAACTTGGGAGTTGTGTGATGTGTCATATAATAATCGTCAACAAACTCTTCCATCTGTCTCATCATTATCTGGTTACGACTTCTCATTATACACCACCTTATTTCTATTTGCAACAAGTGTTGCATTTACAAGTAAAATAATAACCGAATTAGATCCAAATTGCAAGACCTAATTCGGTTAAATTTTAGAAATTAAATTTTTCAAATGGTTCCGGACTCAATTCAAGCACATTCCAGTTGAAATCATAGAGTTCAGCCGCATCCCAATCCGTTATTTGAGGAGGATTTATTTCAAAAATCACATCTGCATCAAAAAGGTCATCATAGTCCTCATCAAAATCTATAAAACTAACTCCGCTACTTCCATATGTTTCAATGCATTGAGATCCGAACTGAGAATAAAGAAGAACTAAAATACCTGCTACTGCATTCATACAATTTTCTAAATTAGCTTTTTCCAAGTTATCTTCTCTATTATGTTTCACTTGATTATATGCACCATACCAATCTGGAGACTTAGCTGTTGATAAACCAAAATTTGCAAACGGACGAAACTCTTTTTTTACGTATTCTACTTTTTTAGTTAAAGAGTTTTTTTGCCTCCAATTTGGGAAAACAGCGGTATATTTTGACAGCAACGATGACTTCTCTAATTTCATATAATCGTTCATTGTAAAAAATTGTCCTTGCGGTGAGGCTCCATTGGCCTCAAGAATTTCTTTACAATTCAACTCTACTTCTGTGCAAGCCCTAAGCAAAAGCGTATATAACTCAAACGAAAATGTATTTTTATTTGCTTCATCCGGTTCAATGTGATTAAAAATATCCCGTAGCTGCTTTTCGATATTTACATAAGCCCGGCTCAGCTGTAATCGGTCAAAAGCATATCTATCATCTGTTACATAATTTGGTATATATGCTTTTGGGCGTGCAATTCGATAATAAGGTTTTGAAAGTCCCATGCCTATTTATCCCTCCCTCGCTTTGGTTTACGCTCGTATATTTGTCTTTATCGTATATCGAAAGTTCCTCTTCCTGCTGAAATATGAACAACTTCACCATCAATCATTTTTCCAGCGTCACTGACTAAAAGTTTTGCAAGTGTTGCGACTTCATCCGGCATAATTAGTCGATTCATACCATTTTCTTCAGAAGTGATACTGTCTCCTTCTTTTACTCCAATTAATCCAGTTGCAGTCGAGCCGGGTGCAATAGCATTTACATTAATGCCATACGGAATTAACATCTGAGCTAAGCCCTCTGTTAATCCTTTTAATCCCCATTTAGATATTCCGTATGGAGACCATGCCGGTTCGGAACCTCTCGATGATGAAACCAACAATATACTGCCCTTAACTTTTTTGTCTTTCATATACTTTCCTACCGATTGGCATGCAAAGAAAGCACCTTTAAGATTAATGTCCATTACTCTGTCAAATTCACTTGCGTTCATAGACCAAAAATCCACATTTTCAGTGTGAACACCCGCAGAATTAATAAAAATATCAATTCTATTATGTTTTTCTACTACCTCAGATATTACAGAATCAAATGTGTCAGGTTTTGAATAATCCATTACTACTGTATCAAAACCAGACTCATCTTTGATTCTTGATAACTTTTTTTCATTTGTGCCTGCAACTACCACATCACACCCAGATTCCTTGAGTGATTTTGCAATCGATAAACCAATTCCCCCTGACCCGCCTGAAATAAGAGCCACCTTTCCGTCAAACTCATTTTCTGCAGAAACAGGGTGCACGATTGGCATATACTCTTTATGTGAAAATGCACTTTTTAACTTTGACTTTAATCCCAATCCCATTCAATCTCACTCCCTTATTCCATTGTATCCGCTTGAAAAGCTGCCTTCTGTTTTTTCAAATCTTTTTTTGCCCACCAAACAGGAAGCATTCCTTGAGCTATCATCCTCATTTTTGTTCTAACTCCAAGTTCTGAATGAAGAACAACTTTTCCCAGATTTGTTCTAAGATTAGAAATACAGTCTTCATATAATTCTTTATTCTCATTAACAGAGTTTGTCGCAATAATCAAAAACAACGTATAACCATAATTCTTCCATATATGCCAGTCACAAGCAAACTCTGTTCTCTTAGTGCGTATTAAGCGATTATCCTTAATATATTTTATATTTTCCAATGCATTGGTACCCATCACAATATTATAATGTGTAAGTCCACTATTTGCATTGTTCAAGCGATAATTGTATATTTTCTTATGTCCAACTCCAACACTATTTGAATGTTGTGCAGCCATTGCAGAAAAATACAATCCTTCACCAGACCATGGACGGTTAAAATCAATATGATTATCACGTAGCAAAGAAACTTTATATATCTTATTCCAAGGACCGATAGGAATTTTAGGGTATATGATATTGCAAAATGCTTCTTCCGGAGTCCAAGTCTCGATTGAATCTTTTTCAATTTGGACTCTATCTCTCGTTGTGAAAATTTGGTCCGTCATTGCCATATCAGAACCTGTTTTATGAATCAAATTCATTAGGTATTCCACATAATCAGGTTCCAGCCAATCATCGCCGTCTATTATAAGAATATACTCCCCCGTAGCTTCCGACAGGCCAGTATTTCTTGCAGCACAAGCACCACCATTTTTTTTATGAATCACTCTGATACGATTATCTCGTTTTGCATATTCATCACAGATAGTTCCACTGTTATCTGGTGAACCATCATCAATAAGCAAAATTTCAAGATTTTCCCATGTCTGGGAAATAATAGAATCAATTAACTTAGGCAAAAAAGCTTCCGATTTATAAATTGCAACAATTGCAGATACTTTTTCCATTACACCTTATATGATATTTATGAAGCTTAAAAATCATTTTCCTCTCTTCTAAGCTATACTTGTTTATGATGGCTTCATAAAGCTAATTGTTAAATAATCAGCTTCATCATAATGTATCTATTCGATAGATTTCTTTAAAAAATCTTTGCTTTTTTCAATCTCTATATTTAACTTTTCAATATGTCCATCATAGTTGATATCATCTAACATATCTATTCTTGTTGAAAGATACGGAATCAGTCTTTCAGGCAAATCAACCATATTCAGCAAATTCGTCACTCTGGCATTCTGAGACGTAAATTCATCTTCTTTAAAACGTTGAAACGTATAAAACTGTTTTCTATGAATGATTGAGAAAACTGTTATATGAAAAGAATCCGTTATTACATATTTGGCATTTCGAATCAAATCAAGCATATCTTCCAAACCCGCATCAGCACGTATATCAGCATTTTGGAGATAAGTTGCACCTTTATAGGGAACTAATATCAGTTTATAATTGAGTCGCTTTGCAAATTTCTTTGTAGCTTCTAAATGAGCTTTTTCATCGTTTAGGAAAAACGCAAAAATATAGTCATCGCCCTCATATTTCACCTGTGGAAAAATATCCATCCATTCTTCGCTTGTCAGCAGTAATGTAGGATCCACAACCACTTGGGGTTTTTTATTTAAATAAGGAGCGAGCAATTCCGCTGCTTTTTCTTCTCTAACAGAAATAGCTTTAAATTGTCTTAAAGCGTGTTTGATTTCTCCAACAACCGAATCAGGGATTGTGTTAACACCCATACTCGGAGCATATGAAATTCGATCCGTCGTAATCCCAGTGTAATCTGCGAAATAAAATTTATCATACCAATTAGGATTCCATATTTGATCACTACCGCAGATTAATAAATCAAACTCATTACATATTTTAACTAATTCATCAATCGTTTCGATTTCAGATGTTAAAATGCATTTTGTGATAATTGAGTTTCTCAGTTTTCTATCTCTTTCAGCTATTTTAGTTTTATATCTATTCATCGCAAACTTGATAGCGTATTTTTTCGGCTGATAAAGCACTTTCCTTATGAATGATTTCTTATCTTTTGTCACATTAACTGATGGGACTTCATAGTTAATAAGATTAACTTCATAACCATGACTTCTCAAGTAATATTGAAGAGCTATTGCCTGGAGGTTAGTGCCATAATTAGGACCTGTAAACCATGTTATTATCCCTATCTTCATACTATATTTCACTTCCCCCTTTTTTCATTTTGATTGAATTCCTACCTTTGTTCAATAACAAAATAATATCCTTAAAATATAGCAAAACTATCAAAATAAAAATTCCGAATTCCAAAACATACATATAGGAATTTGCCATTTCAATCAAAAGTATAATCGACTGACAAACCAGCAGGAAATAGGTAACAAGGTCTCTAAATATATTAACCTTAATCTTAATATATCTCCTGGAGTGTAAATATCTAAAAATCCATACTTCAAAATAGGATACTGCCGTAGCAATAGCGGCTCCCAATGCTCCCATAATTGGTGTAAGTATTAAATTTAATATTACATTGCTTATCGCTCCGTAAACTGTTGACTTTGCAAATATTTTAGAATCCTTAACAGCAGCAAAAAATCCTCCAATATATCCGGACATTGCTCCGAATACGATTGCGATCGTTAACCATGGTACATATTTCCATGCAACATAAAAGTCTTTTGCATACAAAAAACTGGCTAACAGTTTGTCAAATACAATAATTCCAGAGCATACAATAACCATCATGCAATTATATGCTTTATATGTATTGGTGAAAAAGCCGTTTTTATCCTCAGGGTCGAAATCCTTTACAGCAGACAACGTCCACGCCTGGTTAAAAATTGTCTGAAAAATATTTAATATCGACGGAATTTTCGACGCCACAGAATAGATTCCATTTTCAGCCAGACCACAGAAAAAAACAACAATATATCTGTCAGAGGCATTATTTACCCACCATGCAATGCTGTTTGCAATCAGCGGTTTACTGTAATTAACCATTTCAGTTTTTTCAGACTGGTATGTTTGTCTAAACTGGATATCACCTAATACCTGTGCTTTAACAATCAAGTAAAGCGATTGAACCATCGGGCCAATTATATTGGCCATAAAATAGCCAATAAGTCCCCAATGGAAAAAAGCCAAAAACGAAACATTTAAACATATAGTAATAACAGATGCTATTACACTTGAAACAGACAAATCCGATATTTTGTCTATTCCTCTAACATACATGGTTATCATTCCGGACAGTGACTGCGATAAAAACATCAAAAAGAAAAATATTGCATACTGCTTGGCAATCACGCTAAATGCAAATATATAATTTACCAAAAGTCCAAGAATAACAATTAAATTTGAAAAAATAAAGTATCTTGTTGTCACTGTAACGATTGATTTTCTATCATACTTACTATCGATGGAAAATCTCATCACAGCTTCCTGGATATTCAAAGTAAGAATCGGGAGTAATACACCTATTGTAGTATTAAATAGATCATAGGTTCCATATTCAGTAGTTGATAATATATTGGTATATAAGGGTACCAAAAAGAAACTAAGCAATTTGGTTGCAAAACTACTTAGGGTCAAAAGACCTATGTTTTTTAACAAATACTTATATCTATTCACTAACTGTTCTCCCTGTCTTATATCACTTTATATCATAAATATAGTTTTAATAGCTCAAACTGTATAAATTGTCTATTTCTAAGTGCTATTTCTATTTTCTTCATCTTTGAATCTTTTGAAGAAAAACCACTAAAATAAATTCTCATCAATTCTGATGTCAGGACAAATACTGCTTCTCGTATTTTCTTTCCTTGATTCTTTATCCTGGTTGCATTCATCAATGATTGTCTTAATAAATATTCATATGCTCGTTGATCATATGCCACTTTAAATCTTGGCAGTTCATTCAAACATAATTCCGTAACCCAAAAAGTATCAACTGATTTTTTATGAAAGATTGCCTTTGCTGTAATACCATTTGGATTCAGTCGATAACCATAAACAATATCCTTTATGGTTACCACTTTAATTGGCATTGCTGCAAGAATAAAAGTGATTGGTGTATCTTCAAACCAGTATCCTTCTGGAAATTGAAAATTTTTTAATAAAGAACTTTTGTATAGTTTACCCCAAGGATATCCCGAAACATATCCTTTTGTTCCAACTTCAAAAGCTTTTTCCTCCAGAATATTCTCGCTCACATTTTCATCATCAAACGAATACCAACTTCCTTGTAAAATATCCGCATCGGTTATAAACGCTTTATCTAACATAATAGAAATTGTATTTTCCGGAAGAATGTCATCTGAGTCTAAAAACATTACGTACTTCGCTTCAATATTAGAAAGAGCAGCATTTCGTGCACCCGAGTATCCTCGATTGTCTTGATTTATAACTCTGATGCATAGCTCGCTGCCCCCCCATTTTCTGAAGTTATACCAGCAAGAATAAGCTCTGTTCCATCTGTTGAACCATCATTTATAACTGTCACCAAAGTTTTATATTTTGAACGTTGACCACAGACAGAATTCAAGCAATCTTTTATATATTGTTCAGCGTTATAGGCCGGAATAATAATTTGCAAATCATATGTATTTTCTATTTTGTTCATAGTATAGCAAGTCCCATTGGGTTTCGGGCTACAAGCATTTAAAAGCGAATACGCCTCTTCTATGGACATTTTTGATTTTATAGGCACCTTAGCCTTGGATAACATTTTTTTCACACTTGTTTTTATCATCGTTTCCTCTAAAATGGCTTAAATCCATGAATACGTAATTCATAGCCAATATTTTTTCTTAAAATTTCGATTACTTTTCTAATTCCCGAAAATTGTTTTGTATTTAAAAAAACATATCCCTTTCTTGTCATTCCCCAGTTCGCATTAAACCAATGAATTGTATAAGTATCCTCTGCCTGAACAGTCTCCGATTCATAATTCTTAAAAGGATCATATGGTGAAAGTAGTGGTCTTTCTAAAAGCTCGCAGTATTGGCCTAAATCCGGATTTTCCATTAAAACATTACTAAATATCATCGGATTATTATAGTAATCAACTTGCCAAATTCTATCCGTATAAAAATCTAATAAAACTTTTACATAAGGGTTTTCCTTTTCAGCACCAATGATTCCTGTTCCAATATAATCATTTAACTCATAGCCCAAAAACATTGGTTTCTGCAGAAGATCATCAAATGACTTTAATACCTGAACATCGGTATCCATATAGATACCGCCTTCCTTATCTAAAATCCAAAGTCTCAAATAATCTGCCATGAAAGCCCAAAGTTTGTATTTTCTACAGTAATAAAAAAAACGGTTATTTTGAGCGATACTATCCAATGGGAGATTATCTTCGTTCCATTCAATTATTTCATAACCCTTTAAATTTGTTTTCCAGCTATTTAAACATATTTGAGAGGCACGATCTTTTTTATTCCTACCAAGCCATATATAATGAATTTTTTTTGGTATCATATATATTCCTTCCTGTTAGATACTGCACTAATTTGTACTTTTATTTTTTAATACAATATAAGGTATAGCAAGTATAACACCTGAAAAAAAAGCTGTATAAGTATCTCTCAAAGTAGTATTGTAGAAAAACATAAGAGCCATAATTACATTTATTGTGAAAGCAATATCTAACCACGCTTTATCTTTATTATCAACAGCAAGTCTTCTTCCTTTTAATGACAAAATCATTCCAGTAACTATAACTCCCAAATTAACCAATGCCCCCAAAAGTCCTGTTTCCAAAAAAACATTAGCACTGGAAAAATATGTATACTGAAGATTTTGGTATAAATTGTAGAATTCTGAATGTGTCGAACAGTTTCCTAATCCATAACCAAAAATCCAACTTTTTATGTCATTCCTAAAAAAAGCATTGCCTAATTGTGAAAATACTTTTACACGGCTAATTTTATATACCCCTGTATTTTCACTATTGAAGCCTAAATATTCTAAAATATTTTTTAAGGAAAGCAAAAATACTCTTTCCGGGTTAAGTTTCATAAATACATAAACTCCACCCAACATTCCAATAATACCAATCGAAATAAGAAATATCATTCTTACTGACATTTTTTTCTTTAATTTTAAGTTGAGCAGAAAAAGTATTCCGCCAATGATGGCGACTTCAAAAATCACTAAATTAATTTCTGCCAAAATTGCAATATACAAAACTATTACCGAATTTATCAAAAGCTTTCTTTTCGAGATTATTTTTTTCAAATAAAACTCGACCGTAACAGTAAATAAAAACACGCACAAAATATTTTGAATAGAATTAACACCTTGATTATTTCCAAAAGTACCGCCAATTATATCCTGTCGCAACCCCTGAAAAACAAATTGATAAGTCATAACAATTGCATTTAAATACAACAATTTTTCAATGTAGTAATATAATCTCTCTACATCTTTTAAATTAAATACTATTGCGGTAGCCAACATTGCGATAATCACCCTAAAATATGGTCTTCCACTATAAAAAAGATTTGATAAGGTTGTCCCTCTATTCGCGATAATCGACGAAACCCCTGCAACGGCAAATAAAAATAACCAAAACTCTAAAATATGGACTTTCTTATTGATTTTACTCGACAAATAATATGAAAGAAATAAAATAACAAATGCCAAAATGTCAAACATCGGCATAATTGTATACGGCATTCCAAAATTATCTGTAAAAAACCTTACAGCTAACGGAAGGAAAATTAACGCATAGATCCACTTATATAAATTCTTCTTAGAAATTGTCATTTTTTATCCTCATAATGTACATAGTCGGACACTATGTTTTCCTTTCCATTAAATATCAAAAGTATTTTTTATATGCATAACAATATTAAGTAATATAATGTGTTGATTCCTTATCAAATAATTAACAGCTCTCGAGGACATCTTGATATTCTTATCATCGTATTCTGCGAAAATTTGTTTCAATGTACTATCTTCACAAATTTTCCTAACATTACTTTGAACTGCTTTTCTTCCATTGACATTTGCAAACTTGTATTCTAATTTCACGGAATACCTTGCAATGGCCAAAACTGTGTTTTGCAGTCTTTCTCTGCACTCCTCCCATATGCCAATTTCTTGAGCCTTTCCAGAAAGGAGATTGTATAATTTTATTTGGCTCTCAAATCGATCACTTCTGTATTTAGTTGTAAGGGAGCCTGCATTATCACAATAATAATAGTCAGTATCATCAGATATACATACACTTTTAGACAATGGATAATACTCAAAGTCAAACACAAGATCCTCACTAACATATTCTCTTTCAGACACAAATCTTAAATGATTCTGTTTGATGATTTCGTTAGATAAAAGAACCATGCATACGGACATTTCAATATAATCTTGACCATATGTATTAGCTCCACACATTCTTGGAAGAATTTGTTCTTTAACATTGCCTTTATAGATTTTTCCGGAACATACATTTAAATGTTTTTCTTCCCTATTTAAATACACTTTGGTATGTCCAGTCATGCAGGTATCAGAATTTGTCTCTATTATAAGAGTATGCATTTTCTCTATATGAGTTAATCCTATATAATCATCACCATCAATAAAAGTTACATACTTCCCAGATGCGACATCCAAGCCAGAATTTCTTGCAAATCCTAATCCACCATTTTTCTTATGGATCACCTTAATACGCTCATCTTTTCTTTGGTATTCATCGCAAATCTTACCACTTCCATCTGATGAGCCATCATCCACTAAAATAATTTCAATGTTTTTATATGTCTGATTGATAATGGAATCAATGCATCTGTGAATGTATTTTTCTACATTGTATATCGGCACAATAATGCTAATTAAATCTTCCATGATTGATTCCTCTCACTCTTTTCAAAATTTATTTTATACTATCTAAGAACGCAGACATATTTCTATATGTCTTAGAATGTTCTCTCATAATCTCTTTACTAAACTCTTCGTTGCCAACCAGCTTATTCATATTTTCCCATACTTCCGGTAATTCGTCCGATTCATCAGAAAACAACCAGAAAAATTCATGCAGTGCTGATTCACTGGGTTCTTCATGCTTTCTGGCCCTATAAAGTTTTACAAGCTCGGTAGCCTCTTTCACTTGTGCAGCTTTTCTCTTTTTATAGTAGTCATCTAAACTCATTACCACCTTGCAGGGATTGCCTGCTGCTACACAATTATCCGGTATATCTTTATTGACCAATGAATTGGCTCCAATAATAACATTGTTTCCTATATGCGCGCCCTTTAAAATTGTACTATGCATTCCGAGGAAGACATTGTTTCCAATTTCCACCCCCCCCCGATGATCCGAGAACCTCGCCATAAACACCTTTTAAAACTGCCCAATCAAAACCGTGTGATAAAATAGTTACACCTGCCGTTATTTGAACATCATTTCCAATTTTAATCATCCAAGGTCGTGTTTCGTCAATAATCGTTGAGCGGGGATCAAAAACAGTTGTTCTATCTCCAATTTCAACTCCTATGTTCTTCAAATATTTAATGTAAGATTCAGAATTGTAACGAACGCCATATTTCAGCTTTCTAAAAAGAGTCTTTACCCACATCACTTAATCCTCATATACTTTTCTAAACTCATCTGCCATATTTGCTGAACTCGCTTTAGCAAAATCCAAGAATGCAGCCCTGTTATTTCTATCATTTGAAAAATCAATATCCATAATATGACTTTGCCATTCGTCCGCACGTAAACTCAACCTGTCAAAATATTCAGAGCATTTTGTTTCATCAGACACCTTATCTGATATAATCGTATACAAACCGTTTACCTGAGCTTCTAAGGCACACATAGGAAGTCCTTCAAATCTTGATGGCAGGATAAAGACATCCATAGCACTG
>Ga0129311_1001552_pt1 | contig 16042 bp, 22 predicted proteins | sample Go1ome_FD_94435 | JGI IMG/M metagenome (GOLD analysis project Ga0129311, IMG submission 94435) | Western lowland gorrila individual fecal microbial communities from Wisconsin, USA - Go1022B metagenome | ecosystem: Host-associated > Mammals > Digestive system > Large intestine > Fecal | place... | reverse complement strand
GACTGATTATATCATAAAGCTATCTACGGAGCAATTGTCTGGCTCAATTACTTACGTAATTTCGCCAGACCCACCTTCATCCCCCACCTTAGAGGTGGGGGACTTCTGGCGGATTAGGTTAAAAAAGGGAGAGATATTTTCCCATGTCTTGAACTGCGCATTATCTATTAAGAGTACTGATATGACTTTGTTGTATTCTAATTCTAAATCAACTACTGCATCTATCATTTGCTGATGCATTTCTTCTGTGTAGTGATTTATAATTACCGCTATATCGATATCAGATTCTTGCGTTGCAGTTCCACGAGCTTCAGAGCCATACAGGATTATTTTTTGAATCTGGTTTTTCTGATTGAATATTACAAGCAGCTTTGAAATAAGTTTAGAGATAAGAGTGTTTATATTCTGCATTGTCAAATATCTGTATCTAATTGAGCACTTACGAAATTCTCGTTATGTTCAAGCAGCCATGCCTTCTCAAAGAAAGCAGCACGTTCTTCTGCTTGTTTCAAACGAGCTTTTAATTCTTCTATCTCTTCGGGAGTATAGGAATACAGTATTGTTGCCATAAAAATCACCTCCATCACAATAAAAAAAGCACCTGTCAAGCTCGACAGATGCCACTGGCTCACACAGCCAGGCACGACCTCAACGCTGATGCGAAGCTACCCGTGCAACTAAATCAATTATATCATCTGAAGATATTAAGAGCAAGAGTGTTTTGGATACACTAAAGTATCCTACTCGCCCTTAATGATACCAGTAAAATCGGAGATATTATCCATTTTAACAGGTAATAACATATGCGCTAGTAAAAAAAAGACGCTCTATGTGGCTCGTAGAAGCCTCTATGAACGTCTTCTTTCTTTGCGTATATAATTATCTTGCTTTATTAACTATAGACTTGCTACTAGTTGCCAGAGTTGAATTTAACAAGCTTTTCCCAGTCGATGCTGCCATCATCATGACAAAATTCAATCGTAAATTCCTTGACCAATCTATTAGCAGCTTTATTATAGGACAAATCAAACTGTTCGACATACTTTTCAGGCAGCTGGCCCATGAATTTAATAAGCTTCATGTAAAAATCAGGATCGCCGGTAAGTTCTTCCCAAAAGTCTTTACCAGCTAATTCAAGATAAAATTTCGGTAATGCTTTGCTAGAAGGTTTTTTCTTGCCATAACTATAACCAACAATAGGAACGAAACGTTTCTTTGCTTGCTGAGCTAATTTACTGGCAGCCATGAAGTTAAGTTCTTGCTTTTTGCGGCTATCAGCATTAAACACACTGGTGCCAGATTTTACAGCAATAGCATATATGGTATTATCACGTTCAACCATGATATCAACGCCTTCTGCTAAAGCCTTTTGACCATTAGATGCTGCAGTAGCAATAGGTTCAAAGAACACATTGCCAAAAACAGTTTCTTCTGATGATGAAACAAAAGCAGCTAAAATAGCATCAACTATCTGCGAAGCGCCATTCATAGCCTTAGCTCTAAAAAGATAGGGATTTTTTCTTTTCATAACTTTTTTTATCGTTAAGCTATCCATTTTGTTGATAAGGCTACTATAAAAGCTCTCTAAAGCTACAGCTATGGCTTTTACAACTTCAGTTTCATCATAACTTGTATTAATCGGCATAAGCCAAACCTCCTAATTCTAACGCATTTTTAATTTTTTGATGTATATTAGTACCTCTAAAGCGTTTGGTAAACACTTCTGAAGTATTATCAGCAACTGAAAGAACTACATTGCCTAAAGCTTCAGCCAATCCAACAGGAACAGCGTTGCCAATCTGCCTATATTTTGCAACCAAAGAACCTGTAAAAATCCAATGCTCAGGGAACTGTTGGATTCGGGCATATTCTTTTACACTTAATGGACGATTCTTAACAGGGTGACACATCATTGTAGCCTTTTGAATGGGAGAAGTTACAAGAGTAGGAGAAGGTTGGTTATACGCTAATCTTCTATAAAATCCTACTTTCCCACCTCCTGAAGTATAAGCTCCCCCCATTGCTTCTCTTAAAATATCATCTGGTAAGTTACGCCAATTTCCGCCCTCCGGAATTAATTCAAGATAATGTTGGCGTTCAGGGCTAAAAGCAGCACATTCTCCACAGTTATCTTCTAAATCTTTAATAGTATCGCCCAAAGTTTTCCATCTATAAAATCTGTTTTGATGCTTTTGAAAATGAGTAGGATAGGGCAAATATATATCTTCATTATCTCTGCTACCAATCAAAACAAAGCGCTCTCGAAATTGTGGGACTCCATAATTTACAGCATCTAAGACACCATAAACTGTTTTATAGCCCAGTTTGGCAAATTCCTCTAAAATTACTTCTAAAACAGTACCGGTACTTTGTTCTTCGTTGTCAGCTGATTTTAAAGGAGAAGAGATTATTCCTTTGACATTCTCCATAATAAAAAAACGTGGCTGAATATAATCAATCATACGGATAAAATCCATAAAAAGGCTACCTCTAGGATCATTTATACCTAATCTTTTTCCAGCAGTAGAAAAAGGCTGGCAAGGAGGTCCGCCACAAATTAAAAAAGGCTCACCTTGATGCAGTTTTACTGTTTCAAGAATAGTAGCAGGCTCGATATTCCTGATATCGCCACTCAATGCCTTATGCCCGTTAGCCAACATAGTATTAACACAAGATTTATCAAAATCTTGTCCTATTGCAATCTCTAAGCCAGCTTTTTGCAAGCCTAAATCCAAACCCATAGCACCAGAAAATAGTGAAATAACTTTTCTGTTATTAAAATCATCTTTATAGTGCAATATATTCATAGTTTACCTGCCTCGTCATTTGTCTGTTGCTTCTTCTCGAAATTTTTAACGAACTTATAAAATGTTGATTTAGAAAGACCTAAAGCCCGCCATGTAGCAGCAGCTGTAGCATTACCTGACTTCCAATTATCGTAAGCTGCCGCAAATCCTTTAGGCATTTGCACTTTAGGTCTACCAAGATACTTACCTGCAGCCTTAGCAGCGTCTATTCCTTCGCGTTGACGCTCTTTAATACAGCCTCTCTCAAACTCGCTTAAAGCTGCAAAAACGCTAAAAATAAGCCTGCCTTGCGGCGTTGTTGTATCTATAACAGCCTCTTTAAGGGACTTTAACTGTACTTTTTTACGATCTAAAACATCAACAATTTCCAATAAGTCTTTCATACTCCTGCCAAGTCGTGATATTGATTCTATATATACAATATCATTTTCCCTGACATATTCCAGCATTGCTTGCAGCGCTGCTCTTTTAGTGTCTTTTCCAGATAACTTTTCTTCAAAAATTTTGTCCAGCTCTATTCCAGCTGCTTTAAAGGCGGCGTGCTGCCTATCTGTATTTTGATCTTTACTGCTGACTCTGATATAGCCAATCTTTTCCATATAACCGCCCCCTAAATGTCTTTTAAAGTCATTATATCATAAAAACGTTTAAAAAAGGTTGATGTTAACTAAAAAAACGCTTAAAGGAGAAAGTTTAAAAGGTATACCTTTCGGGAATAAAAAAGACTCCAAGAAATATTCTTGGAGTTTTTTTATTGATATAACCACATTCCTATACCTATATCATTAGAATGATAATCTATTCCAGGATCTTTTATTAAAAAGTTAAGCAAGTTTTTCTTTTCATCGATTCCCCAAATATAAGTATCTTCATGTTGTCTATTTTTATTACAATGAGTCGTATGCGTTATTTTATATCTTCTTCTATTGTTTTCGTCACGTTTTAATACTTGTATAGTAAAACAATCTCCAACTTTAACTGGGATGCCATTTATACTAGGTTCCTTGGGCTGTTGGTTGATTACAAACCAGCCATTTAGATCTTTTTCTTTTATTGGTATCGAAAAAGAGGGTATTAACCAATTTGTACCAGCTTTATAGGCATATGGCAAGCGTCCTGCTATTATGTGCTTTCTAACTACAACAGATGTTATATTGTGCATATTAGCAAATTCATCAATCGTTAAAATCTCTCCAGTTAAAACTATTAGATTGAATTTACTATATGGTTCCTTAGTAGTCATTAAATTTAAGTAGAGTGCCCGTCCCGTAACTTCAATTTTATAGTACCACTCAACCGCTGAATCTGATGAAAATGCAGGAAAGTTATTTTTGCTTACTATGCTTTTTAACTCTATAATTTTGTTTATTTTTTTCTCAAAAGAAGCATTTAAATGACCTTCTAATATTGGTATACTCTTTATTATTCCATCTAAAAAGTCTAATATATCTTCTTTGGTTTGCAATATCATGTGTTTCATACTCTAACCTTACTATCATAAATTTTTTGGTTCATTATAATCTATTTTTGTAAAGAAAGCAAGGACATCATAGATGCCCTTGCTTTAAACTGGTCATTTCTAACAAACAACCTTAATTATTTGGTTGTATAGGAGGTTGAAAATAATAACTGTTGGTAAAGTCATCATCAGCCTCCATTACAAGAGACCTAAAAGAAGTTTGTAAAGACTAGGAGCAGACCAGCATAAACCGGTCACGACGCCCCAGGCAGCAGCAGTAGCAAAACTCATATAAAATCCCTCCTTTGACATTTGCTATTTTATTGTTTTACCAGCGATTTCGTTCTCTCTCGATTTCCTCGACACGATCTTCACTTTGAATCGTACTGTCCCAACACCAGTCTGCGCTATCATCAGGATCAGTTGGTATATCTCTTGCCTTGCACCAATAGCTATCTCTATTTTCGTCATAAAACAAATTACCACAATGTCTACAATAAACTAGTGCCATAATTACTTCCTCCTTTAGATAAATAACGGTAAGATATTCACCTACTCGGTTAACAGTTTGCCGCTTTGGTGATTCTTATTATAGGTCTTGCTTTTAGATTTGTCAAGCCCTAATTTTAGTTTAAGCTGACATTCTTACATAATTTTTATGGTTATACCTTTCGGGAAAGATGCTGTTGAAAATTTTTTTGACACTAATTTTTGCCTGTGCTAAACTTTAAGCAAAAATGAACGCGCATAGTATTGTTAATGAATTGAGGTATTTGATTATGACTAGTACGTTAAATACTGCTTTTTTAAGCAACAAGGGCGAATATACTTTTTTTAAGTTCCGCGATAGAGTAATAACTTTTTTGACCGGAAAACGATTAGAAAGGTATACAGAAGTATTAGAATGGGATAATGGCTATATAGTTGTACTTTGTAAGAATAAGAATGAAGATATGTTAGAAGAAGATTATATAGATTTACTGCCGATATTAGATAATCTGTATATTGAACCAGAGAAGTTTCTTGCCCCAATCAAGGAAATTGAGATTAGTTATGACTGATGCCAAAATTTAAGTGTTTGTACTAATGTACTAAAAAACCAGTGAGGATTTACCTAACGGTAAATCCTCACTGGTTTTTCTGATTTTTCTCCATCAAAAAAGTAATTTAACTTATACCGTTTGAGAGAACCAATCCATATATTTGTAGGGGGTGTACCACACTCCCTTACAAATATATGGAGAATATAAAGAGATGTAATTACAATAATATTACATTAATTATTATTTATTATAAGGAGAAAAAATGAAAAAACAAAACCAAACCAAATTGGATAGCCTGTCCTTTCAGTTGTATATCTGCCTTGATAACAGCAATTTAGCTGAGGCTATCTACCGCACCAAATTGGCAGCAACTACCGTCAGCAATAAGGATACTATGATTGAGATGTGCGAAGTACACTATACAGCAGATGATTGCATTTTAGAGGTAGATTTATCCTGCGTTAGCAGCATTAATGATCAGACCTGTTATGATTGTATCCACCAACTGTATCATATGCTTCGCCAGTGGATTCCTGACACAGTAGATTACTCTTTGTTGCATAACAATCGCAGCATTAAGTATATGCATCAAATCTGGGATGATAAGCACAACGATAATCAGACTAACTAATATTTGGGGCCCATGAAAAAGAATAAAGCCACAGACTATAGCAGCTCTGTGGCTTTATTTTCTGCAGGTTTACTCAAAAACAATTTTTTTAATTTTAGCCAGGATTATAGTAAAATTTGATTTTTTAGTCTTGTCAGTATTGAAATTTAAACTTGCTTGCCTTAGGCTTTCTACTTGTGCCATACTTGCATCAATCTTTGCCAAATACGCTGCATTACGTTCTGCTTTAGTTGACATAATGTTACCCTCCATATCTTTGTGTATATTATAACATAGATAAATTAACTAGCATAATGGTTGCTAGCCAGGCAAGGGCAAGACAAGTGCTACGCACCCTTGCCTGCATAGCAGCTATTATGCTATATTTAAGCAAAAGGAGGCTAACAATGGGAAAATACGGAAATTATGAATGCTACATAGTTCAAACTCCAATATCTGACGATAAAGAAATGTGTATAGGAGCCTGCACCAAGGACACAGCCAAAAATATCATCATGCTTATAGTTGTCGCAAAAAAAGGTGCTGAAACTGACTGTGTACAAAGATTCAAGGGCAGACCGCCTAAATGCTATGTGTCAGCTGATACGGCGCGAAAATTGCAAGCCGATGATCAGGCAGCTGTTTTTATGATTTTCCACGAGCTTGGGCATATTGTCCTTGGAGTTTCTAAACGCAATAAAAAAGACCGAAACAACAAGCAGCATAAAATTGAAGCGCTTAACCAGGGCATTGTCGATCCTGATGAGCTGGCTGCAGATGCTTTTGCTGCTGAATACGTAGGCTTAGAGGACAGCATTAAAGCACTCGAAGAGTCCAGGGACGCTTACTTTCTAAGTTTTCAGCACAAAATCCTTCCGGACAAAACCATGCCGGCAAAGGCTTATCAAGAAATGAGCCTGCGCATAGAAGCATTGAAGAAATTAAGATAAATTTATAGTATAACATTTGATAGTGACACATACTGACTATGCAAAAAAATCTTTTCCGTAAACATTTTTCTTTATTTCTAACGCCAGTTGTGGTATAATATAATTGTAAACACAAGTAAACATATAATTTTATAATAAACTTTAGTAAACAAATCGAAAGGAGCCTTGAAATGGAAGAAATTAAAGAAACCACCCAAAACGAAGCTGAAAAAGCCACCGCTACTTGGTCTGTACGCCTTTATGAGAATGACAAACTCAGAATCAATGACTTGCTGGAAGCACTGCCGGGCGCTGACAAGCGCGAAAAACTCATGAATATTATCAGCAAAGCTGAAATTGAAAACAATAAAAATCAAGCCGGCAGCGAATTTTTGATGCAGCTGCAGCAATACACTAACGCAATTATGCAGGCTGCCACCGCACAAGCTGTACATGCAGGCAACGTAGAGGCCCTGATCCGCACAGAATACGAAGCTACCATAACCCGCCTCCAGCAGGAGAAAGATGCCTTACAAGCTGAAAAAACTGCACAGGAAGAAAACTACAAAGAGCAATTAGATGAATTGAAGGCAGCTATCAAAGAAAAAGATGCCATTATCGACAAAGCAGTTAAAAGAGACGCTGAACACAAAGATACAATTCTTGGCCTGGAAGCAAAACTAGAAGTTGCTCAACGCAACGCAGAAGCTGTATCCAGCATCCATAAAGATTACGCAAACCGCCTTAAAGCAGCAGAAGAAGCATTAAAAGAAGCAGAAGCACAAAAGCGTGAAACAGAAAAAGAAAAAGCTACTGTATATGCACGCCTGGCTAATGTTCAAAAGATTGCAGATGATGCTGCCACAAAGGCTGCAGCTAACCAGGCTACCATTGATGCACAATCCGCTCAAATAGCTGCTCTCAAAGAGCAACTTACAGATGCTGCCAAACGTGCCGAACGCGCAGAAGCTGAAAAGATGCACCTTATGGACAGCATTTTGCAACAGCAATCTCAAAAAGCAATTAAGAAAGCAAGTATCCACAAAGATACAAACTTTGATGAGCACGAAGTAGAGGTCAGAGGACAACAGCAGCTTCCGCTGCCATCTGATACTGAAAGCAAGTAAAGAGGTAAAATATGGCTAATAATAATAATTGGGGCGGTGCTCGTGTCGGTGCTGGTAGGCCTCCAGCTAGTCCAGGTGTTAAACGAGGCAAGCATAGCATATACTGCACGGCCGACGAGCTGGAGCAAGTGCGTAAATACCTGCAGGAGCTCCGGACAACACCACGGATGATGATAATAGCATACAAAGAGCCTTGTCCTGCTGATTGCATGGATGCCTGCTTAATGAACATCATAACGTCAATTAAGCAGTGTGATTACCCTAGCGGATCACGATTATATCTGCATTATATCCCAGCCTCCAGCATTGAGAGCATATGTATAGACAAAGACAGCGTAGCAATATACCTACTAGATTGTGATACTGTAGGTTATTGCAGAAATTATGTATATATAGACTATGGGCGATTAAAACTGCCCATAGTATTATAACCAAACAAGCCGAGTGCGTTGAACTCGGCTTGTTTGCTGTTGATTTGTGTATGTGTATTATGGTACAATAATACACAACATCATTACACATACACATTACACAATAGTATTGTGTATAATGATATAGGAGGTATTAACCATGATTATTACCGTAACCAATCAAAAAGGCGGCGTCGCAAAATCAACCACCGTAGCCACCCTTTTGGCCTGCCTTACAAAAAAAGGCTATAAAACGCTTGCTCTGGACCTGGATCCGCAGTGCAATCTATCCTTGATTACCAACGCCAACATCAAGGGCGGTACTATGCTAGGAGTATTGGGCGAAGAGCTTAAAGCTGCAGATGTAATCCAGCATACCGCTTATGGTGATGTCATTGCAGCACACAGCGGCCTAGCCGGAGCCGACATTTGGTTAAAGGACATCGGCAAGGAGTATAAGCTCAAAGAAGCACTGGAGCCGTTAACCGATATATACGACTTCATCATTATTGATACGCCACCGGCTCTAGGTATTTTATCCGTTAACGCCATGGTTGCAGCAGATTATGTAATAATTCCTGCACAAGCCGACATACTTAGCCTCCAAGGTATATCTTCCCTGTATGAAGCGATTAAAAGCATTAAAAAATATTGCAACAATAACCTTAAGATTGCCGGTATATTGCTTACCAGATATAATGCTCGCAATATCCTTACGTCAAGTATCACCGAGATGATCAAAGCTAAAGCCGAAGAAATAGGCACTATATTGTTCGCCAGCACAATCCGTGAGGGTATCGCAGTCAAAGAGTCTCAAATCAAGCAGCAGCCGTTAATTGATTATGCGCCCAGGGCAAACCCAACAGCAGACTATCAGCAATTTGTAGATGAGCTGCTCAACATAGTAAACCAAGGAGAGTAACATTATGGTAAAAAAAGATTTTTCCAATGCACCTGCTATAAATACTTTTATTAGTAACACTGCTACTGCTGAAATAGAAGAACAAAAAACATTAGAAAACGAGCAACAGAAACCTTTAACAACTGAACAAAACAACGAAGCAACATTCCAATATGCTCCTCAGAAAAAAGAGATTAAAAACAAACGATTGCAGCTTGTTGTCACACCTACATTGTACAAAAAAATTAAGTCTAAAGCTCGAGAAAACAATACCAGCATGAACGACTTAATATGCCAACTTATAGACCAAACACTGTAACTGTATTGTGTATGTGTATTGTGTAACTGTATTACGTAACCATATTGTGTAATAATAATAATATGTATACTAAACCAACAGACTTTAAATTTCTGTTGGTTTTTCTTTTTTCGATAGCAACAAAAAAACAGAGGTAGATAAGCCACCTCTGTTTTTAGTTAATCAGAATATCTAAGCATGTACGTATAAGCTACAAGCTTGGCTAACATCATATTATTATTCAATACATCATCTATAGTACTTCTAACAAGTATTTCAAACATAGACTTATGTACCGGATTCGAATCTTTATCTAATTCAGATTGCACCCAAGCTAAAAACCTCTCCTGACTATCTCTATCAACCTCTAAAAATTCTCTTTTTATAGCTTCCTTTTTGGTATCCTCGGACGACTTCGAAATTTTACTATTACCATTTGTCATGTCCTTAAACCACTCTTTACGTTGTTCGTTTTCATCTCGCTGTTCAGGTGTCATAGTAGCTAATCGTTCAGCTTCTTTAGTAGCAGCAGCCTCAACCATTGCATCTGCAGCTTGCTTTTGATTAACACCATAGTTACCAATTAGCGCCTTTCGAATATATCCAGCCTTATTCTTTATTGGATGACCAGCACTTTCAGCTTTCCGGAATGCATCATATGCGTAATCAAGATTCAACCGACTATTTTCAGGTGTATTTTGACTTACATATTGTTCTGCAAAATCTTTATTAACATGATGTTTCAGCATTTCTAACACTAATTCTTTTTGTATTTGATCTAAAGGCGTATCGCTCTCTGCATTAGTTGCAACAACATCAATCACCTCTTTGGTTTTTGTTTGTTCAATAAAAAATTTCAAATGGGTAATTTGTCTCTTAGTTTTTATCTGTTCTACTTTAACTTTATACTCTGTAAAATCAGCGATTTGTTTAAGAGACAAATTAACAGCCGTTCTTATAAATTCAGAATTGCTTTTATATTTTGTTCCAACTTGAAATTGCTCTCTTAAATCATCAAGTGATACTATATGCGGTGATATTTTGGCCCACTGAACTATATTCATCAGCATTCTGTTGGTATATGGACCTTTAAGCGTCATTGCCGTATCTAATGGTACTTGTACGTATGCTTCCTTCACCTGTCTAAGTAACGGATCTACATCCTTATAAAATTCAAAGCAAATGGCAGAATGCTCATTATTATAAGTTAAACGTGAAAACAAATGTACCCAATTTTCTTCTTTAGGTTTATTATTAGACAACTTATCAACAGTCTTGAAGTATATCTCTTTTTTAAATAAGTTTCTTGCGATTTTTTTTAATTCCCTATAAGCATTTTTAGAATTCAAATGTATCATGTTTCCCAAGTCTTTAGCAGATACCATAACACATCCTTGATCTTCATCCAGCTGCGCAGACAACGCTATCAAAAGTCTCATTTCTATTTCTGTTGCTGCAAACCGAGCTTCTACCATTTTGTTATTCCAATTTACTATTCCATCCATCCGAATAGGTTTCAATCCAACTAACTCAAGATCCTGTACAACTTCTATATTCTTATCATTGTTCATTATACCACCCCTAACTATGAATAGATTAACATATTCATAGTTAGAAGTCAATTTAAGTATGAAAAAATTTTTCATTCACAGTTGCCGTATTTCAGTCATAGTTGCCGTATTTCATTCATAGTTAGTAACCGTATTTCAGTCATAGTTGCCGTATTTCAGTCATAGTTAAATAAAAAATGGCTCAACCATGGGGTTTTCAAGCGTTACCGTATTTCAGTCATAGTTGCCGTATTTCAGTCATAGTTAGAGCCCTCAAAGCCTTATAAATCAAGGGTTTTTTTGTCCCTACATTGTTATATGTTATGTATGTTATACAACAAACAAGACTGTTGTTGTTTTTTACCGTATTTCAGTCATAGTTTGGGGCCCCATATATTTATACTCTATTTCCGGAACACAAAATCTCTCCCTTTTTCTTGTTCACCGTAAATTTCTCCCATTTGCATAGAATTAAGTTTTGAGCCATTTTAAATTGCAACGAGTAGATTATTACTAAGAATAAAAAAAAAGCGCTCAAAACTAATATAGACGCGTCTCAGAGGTATATTGCAAACCAGCTAGCTGCAAAACTAAAGTATTCCTGTTTTTTTAACCCCATTTTCACCGTAAATTTCTCCCATTTCAGAAGTTTTACTTCCTCGTTGAACAGCAAAATAGTCATAGTTGGTTGAACTTAGAGCACTAAACTATGATTATTTTGCTGTTAAGTAGCTTTTTTCGAATATATATGCCTAGCTCCTAACCATCGAAAATAGTACGGTTTTCTGCTACTCTTTATATACTATTCATTTGTTTTTTACCGTATTTCAGTCATAGTTTGGGGCCCCATATATTTATACTCTATTTCCGGAACACGAAATCTCTCCCTTTTTCTTGTTCACCGTAAATTTCTCCCATTTCAGGATACGTAAAATCCTAACCCAATAAGCCGTTTACTTATATAAACATAAAAATAAGCGTAAACATAAGTAAACAGAGGCGGAAGCAGAATAGCAGCGCATTGAAACAGTAAACGCATACTGAAAAACTCACGGCAAGCATTTTACTTGCCATTTTTTCAGAAGTGGTGTAAAATGGGTATAGAAAAAAGGCACTACCGATAAGCGGTCGCCTGTTAAATGGTTTTAGTTAAAAAATAACCGCACGTTTTGCAGACTGGGCGGTTATTTTTTTGCGCTTTTACTGACCGTGACACAAAACTTCAAAAATTCAAGCCCGATTTTGACAGCTTCAATCACTACATAAGCTATTAACGCCAACAAGGCAATAATTTCTTGTGTACTCATTTGTCAGCCCCCTTTCGATTGGATTTCCGACGGAAAGAACCTTTCTGCTGGGGACGCTCAGCCCCAGCTTTTTACACCGAGGGCGAACCGCCTACCGTTATTGTGATAGTACCTTTAACAATATTTTACCATATCAGCTACTAATTAAACAACAAAAGAAATGTAGATGAGTGTAAACGACCACGCCAGCGAGCCGCTCCGCAATCCTCTACCGCCTTTTCTGGCTGCAAAGCTGCTTGTTAGGTTGTAAGGTGAGGTTATATAGTAACCATAATGTAGGTATATTGCCCGCTTTCTCGTTTGGCTGCTATATCGTTTTTGAATGCTCCAAACGGTCAACTATTTCCAGCCGATGAGGACGCAGGAGAGCCAAACGGCGCGCGGTGCGGGCACTGCTCCATGCCTGCAACATTTTTGCACCAACTCCCACAAACAGCATCAAATTTCCTGTTTGTAGGAGTCTTTTTCTTTACGTTCCTGCTTCACAAATTCCGCAGGAACGCTCAGTAAATGCAAAAATTATTGCGCCATTCCGCACCAGCCCGCACCGTTTTTTTTGCTACCAACAGGCTATCCAAAGTATCCGCTGGCGGCTGTACTCTACGAGCAACCGCCGCGCAGCTGCCGAGCAAACACTTGACAAACCTGTTAGTATATGATATAATTATATTTATAAAACTGAAAACCGTGGGCGTATTACAGGTACGCACATCCAACGCTTAGCGGTGGGTGACACGAGGCACTGGCACATGATTGTGTGCTGCTTTGGCGTCACCTGCTGCGTCAGAGCGGAGATACAACATGTTGTATCCCCGCTCTTTTTTTGTTGCTGTACTCCCGGAGTACAGCAACCGCCGCAGCCAGACTTGTCACGCATCCACAACATGTGCCGTCACAATCGACCGACTACTTAACGCATCCTTAACGCAGGTTAGGCTACTCTTGACAGAGCAGCATAACACAGCGTTAGTCTGCCTTAAGCGTCGTCACGATTGTGAGGCAAGCGTCCTGTTTGGGGCACCAAGGTGCCCGCAAACCACTTGCCAGGAGGGGCTCGCCCCTCCTTGGATCCTCCCCAATGGATTATGCCGGTCGGCATAATCTATATCAGGAGGGGCGTTGCCCCTCCCGATACCCTCCCTCATCAGGGGAGGAGAACCTCCCCTAACCCCACCCTAAAAAGAAAGGAGAACAAACAAATATGGAAAATAGGAAAAGAAAAATTGAGTATAAATTCCGTGTAGATGAAAAAGAATCGGAATATCTTAACAAAAAAATGAAAGATTCTGGATGTCACACCAGAAGAGACTTTTTTTTAATGTTGGCAAAAAAAGGCAAAATAATAAATCCTAATAAAATTTTGCCAGAACTGGCGAGACAAGGTAATAATCTTAATCAAATCGCAAAAAAAATTAATACTTGTCCTGACGCACTAAGAAACCAAGAATTACAGACTCAACTTAAAGAGACATTGTTGGAGGTAGAAAAAGTATGGCAGTTATTAAACCGCTTCGTTCGAGATCGATAAGAGGCGCAATGACTTATATAAGCAAAGTTGAAAAGACTACTGTTAATCTTATGAGCGGCGTTAATTGTAGCAGTGAACCTAAAAAGGCACTACAACAAATGCAAATTAACAAGAAAATACACGGTAAAACTGATGGCCGTAGCTGTATGCATTTCGTTCAGTCCTTTGCCGCCGAAGAAGCCGTAACTGCAGAAGAAGTACACCAGCTTGGACTAGAATTAGTTAATAGGTGTAAATTGATGCAAGGCTATCAGATTTTTATTACTACCCATCTGGATCAAAAAAATAAAAATCTGCATAATCACATACTTATATCCAGCGTTAATGTGATAGATGGGAAGAAATGGCAAATGAGCGCGAATGAGCTTGCAGATCTTAGACGATTGGGAGACGACATTTGTCGTGAGCATGGATTAAGTATTACGGTTAAAGGCCAAACCTTCAATCAGCAAAAAAACGAAGAACCAAGTATATATGTTAACGAAACCTATCGCATACTTCATCGAGCCGATGAAGGTAAAGCAGATAGTTGGGTGTATAATACGGCCCGAGATATACTTGATACCATGAGATTAGCATTAAATAAAGACCATTTTTGCGAACTGTTAAATAAAGCAGGGGTAAAAACCATATGGTCAGATAGTAGGAAGAATATCACTTTCCAACGCGCTGAAGGTATAGGAAAATCTGGCAAAGCTGCTCAAAAAATTAGAGATAGCAAGCTTGCCCAATATTTTAAAATTGATTTTTGTAAGGAGTTTTTTGAAAATGAATTTAACCAGAACTTACAACGAGCAAAAGCAGCAGGACGAGTTGGACGAGTTGTTAACACTCAAAGAGGCGGAAATGCAGAAATTGCAGGAAGAATTGAGAGTAGCATATGCGAAGATAGAAGCATTGAACAACTCAGACTTGACGTTGCAGCAAGCGCAGCAGCTAGAGCAGAGCGTGAGCGTAATGAAAGAGAGCGCAGAGAAGCAGCTGAAAGAGCAAGAGCAGAAGCAGAAAGACAACGAGCAGAAAGAGAAGCAGCTGAAAGAGCAGCAAGAGCAACTGAAAAACAGAAAAAAGCAACTCGATCAAGAGGTAGCAGCATTGCAGATTAAGGCCAAAAATGATGCCGAAAAGGCTTTAGCCGCCAAAGCTTATGAGCTTGAGCAGCGCGAGGAAGTAGTGAGCAGGAAAGAAAACAAGCTTACGGAAATTCTAAAAGCTTATCACGAACAGGCCCAAAAGGACGCAGAGAATATTTTCAAAGCCAAACAAAGAAATCTCGACGAAGAATGGTCCGAACTTAAAAAGGAAAAAAACAGCTATGCAGCAAAACTCAAAGCACAATCTCTTGACGAACTATCTAATTACAAAACACTTATATTTTTTAGTTTTGTAATCGTAGCGACTATTTTCATATCAGAAATCGCAAGCAATTTTAAAGTATTTAAATTTATAGCAAGTGATATGTGGAAACTGCTTACCTGCTTTTTAGAACCGCAGACAAAAACTAATAGCCTTTGGTTGTATGTAATAAAAGTGGTATGGTCTACCGTTTGGCGTTGGACTATCCTATATATAGCTTTATGGGGCTTACTAGAGACATCTTTGAGTGATTGGGACGGTATACTTTGGCTAGTGTTGAGAATTGCACCTATAATAGTATTTACAGTACTATCAGGATTGTTGGGGGCAAGGGAGATGGCAACCTGCATAGAGTGCACCTGCTTGTTATATGGTGTAATAAAAATTTACAAAAAAATACGCTAACTTTAAATCTAATTTGACAGGTAATAACACATGCGCCAGTTAAAAAAGACGCTCAGAAAGGCTTCTAGGAGTCTGTTTGAGCGTCTTTTTTTCTTTATATAGCGAAAAAAACTCTCAGAACAGCTTTTAAAAGTTGTTCTGAGAGGTGGTTAAGCCTTCCATAGTATAATCCCATCTTTTTTTATGTTTGTGAACGTACCCCCGCCTATAGAGGCGGAAGCTTCCTGCTTCAGCGAGAACAGCACCACTAACTCCGAAGAGTTATGGCGACTTACACTCTCTCCACAGGCGTAGATTCCCATGCGACCCACG
>Ga0129311_1001551_pt1 | contig 16050 bp, 13 predicted proteins | sample Go1ome_FD_94435 | JGI IMG/M metagenome (GOLD analysis project Ga0129311, IMG submission 94435) | Western lowland gorrila individual fecal microbial communities from Wisconsin, USA - Go1022B metagenome | ecosystem: Host-associated > Mammals > Digestive system > Large intestine > Fecal | place... | reverse complement strand
ATTAAAAGCGGTCATGCCTGCGATCAGTGCCCAGGCAGGTGCAATGCTGAAGACGACGATCGCTTTCACGGTGCAGAAGGGATCCGATGCCTATAATGTGCTGCCTCAGGAAGCCTATGTGGGTGCCAATATGCGTTTTATTCCTCATCAGGGGGAAAAAGAGAGCCTGGAGATCATCAAAAAAGTAGCAGGTAAATACGGTCTGGAGACCGAAGTGCTGCATGCCAACGATTATACGCCGCCTGTGGATATTCACGGAGAAGCATTCCATCTGGTGGAGCAGACCATCGCAGATACTTTCCCGGGACTGCCTTCCAGTCCTTATGTGATGACGGGTGCGACCGATGCACAGTTTTACCAGCCGATCTGCAGGAATTGTATCCGCTTCGCACCGGTAGTATACGGACCGGAGCAGATGAAGGGCATGCACGGACTGAATGAGAATATTGAGTATAATTGTCTGCCCGGAGCAGTCCGTTTTTACAAGAATTTGATCCGTGCGGAGAAATAAGGAGCAATAGCTATGAACACCATGACGACCTATTCCGGCAGAAAATTCGATCCCATGCAGATGACACCGGGAGATGTCTATATCGAAGATATCGCCCATGCGCTGAGCTTACTGTGCCGGGGCGGTGGACAGCTGACCTATTTTTATTCGGTGGGACAGCATTCGCTCAACTGTGCTGCGGAAGCGAAAGCCAGAGGGTGGTCTAAGAGGCAGCAACTGGCCTGTCTGCTCCATGATGCCAGCGAGGGATATATTTCGGATATCATCCGCCCGGTGAAGATCTATCTGACCAATTATCTGGAGATTGAAAGTAAGATCATGGGAACAATTCTCACACATTTCGATCTGGATGATCTGACGGAAGAGGAGAACCGCCGCTGGAAACAGATCGACGATGAGATCCTGGAACTGGAACTGAAGACATTGCTTCATGGCGAAGAGAACAGAGCAGTGCCGAAACTTTTTTCCGTACCGGATCTGGCGGAGCATACGCCGGGAGAGATCGAAGTCAGGTTTTTACAGGAGGCAGAGCGACTGGGGGTGCACGGAAGTGATCGTTGAGAAGAAGCCGGAACGCAGTTATTCTACGACAGTAATGTACATTCTGGCATATTTGGATCGTTATGGCTATCCGGTATTGATTCTGATAGCAGGAGCGCTGGCAGACTTCTACCGGGGGAGAATTACAATGTTGTTTGTACTGGCAGTGGGAATATTATTGGATGGAATCTATAATCTGGTGGGGTATTTGTGTCGTTGGAGACATATTTATCTCTGCTATCAGAGCATGTGCCATACGAAGATGACACCTTCGCGGATTGAGTGGGATCGGATGACAAAAAAGGATGCGTACGGCATTCCTGCTGCTTTCATTATTGGCGGAATCATAGGAATATTGGTGAGTATTTTTCTCAGGTAAAGCGCTTATAATTATGCTATAATGGTAACTATTCAGAGCCATGCAAAACTGCGTTCTGCGAATGCTTGCATTCAGGCAGATAAGCAGTTTTATAAGGAAATAGATAAAAACAAGAAAGGGAGGGTATTTTATGGGATTTTTAACAGGAAAGACAGCGATCATCACTGGCGGAGGAAGAGCGGTCTTAAGTAATGGGGAGTGCGGTTCCATCGGTTACGGTATCGCAACGGCGTATGCAAAAGAAGGTGCCAATCTGGTGCTGACCGGACGCAATGTACAGAAGCTGACGGATGCGAAGGAAGAACTGGAGGCAAAGTACGGTATCAAGGTACTTCCCGTACAGGCAGATGTAAGCGCCGGTTCAGACAATGAAGCGATCGTACAGAATGTGGTGAAGCAGGCGATTGACACTTTCGGAAGGATCGATGTACTGATCAACAATGCCCAGGCTTCCGCTTCCGGTGTAACTATCGCAGATCATACCACCGAGCAGTTTGACCTGGCGGTATATTCCGGTCTGTATGCAGCATTCTACTATATGAAGGCCTGCTATCCTTATCTGAAGGAGACGAAGGGTTCCGTTATTAACTTTGCCTCCGGCGCAGGCCTCTTCGGTAATTTCGGACAGTGTGCCTATGCGGCAGCCAAGGAAGGTATCCGCGGACTGACCAGAGTCGCAGCTACCGAGTGGGGACCCGACGGCATCAATGTCAATGTCGTATGTCCTCTGGCATGGACTGCACAGCTGGAGAAATTCGAGCAGGCATATCCCGATGCTTTCAAGGCAAATGTCAAGATGCCCCCTATGGGACATTACGGCGACGTGGAGAAGGAGATCGGCCGTGTCTGCGTACAGCTGGCTTCTCCCGACTTCAAGTATATGAGCGGTGAGACCCTGACACTGGAAGGCGCTATGGGACAGAGACCGTAAGTGGTTGGAAAATAATTTTTAAAACTAAGGCTTGAAAGAAAGAAAGAAAGATATTATAATCAAGACATAAAGAGAAGCAACCGCCCACAAGTGGTTAGCCTCCCGGTAATTGTTTAGTAAACCTACCTGTACTGGCCAAGTGACAAGGTAGGTTTATTTATTTTCGCTTGTTTATCCTACTGTCTATGTAGGCAAGCAGCGCAATGAGAAATGTACCACCTAAAAACAACAGGTTTAATACTTCATACATATCCATTAGCACCACCTCCCTTCTTAGTTAGAAAAATAAGCCGGGAGGCTACCACCTTGCAACACGGTTGCTTCTCAAGAAGTGTATCATGCAGAGTAGTGCGTTTCAATTCTAATATTTCGTATACAATTCCACAACAAAAAAGTGCACAATACCATATTTAGTAGTCAGAGGAATAAAAAGAAAATTAAACGGACTATATATAGCAAAATAAAACTTTGACCCGGAATAGGCTGAAAAGTTTTTTCTAAGGTAAAAATTAGATTTTGTTATTTATCCCTGGGACATTTTCACAGACTCTTCCGTCTAATAGTCATAAGACGTATACTTATGAGGAAGAAAGGACGAGGCACATGGGAGAGATAGAACAATTGGTGCGCAGGGCAAAAAAACGGGATCCAGATGCTTTCACGGAGCTGATGCAGCTTCATGAGAAGGACATGTACCGGACAGCCAGCGCGATCCTACCGCAGGATGCGGATATTGCGGATGCCATACAGGAGACGATTCTCACCGTTTGGGAGAAAATAGATACATTACAGAAAAACCGATATTTCAAGACCTGGATGATCCGTATTCTGATCAATAAATGCAAGGATATCCTGCGCTCAGGGAGACGGATGATCTGTGTGGAAGAACTGCCGGAACAGGCAGCGAAGGATACAGTGGAGGCAGAGGCAAATTTGGAATGAAAGGAAGCCCTGTGGGGACTGGATGAAAAATATCGCCTGATCGTAGTACTGTTCTATGCGGAAGGACTGCGGACAGCAGAGATCGGAAAATTACTGCAGCTGCCCGACAGTACGGTGCGCACAAGGCTCGCCAGAGGGCGGGAGCAGTTGGCGAGATATTATGCGGAGACAGAGGAAGGAGGCGGAAGAAAATGAGACCGATGAATGAAATAGAGATAGAACTTCCACAGATCGTACTGGATAGGGCGGATGCAGCCTATGCACAGATCAGACAACAGGCAGCGCAGGAGAGTCCTGCAGGCAGGAGAGTCAAAAGCTTTCCCCGGGTAGCAGGCATCCTGTTGGCGGTAGTAATACTTTCCGCCACAGCTGTCTCTGCCGCTGCCGTCGGAATCGTTGGTTACCGTAGGTACATGGCGGAGCGCATGACAGACATTGGTACCGAGGAGTTGGGGCATTTGGAGATGGTAGCGGAGCAGGGCAATGTCACAGCAGAATTCAGTAGAGAGTTGACAGCGAGAGAACGGAGCATTTATGAGCAGCTGACAAGAGAATACGAAGCGAACGGCAAATATCCGGTGGGACAGATCCGGGAACTAGCCGAAGACGAGAACTATTCCGGCACTGGTGTGGCAGTCCGAAGTACTCCCGGAGAAGAATACGGTTGTCTGATCTATCTGCCGGATACTGTGCTCACAGAGGAAGAGTGGCTGGAGATTATAGAGTATCTGCATAAACTGGACTACAGCCTTCGGGAAAAACTATGGCAGCAGAAGTATTCCGAGGTTTCCTATTTTGACAGATATGAACAGATGACGGATGCGGAGATTGATGAATTATATGCCTTACTGGCTTCTGCACTAGTAGATGTATGGGGAACAGACAGTCGTAACCTGACAGCAGAGGAACAGAGCCGCTATGAGCAATGGACGGAAAAGTATGAAGTGGAAAATGTCTATACAGAGTCACCCATTAAGGTCATAACTGATCCGGAAGAATACGATGGACAGGAGCTTGCCTATTGCATCAGTGATGCGATGTTCTATGAGCCGGAGCGTGAGCTGACGGATGAGGAACTGCTGCAGCTGATCGATCTGGAGCACAAAAACCAATATATCTTTGAAAGGATCGGCCGGGAGATCGAGTGCGGAAAACGGGCAGGATGGCCACAGACATATCATTTGCAATAGAAAAGATACTTGACAATAGAGACCACATGTTGTAGTCTGTAGTTAGACCACAACATGTGGTCTCTATACTTTTGCAAAAGTAAACGTGAAATATCAAAATTGATGTCATCAGGAAAACAGTAGTAGGAGGAAACAACATGGCAGAGATTCAGTTAGGTGTGGTCGAGGCGCGGTATGCAGATATCATCTGGGAGCACGAACCGGTGTCTTCTTCGGAGCTGGTGAAGCTGACGGAGGAAGCATTTCACTGGAAGCGCACCACGGCGCATAATGTGCTGCGCAGACTGTGCGATAAGGGGCTGTTTCGCAATGACAACGGAACGGTGACTTCCCTGATCTCCAGGGATGAGTTCTATGCGATGCAGAGCAGACAGTTTGTGGAAGACACCTTTGAGGGGTCATTGCCTGCGTTTCTTGCGGCCTTTACAAAAGACCGGGCGCTTACCGCAGAGGAGGCGGCGAAGATCCGCAAGATGATCGATGAAGCGGAAGGGGGAGCAGTGTGAAAAGAACTTCTAATCACTCAAAGCAAGGGCTCTATCGTAAAGAAGTTCTAAGTTTCACACGGAAAAACACGTTTTTCGTTGGTACTTATATTGACGATTGGTGTTGGAATGGAGAATAGAATGATTCGTATTTTTGTAACATTACTTACGATGAGCATCGGCGCGGCATGGCTGATCCTGATCGTATTGTTTCTCAGACTTCTGTTAAGACAGGCACCGAAGTGGGTGAACTGTGTGCTGTGGGGATTTGCAGCCTTACGACTGGTGTGTCCTTATGTGCCGGAGAGCCGGTTCAGCCTGATGCCGGGAGTCTTCCGGATGCAGAATCGCTACGGCAGTGCGGCGGATCTGACGCTTGCACAGACACCGGTCATAGTGGGTAATCCTACACAAAATGTGATTGAAGGCGCCGGGGCAGCAGGGCTGACAGGAATCCCGACAGGTGCCGGGACAGTGGCAACAGGCTTTGGAGGCGAACTGTTCCAGCAGATTCTGTCTGTGGGAAGCATTCTATGGTTGATCGGTGTGCTCGTAATGCTTGGGTATGCCGTATACAGTTATCTGCGGGTACGAAGACAGGTAAGTGAGGCGATATGGCTGCGGGACAATCTCTGGATTTGCGATCAGGTGAAGTCTCCGTTTATTCTGGGGCTGTTCCGACCTAAGATCTATCTGTCCTCCGGCATGGAGGAAGCACAGCTTCCCTATGTCATCGCTCATGAACAGGCACATCTGCGCCGGGGCGACCAGTGGTGGAAACCGCTCGGTTTTGTACTCCTTATGATCCACTGGTACAATCCGTTTGTCTGGGTGGCATATATTCTGTTCTGCCGGGATCTGGAACTGGCATGTGATGAAAGCGCGGTGAGAGACCTTACGCTGGAAGAACGTAAAAGCTACTCCTATGCACTGCTTTCCTGTAGTATGCAAAGGCGGCTGGTGACGGTATGTCCGCTTGCCTTTGGGGAAGTAGGGGTGAAAAAGAGAGTGAAAGAAGTATTGAATTATAAGAAACCGTCCTTTTGGATCCTGCTGGCGGCAGTCGTGGTATGCGTGATCGTGGCGGTATGTTTTCTGACGAATCCGAAGGACGGAACGACAGTTGTTTTGACCAACGAAGCGGGAAACAGCGAAGCTGATGCGGCAACGAATGCGGCGCTGGAGCAGGCGGCCGCAAAACAGGAAGAGGTGGAACAACTGAAGGAATCACTTGCAGCACAACAGGAGTCGCTTGCGGCGGGACTGGACACCGCAAAGCAGGAGAATACCACTTGGATCTATGTGGAGAACGGTTCCTACAGCGGTTTCTTTGCCGCAAAAGGGTATGTTGCTTATGCACAGATGGAAATGGACGGTACATCCATTTTCCTGGTATCGGATGGATCCTATCAGGACGGAGATCATACCTATGCAATCTCCTGTGATGTCTACCGTGTGGGAGCGGATGCAGCGCCGGAGAAGCTGGGTAGCTTAGAGAGCGGCGGAACGGTATATCCGCTAAGCAGTGGTGCAGATGGAATCTACGTGACCTCAGGGCACAGCATTGAGGTGTACACCATCGATGCTGCCAACGGAAAGCTGGGACTTGCCCGTTCCAATACGGAAGTCTATGACGAGAACGGTAATGCGACTTATTACCGGCTGGACGATCAGGGACAGACTGTGGAAAGCACCGAAGAGGAGTATATAAAAGAATGGGACATCTACAGCAAGGTGGCATCTCCTATAGAATTTACTGTACAGAAATAGGAAAAGGAATACTAACAATAAATAAGTTGACAAGCAGAACAAATGTTCTATATAATGTATATGGGCGTTAGCCTTAAGGTGCTACTTCACGTTGACGTGAATGGCGGTTCACTTTTTGCGGAGAGTTGATAGCTCTGATTACATAGATCATCCCATATGGGAAATCTTGGAAAGGAGGACTCTGCTTATGCTAACAATCGGTGACTTGATTGCAATGATTAGTCTCTGCTTAACCTGTTTGGGTCTTGGCTATTCGATTGGTTCTAATAGTGATAAGACCACAAAAAAATGACCGCCCCTAACCTGACAAGTTGAGCAGTCATTTTTTCTCATATAAATCAGGTGAACCGTCATCAGTAGCACCTTTTCTAAAATTATGATAACATTACTTTTATAAAATGTCAAACTTGTATTTTATAAAATGGTAATTTATAATATATAGTATTATTAAAATTACGAACAAATGACAACGGGGGAACGTATGCATAATAAGAAGGTATTCACAGGCTGTATGATACGACACGGCGGACTGCTTGCGGCAGAAGCGATTCTGGCACTGGCGGTCAGCGTGATCCTGGTACAGGGAAATAAAATCATCAGTGGCGTGATCGATGAAATGCTGTCAGGCAGGCAAGTCCTGTTTGGCAGCTTTCTGCTGCAATTTTTGATTTACACGGTGGTGGGAACCATAGCGGCTTTCTTGCAGAGTGTGGCAGCCAGCCGGTATGCGGTGGCAGTCTGTACGGAGTATAGAGACCTGGTAGGAGAGAAACTGTACCGCACGGAATATAAATATTTTGATGCGAACTATTCCGCCACGCTGCTCAACAAAGTCATCGGAGACCTGGGGGAGATCGCCAGCTTCTTAGAGACCGTGCTGCCGGACATGATCGCCAGCTTCATCGGTATTTTTACCTATGCGGTCTACATCGGAGAGACGAATCTGGGGTTACTTATGGTCATCCTGATCACCTATCCCTTGATCTTCTGGATCGCCGGGAAGCTGGTAAAACGGATCCGTGGTCTGCAGGCGAACTACCGGCAGAAGACAGACGTGATGGCGCAGATCGCCCAGGATGCGGTCAGCGGTATTCTGGTACTGCGCTCCTTCGGCATCGAAGATGTCTTCCGCAGGAAAATGCACCGGGCTTCGGTGGAACTGGTGGAGAACGAGGAAAAGCGTACCCAGATCACCAATACCGCTATTGTGGTACGAAAGCTGATTCAGTGGCTTCCCAACATTATCAGTGCCATCTACGCCGTGTGGCTGGTCAGCCGCGGAGAGGTCAGTCTGGGCGGACTGGTGGCGTTTATTCTGATCCTGAGCAAATTTGTGGATGCCTATACCGGACTGCCTTTTGCCATGGTGGATGCCTCCACGGGAATGGTCAGCGTGGATCGTGTGGAGAAGATACTGGCTACGGAGGAGGAACCCTCCGGCGAGGGAATCGCGGATGCGGCGGTTCTGGCAGCAGAGAACGTGATCGCTTTCGATCAGGTAGATTTTGCCTACCATGAAGAGGTGCCGGTATTACAGGGACTGACTTTTTCGGTAAAAAAAGGAGAAAACATCGCATTTGTAGGTGAGTCCGGCGGTGGAAAGAGCACGATCTTCCGCATCTTGTGCGGATTTTATGAAAAAACGGGCGGAGAATACCGGATCTTTGGCAGACCAATCGAGGAATGGAACCGGGAAGCCCTGCGGGAGCAGATTGCACTGGTATCCCAGAATGTATTCCTGTTCCCTACGACCATCGCAGAGAATATCGCCTACAGTAAGCCGGGCGCCACGAGAGAACAGATCGAGGAAGCCTGCAAAAAGGCGCAGATCCACGAGTTCATACAGACATTGCCCGAAGGTTATGAGACGATGGTGGGAGAACGGGGAGCTATTCTCTCCGGAGGACAGAAACAGCGAATTGCCATTGCCAGAGCGATTTTAAAGGATGCGCCGGTACTTTTACTGGATGAGCCGACCTCCGCACTGGATGTGGAGACGGAGAGCGGGATCCAGGAGGCGATTCGCACGGTGATGGCAGGCAGAACCTGCATCACCATTGCCCACAGACTGTCCACCATACAGAATGCGGACCGGATCTATGTGCTGAAGCAGGGACAAATCGCAGAGTGCGGCACCCATGAGGAATTGCTGGCAACAGGCGGAGCCTATTCAGCAATGTACGGAGAGGAGGCAGACCATGCAGAATTATAAGCTATTTATCCGCTCCATGCGTGTCATGGGGAAGAAGCGGTTTGTCTACCTGGGATCCATCTTCGTCATGAGTGTGACCTTTGCCCTGTTCGGGATCATGAGCTCACTGCTGATGAAATGTGTGGTGGATATTGCCCAGACCGGGGAATATGAGAGACTGGGGTATTCCATCGTAGCTATTGTGGTAGTAGGCGTGATCTCTCTACTGATCTACCGTGTGGCAACGATCCGCTACAATGTGGAAGCCAAGCGGGTCTACGGTGATCTGTCGGAGAGGGTGCTGGACGCGGAGATGAGCCTTCCCTACAGCTATTATGAAAAACACCACAGCGGCGAGATCGTCTCCAAAGTGTCCTATGATCTCACGAAAATGGGAGACATCTACGGTTCCAGACTGCGGAGAGTGGTGATGCCCTTTTTACAGGTGGTGTCATACCTGATTCCTATGTTTCTCTTAAGCTGGCGGCTGACATTGTGCCTGCTGGCAGTTAACAGCGTGATGATGGCGATTGAGCTGTTATTGTTAAATCCCATGCACTGCGTCAGCAGAGAACTGTCGGGAGTAAATACTGCTATGACGAACCGGCTGTCGGACATGTTGCAGGGAATGGAGCAGGTGAGGATGTTTCCCGGCGGGCGGGGAACCGTGGCGCAGTTTCGGGAAGAGAATCACCATTATGAGAAAAAATACGGTCGCAAGACATTGTATACCGCCTGCCTGGAGGGCAGCAGCAAGGGCTTTGAACTGTTGTGTTCCCTGGTATTTCTGATGTTGGGAATCTACTACGTGGACAAAGGCTACACCACCCTGGGAGCGCTGGCGGCGATCTATACCATGTATGCTTCCTTCTCGTTCCAGTTCTTACAGATCGGAAAGTACATTCCGGAGCTGGTGGGATGTCTTGCCAATGCACAGAATATCTTCGATTTCCTCGATGAGGTGAAGGAGCCTGCCAACTGGTATCGGGAGAACGGCGACGAACGGGTAGCAGAGACAGCGCAGGCAGAGACGCCTGCCGGGCAGAAGACCACGACCGGGATACAGCATGCCAATGCTGTGGAAATCCGGTCTATCCGTTTTTCCTACACCGGGGAGGAAGACGTGCTCCGTCATTTTTCCCTGGAAGTAAAAAAGGGGGAATGCGTCGCCATCACCGGTGCTTCCGGCTGCGGCAAGACGACCCTCTCCAAGCTTCTGCTGGGACTGTATCCTTTAGGAGAAGGCGATATTCGTGTCAACGGAATGTCTATGCGGGAGAGTGACTTGGCAGACTTGCGCCGTCAGATCGCCTATGTCCCCCAGGAGCCGTACCTGTTCCAGGGCTCCATTGAGGAGAATATCCGTATGGGAAGACCGGATGTCACAGAGAAAGAGATCAGAGAAGCGGCAATGCAGGCGCATGCCCATGACTTTATCATGGAATTCCCGGAAGGGTATGATACCACGGTGGGCGAGCGGGGCAACAATCTCTCCGGCGGGCAGAGACAGCGGATTGCCATTGCCAGAGCAATCTTAAAAGATACTTCCATCATCCTGCTGGATGAGGCAACCTCGGCACTGGATAACGAGTCCGAACAGGCAGTCAACGAAGCTCTGCGGAACCTCCAGGGACAGAAGACGATCCTCATGATCGCCCACAGACCATCCACCATCGAACTGGCGGACCGGGTGTGCACGATGGTGCGGGCTGAACTTTAAAATAAGTTTTCCCTCTTGACAGAAAAATAGAATGTGTTTATATTTATAACAGTGTTATATAACGCTGTTATAAATTTTTGGGAGGAAAAAGTGACAAAACCGATTGAAGGAGTTTCAGAGAAAATTCTGGCATGTGCAAAAGAAGAATTTTTGGAGAAGGGATATTCCGAAGCATCCCTGCGGACCATCGCGGCGAAGGCAGACACTACCACCGGATCCATCTATTCCCGGTTCCGGGATAAGGAAGGACTGTTCAGTGCCATTGTGGAGCCGGCAGCAGAGGGACTGACCCGGATATTTCTGAAGACGCAGGAAGAATTTCATGCCAGGGAGGCAGAGGTTCAGCCGAAAGTGATGGAGACGTATGTGGTTTCCGGAATGGACGAAATGCTGGATTATGTCTACGATCACTTTGAGGATTTTCAGTTATTACTGGATGCGTCTTACGGTACCAAGTATCAGGATTTCGTGGAACATCTGGTGGATATTGAGACAGAGTACACCTACAAATACATGGAAGCGACGGCGTCCCTGCAGGACGGCAGCGAAATTACGGAGGAGTTCGTACACATCACAGCGAGAGCCATGTTCGACAGTATGTTTGAAGTCGTCCGCCACCGCATGGACAGGGACACCGCCAGAAAATACCTCCACATGCTGGAGAAATATCACTATGGCGGCTGGGGAGCCATCATAAAGCTAGGGTAGGAGGAGACTAAGACTCCGGAAACCTCAGAAAATCTGAAACGAAAAGACTGCTTCTGAAAGCAGAGGCAGTCTTATAAAAACCGATGCGGTTAGTTGCAACTAATTCAAAACAAGCAGTGTTATGACAAAAGCAGAAAGGGAAAGAGGGAAAAGATCATATGAAAAAAGAAAGTACTATGCAGAAGCTGTTTACCTATGCAGGCAGCTACAAGTATCTGACCATCGCGTCATGGATCCTGTCTGCTGCCAGTGCCCTGATCGCGCTATTGCCGTTCTATTACATATGGCGGATCATGCAGGAGGTTGTACTGGCAGCGCCGGATTACAGCAAGGCGCAGAATCTGTCGGGGCTTGGATGGAGTGCCGTGGGATTTGAACTGCTTTCCATGATCATTTATATCTGCGCACTGTTGTGTTCCCACATTGCAGCCTTCCACGTGCAGGCGAATATGCGGAGCACCCTGATGCGTCATATTCTGACGCTGCCCATGGGATTCATGGACAGTGAGGGCAGCGGTAAGATCCGTAAGATCGTCAACGAATCCACCGCAGCCACTGAGACCTATCTGGCACACCAGTTGCCGGATAAGGCGGGAGCGATGGCAACTCCTGTGGGACTGCTGCTGCTTTTGGTGATATTTGACTGGAAACTGGGGCTGTTAAGTCTCGTGCCCGTCGTCTTTGCATTCCTCATTATGGGTGCCATGACCGGACAGCGCATGAAAGATAAAATGACAGAATACCAGAATGCGTTAGAGGAGATGTCCAGTGAAGCCGTGGAATATGTCCGCGGTATTCCGGTGGTGAAGACCTTCGGACAGTCGGTATTTTCTTTCAAGCGTTTCCAGACCTCTATTAAAAAATATGAAAAATGGACCATCGCTTATACCAAAGAACTGATGTGGCCCATGGTAGGCTTTACCACACTGATCAATGCGATCTTCGCCGTTCTGATCGGTGCCGCATATTGGTTCGGTGGAGCAGGCGGGGATCCTGAGGTGCTGATCAACCTTCTGTTCTACATCATTATCACTCCGGTACTGACCGTTACATTAGGCAAGATCATGTACGGCGGAGAGAATCAGATGATCGTGGAGGATGCTCTGAAAAGAACTGATGGTATCTTAAGCCGTAATCCTCTGCCGGAAGCAGAAAAAGAGCAGAACATCAAGGATCATTCCATTGCGTTACAAAATGTATCCTTCCGCTATGAAAATGCGGGAAGAGATGCTCTGCATCAGATCAATCTCGATATCAAAGAAGGAGAGCATGTGGCATTTGTCGGTCCCTCCGGCGGCGGTAAGACCACGCTGGCAAGTCTCATTGCCCGTTTCTATGATACCACAGAAGGTAAGGTATGCATCGGCGGCGTGGATGTGAAGGATATTCCTTCCGCACAGTTGATGAATATGGTGTCCTTCGTATTTCAGGACAGCAAATTGCTTAAGATGTCCATTTACGATAATGTCCGCATGGGCAAAAAGGATGCCACCAGAGAAGAAGTCATGGAAGCTCTGAAAAATGCCCAGTGTGAGGACATTATTGCAAAGCTGCCGGACGGTGTGGATACCGTCATCGGAAGCCAGGGTACTTATGTATCCGGAGGTGAGGCACAGCGCCTGTCCATTGCGAGAGCGATGTTAAAAAATGCACCGATCCTGATCCTGGATGAAGCTACCGTTTTTGCTGATCCGGATAATGAGGCGAAGGTACAGCAGGCATTTACGAAGCTTTCCGCAGGCAAGACCGTGATCATGATCGCACACAGATTGTCCTCGGTTGTGGATGCCGACCGCATCTGTGTGTTGAAGGATGGCGGAATTGTGGAACAGGGAAACCATGAAATATTGCTGGAACAAAACGGACTGTATGCCCATATGTGGGAAGAGTACAATAAATCCGTCAGCTGGAAAGTAGGAAAGGGGGAGAAATAGAATGAGTAGCTTACAGGCAAAATTGCAGCATAAATACGCGCTTTCCGAAAAAGGTGCGAAGGATATGATAAAGGCATTTGTATCCGTAACATGTTCCGATCTGGTGTTGATGTTCCCGGTATGGATGCTGTATTTTCTGGTAAGAGATTATTTACAGGGCACCATGGCAGGCAGAGGTGTTTTCTACATTGTGGGCTGCGTACTCTGTCTTCTTCTGATCGCGCTGACAACGTTGGTGCAGTATCGTGCCACGTTCCTGGCAACTTATGTGGAGAGCGGCGTGCGCAGAATTGCTCTGGCAGAGCAGCTGCGTAAAATCCCGTTATCCTTCTTCGGAAAAAAAGATCTGTCCGATCTGACAAGTACCATTATGGCGGACTGTGCCACCATGGAGACTGCATCCTCCCATTTCATTCCGGAACTGGTTGGTTCCTGTATCTCCACCACACTGATCGCTGTGGGTACCTTTTTCATGAACTGGAGAATGGCAATCGCAGCACTGTGGGTACTGCCTGTGTCTTTCCTCATTGTGGGATGTTCCGGCAGGGTACAGAAGAGCTTAAGTAAGAAGCAGATGAAATTAAAAATGGACTGTGCTGACGGCATTCAGGAATGCCTGGAGACCGTACGTGACCTTCGGGCCAACAATGCCCAGGCTGAGTACATGGAAGGCTTAGAGGGCAAGATCCGTGCCGTGGAAAAACATGCACTGGTGACGGAGCTTGGTACGGCAGTCTTTGTAGGCGGTGCCCAGATGATCTTAAAGCTTGGCATCGCTACCGTGGCATTGACCGGCGGTGTGTTGTTAGTAAAGGGAGAGATCGACATCCTGACCTTCTTCGTATTCCTCCTATTGGTATCCAGAATGTATGATCCCCTGCAGGTGGCACTGCAGAATCTGGCAGCTATTATCAGTACCGGTGTGCAGTGTGACCGTCTCGACGAGATCCTGTCCCATGAGATCCAGACCGGTGTCAACACCATGGATCCTAAGGGGTATGACATCGAATTTTCCCATGTGGGATTCTCCTATGACAGTCAGGATACCGTACTTCGCGATGTCACTTTCACGGCAAAACAAGGCGAAGTGACCGCATTGATCGGACCTTCCGGCGGCGGTAAGACCACCGTGTCCAGACTGGCTTCCCGGTTCTGGGATATCCATAAAGGTAAGATCACCGTGGGCGGCATGGACATCTCCACCATCGATCCGGAGACACTGATGTCTCTGTACGCTATCGTATTCCAGGATGTGACACTGTTCAATAATACGGTGATGGAAAATATCCGTATCGGCAGGCAGAATGCTACGGATGAAGAAGTGCTGGCTGCGGCAAAGCTGGCGCATTGCGATGAGTTCGCGGAGAAGCTTCCGAACGGCTGGCAGACCATGATCGGTGAGAACGGTTCGGAACTGTCCGGCGGTGAGAGACAGCGGATCTCCATTGCCAGAGCCTTTTTAAAGGATGCTCCCATCATCCTCATGGATGAGGCAACCGCTTCTCTGGATGTAGATAACGAGACACTGATTCAGGAATCCCTTTCCAAGCTGATCCGCAACAAGACGGTTATGATCATTGCGCACCGCATGCGTACTGTGGCAGACGCAGACAAAATCGTTGTATTGAAGGATGGCGTGGTGGCAGAGCAGGGAACGCCTGCCGAACTGGAAGCAAAAGACGGCATTTACCGGCATATGAAAGCCACTCAGATGGAGGCTGCCGGCTGGAAGTGGTGATCTTGAGAGTGCGAAGCACGGAAAAATCGTATATGAAATGATCATAGCATAAAGTCAGCGAGATTGCTTGCAGGCAATACAGATAATACAAAGCTTTAAAAATCCGGGATGGTTCATCTCCCGGATTTTTTAATTATTAAGGTAATAATGCTATGAAATGATGTCGGGGTCAAAAGCCCCCCGACTTTGATACCTACGGATTGCTTTGTGCTACGCACTACCACTTCTTAGCTCCGCTTCGGTCCGTGCTAGACATGTGCCACTGGCACATAGCACACTACTCAAGGTCTTTCACCCACTTATGAGCAAGCTCATGTTGGCTTAGACTTTTTGACCCTGGTATCATGAAATACATACATAAAGCTTGAAAAAAAGATTGGAGTATGTATAATTGTCAAAGAAACACATGCGTAGGAAGCGAAAAATGAAATCAGGTATGTGTGCCGGCAGGGAAAACACATGCGTAGGAAACGAAAAACGAAATCAGGTATGTATGCCGGCAGAGAAAACACATGCGTAGAAAGCGAAAAATGAAATTAGGTATGTATGCCAGCAGGGAAAACACATGCGTAGAAACTACAAAACGAAATCAGGTATGTATGCCGGCAGGAAAAACACATGCGTAGAAACTAAAAAAAGAAATTAGGTATGTATGCCGGCAGGGAAAACACATGCGTAGGAAACGAAAAACGAAATCAGGTATGTATGCCGGCAGGGAAAACACATGCGTAGGTAGCGAAAAACGAAATTAGGCATGTAGAGAATAAAAAACACAAAATTGCGAGGAATACTATGAAAATAGATGCAATGAAAAAAGACGATTTTTACAGGCAGATGTTCAAACTGACCATCCCGATCATTATACAGAATCTGCTCAGTGCAGCAGTGAATTCCGCGGATGTCATTATGTTAAACTATGTGGGACAGTCCGCAATATCCGCAGTATCCCTGGCGTCAAATTTTTCGAATGTCCTGTTTATGGTATATTACGGACTGGGGACGGGAGCCACT
>Ga0129311_1001550_pt1 | contig 16051 bp, 12 predicted proteins | sample Go1ome_FD_94435 | JGI IMG/M metagenome (GOLD analysis project Ga0129311, IMG submission 94435) | Western lowland gorrila individual fecal microbial communities from Wisconsin, USA - Go1022B metagenome | ecosystem: Host-associated > Mammals > Digestive system > Large intestine > Fecal | place... | reverse complement strand
GCCTTTGATACAATATTCTCCGAAGCGATCAGCTCCAGATTGTTATTCTGTCTATTAAATTCATCAGTCATAGCTGCCGCAACTTCAGGATCCACCTTTGTAATCTCATCAAAACTGAACATCTAATTTACCTCCATCTAAAATTTGTTCCTATTATACGCTTTATCTGCACATATTTTCAATACAAAAAATCCCTTTTATCTCTTTCTAAGGTTATTATCCTTTTTACTTGTATTTATTCTGCACCCAGTTTCAACATGTCCTGGTACTGTCCATATTCATACTGATCATAGAAATATTCCTGTGGCTTATCTGTTATTCCAAGTTCGTCATACCACTCACGTATCAGAATATTCCTGAGTTTTGTCTTTGTCGGTTCTGCCAGAGTATTGTAATTCCAAAGGCAGAAATGCAATGCGTAATTGATATAATCTTTTTCCAGTTCAATATACAGTCCATGTTCCCTGAGCATCTCCCTGACAGCAAGAAGCATATGATAGAAATTATCCCATGACTTTTCCCTCGTCTTGGACAAAGATCCTGCCGTATCAACTCTTCTATGTATAAGTACCTTTTTTACGGTTGAGATCTTCCTGGCCAAAACCAGCGCACTGAACACAAACAATGCATCATTTGTCGTACGCTGTTCCTGGAACTGCAATTTGTTTTCTATTACAAATTCCCTGAGATACAATTTATCCCATGCCCAGCCTACAAATGCTTTGAAGATATTTGTAGATATCTGCCTGTAGCTAAACGGCTCATATGGAGGCAATGCCCACTCCAGCATAGCCCAGTTTTCATATACATACTCCTGAGTATCCATATTGTACTGATCCGACTTATACACAACAATTTCTGCGTTGTCACGTTCAGCTGCAACATAGGCTTCTTCCAGCATATTCGGTTCAAAGAAATCATCACAGTCCAAAAACAGTATATACTTTCCTGTAGCTTCCATCATGCCTCTGTTTCTTGCTGCTCCTCCACCGGCATTGGATTCTTCGATCACTTTGATCCTGCTGTCTTTCCTGCTATACTCTTTTATAATATTTAGAGAGTTATCCTTTGATCCATCGTCCACACATATTATCTCTATATCTTCCAATGATTGACCGGTTATCATATCAAGACAATGCTCTATATACTCCTCCGCATTGTATACCGGTAACACTATTGATACATCTACCATACTCATCTCCCGCTTTCAAAATCCAGTCTAATAATTACGATTTTTTCAATCTGCGCATAATTCTTTTCACAAATCGCTTGGCTGTTATAGGAATTACCATAACAGCCTTACCGACCCTGAATGTAGTGGAATGTTCGTACATCTCTTTTTGATCCTGCAGCTCTTTGTCATATGACTGCCTGAGTAATTCCATATTTTGCTCAGACTCACGTCTCTGTTCTTCCAAATGAAGCCCCTGGATCCTTATATCTTCATTCTTCTCTCTTATTTCATTTTCAAGTTCCTGAACTCGCCTGGAAGACCTGTCCAACTCTCCACGGATATCAAACACCTGCTTACTGTAGATAATCTTTCCAAGATAAAATCTCTTTGCAAACCCGGCATCCTCTGCAAGTACATGAAGGGCTGTTCTCTCCTCCGGGTAAAACAGAGTTTCATCCACCTCTTCCAGTTCAATGCTTCTGTGAAAATCCACAGCCATTCTTTCCGCAAAGATCCATCCAACATCCTCCGTCATCCAATGGATCATCTCAAAATAGCATCTGAATCTCTGCAGTGAAAAATAATATTTCCATTTATTCCACAGATTCCAGTCCTTCATAAGTATATCCCTGATATAATCAAATCTCCTGTTAACATCAAATGCCGGCCCAGTCTCATCCATCCATACTGTATCAAGTCCCACATTGTCACACACATCTGAGTTTAAAAACAGAGCCTTATGCGAGAACACAAAAGTCTGCCATAAAATATCCAGATCCGGGAATATTGTATCCTTATTCATTCTCAGCTCTATATGATTGTTCTCCAGAAATGTCTTGCTATATACCCCTGCGCATATATTTCTTATCATTATTGACATGATTGGGTTCTCACTCAGATCTGTCTGCACATCATATTCAACATGATCCAGTGTATCAACATGTCCATGGACTATACCTATGAAATCCAGTCCTTCCTTATCTGATCTGTCTGCAAGTTCCCTGACTGCATCCTCATTTATGTCCACGCACGGTCTGGCAAACAGCACATACCTGTCCAAATCTATTATTTCTAATTCTGTTCTTTTTACACTCACTGCTGTGCCTCCCTTTTTTACTCACATATAAATATAACTTTATTTTTCTCCCCAGTCAACTTAAAAGGATTTCTGTAATCAACTGCTTGTCATATGAATTTCAGCCACATATACACAACAAGGCGTCCACCCGGAACCTCTCCGGGCAGACGCCTTTATTTCCAATTCAACTTCATTCATTACGTGCAACCAGTTCATGGCCATCATAATCCAATAATATCGCAGACTGTGTAGACACATTTCCTGCAAGGATCATCTTTGCAACAAGAGTCTCCACATTCTTCTGCAGATATCTCTTGAGAGGTCTTGCTCCGTATACCTGATCATATCCCTGATCTATAATGTGCTTCTTTGCACTGTCTGTAAGCTTGATCGCAATCTCCCTGTCAGCTAGTCTGTTGTTGAGATCAGCCATGAGAAGATCGACAATACCGCTGATATTCTCTTTGGACAATGCTCTGAATGTAATAATCTCGTCGATACGGTTCAGGAACTCAGGTCTGAATCTGCTCTTGAGCTGTGACATTACATTATTCTTCAACTCTTCCGTGATCTCACCACCGGCAGCCGCAATATCTGTACCACCAATATTGGATGTCATGATGATGATCGTATTCTTGAAATCTACAGTTCTGCCCTGGGAATCAGTGATACGTCCATCGTCAAGTACCTGAAGGAGTACGTTGAACACATCCGGATGTGCCTTTTCGATCTCGTCAAAAAGAACAACCGAATATGGTTTTCTACGGACAGCCTCTGTGAGCTGACCGCCCTCATCATATCCCACATATCCTGGAGGAGCTCCTATGAGCCTTGACACACTGTGTTTCTCCATATACTCACTCATATCAATTCGCACCATGTTCTGCTCATTATCAAACAGTGCTGCCGCCAGGCTCTTTGCAAGTTCTGTCTTACCTACACCTGTAGGTCCAAGGAATATAAACGAACCTATTGGTTTGCTTGGATCCTTTATACCTGCCTTTGATCGGATTATAGCATCACTGACATAATCCACAGCCTCATCCTGACCTACCACTCTCTTTTTGAGTTCGCTTGCAAGATTAAGAGTCTTACTCTTCTCACTCTCTGTCAACTTTGCAACCGGAATTCCAGTCCATTTCGATACAATCTTAGATATCTCATCCTCTGATACAACCTCATGAACGAGCTCTCTCTCCTTATCTGAAGCTGTTGACTCAGCCTCGGCAAGTTCCTTCTGAATTGCCGGAAGTTTTCCGTACTGCAGCTCAGCTGCCTTATTCAGATCATAACTTCTCTGTGCAGCCTGGATATCAGCTTTTACCTGTTCCATTTCTTCTTTGAGGGTTCTTATCTTTTCTACTGCTGCCTTCTCATTCTCCCATTTTGCCTTCAGAGAATTTGCCTGATCCTTGAGCTCTGCAAGTTCAGCCTGAAGGTCTGACAATCTCTGTCTCGAAAGATTATCCTCCTCTTTCTTGAGTGCTGTCTCTTCGATTTCAAGCTGCATGATCTTACGCGTGATCTCATCCACCTCAACAGGCATTGAGTCAAGCTCCGTCTTAATCATCGCACATGCCTCATCTACCAGATCGATCGCCTTATCTGGCAGAAATCTGTCAGTTATATATCTGTTTGAAAGCACAGCTGCACTCACCAGGGCTCCATCCGATATTTTGACGCCATGGAACACTTCATATCTCTCCTTGATACCTCGAAGTATTGAAATAGTATCCTCAACTGTAGGTTCATCCACCATAACCGGCTGAAAACGTCTCTCGAGAGCAGCATCCTTCTCTATATACTGTCTATACTCATTAAGTGTCGTCGCGCCTATACAATGAAGTTCTCCTCTTGCAAGCATTGGCTTGAGCATATTGCCCGCATCCATTGCTCCATCTGTCTTACCAGCACCAACGATGGTATGGAGCTCATCAATAAACATGATCACTTCGCCCTCGGACTTCTTAACTTCATCCAGAACATTCTTAAGTCTCTCCTCAAATTCACCCCTGTACTTGGCTCCTGCCACAAGAGCTCCCATATCCAGGGCAAATATCTTCTTGTTCTTGAGCCCCTCCGGGACATCCCCCCTGAGAATTCTCTGTGCAAGTCCCTCAACTACAGCAGTCTTACCTACACCAGGCTCGCCAATAAGAACCGGATTGTTCTTAGTCTTTCTTGACAGAATCCTGATCACATTTCGTATTTCGGCATCTCGTCCAATTACAGGGTCAAGCTTCTGCTGTCTGGCCCTCTCCACAAGATCGTATCCGAACTTCTCCATTGCCTCATATGAACTTTCAGGATCATCGCTGTCAACCTTATGATTTCCCCTGATCTCAGCCAGTTCCTTGAGAAATGAATTTCTGTCTATTCCCCAATCTCTCAAAAGCTGCTTTACATCAGTATCTGCCTTGCCTGCAGTGCCAAGAAACAGATGTTCTACAGACACATATGTGTCGCCCATCTGCTTTGCCTCTTTCTCTGCCTGTATAAGTGCCTTAGAGAAATTATTGCCAGCGTACATATTACCGCCGCTAACCTTAGGCAGCCTTGCCAGCTTATCTTCAACGGCGTTCACAGCAGCTGTGACATTTACACCCATCTTCTCAAATATCTTGGCTATCAAACTTTCATCTATCTCAAGCAAGCCAGCCAAAAGGTGCATCTGTGTCAGTTCCTGATTGTCATACTCAAGGGCTTTTTCCTTTGCCTTCTCAACTACTTCCAATGATTTACGTGTGTACTTATCCATCTCCATAGCTGTTTACCTCCTAAATCCTATTATTTAAGGGAACTGATATTCTATATCACTTCCCTTACTGATGATAATATAGCACACTTGTTAGCACTCTGCAATAGTGAGTGCTAATTTTTTATAAAAATTTACGCTTATTCATTTTTTCCTACCGTTTATTCACATTACCTTTTATTTTCTCCGATAATATGTATACTATTTTTTTACAAGCGGGGCTTATATTTTACTGAAAGGGGAGACTTATTCATCCATGACCATACACATTGCCATTTGCGATACTGATATTGAGTATCCTAAACACCTGCAAAATTTGATATTAAATTACGGGGAACCTGATCATACATATGAAATATCACTGTACCACAATGATGTTCTCTTTATTGACAAATACTGCGAATGTCCTACATACAATGTAATATTGGTCAACATGGAACTTGAGCACATGTCAGGTATCGATCTGGTAAAGGTCATCAGACAATCCATTGACGATTCAGTCATTCCTGTTTTCTATGGCGATTATCCCGAATACATGTATGACCCCATCAGCATGCATCCCTATTATTTTTTCCAGAAAACAAATAATATATCTGTCATATTGAATATACTGCACGAATTGACATCTGAATATTTTCATTACTTCAAGAATTCTAATAATAGATATGTTAAGGATCTCGATAGATACATAAATGATGATGACATTCTGTACATAGAGCATTCTGATAAACCGCAGACAGCCACCATCATTCACACAATCTCAGACATCATAACGATATCTGACAATACATTTCCTGTCGACTCTTTTCTCAAAAGCCCATTATTTGCCAGATGCGATGACAGGATCATTGTCAATCTGACTCATATCACAAGTTTTAATGACACCAGCATAATTTTAGATAATGCCAATGTCCTAACCGTTTCCAGGGATACATCCAGAGATATCAGACACCTGTATTTACAATATGCTTTCTCGTTGAAGAAAAGACAAAATGCTATATGAACTTTCAAAAAATGGGTGCACAAACACTGTGCACCCACTGTTATTATCATTACTGTTTTCTATAATTTCTCACCATTGGTAGCGATAACATTTTTGTACCAGTAATACGAATCCTTTTTATATCTGTTTAAAGTTCCGCTATTTTCATCTTCTTCCCTGTCAACATACACAAATCCATATCTCTTCTGATAGCCATTGAGCCAGCTGAGAAGATCTGTGTAAGACCATGTACAATATGCCAGTACGCGGCACCCATCATCACAGGCTTTCTTAAGCTCCTCTATATGGTGCTTGAGATAATCTATTCTGTATGGATCGTGGATCTCGCCATCTTCTAACTTGTCGAATGCTCCGAGCCCGTTCTCTGATATAACTATCGGGAGATCATATCTTGATGTAATCTGTCTACAGCACATACGAAGTCCCATAGGATCGATAGTCCAGTCCCAATCGGTGGTCGGCAGGAACTCATTTGCAGGATTCTTATAAAGACCAGGGACTCCCTGAACCTTTGCTGTTCCTTTCTTACCTGTTGTATTCATCTCGTGAGTAGTTCCGACTCCATCTATAGGATTATATTCAGCAACACATGTCCTGTAATAATTTACTCCCATGAAATCAATCATCGATGCAGCTTTCTTTAATATCTCATCGTCTCCTGTCTCTATCTCCGGCATCAGGCCTTTACTCTCAAGATATGCTCTTGCCGCCCTTGGATATCTTCCATATGCATACATATCCATCCAGTAAAAATTCTCCAGGTCATCATAATCCATCTTAGCCATCGCATTCTCAGGTTTTCTGTCAAACGCATACGCCGGTGTAAATGCAAATGATGAACCAACCTTTGCATCAGGACATATCTCCTTCAATGCGATCACGCTTTTTGCATGTGCCATAAACGCATGATGGTTCACCTGATAGAACATTTTCTGGTCATCAACCTTTCCAGGCGGATGCATACCCGCATTCCAGCCAAGTCCGGTGAATACGTTCTGTTCATTCATAATTATCCAGTATTTAACCCGATCACTGTATCTCTCGAAAAGAACCTTTGCATATCTTACAAAATCATCTACAATCCTACGACTTTCCCAGCCATGATACTGTTTTTCAAGAGCCTGTGGCATATCCCAGTGATATACAGTTACCATTGGTACTATATTATGCTTTACAAGCTCATCTATGAGATTGTCATAAAATTCCAGGCCTTTCTCATTAACTTCACCATTACCATCCGGTATGATTCGTGGCCATGAAATTGAAAACCTGTAAGTTTTCAATCCCATCTCAGCCATAAGTGCCACATCTTCCTTATATCTGTGATAATGATCAACAGCCTTATCACCAGTTGTCGCCTTAAATGTTTTGCCAGGAATCCTTACAAATTCATCCCAGTTAGACGGTCCCTTGCCATCTTCATTCCATGCGCCCTCAACCTGATATGCCGCTGATGCACTTCCCCATAAAAAATCCTTTGGGAAGCCCTTTGATTTCTCAAAATACATATACCTACCTCCATATACTCGTATATTTTATATTGCAGACAATACATCTCCTATCTTATCCGCAATAAGAAGATCTGCCTGACTATCTGTCTGTGTTGGTGACATATTGATCACCACCAGATGTTTTCCCCTGAAATATCTTATAAGCCCCGCAGCAGGATATACCACAAGTGAGGTTCCGCCTATTATGAGGGTATCAGCATTCGCTATATAATTTACCGCCCTGTTAAGGTTATCCTGATCAAGCGGCTCTTCATACAGCACAACATCCGGTTTGACCCTGCCACCGCACTCATCACATACCGGCACTCCATCAGACTTGATGATATAACTGAGGTCATAAAATTTATTGCATCTTTCACAGTAATTTCTATGTACGGATCCGTGAAGCTCTATAACATTCCTGCTACCCGCCATCTGATGCAATCCGTCAATATTTTGGGTTATCACAGCTTTTAATTTCCCAATTTTCTCAAGTTCAGCAAGTTTTATATGTGCTTTATTGGGTTTTGCATCTGCAAATATCATCTTATCCTTGTAGAACCTGAAAAACTCGTCTGGATTGCGCTGGTAAAAGCTGTGACTTATTATCGTTTCCGGAGGATATTTATACTTCTGGTTATACAAGCCATCAACACTTCTGAAATCCGGTATCCCACTCTCTGTAGAAACTCCTGCCCCTCCAAAAAACACGATATAGTCCGAAGCTTCAATTATTGTGCGAAGCTCCTGTATCTTATCCATATCCATAACATCACCCCTTTTTAATCTGTGGTAACACGTACCGTAACTGTCACACTGTTATTTACAGTATAATCCTTGCCATCTGATATATCCAGAGTAATAGTGTTATCTCCATATGATAATCCGGATACATCTATATTCATATTAAGTTTCTTTGCAGTTACCTTTGAAACCGCACTTGAAAGTCCGCTTACAGTTACACTGTTGTCTCCCATTACCAGCTCATACTTGTAACCGCTCTGTTTGTTCTTCAAAATTATATCACTCTTTGATATAGCTATATTTCTGGTAACGGTCTTCTCTATGGCGACTTTAACATTTATATATGTGCTATCCTTTGTTACAACTACTCCCTCAGGAAGATACTTCGATACATCCAGGGTCGTCTCAAAGTTTTCTGTATAACCACTTATATCAATATCTGTAATTTCCAGATTCTTTATATCTTTTATTATTGTAGAATCCCCGCCAATCTCTATGGTTTCAGGTACAAATGTTATATCACTTACCATATAGCCGTCTGCCGGATCTCCGGTTACATCTATGCTTATTGGTATCTTCTTGGTCTTGTATACCGGAACTGTAACAGATATCGACTGCTCCTCATAGCTCAGAGTTTTATCTGATATCTTCTCACCATCGGCACTTACAAATAAAGGAGTGCAATTAGTTGTTATATCATCCTTTGATCCGCTGACATCCACTGATACCTCTGCTCGGTCTATGCTTGATACAACACTCGCCGGGCCCTTTATCTGTATCAGATTCGGCGCCGCAACACTGTTTCCTACTGTATATCCTTCAGCCACATCTCCTGTAGTAACCACTGCAACCGGAACAGAAGCTGTTTTCTCTGCCTCAAGTTCAACCGAAAGAACATTGTCTACAACAGTAATATTTACCTTTTTTGCAATATTGCTGTTTACAGCAGTCACAGTAATTGGGACTGCATTAGTTATTGATATCTTTGACATATCTGCAACAGCCTTAAAGTCGGACGCATCCAGGTCACTTATAAGTGACTTTCTTCCCTTGATCACTATATCCACTGAATCATCTGAAGTGATAGTATATAACTGATTTTGACTGGTTATTGCGTCTGTGTTTATAAGATTGACTGGAATCTTCCCTATATTCTTTGTCACTGCAGAGTCATCTATATTCAGTACAAGCAGCCATACCAGAAATCCCAAAACAACTGACAGCAGTTTCAGCCCCAGATTACTGTATATTTTATTTTTCTTATTAGCCGGTCCATTATTACTTTTCATTGCCATCAGCCTCCTTTCTGGAAGCGTTGTCTTTATTCTGTACTACCAGCCTCTTACGTTTCTTCTTTACAGGTCGTCCTCCGGATGTTCGGTGAGGTCTTCTTCCGTTATAATCCTTGCACAGAGTCTGCAGATGCCTTCTCACACCCTCGCTGTCAAGATTTCTGAACAATTCTCCTCCTTGAGCAATCGACACAGAACCTGTCTCCTCTGATACTATAAGTGTCATACTATCTGACACCTCACTTATACCAATTCCTGCCCTGTGTCTGGTTCCAAGCTCCTTGTTAATAGAATCATTTGCAGACAATGGCAAATAACATGTAGCAGACACTACCCTATTCTTTCTGATTATAACAGCACCATCATGAAGCGGCGTGTTATGTTCAAATATGTTGAGCAGCAGCTGATTCGTTACCACTGCATCTATTGGTATACCGGTATCTATATACTCGCCCAGAGCGACCTCGTTCTCTATAACTATCAGTGCTCCTGTTCTGTTTGTCGACAAAACCTGCGTAGTCTTTACAAGCTCATATATCGTCTTTTCAGTCAATATGTCATCAGCTTCGCCGTCACGTATTATATAATTTATCAGTTTCTTTCTGCCAAGTTGTTCAAGTCCCCTTCTAAACTCAGGCTGAAACAGTATAACCACCGCAATTATTCCCACACTAAATGCATTCTTCAAAAGATATAAGATCGTATTGAACTGAAACATCGCTGCCACAGCAGTAAAAAGAACTATTACAACAATACCCTTCAGTAAAGTCCATGCCCTGCTTGTCTTAAACCATAACATTACCCTATATATAAAGAATGACAAAATGAGAATCTCTATAATGTCTATAACGCCAGGCATTGTTATATAAAACCAGTCAAAATATGTTGATATAAACGTTGACAGTTTATCCATTTTATCCTCCTTTCAAAAACAATATGACCTGACTATCAGTCAGGTCATATTATCCTCTATGCCAGTATTATCTAGTTGATCCTGTAACAGAATCACCCTTTTTAGTTACATTGTTTCGAACTGACGCAGCATTACTGCCAGGACTGTTCTGTCTGCTTTGCTGAGCATTAGATCGACCCTTGGATGTCTGTCTTCCAATGACTACCTTAGGTACAGCCTTTACATAATAGTAATAATCATCGTCCTCAAACTGTGTGTTCTCCACGCTTGAATAATCAACCACCGTCTTAAAAAACTGTACGATCAATGCCGTCAAAATAGCCAGAATACATCCTAATAAAGCGCCTGCAAGTGATATCTCTACTTCCATTGAAAGTGTTCCAACAATAAATAACACTATTTCAACCATACCACCTGTTATAATTGCAACATACCAGGAATATGCAAATGACATTCTGTATATTATATACGTTAATACTATAACTACCGCAAATACTATTATTGTGAGCAGCATTGTCTTATCCTGCACAAGATTCTGGAACATGTATTTATAGCCTTCAACCAGCTTATCCTCTGTTGTTGTTTCACTGAGTGCAATATAATCTGCTGTATATTTCATAAAATAGTAAAAAATACATCCAAACGCCGCCGGGACCATACCTGTCGCACCAAGAAGCATCCCTGCAAGTATAGGCATGAAATATGAAAACTTAATGATATAGAAAAACGGCATAAACATAATAACCCAGGAAGCCTTTGGGAAAAACCTTATGTACACGCAATACATTATTATAAATATTACAACAAATGTTATTCCAAGCTCTATACTGGCACTTGTGATCTGAACACATGCATACGCACCACCTAAAGCAAGTGTAAGTGCTTCTGACAAAAACGCACACACAAACGCAGCGGCCAACACAACAACCACACTGCTCAACATACTGTTGTAACCTGTCAGATGCGATATAGATCCAAACATCACCAGTGCTAATATGAACTTACATAATGGTGATATAAACTTATCATATTTACTGCAAAAATTCTTAACATTATCTCGAAACGTCAAAAAAGCTGTCATAACTATTTAGCCCTCCTATTTCTTCTTCCAGAGCCTCTGGTACCATCTTCTCTTTCATAAAATTCAATAAGCTTTTTGAGATTCTGGTTATACCTGATCAACTTTGGTTTTGCCTTCATATATCTGTATGTATACAAAATCCAGGCAAATAACGCAAATCCCAGGCACACAATAGCATAGCTTCCAATAATACGAACCGCAACTTTTCCATAGTCAAGTTCTGTGAGCTGTTCTACAATACCCGCCATGTTGTAATATATATATGCCGCCGCCACAACTATGAACAATATCGTCGAAGACACTATAGTCTTAAGACAATTGAGTTTTACATAGTCACTTTGAAAATACTTTCCTTTCTCAAGATCTTCTCGTCCAAGTGATTCCTTATACATGGCTATTCTCGTCATGAGAATTACCTTTTCTTCATTTACCATAGCTTATATCTATCTCCTTATATCAGCCAAATACCATAAATGACCATAACTAGCAGTATTATAACCTGTTGATTATCAATGCGCAAGTTTTATATTTATTATTTAAGTTCATTTAATGATCTGGAAAACATGCAGAATTGCCATATACAAATGAAAAAGTGGCCAGGGATTAGCTGGCCACCATAATGAGGGGAGAGAGGATTCAAATAAATGAAAACTCTACGTTCATAATATACTCTACTTCGTTGTATAAATCAACACTTTTTTTATTTTTTTGAAAAATTTCGTACCATGATTTTTTCTGAAGTATTCTTTTATTTATCCGGCATCATTCACACAATACTGTTATTCAGCATCTGCAATCCTTGTATTTGCATTCACATAGCTTTCCGGATTTCTTCGCTTAATGATCCTGAGTACTAATATAAGAAGAACCATCATTGCAATGAATATTGGAAGCATAACAAACCACTTAACGTGCAGATGATATGTTACCGGACCAACTATAGCATAGGACACAAATGACATAACTGCTGCAGTTATAGCATAAGGCAGCTGAGTCGATACATGGTTTACATGGTTGCACTGAGCTCCGGCAGAAGCCATGATAGTGGTATCCGATATTGGTGAACAGTGATCTCCACATACAGCACCAGCCATACATGCTGATATCGCTATGATCATAAGCTCATTATTCTTGCCCTCAAATACTGCGCACACTATAGGAATAAGTATTCCAAAAGTTCCCCATGAAGTTCCCGTAGCAAACGCCATCAGGCAGCCAACTATAAATATAACTGCCGGAAGGAAACTGAACAGACTTCCAGATGCTGATGTCATAGCTGTCTGCACAAAATCCTTAGCCCCCATCATATCCGTAGTACCCTTAAGAGTCCATGCAAATGTAAGGATCAATATCGCAGGTACCATTGCCTTAAAGCCTTCTGGTATTGCTTCCATACATTTTCCAAAATCAAGCACGCCTCTAACTACATATAAAAGAATTGTTATAAGTAATCCAAATAAACTTCCTATGGCAAGACCAACCGATGCATCACTATTCGAGAATGCTTCTACAAAATTAGCACCGCTGAAAAATCCACCTGTGTAGATCATTCCTATAATGCAGCATATAACAAGGCATATAATAGGTATTATCAGATCAATAACCTTTCCATTGCTGTTAACCACATCTGTCTCTTCTGCTGTAACAGTTTTCTTTCCATCTCCCAGTGAAAGAAGGTCACCTTTAAGTGCATTGAGCTCATGTTTCTCCATAGATCCAAACTCGACCTTCATAACGATCATACTGATCATCATAGCAAGAGTGAGGAAAGAATAATAGTTATATGGTATAGCCTTTATGAATAATCCAAATCCATCTTCGCCCTTAACAAATCCACTTACTGCAGCTGCCCATGACGACACAGGCGCGATTATACATATAGGTGCAGCTGTCGCATCTATAACATATGCAAACTTTGCTCTTGATATCCTGTGCTTATCTGTAACTGGCTTCATAACACTTCCAACTGTAAGGCAGTTAAAATAATCATCAATAAATATAAGCACACCCAGAAGCACTGTACAGAGCTGTGCTCCCTGTCTGGTCTTGATATGCGTAGCTGCCCAGTCTCCAAACGCCTTTGAACCTCCTGCTTTGTTCATAAGCGCAACTATTGTTCCAAGGATCACAAGGAAAATAAGTATACCTACGTTGTAAGAGTCTGAAAGCTGTGCTATCAGACCATCCTGTAATACATTTGATATACTTCCTGTAAAGCTAAATCCTGACGCAAACACACTTCCTATTACAATTCCTATAAAAAGCGAACTGTAAACCTCTTTTGTTATAAGTGCCAGTGTGATAGCAACAACTGATGGCACAAGTGCCCAGAATGTTGCATATGTTGATGGTGAAGGAATCTTATCCACGTATATCGATAAAATTCCGAGAACCGCAATAATCAAAATTACCACGGCAATAGCAATGAGATTTTTCTTACTGCTCTTCATATTGATCCTCCCTGATCTTTTTCGTATCGTATTTGTATGTGATAACTCATTTGTGGGATAATGTATCATCACGTCACATAACTAAAGTTATATCATATAAATAGGGCATTTGAACAGACTAATTTACTGTTTAATGCTATATATATTCATACTTCTATATACAGTGCTTTTTTTTGATCAAAAACAGTCAAAATTTATTATATATATGTAAATATGACGGAAAACAGTCAAATTCTATTGCACTTATACTTTTTTTATCATATTATCAACTTGTAAGCAAGAGATGCATAAAGAAATGCATTTACTTACATTGTTATTTGACAATTCACTAATTTTTGTTATTTACTCCCTTTTGTAGTCATTAATGACTACACCCCCAATCCCTTAATGGCGCAGTTCTCAGGGACTGCGCCCCTCCCTTAAGAGAGTAATGTTGGTTTATGAGAAGTATCCCATATCAGCTCACAAAAATTCTTATATAAAAAGAAGCAGGATTTTATGATCAGTAATAAATCCTGCTTCTTTTATTTTTGTATTCGATGTGCTATCTTTTGCGCAACTCACATGCGTCATCCATTACATTTGACTTTATTTGATTTTTTTGGTGGTATAGTCATTTTTCGTCTAGTTTTTTCGATTATTTCCATCTTATATGGTCAAAAACAGTCAAAATCGACGGCTGATATGGAAATATAGCGCAAATCTCTCTATATCTATTGCATTTATTTTATATTTATCATATTATCAACATGTAAACAGAAATGATACAGGAAATGAAAAGCACATATACATAATCTGTATTTCCGTTTATATTAAAATTTGATAATTAACTATTTTTTGTAATTTACTCCCTTTTTTTGTAGCCTATAGGCTACACCCCAATCCCTTAATTGGCGCAGTTCCACAGGGGCTGCGCCCCTCCCTTAAGAGAGTAAAAGCTAGTTTATGAGACATATTTCCCATATCAGCTCACAAAAAACCTATATATAAAAAGAAGCAGAATTATGATTAGGCGATCATATTATTCTGCTTCTTTTATTTATTATTGTTCTATTCTTTTATAAACCCCTTAAAGTTTTTCTCAACCAATTTTCTGGTTACCATGACCTGGTGATCACACCCTGTGCACCTAAGTCTGAAATCCATTCCAACTCTAAGTATCTCCCAGGAATTAGTTCCACAGGGATGCGCCTTCTTCATCTTTATAATCTGTCCAACCTCAAACACCATCCTGCTATCTTCTCCTTCTAATATACTATAAAATACATTATGTATGTTTTATCCACATAAACAAATAAAAGCTGAAACCTATATAAGTTTCAGCTTTTTCATCTAGTGCCCAAAGCTGGAATCGAACCAGCGACACGAGGATTTTCAGTCCTCTGCTCTACCAACTGAGCTATCTGGGCTTGCATAAAAGTAGCGGGGACAGGATTTGAACCTATGACCTTCGGGTTATGAGCCCGACGAGCTTCCAGACTGCTCCACCCCGCGGCAAAAAAATAAAATGGGCGGAGATGGATTCGAACCATCGAAGCATTACGCAGCAGATTTACAGTCTGTCCCCTTTGGCCACTCGGGAATCCACCCATTTATTGCTTTGGCAACTTCTTGCTTTAAGCAAAAAGCCGATGATCGGACTCGAACCGATAACCTGCTGATTACAAATCAGCTGCTCTGCCAATTGAGCCACATCGGCATATTAAATTGTCAAATGACCCCAACGGGATTTGAACCCGTGTTACCGCCGTGAAAGGGCGATGTCTTAACCGCTTGACCATGGGGCCAGGTTTTTAAAAGCAGCTCCCCGAGTAGGGCTCGAACCTACAACCCCTCGGTTAACAGCCGAGTGCTCTACCATTGAGCTATCGAGGAATGTCACCTGGTAAACCACGGCGTCTTAGTCAATATTAACACATTTGACTTGAAAATGCAAGTACTTTTTACTTGTACCTTCAGAATTTCACACAGAAAGAGGTATCTTCTAAAGCTTATCTCTTAGAAACCTCTAAGGATAAGTCCTCGACCTATTAGTACTTCTCAGCTGAGTGCGTTGCCGCACTTACACCTG